>Ga0209488_10004036_pt1 | contig 11588 bp, 14 predicted proteins | sample Rivendell_Oct201_8_FD_188349 | JGI IMG/M metagenome (GOLD analysis project Ga0209488, IMG submission 188349) | Vadose zone soil microbial communities from the Eel River Critical Zone Observatory, Northern California, USA -... | ecosystem: Environmental > Terrestrial > Soil > Vadose zone >... | reverse complement strand
CGCGACCGCCACCGCGCGATGAGTCGGAGACGGGCTCGACCTGGTAAAAAAAGTTTTGGGTTGCATGACGCTGCATGGTGCTTCGCGCCAAGCCGCAGCAGCGCATAGCCAACGTTATCTTGGAACGCGTTCCATGTTAGCGCAGTGCCATGGATGCACGTGCGCGCAATTCACGATGGAGCCGAGAGCCGAAGCTTGGGAAGGCTCGCGAGCCGATTATTGCGCGGCTCTCAGAACACGATCTCGCGATCCTCAAGTTACTTGCTCGGTATCGCTACCTACCATCCGACTATCTCGCCGCGCTCACCGGCCGCTCGCTACCCGCGCTGCAAGCGAGACTCGAAATTCTGTATCGCAAGCCCAACGCGTACATCAACCGGCCGCACCAACAACGAGCGAATGCGGACGCGAATACGACGCGGCTGGTTTACGAACTAGACGACAAAGGAGCGGACGAACTCCGCGCTCGCGGTCTCACCTACTCGCGAAAAAAATATCTTCGCAATTTCGCGCACGAGCTGATGGCCTGCACCATCGCGGCCTCGTTTGAGATCGGCGCCACCGGCAACAGCGCGCTGCGGATTTTGAGCTGGGACCAACTCATCGACAGTCCGCAAATGCCGGACGCCACGAGCCAGCTCGCCAATCCGCAAGTGCTCACGTTCGAACGCGATGGCCGGATTGAAAGTCTCACGAGCGACTGGCGGCCGTTCGTCGTCGAGCGAGACCTCGGTTCCAAATCCTATGCATTTGTTTTCGGATTCGAAGCCGATTGTGGCACCGAGCCGCTCGATACCGCTGACACCGAACGCACGTCAATTCGCAACAAATTTCTCGCGTACCTATCGGCACTCGATCAAGACCTCCCGCGACGGCATTTTGGAGCGACGACGTTTTTAATTCCGTTCGTGACCACGACGCGCGCTCGCATGCACTCGATGATGGAGCTGCTCCAGCGTCTCGGACCCGGCATACACGGCAAGCGATTTCTCTTCAAACATATCCCACCGTTCACGTCGTTTGAGAAACCGGCGCCGGCTACGGGCCACATGCTTTTGGACCCGTGGCAACGCGCTGGCTTCGAGCCGTTCTCATTTGCGGAGTAGTGCTATGCTCCGCGATCGCACCAAGATCATCGAATTGAACGACCAGTTTCGCGCAACCTTCAAGGGCGGTCGCGTGCAGATGAGCCGCAGCTTCTATGAACTGGAGCCGCAGTTGCGCGGCAGAGCGCTCTGGGTTCTCTCCAAGTGCAAGAAGTTTGCCGACGACAGCGAGCACGACTGGGGTACTTTTATTTTTGGCGGGTATGCATTCGAGTGGCGCATCGAATATCGATCCGCAGCAGGCGCAGGCCTCTCGCCTGACCCGGCGAATCCGGACCTGACATTTCGGGTACTTACGCTGGAGGTCGTCGCCGACATCTTAGGCTAGCGACAGCCCGCGTCGGCATTTGTTGGGCATAACGAGCGAGCGGTCGGACGAGCCGCTATATCTGCTAGGGCATGCCTCGATTGCCATTTGATCCGTCCTTAAAAAACGTCAGCGCCAGCGCAGCTGCATCGAAGATGCCCATGCGTGCATCCTCGCTCTTCCATGGTTTGCGTGGAGGCGGGATGTATCGCTCGAAAGCGGGAATGTGCTTTGCGATTATCTCGGCGAGCGCCTGCTTATTCGGCACGCAGCAACTTTCGAATGCCTTCCGGACTTGCTCACGCGAATACACATACACCGGCAATCCACGCGCCTCTGCAAGGGTGGCAACTGCCTCGTTGAGCTTGACGATTCGCCGTGCGCGGGGAGTGCCCTGCGCGGAGGTGTCTTGCAGCACTAGAACGTCCGGAAGGTACTGGTCGAGTATTGTCACGATCCGTGCAAGACAGCGCGCGTGCTTCCGAGCCCCGCGCATCTCCCTCACGCTCCAATCGACAGGCGCGAGCGGACCTTCGAAGAGGACAAATGCAAAACCGCGAGTGTTCAGATAGATGGCAAGCACGAACGCATACCGTCGAAGTCCGTTCATACAGCGTCCGGACGCTCCGCTTCTAAGCGAGCCAGCACCTCTTCGAGAAAATCAAGCTTGGCTCGTGTTGTCTGAGACGGATTGCCTTGCAATTCTTCGTATAATTCGGTAGCGCGGCGGAGCACCGACTCATGAACTTCTGAAAACAGACCTGGAAACAGCTCCCGCGCTCGCGCACCGAACACCAGTACGCTCGCGCGAGCCCATACAAGACTCGGCGCTCGCTTTGACCGCTCAATCCGAGAAACGGCTGCACCGTGTTTTAATCCGAGGAGAAATGCGAATTCACGCTGGGTGAGGCCGGAGCGTCGACGAAGGGTGCGCAAATAAATCTTGAGTCGTTGAACCATAGCTCGTGTTGCCAGCCACTATATGACCGGCACACACGGCTATGATGCTGTAACTCTATTCGCTCTCCGAGACGTGGTAATTTGCCGGCATGCATACATTGTGACGGTCGATCGTCACTGTTCTTTCATGGACAGAGAGTTCGAAACCATGCGTGCTTATTTGCCCCACGGGGACGTGGGGACATTGGGGACGATATATGGCCTAAGAACCAACGGCGGTCCGCTTGATGCCGGCCCTCCACGCCCGCACCTCCCAGACATCCTACGACGTCCCCCACGTCCCCAAGTCCCCAGGCGGTGTTTCGGCGATAGCATGGACGCCGTACCGCGCGCACAATATATCGACCTTTGTCCGTTCGCTCGCCGGTACGACATAGACGCCGTGGCTCTTGTACGTGTGAATATTGAGCCGCTTTCTCAGAATGCCGCCGATCCACCTGTTTGTGATCGGCCTTTCGTACTCAATGCCATATCGCTCAGTGAGTCCACTCGCCACCTCCGCGACCGGAACAACCGGGCGCTGTGACGCTTCCATCAGCTCAGCAAGAATTTCCAGCACTTGAGCTTCGACTAACAGCCCACGCTCTGCAATGAGCCCCATTTGCGTGCTCAGCGCCATCGATCGAAGCTCCGCCCGCAGCCCGTCATCTGCGACGACGCTCAAGAGTGGCAGCAGAATTTGGTTGAGCCGCGGCTCAAGCCTCGGATCAACCAAGCTGGCGTCGAGCTTAACCTCATGCCTCCGATGAAAACGGTACAGCAGAAGCTTGTTACGTAGTTCACGCGCCTCGTCTTTGAATGAATCCGGGAGGTTGATGGGAATGTCGGTGCGCAGCTGTCTCGTACCCATCTCCTCGGTGATGAAACGGCTTTCAAGCGCTTTGTCATCGTAGCTCCCACGGGTAGCTACAATTTTCGGGCCAAACACCTGAAATGCTCGTGGATTGAACTCGCGCTGGCTGTTCATCATGGTGCGCAGAACCGGCAGTCCCCGCACATTTCCATTGTTGAGAATTTTCACGATCTCCGCGCGTTCGTCGCTGAAGCGGAAGTCCGCCTCGTCAAACAAAAGCGTCCCCCTGAAGGCATCGAGCGTGTGAAAGAGGGGCGACACGGTGGAGGCGCCGCTCGCGAAGAAGCCCTTGTAGCAGAGGGAGCCGATCGTAAGGAGGGCGCGTGTCTTCCCACTTCCGTAGTCGCCGCGCAGCCGCAGGTACGGCAGCTCGTTGAACGCGTCGTACAGCCACGACAGGATGACGTAGTACGTGGCGACCTTTTCAAACGTGGGGCTCAGATCGAGGTAGCGATGGATGAAGGCTTGGATGTCAGCGATCAACGCTTGTTCATCCCCATAGCGACGTGGCTCCGACGGAAGGAGGACGACCTCATTCGAGATCAAATTGTTTCGCGGCGAGAACGGCACGATGCGACGCTCGCTCCCGATTTTTACATGCTGCTGTAGCGTCCATCTGCCGGAGGTATACACGGCAAACAGCGTCAGCCTCGCTTCCGGTCGGAACAGCAACTCCACAATTGATCCGTCGGACAGGAGTGTGGATACGGTCGGAATTCCGTTAGGCTTACGCGGCTGATTTTCTTCCATAGAATTCTCAGCATGACTTTCGTTGCCTGGGCCGCATAGGCGTGAATTGATGCCGCGATAGAGTGCGCGCCCCGTCTTTTCATCCATGATGCCGCACGTATTCTGCATGCATGGTCGATGGTATTTGCTGGCCAACTATTGCACTAAGCCGACTATGATTAAGACAAGTAGCTCCAAGGTCAGAACAGTGATATGGTTGCAGTGCCCGTCGGCAAATAGCGCCGACTCTGCACAGCTCTTTGACAACTATGTCGATTGACCCCGATCCGCTCGCGGATCTGCTGACGATTGCTGAAGCGGCAGAGCTATTGAGAATCTCGATTTCCAGCGCTCGTCGCTTGCAGCAAAGGCGGCTTATCCCTTTCTTCAAAATAGGAGGGAGCGTTCGTGTCAGCAAGGAAGACGTCATGTCATATCTCGCGAAACACCGGATAGAGCCGATCGACTAAATTCAAGGTATGGCAGTACGAATGATAAAGAAATCATGGTGGGTCGACTTCACGGTCGACGGCACCCGATACCGGAAACGCAGCCCTGAAAATTCGCGCGTCGGCGCGCTCGCGTATGAAGCTACGCTGCGGCATAAACTGGCGCGGGGTGAGCGGATAGATAAAGGAACTGGCGCAGCACGACATGACCGAGTCTTTGAGCGGTTTGCATTGCGGTGGTACGAAGACTACGTGATGTCGAATAACAAGTACTTGGAGCAGCGACAAAAGAACTATATTCTTCAGTGCTCGTTAATCCCATTCTTCGGCAAATTCCTCGTCGAGGAGATTACCACGCAACACATTGAGCGATACAAAGCGCAATGCCTTGCAGAAGGAGTAGCTCGGAAGACTGTCAACAATCGACTCGCAGTGTTCAGCAAATGCTTGACCACAGCGTACGAGTGGCTGAGGCTGTCTGGAACGCCGCCGAAGGTTGTTTGGCTGAAATGCCCGCCACCTCGCACGGACTTCCTATCACCAGATGAGTGCGCGTCATTGCTGTCTCACGCAGAAGGAGTTATCCGCGAGATGGTGCTGACCGCGCTCCGAACAGGCATGAGGCATGGAGAGCTCACTGGACTCCAATGGTCTTCGATTGACTGGCAGAATCGCATCATCATAGTGCGGCATTCGCGGTGCGACCGTACCGGGGAGCTGCAATCACCCAAAAGCAACCGCGAGCGACATATCCCGATGGATGCCGACTTGTACGAGATGCTCTTCAGGCGAAAGAAGGACACTGGCTATGTCTTCCTCAACAAGGGCAAGCCGTATGCCAGCCATCGCCTCATCCGAGATTTGCGGGAAGTCAGGTATAGGGTCGGTTTGCGACCATTCACTTGGCACACTCTGCGACACACGTTCGCGTCGCATCTCGCAATGAGAGGAACTCCACTTCACGTCGTGCAAGCGTTGCTTGGACATTCGACCATCTCAACTACCATGAGATACGCGCACGTCGCGCCATCAATGTTGCGAGAGGCGATAAACGCACTGAACCCGAAGGTGGCGTTGAATTCCGATTTTGGGCAACCCGCGGGCAACCAGTGGTCGGTGACGAAGAGGGCCTGACTCCAAAAAACGCTGACATTGAGCGAAAAAATGTCTGAGAAGATTTTGCGGAGAGGGAGGGATTCGAACCCTGAACTCCAGATTTGGACAGAGCATGAGTTGAGCGCTAAGAACAAGGATTATTGGCTTAAAGAAAAGATAAAATGAAGAAAATGAAAACCATGAATTGTAGTCACAAGTAGCAAGAACTACTCACGTGCCGTCACTTTTTGGGCAACCCGTGGGCAACCGCGGTATTACTAGCAAAGAGCAGTGCAGGCAAAAGTGATAGACTGCGTCGTAATGCGAGTTCAACTAGAAAGAACCGTCCTTGAGATAAGGACGGTTCAGTTGAAGGTGTTCAGCCGCAATCGGTCATGGTGACCGTCTCGCGTGCTGGGAACGCCATCGCTCCCGGCAGCCAGGCGCGGCCGTGCTGGTCGTGCTCGTCAAGAATAGCACCGGGCTCGGCGGTGCGCCTGAAGTACCGAACGGACTCCCTGACTAACTCCTTCTTGGAGTAGTCCTTGAACTTGCCCATATGCAGCGATGCTCCGCTCTCGATCGCAATGGCCTCGAGTTGGTCCTTGCGCATGAGGGTAAGGAACTCTTCATCCGGCGTCCACCAATCACGCAAAGCTAGGCTCACGTCTGCAGCTACTCGGTTGAATAGACTGTCCTCGGTGTCGAGCTTTTCGATGCCGGGTTGCCCGAAGGACAACAGGACGACGAGCTCAGTGATTCGCTCCAAGTCCCCGTCCGAAAATGCCTGGAGGGCTTCATAGAGCTTCAACGGAGAATATCCATTGGCACCGGTCCATGTGGGAAAGTCTTCGTGATCGTCCAGGCTCATGCCAACACGATTCAGAAAATGCGAGGCTTCTGCGTGGACCGAAACAAACGCCCTCGGCTTCCTTTCCGAAGCAGCGAAAGCGGTAAGGCACGGATGCACGTCGATCCGAGCAGCATTGTTCGATGCAAATCCAAGCAGAAGGCACGTGGCGACAACCTCCTTGAGCTTTCGTGGGTTTGCCAGGAGCGCTGCTTGGAGTGCGATGCTTTTCTGAAGAGCCACGTAGCGGATGAGACCGTTGGAGAGGGCCGGTCGCTCTTTCGGAGCCTCCGGTGCTTCTCTGGTTGCCTCGATTACCTCTTCCTTCACCTCGTGCCGTGCCAGGCCTTCCCTGACCTCGACGATGCCCGTGGGTTTGAGATTTATCACGACTCCTGCGGGCTCGCCCTCTTCGGCTTCGCGGTAGAGCCACCAGTTGACGGCATACGTATTGAGCACATCTACCCATGCCGCTATCTTGCAGTGCCTCTCGGCGAGGGCCTCCACCGCTTCGTTCTGGAGCACGAAGAACTGTTCTACGTCATCGAAGAACGTTGATTCTTCATCTCCAAAGAGGTCGCGAGTGAACGTGCTAGTGTACTTTTCCAGCGGGAACATGGCGACCGCAGCTGAGGGCTTCTCCGTAAGCAGCATCTCTCTGATCGCCTCACGATCGAGCTCGGCGCCTTCCTTGATGTCGTTGAGCAGAGCTTGTTGCTGATCTTCGGTGCCCAAGGTCATCGATTCGGCAATGCCGAGTGACAACTCGCCGTTCCGAACGGCCCCCTTGACCAGCTCGCAAAGATTGGCGAGTGCAAGCCGCCTGCGGATGGTCTGGTGCGAGAGACCGGTCTTTGCTGAGAGATCATCGAGGCCGCCCCCATTTTGGAGTATGTGCGCAAATGCCTCCGCCTCGTCTAGTGGATCGAGGTCGGCTCGCTGGACATTCTCTACAATGGCGATGCGGCGGCCATCTCCATCTTTCAAATTCCCACGGATCTCGGCGGGAACTTTGTAGTTGCTGTCAATCGCACCCTGACTTTCAAGAAGCTTCAAGGCGAGAAAGCGGCGCATACCGCTCACCACCCTGAATGTTTTCCCTTCCCCAGGTTCAATGATGAGGTTTTGCAGCACGCCATCGGTCTTGATGCTTTCGGCGAGGCTGGCGATTTTTGCATCGTCAACGGTGCGGCGCGGATTGCCCACAGGAGGACAAAGCGCCCACAGTGGTATGGTCTTGAGTGTCATTTCTGACTCCCTTGTTTTGACACAGCTTGTCCGTCTCCACGAACGCGCGAAGAGCCGGCAAGCGGTGTTGTGGTTGATGTGGCGCGACGCCAAGACGGCTGCGCGCGGCTGTGAAAGAACTCAGCCAAGGCCAGTGTGGATGAGGGGGCGACGGTGCTGTAGACGCGAATTTGTGCCGATTAGGCAACTTCAAACGTCTTGCTGGACGTTCCGGTACCGATCAGGATAGGGATTTCAATGTGATCCGGCATCCCCATTCCGAATCGCGACTCTCTCGCAGCGGATATGCGGTCGATAGGAGAAATTCCCATGACCGATTGGCTGACCGTTCTTTTGCATTCCTTTGCGAGCCAAGCCGGAGCGTGGTTCGTTGGTCTTGTCCTCGCGGTACTTGGAGCATTTTCGACACGCATCGTGGAAAAAGTGAAGTTTGCGCTGAATCGCGCTGACGCGCGCGCAAAGTATTACGAAGAGATGGCTGTCGATATCAGCCATTTCGTCTTCATCATAGATCGACTCGTCAACGTCTATTACGGCAGCAGGTGGGCGAGCGACGAAGACAAGAGCGCGATTGCTGCCGAGTACAACGAGGTGATGAACAAGATTTCTCGGAAAGAGTACGTCTATCGATCATGGCTCCAGCGCTTTTGGAACAAAGACGTGGCGGATGCCTTCATTCTGACGATGGAAAAGATACGGACCGTGGATCGCGTGCTGATTCGCCTCAACGAGGGTGGTGATCAAAAGAGCGATCCGGAAGCATTAGATGCGGCTTTCCGCGATCTCCGTGAAGCGGCCTCCCATCTCCTTGTCACAACTACTTGACCATCACTGTACTGTTTCGCTGCCAATGAACGAGTGGTGGTGCGCGTACTGCATCACGTGATGCTCTCGCCGCTTCACCCCTGCCGCCACTTCGCCGCATTTTCGGAGTGCAGTCTGCGCGATAGCGAACACGAGAACCAAACCATGACGAAGCCGAGTCCGCCGCTCGATCCGAGCTGCGCTAACGAAGCCCCACACGCAGACACGCTCACGCCCTACGACATGGAGCACCTCGTCACCTATGTGCGCCTTCTCGATGCGGAAGCGGAGCGCGCCGATTGGGCCGAGGTGGCTCGCATCGTGTTGCATATCGATCCCTCGCGCGAACCCATCCGTGCTCGCCGCGCGTGGGACACTCACCTCGCCCGCGCTAAATGGATGACGGAACGCGGCTATCGCCATTTGCTCCGCTCGGACAACAACGTGACACCATCCTTGGGCCGATAAAGCCGGACGCCCTCAGGCATAGAAACACACCTCGTCATTTTAGGACGAGGTGTGATATCGATCGCCATTGTGGGAGCGCACAGCATCACGCTGCGGTCAGGCTCTCCAGACGGTCCCCGCTACGGCACTCTTGCTCTGCGAGACTTTCGGCCCGTTGCGTCGCGATGGGAGGCGATCAATATTCCTCTGCAAGCATGATCGTGAGTACGCGCGTCGTCTTTTCAGAATCGCTCGGGTCTTCGGACCCGAACTCGCAACGGTGGTCGTAGTAGTCGATCTTCCAAAAGAACTTTCTGCCGACGAGCATGAAGCTTCCGAAATCATGTTCCCCATGGGGATCATTGTCCGGTGTGAAATCCGAGAATGATGCGACCTGGGCAACCGCCTCGGCCTTCACGCAGTCCGGTAGTTCGGCAACGCCTGAAGTCATCACCGCTCTGCCGCCCCGCAAGGTGGTGCGGAAGGCGTCATTGAGTTCGCGAATGCGGTCCGTGTTCATGACGGCACCGCAGCGCTAGATGAAGCCGGCGAGGACAAGTGCGGATGCCATGGTGTTGCCACCGCATGATTCGCAGTATCCTCGGTCCTGGTCGGGTTCCATCTCGGTCGTATAGGTGCAGCCCTCGGTCATACAGATCGCGGGACAAACACTGTCTGTTGCTGCCGCCTCCAAGAGATCATCGAAACTTTTGAAGCCTTCAAGCTCGCAGAGCAGCATGAGCTTTGAGGCCTTGTTTGAAAGAGCAATCATAGTCACCCTCTCCTCCTCGCTACGGGCGTCCGAACTATTCGGACGCTCGATGGCGAGGCGGAGGGTCTGCGGTCATGCTCGCTCCAAAGCCGTCGAAGCTGTAGACACGGAGAAGTGCCAATCAGGCACAAAGACCGGCCAACAAATTCTTTACGGGAGCCAGCCAGCCACCTTTTCGCGTCTACCTGCAAGGCAATTGCACTGAGACGCTATTTCGATGTCGGAGAGCCGCGTAATTCAGTTCGCGAGGGTCGATTTTCGCCGCGACCGTCGAACGTTTGGTATCAAAAATGAGGACCGGTTCTCCCACGTCTACATCATCGGGAAGACCGGGACTGGCAAGTCGACGCTTATCGAGACCATGGCGCTTCAGGACCTGGAGCTCGGCAACGGCTTTGCGCTGGTGGACCCTCATGGCGAACTCGTTGAGCGCATCGCCTCGCGCATCCCCGCTTCACGCGAAGAGGACACTATCTATTTCAACCCCGCTGATCCCGGCCAGCCCTACGGGTACAATCCCCTTCGCCAAGTGCGCCCAGATTTCATTCCACTTGCTGCCTCCGGCCTCATGGAGGTGCTCAAGAAAATGTGGGTGGATTCGTGGGGCGTGCGCATGGAACATATCCTACGCAACGTGCTGTTCGCACTGCTGGAGCAGCCCGATGCCACACTGCGCGATGTCCTTCGGCTCCTCTCGGATCGGACCTACCGTCAGTACGTTTGCCAGTCATTGAAAAACCATACGGTAAGAAATTTCCTGGAGCATGAATTTGAGCGCTTCACCTTCGGATATCGCGCAGATGGAATAGCGCCCATCCAGAACAAGATCGGAGCGTTTCTCGCCGATCCGGTTCTCAATGGCGTTCTTACCGGCCCGGACGAGGATTTGCACCTGCGCCGTATCATGGACGAGGGCAAGGTGCTCTTGGTCAACCTTTCGAAGGGTCGTCTGGGGGAAGACAGCGCTTCCCTCCTTGGCGGCCTGCTTGTGACTACCGTAGGACTTGCTGCGTTCAGTCGAGCAGACATGGCGCCCGCAATGCGGAGACCCTTTTACGTCTACGTTGATGAATTCCAGAGCTTCACGACGCTCGCGCTCGTCAACATGTTTTCTGAACTGCGGAAGTACCGGCTAGGATTCACGGTCGCCCATCAGTACCTACATCAACTTGAGCCGGACATTCGGCACGCAATTTTTGGCAACATTGGCACGGTCATCTCGTTTCGCGTGGGCGCGGAGGATGCGCCGTACATTGTCCAGGAATTTCACGAGCAATACGACAAGCTCGACTTTCTTCAGCTTCCGAATTACCGCACCTACGTCAAGCTCATGATCGACGGCACGCCGTCCAAACCTTTCAGCGCCAGGACGCTCCCGCCCGACGCCCGCGAGTTTGGCGCTAAGTTGCGCCGACCCAAGTGAATTTCACGACGCGCTCGACAATGCAAATGCGACCCACGGGCGGTTCTAATTCCTGGGTGACCGGAGCTACGCCGTCACATCTTGGACAGTCGGTCAGCCAGAGACAAACGACCGAGCTTCCGGCACGCCTCCTGCAGGGAGCGAAGAAAGTTGGTCTTGTCTATCAGATAGACAATTCTCGCCCTCGGATCGCCCGCAGCTGTCTGCACCTTCCGCGCTATCTCGATTCGACGCTCATAGTATTCCGCGAAAAGTCTGTCTCGGCCGACATAGAACATAGCTTCAATTTCGGCAAGCTTATCGCCTGCCAATCGCTGCTCTACTTCAGAAATGACCTCTTTCTCAAGAGCCATTTCTTTGAGCATCGTATCTAGAGTGAAAGAATTACCAGATACGATCATGAGACCATTGTCGTCGGCTCTCTGCGGATGAAGCAGTCTCCATTGGTCCGCGACCCATACGACCTCATCATCGGAGATATGCACCAAATCCGTTTCCACGCCGAGGATCGCCTTCATCTCCCGGTTAGTCTGGATGACATTGAG
>Ga0209488_10004034_pt1 | contig 11593 bp, 11 predicted proteins | sample Rivendell_Oct201_8_FD_188349 | JGI IMG/M metagenome (GOLD analysis project Ga0209488, IMG submission 188349) | Vadose zone soil microbial communities from the Eel River Critical Zone Observatory, Northern California, USA -... | ecosystem: Environmental > Terrestrial > Soil > Vadose zone >... | reverse complement strand
TAAAAATAACTATTTAGTTTGCATAAGTTGCAAATAAGTGGGTCTCTCCTCAGCATGCAATTAATTTTAAATTATTTGGGTTGTCATATTTATAATAATAGGAGGGATCAACAAGTCGTAATATAATTTCAGATGACATTCGAGTCCACTTAACTTAGTGATGAGTATTAAATGTGTGATAAGTTGACTATAAGCGGGCTCTGCCTGCTCTTGCCCGCCGTGTACAGACTGTGCTGCCGTAACGCCTCGGCAGACGCCGAACAGTTCAAGGTGGCCGCCGGGGTGTGCCCCGCATACCAGTCCAAAGTCCGAGTTCAATTGAAGAAGTTACAACCCCCTAACACATTCTTGCTGCAATATGGAGCCTAACAGCTCACTACAGTTCACCCATTGCTTCCCCTTCCGGTTCCCATTAGTCACTCCTGCCGCGCGACCCTGCATAGTACATCGTGCCTGCCCAGCAATTCAGAGTCGAGGATCAGTATTGATTTCCGGTCCCGCTCGAGGGACGAGAATAGGAAGGGCAAGAGAGGTAGAGGAACATACCTCAAGGTCCAAAAGGCGTTTGTTGTGCTGCATTTTAATCTGCGTGCTGTTCTGCACTGCGTTGCAACAACCTCATCAATTTCTCCTCCGTCATCTCTGCCACCCCTTTAACCAACGACTTTGCTTGTACAATTCGCACGCTCCGTAATGCTGGGAGAATAGCTGGCGCATCATCCACATCCCACGCCAACTTCAATTCCCGCACGGCATCGACACGCAACTCCAGCTCCTCCACAGCAGACAGCTTTCCTAACAAGTTCCACCAGTATCGTCTTCCTAACTTGATGCAACCGAGAGGGTTTATAAAGAGCGCGAGCGTCAGCACATCCTCTACACCCAATAGGTCACACAGCTCTGCCAGGCGGAACATGGGACTAAGAACCTCTCCCCAACAACCCAACCGCCAGCGGAGCTCAAAGGCGAACGCTGCCCCTTCATAGCCCAAGTCACCTGTCCACAAGCAGAGGCTCCCCCCCTGGATTCCACCAGAAAGTCGCATGTGTCGCAGTCCCTTGGCAGCTGTGATGAGGGTCAGTACGGAAGGAGCCCAGAATGCCGAGTGGTCCCAGTCTGAACTCCTCCATGCGCGCACTCTCCGTTTAGCGTCGTCCGGTAATGTGAGTCGTCGGTGAAGCATCGCAAAAATGGCCGGTGCTCTTGACCTGGTGCCTACCGTAAAGTGCATGAGGTTAGGCATTAAAATGGGCACGTCCAATGGGGCATCGGAGTCTTCCCAGTATAAGGTGCACTGTTGCAGCGTGAGGGACTGGAGCGCAGGCATTCGGCGCAAGGAGTCGAGCAGATCCTGGAGAGGTATACACTGATCAGATGTGAAGTGAGTGACGCCGTGAAAAAGTTGACGAGGTGCAACGGTGTAGCAAACTGCAGGTGCGGAGAGGCATACGTCACGGATGTGCGCTTGTCCCCCAAACAAATTAATGGGGAGTTCTACAGGAGTTGAAGTGGAACGAACGATGTCCAAAGACAGGGAACGAATGGACGTTGCTGTATGCAGCATATCCAGGAGCCACAAGACGTTCTTGGATTCACCATTAATGTGGAGGGAGCGCAACCTCGTGCAGCCAGCAGTGAGGAGGGCCGCGACTTCGTGTGCGTTTTCATGCATGATCCCATAAGTAGTGGGGTCCACTTTGAGGCTTACATCGACAAGTGCGGGATTAGAGCGTTCCATGAAAATTTTAGCCCAACTCATTCCCAAATCTTCCACATTGATCGAGGACCAGAGGACGTGATGGTTTAGTGCTGCTGTGCGCCAGTGGCGGCAGACATGAGTGATATAGACCCAAGTAGCGCGTGCGAGGCCTGGTCGAAGTCCAGGGTATAGTGGCTCCGAGTAGGAGCAATATTTAAAGATCAGCTGAAGTACTTCTATAGCAAGATCCAAAATAGTGGTATGTGTGGTCTGCATTGAATCGGAAGGTGAGGTTGCTTGCGCCTTCTCTTGGTCATCCATTGCCAGTGTGGTGGCTAGAGTTCTGTCAACAAGATGTGAGTTGTATTGTAAATACCGATAAGACACGAATCACAGACGCTTCGTGTGGCTGGCCTCGGTGTTCTAGCTGTGCCAGGTCTTCGCTCTTGGTGTTTGAAGTATTCTGCGCCGTGTCTCCGTTTAAGGACATTGCAATAGACGGGCTATGGCTGCGCACTATTAGATACCGGGCGGAGATCATACACGAATCGAAACTCACATAGTAGTAGGTAAGAGAGACATGCAAAGGGGCTACGTGACAAAGGGGCCTTGCGCAAATAAAATAACGCACTGGCTGTGCTGGCGTTTGCCGTGGCGCATCGGCAGATGCCGTTCAATGTTTTATTTTTTTTTATTTTTTTCAGTCATTTTATTGTCAACTTGTGGCCGGACTCTCCTGTTCGTTGCCTATCTATCTTGAGCCCAGCTTGGCACACATAAGGCTAGGGGAGGTGAGGTAGGTGCGGCCGCGGGGCTGCAGAAGCCCAATGTAGGACTTCAGTTCGGATATTCGTTCGGGTTGCAAATCTATGTTGTGCAATATCTAGCCAAAATTTACTGCCAGTCATGCTTATGCATCACCGTTTTGTCTCAGTGTTACTGGTTATGGCGGCATGATACTTTTGTGCCCTCCCGCATCGGCCATGTTGCTTTCCGCGGAGACTACTGGAATAATGACAGTGCTACGCTTGTCTTGTATGGAACTAGACTTTAATGGACGTTTGGGTAGACACTTGAGTATGCAATATTAATGCCAAAGCGTGTCTCATGCGATCACTGGAATGAGATAGCCATCCAAAGGGGGTCGCATAAATTGGGCAAAGACTCGGAATTTCTCCATACAACATGCAGAATCTCTACAGACAGGTCCGAGAGGGTTTGGGGATACTTTCGCCTCGAAAGTACGATTTCCATTATTTTTTTCCTCTGAAGTTCAATGTTCGACTGCAGAGGGAGCTCTGTGAGAAAATTAGTGAGTAAAGCATCGTATGAGCATGTCCAGTGTCACAGGACCCTTAGAAAGCTGGCCTTGACGGTCACTCTGAATTCCACAACCTCGCGGAGCAGCCTGCTCTCTGGGGTATACAGTTGCTTGACGAGAAACATCGAAGACCAAGGTTTCGGTGGTTTCGGTGGTCTCGGAATTCATTTTGACCATGGGAATTGAGCGGACTTAGATGGCTCGAGTCACACGACTTGACGTTGTTGACTGCCAGTGGCCTCTGGGAATGGTGACGTCCGAGTGCTGGTTCAAGTTCCACTCCGGTATCCGGTGCATCATCGCCAGTGGCACAGAAGCCCAAGACACTGGTACAGTACAGGCATGTTCCGCGACAACCCAGGTTTAATAATTACGTGAAGGGGCTAAAGACGGTGTCAGCTCAGCTCAAACATTGTCCCAACTAACCGAGATTATTGATCGGTTAGAGACCTCGGACCCGCCACGCGATTTTAACTACCAACAACAATAGAATCCGGGATCTGGCACCTACAGTACTGCAGTATTGACCACAGCGGCGTCAATGATACGCGCGAGAGCGCGGCTCGGATTTGTATACCCTGACGGTGCCAGCCAGCGGGATACTCCAGACTTCGTCCATTGGCCCTCTCGATCCAGACTGCAGGTGCTCATCGTTTGGTTTTATCACGGACCCGACATCCAAAGACTATAAAACGTAGTACACCGTCGTCTTTGACGGGGGTACTTGGAAGCCGGCTACGCAGGGCAGCGGCGGCGGTGCCGTCACTGGAAAAACATTCTGTCGCGACACTTACCATCGTGGCTGGACCATCGGGATCTCTGAGGTGCTTCAAGTTCGTCTACGAACTGCATACCGTCCAAATGTTACGGCGCCAATGCTCCTCCCACGCTATTCAGTTTCCAGGTCTTCTGTGACGTCCTCGTATCATTAAAACGGTTCCTTTGAGTCAGCCACAAGGAAGTCCGGTGGTACGGTGACAATTCAAAAAAAAAAGGATGTAAAGAGCACCCCGGAGAACATTCGACAAAAATGTCAAGGATAGGGCGGGAAAAGAAGAGCCAGCGATAGCCATCCATCAGCCGTAAAGACATTGTATATCTTTGGATCTGTCAGCAGACACTCTTGTATCCGAGGACCTCGGAGAGAGGTTCGCGCGTTCGAATTGGGGGGCCGATTCCGTTCAGTTTCGCGTACCTTTTCACCTGAGGCCATCATTCAGTTACTGACCTGACCCCAGGGGTATTGGTAGCGTGATGCATATGATGACTGGATCTCCACTGGCACAGATAGAAAAATCCTAAGGAACACATTTCCGAGAGGTCATGAGAACACTTGTGAACACGCACTTGAGTCAGATGCGCAGTCATCAGGGCTCGGCGATTAATCCAACATTCGCATGCTGCATGTGGGAAATTGACGGTTCAGATTCGTCACAATGTAAGCAGTCTAACCCACCACTGGGCACAAAATAAGGACATTTCGACTCAATCACAAGACTGAACGTCATCGTGGCTGAGGCCACCGTACGTTCACCAACGACCATGGTCTATTCATAAAGCTACAGAGGTACAAGAAAAATAGGTCACTTAGTCGCTGCCGGCACTATAGCCTTGATTCGAAGTTAGCCACTACGTAAATTTCTGATGCAGAAACTAGGAGGTCACCTTCGCTAGCTCGTAAATACGTCTTTGACTCGCAAACAAGATGGCGGCAGTCAGCACGCTTTGGAGAAGCTTAGGGCCTACACCCTTGTATATCCCACCAATGCCCTCCTCAGCGATGATCGTGCGTAGACCATGCAGAGCAGACCGATAACGTGCCGCCGCTGCGTTCCCGGCCTGTAAGCGCGACTTGACGACGCTTCATAGGATAACGTCATGGTCAAACCTTCCATATATCACGGGCTGATTGATTCGGAAACGAAAAAAAAGAAGGTTCTTCCCGTGATGAAAACACCGACTTACATATATGGGTACGTTACACCTGTCGCAACTTTCCGAGCACGTGTGTAGCATCAACGTCACATCCTAGCTACTTAGAAAGCTTGTGTGACATACCGAACTTGGATATGGCGCCGAGCAGGAAGAAATCCCAATCAGTGAGCCGTACGCCTACGCGACCAGCCACACGGCGGCGGCGCACAAGTGAATTCTTGAGCTGCTCGAAGACCGTGTACTGTAACACCGGGTTCACGACGAGGACGAGGGCGGGGCCAAGACCACGAAAGAACGCGGTGAATCCTCCGGTGCGGAAGAGCCGTGCGACCGTCGCAAAAAGACCAAGGTGTCTCGGGGGAGGCGCGGGAGTTTCCGCGGAGTCTGCATCCATCCCACTCACGGTTTGTGCTGTTTGGACCACCCAGACTGGGTTCGAGATAACAGTCGTTGCGGAGCCTGAGAACCCCCCCCCTCTTTGCTAAGAAAGGGAAAGACATGCACCATAAATGGAAGAGCGAACCAGCGATCAGCCCAGCTGACATGGATTCGAGGGTGGAGAGAGCTTGACTACCAGGCCGAGATCGAACGATAACGCCCTTCGTACTCTCGTAAAAGTAGTAATACACACTAGACCGCAGCAGTCACGGGTTTAAACACGAGGCTGCGAGATTTAAAAAAATGGCAGTGCACACCCGTTGGTCACGGCGATACCAAGAAGGCTTGAGTTAAGCCCATTATACAGTCCGAGGAAGCCATCGCGCTTCAAGTGATCAACCACGACCTGATATATTGACTGAGGGCAGATATCAAAGAATGAAGATAAAATTCAGATCCTCGGGCGAAAGGGAAGCTCTTGGAGAACGAAGTTCTACCTTGTTTCCGTCCTTCGTCTCATTTGCTGCTCGTGTCGAGAGGAAGACCAATGGGCTACTCAAGTCAGTACCCTAACACCGCGGATATCGTGTAAAGTTCTAGCACTTACTATGTCACAGTCATCGCCAAAATGCCACCGGCGGCGCCTGCGACAGCATGGATAGAAGAATCGCTAGTCATTGTCACAAGACGTCCGATGTTGTGAACCAGGGACGATGCTATTGATGTGTGGCGGAGGCGCTTCAAGATTTGTATAATCTCGTAGACGCCCTTCACAATTACAGGGGTCGGAAATGGAGCGGAGGAAAATGTCAAGGTAAAGGACTGGGAGAGGGTTACGCTCTGAGCCGGACACCGAGTCGCGGTCAAAGCGTCCAACAGATCACATGATAGTATGACAAAACACGTGATAGAGCACCACACTCGCTGAAGATGGATGTCGACGATACCAACTGACAGCATTTCTTATCCCAGCGCGAGTCTAAAGTTTTTCAGTCTGGGTTTGGTCGGCACAATTTGGGGGCTGGAACTCATCATTTGACAAGGCACACAGGACGAGAAAAAAAAAACTGGTTGGAAGGAAAGAACGACAATGAGTGCCCCTCGTCCTTCTTTGATTTCGTAGTCATCTTCTCATTTTGTCCATCACGCACCAGCCGAACAAACAAAACGAACTGTCAACGCCACCAGCTATATTGGATGTCCAAGACGGGAACAAATTCCTATGTTCAAAGCGGGATGCTGCGTTGCGTTGATCTTCAGATCTCAAGAAAAGGAATCGTCATTGGACAATCTGTTGGAATCACGGAACCCACTGCGTTATCCGCTCCGCGGAATGCCATCTTATGTGGCACATAATGCATCATGACCCCATCGGATCGTAGTGATGCGCCACGCCCAACGAGCAAGCTAATTCTATATGGAGATAAGCCATACAGTTGAACTTAGCAAGCCGGCCGAGGTCTAGGCCGGATATCCCATCATGGTAATGCTAATGGGAGTATGCGGCCAGATCCAATGGAACTTTCGACAGCTCGTGTCTTCATTACTCCCTGGAGGCAGGAAAACTGGTTGCGTTCCCATGGCTAAGATGGAGTGCCTCGAGGCAGTCAGGTTGGCCACGGTCCGTCACGGCAATGGGCGTGTCCATGCCAAATTATTCGAAAGGAAGGCGAAAGGACGGCGATAGATATTACGCACTCAAGGAACCACTATGCTTTCGTACCGTTTGCCTTCCGAACAAGAAGGGGGGTGTGCACTGTTACCAGGCGGACCAATGAGGTATGTTTGGATCCAGTAATCTAAGATTGGAATGAGTTTCTAACCACCGGAATGAAAAAACCCGCTACATAATCTGCGTGCTCAGTATAAAGTCTCTCAGGCTCAGTCCGAAAATCTAGCATCGACAGGTGCACTCATCTCAGCTCTTCACCACCCCTACTCTTGGTTTTTTTCGTGTCTTGCTATACGATGATTTTGTCTATTCTTGCAGCAGGGCTCTTTCTTGTCCCTTCTGCTAATGCGTTTTGGCGCCTGCCTTGTGCCAAGCCGGTCCTCGACGCTCGCGTCGACCCTATCGTCAATCCCGGTAGGGCGAGTGGTCACGCTCACACCATTATGGGATCTGGAGGTGGGCATGTTTCTTGCTTGTATGACAACACATCTATCTGATCCTTCGTGCCAGCCATTGGGTACAGTACGACTTTCTCGGACCTTCGAAACTCCCAGTGTACAACATGCAAAGTCAAGGACGACAAATCCGCATATTGGATTCCTAGCTTGGTACGTTGCGCGCCTGCACGTAAATGCATGTCCAGAAATAGTAAATCGGATTGCCATTTTCAGTACTATCAGTGCAGGAACGGATCATTCCTGGCAGTCCCTCACGGAGGAATGATCGTGTAGGTTTTCAGCGTCTTTCGTATTGTGAAGGTGCCCCAATCAGTTGTGCAGGTACTATATCCAGCGAAGTGCTTCAAATGAGACTGTGCAACCCTTCCCAGATGGCCTTCGCATATTCACAGGGAATGCATTTGCGCGAAGTAATTTAGGAACCCCTGAATCTAAGGCAATCTCCTGGAACTGGTAGGTTTCCGCACCCTCTTACTGAAACGTTTGAGTTCAAGACGTGAATTAGCCTTAACTTCAATGGTCCCCCAGCACCGCAGACCCCGGGATTCGCCAACACCGACTGCCCGAGCGGCCTCCGAGCTCAAGTCTTCTTCCCTTCGTGCTGGGACGGCGTGAACCTCGACTCGTCCGATCACAAGTCTCACATGGCTTACCCTGATGGCATCGACAGTGGATTGTGCCCGCCTTCGCATCCCGTCCACGTCGTGTCCATCTTCTATGAGGTGTACTTCGACGTTGGCCCAATCAACAATCTGAACCTTGGCGGACGCTTTGTCCTCGCCAATGGCGATCCCACAGGTTACGGACTGCACGGTGACTTCATGAACGGCTGGGACCGCAACGTGCTCTCGCGCGCCGTCACAACGTGTACGGCCGGATCAGGAGTCATCGAGGACTGCCCGGTATTCCAGAACGAGGGTCGCTTCGTCGCAGACGCCGACATGAATGCGTGCTCTGCCCCGAATCCCCTCACCAGCGAACGCATCAACGGCGTCCCTTTGCCGCACCTCCCAGGCTGCGTCGCGGTGACCGAGGGCCCTGCCTCCGCGACCCCCGCGGACCTCGTCCCAGGTTGCGTGGCCCGGAGGTCTGAACTGGAGCCGGAAGCTGCCGTCGTACGCGGTGGCGTTGCGCGCGCGGCCAAACCCGAGGAGGCCAGGGCGAAGAGACCTCACTGTCACCGCGCGATGCGTGGACGAGGTTTACTCCCATTGGCCTAATCCCACGATCCTCGTACCATCTCCAGTCCACTCTCCTTTTCACCATCCGTCCTCTTTCTCAAACTTGATACCCCTTTCTCTCCCGTTTGACGGGGTTCGCGTCTGTGACGTGCACCCAACCATTCGTTTTGTTCTCACCTTCCGCCACTGGCGTGTTACCCATTTCTAGAGTGTGGCTTGACGAAACTGAAGATAAACCTCGTATGTACTAGTATGCTTACTCCACGACGCAGCTATTTGTGTGCTTGTGCGTGCAGGGACAGTATATTGTTGATACCTTCGTGAAGCCGAGAAGTTATTTTTGGGGGTCCCGGGCGAATACCTGTCACATGTTTCTTTGGTTGTGCTCCCTGTTAGCAATATATTTGTTCCCGGTGTTTTGATGCCCGACTTTCTGTGTCCAGCGCCCAGCGCCCATATACGCGAATTGACGTGAGGCGAATGTCATCTTCTGGAAAGAGGGCACCGTGATTGATTGTGGATACTGGCGATAAGATGGCGTATGGACAGCCAGCGCAACTCGCAGAGGAGGTCTCCTTCCTCAATGGCTAAAGGGGGCTACGTTACAAGCTCGATGTGGTAATATTCTTGCCGAAGGCAACTTTATATGCAAAGAAGTAGGGGTGCTGTATGTACAATACAGCATACTTAAGACACTATATTTTCCCCTTTCGAAGGGCACAAAGTTTTTGAGTTGTCAGTGGCGCCCTTGGGCGTTAGGTCTCGATCTGAGGTTCTGTGCATTGAAGAATCAAGACAGGCAGCCCAGAAGGAGTAATATTTAGCGGAACTCAGGCTGACCAGCCTACGTGATGGTAAGCCTGACGACATTATTTAAATTTGAAACAGGAACCTTGTTAAGAAGGCGGCACACGCGTTGAAAGGTTTGAAAGGTCGGATTTAGCCTGGCTTTTGTGGTTCTGAAATAGAATACTATGGCAACCTCCCGGCGAAGGGCTGGGGTTTTCGGACAAGTACTACAGAACGTAGTGGCACTATTAGGGTAAGGAACAGTATATAGAAAGCAGCGCCAAATTATTATACAATCGCGTACCTCATCCGAGTCCTCTTGAATGTGGGAGGGGATATATTCCGACTGGACGACTTTCCGAGGAAAGGAACAAGCAATTACCCCTGGAACGTACGTCCCCACCTCTACCTGCCGAAGCTCTGTCATGTATGAAAAACGCGTCACATTACATCTGCTTGACATGGACAAGTAATGACCCTAATCCCCACATGATGCCAGAATCGGCCCTCAACGTGGGCAACCACGATGCGCACGTGATCTTGACAACTCACAGCTGTTCGGTCCACCAATTTTTCAATCCCTGTGAGATAGTCAATGACACTTCCTTTCGGCTCGGCATATCCATCGTACCGAGAACGGTGCACAATACGTGAGGAGCTCATTCTCTAATTGACCGCTCACAAGGATGATGAAACACCAAAAATGGAAATGCTCACGGTGGCATCGGGACAAATTTGCTGAGAAGATTCTAGTCTTTTGCGGTAAGTCCTTTCCTTTTTATGAGATCCCGGTCAGTTGAATAAATACCAGTCGGCCACTTGAGGAGTACTAGTTGGCCACAGCATATATAATCAGGTTCACTACCAAGCTGGTTCACTGGCGTTACGGGACTAGAGAGAACAAGTACCAATCCATCTCTTCAGGACTGTGTAACCTGCTACGAGGTTAACTGCGCGAGGGGTTGTTAATCCGCGCTCTATGGACGAACACATCTGACCCGCCGGTGCGGGGATGTCGCTCCGATACCCGACGCATATTCCATCCTGATTACGGCAATACCATTGGGAGTGCACAGCTCGACTTGCGGGGAGACGTAGGCTTCATGTCGGTCCCCACAATCGCAGGTTCTATCTGGGATCCCGGGAAGGCGGAAGGGGTTTTGAGGGTCGGTGTGATCACCCTGGCGATAATTTTAAACCCACAATGTGCGAAGTGCAGATTGTTCGGAGACAGGGCGGCCATAGAACAACTCGAGGGGGGTAAACCGACATCGGTTTCGCGCTGTTTGCCCTCACGAACGGGTAAGGAAAAGATTGTTGCCAGGTATACCAAAGACGTACCCATTCTTCCCAGGTCTTTCTATCCCGCCGGAATGAATAATTCCCTTGTGAGTGAATCTACATAAAGACCCTTCAGGTTAGGTCAGTCCCTCTCTATTCGCAGTTGCCCTCTCTTCCTCTCCTTTTTGTCCCTCTTTTTTTTTCTCATTCGTACTTTGGTACAAATGGCTGTCTCTCATTTTTTTGTAGGGTTTCTGCTTATCGCTTCCGCCAATGCCTTCTGGCGCATGCCATGCACCAAACCTGTCTTAGATGGTCGGGTGGACCCCATCGTGAATCCCGGCAAGGCAAGTGGTCACGCTCACACCATCATGGGTTCAGGCGGTATGCCCTTGTCGTTACATATCGGTCAAAGTCAATCTGATCCCTATTTCCAGCCATCGGGTTCAGCACTACGTTTTCCGACTTGCGCAATTCGGATTGCACGACGTGCAAGGTTAAGGACGACAGGTCCGCATATTGGATTCCAGAGCTGGTACGTTCCCTGGCTTGTGAGTATATGCATGCCGGATATGACAAGCTGATGGTCGACTTTAGTACTACCAGTACAAGGACGGGTCCTTCCAAGCTGTCTCACATGGGGGAATGCTTGTGTGAGTTACCAGAACGACAAAAGTGACGAAAGGATCCCTGATGAGTGTTGCAGCTACTATCTCCAACGTGGCGCCGCCAACGAAACTGTGCAAGCCTTTCCGGACGGTCTTCGCGTTCTCGCTGGAAATCCATTTCTTCGAAGCTACGCAGGCACGCCTGAGGCTAAAGCCATCTCTTGGAATTGGTCAGTCCCTTCCTCGAACCTTCACGATTGTTATCTGATCA
>Ga0209488_10004033_pt1 | contig 11596 bp, 8 predicted proteins | sample Rivendell_Oct201_8_FD_188349 | JGI IMG/M metagenome (GOLD analysis project Ga0209488, IMG submission 188349) | Vadose zone soil microbial communities from the Eel River Critical Zone Observatory, Northern California, USA -... | ecosystem: Environmental > Terrestrial > Soil > Vadose zone >... | reverse complement strand
GCCGGACGTCACGGCGCGCAGCAGATTGGTCGAGACCTCGTAGCACTCACACGACACGGATTCGAGCCTCGCCCGGTCGAGGATGGCGACGCGCCCGCGGTGATACGAAATCACGCCCCGGGTCTGCAGCATGCCCGCGCCGATCGTGACTGTCGGGCGCGAGGCCCCCAGCATCATCGCGACGAATTCCTGTGTGAGGGGAAACTCGTCTGCGCCCATCCGATCTTGCGCCGTCAACAGCCACCGCGCGAGACGTTGCTCGACGGAGTGCACCGCGTTGCAGGCTGTGGACTGCATGACCCAGCCCGTGAGCGCTTGCGCGTAGCGTGTCATCAGTTCTGAGAAAGCGCCCTGCCGGCGCATCTCGCGGCGGAACGCGTCCGCCTTCATCCGATAGCAAACGGCGGTCTCGCCCTGGACCATGGTCGCGGAGGGACCCGCACGGCCGTAGAGCGCCGCCAGGCCGACCATACCTTCACGCCCGACGGTCGCGACTTCCACCATGCTGCCGTCCCTCAGCACCGTGACGATGGAGCAGAATCCTCCGCCTGGGAAATAGACGTGCTGCGCGTCTTCGCCGGGCTTGTGCAACACCGCCTTGAGTTTGAGCGGGACGACGTCAAAGCTGGGACGGAGCCGGTCGTAGTCAGCCCTGGGCAGTGCCGCGAGGAGGTGATTCTGGACGGCGTCGGCCGGCGGCCGGGGCGTGGCGGGTTGACGTGGTCGAGTCGTCGAGGGTCGCCTGGTCGAACGGCGCACCGCCATGCGGACAACCTATCTCCGTCCCGGGACGGGGTGATTTGAGGCTGTCGCACACCCGGCGCTGCCCAATTCAGGGCAAGGCAGACGGTAGGCTCAAAGGATCGCCACAGTATTACACGCATTCTTCATTACACGCATTCTTCGCGCGGGGCTCGTCCGTTGGTTTCGTACAGACGGCACGGGCGGGGCGTGCCTAAGGTAGGCCGCAGAGTACGCCTATGCAGATGGATCACTGTCCCCGTCAGGAATGTCCCTCCACCGAAGCCATGAAACTGGGCGATAACAAATGCCGGGAGCTCGGCATCGACCGGAGGCGCACACTGGGAGTCGTCGAGTGTCTCGGATGCCATCTCGTCTGGTACCAGCCCGTCGGTAATTTCTCGGCGGGCACCAACGCCGAACTCATCGGTTTCGTGTCGACTGACAGAACCAGGATCAATCCTCTCGGACGATCGAAATAATCTCTTCTGCGTGAAATCCCTTCGCGTTCTGCTATGACCGTCCGGGCTCGAAACCCTGACTTGCCAGCTTGTGCTGGCGCCCGCCTCGGCGCACTCTAATCGCATTACACAGTCGACATCGTCGAGAGGTGAGCTCGCCGATCGCCGTGCGTGGCTCTACAGAGGGGGACCTGTCAAAGTGGCAACCAGGTGCGACGAGCCGAGAGGGCCGACACGGTGAGGGATCGGCGCCTGCGAGTAGATCGTCGGATGTACGTCCGCGGTGGCCGCCGGTCTCCCGATCACAGCGGCAACGCTCCGATGATCATCGTGATTCACGAAGATGTGGAACGGCGCAACGCGGCCGAAGCCGTCCTTGCGGCGCGGCGCTTCGCGGTGGCTCCGTTCTATTCAGTTGAAAGCGCGCTCACCGCGATGCGGACGTTGCGGGCGGCGGCCGTCGTCGGCAGTCCGTTGGCGGTGGCGCGGCTCCGGGAGCATCTGCCGACCGGCCAGGCCGGCCGACCCATTCCCGCGCTGCCGCTCATCCGCCGTACGTTGCGGCCGGAAGGCCTCCTCGATTCGTTGCGGCGCGTGCTGCGGCAGGCGCGGCGCATCTAGCGGCGCGCGGCTCACTCCTCTGGAACGATCGAGACGCCGATCATCTTGCGAAACTTGACGGGCAGGCCGTCAAGCGTCGCGGGTTTATATCGCCACTCGAGCGCCGCGGACTTGACCAGCCGGTCGTACTTCGCGTTCACCGACGTTCGCATGGTCGCAAACGTCACGGCGCCGTTTTCGTCGATCACCACTTCGAGCGCGCCGAACACCGGGGCGGTCACCAGGCCGCGGAACCGCGGGAGCTCCGCGCGCACGGCCACCGGGGCCACGATGCCCGGAGTATCGATCGCGTACACCGTCAGCGGATCGCGCAGTACGGGATCAGGCGCTATCGCCTCCTGCGACGCGACATCGGGCGGCGGCGCTTCGAGGAGACGCGGCGCAGAGCGAGACGCGGCGTCGGCCGCCTGCTGGCTCAGGTACAGGAAGCCGGAGACCAGGACCGAAAGATCGGCCAGCGGCGGGGCAGTCGCGTCCGTCCCCAGATCCGGATCGCTCAACCACTCGAGCGTCCTGCGGAATGCCTGCAACGCCACCTGATAGTTCTTGCGATCGAATTCCGCCCTGGCTCGCGCGTACTCCTGCTGGGCCAAACCTGGCAGCAGGCGGCGCCGGGCTTCGCGAAAGACCGCGCGAACTCGCGGCCCTGCGTCGGAATCGGAAGGGCGATACGACGGGTCGGCGGATACGACCGCGTCGATGGTCCGCCTCGCCTCGGCCGTCTTGCCCAGGGCGAGGAGGCAGAATGCGCGATATACATCGACATTCCGCCCCTCGTTGACGTCCGCGGCGCGGAGTCGGCCGAGCATCGCGAGCGCGTCCTCATAGGCCGCCGAGACGTATAGCTCGCGCACCGCCGCCAGCGAATCCTGGGCCGCGGCGATCGGCGCCGAAGGCGCCAGCGCCACCACGCACAGCACACCCGCCCACCGGCGCCAGATCGGGGAGTTCATTTCTTCCTCAGATCCACGCTGACGCGCAGGGGCGACGTGAGCGTGACGGTCACCGCGCGGCGCTGCTCGCCCAGATCGGGGTGACGAAACACGATCTCGTGCGGACCGATCGTGGCTGCGAGGTTGCCGATTGGTGTCTCCCCTACCTCGTTGCCGTCGAGCCAGACGTCGGCCCAGGGAACGGCATTCACGGCAATCGATCCTGCCGGCAGCGTGAGCGAGATAGCCGCGACTTTATTGGGCGCCACTTGAACGGTGCGCGTCACCCGGTAACCCAGCGCCCTATTGACCATCTCGATCTGATGACTGCCCGCCGCAACCATGATGCGGTCCGACTGGCTGTTGCCGAGCACGCGCGCGTTCTCGAAGAGTTGCAGCTCGACCGGCGCGGACACCGCCACGAAGCCGAACAGCGGCGCGCCGTCGCGCGCCGCGAGCGGGACGACCAGCGACGACGTCGTGTCAGCCTCGATCGTGACGGCTTGTTTGATCGGGTCCCCGTCGCGTGCGATTACCACGACGGCGTGCTCGCCTGGCGAGAGGCCTTCGACGGTGACCGGTGCGGCGCCCCGCGCCACGTCGTCGACGGTCACTCGCGAGCCCGGCGGACTTGTGCGGACGATCAGCCGGCCCGTCGTCGGGCGGGCTCGGGCGAGCTCGATGTACTGGGACAGCTGCGTGCCCGCCGGCACGTCGACCGTCATCGAGCGCGATGTTCCGCCCGCGCCGCGCAGTTGGACGGCGTGGCCGCCTGCAGCCAGAGTGACCGTGGCGGGCGTCGCGCCTCTCGCCTCGCCATCGATGAGGATCCGCGCGCCCGTGGGACTTGAATTAAGGATGAGCGTGCCTGTGGCCGCTGGCGGACCGGGCGCGCGCCGGCGCGCGGCGAGCATCCCGACGCCCGTTAACGCGACGACGGTGACGGCAACGGCTCCGAGCGCCCGGACTCTGGCGGTCCGCCCCGCAGGAGGAGCAGGTCGGTCGGTGCCGTCCGGCGGATCAGGTGTGGTGGGATTCGGGCGCCACCAGTCCGGCCGGCTAACATCAGTGGCCATTGCTTCGTCCTTCCCGGCGCATAGCCCTCAACGAACGCGCAATTGTTCGCTCGCGCGATGCGTGGGCACAAGGAGGGAGAACATGGCGATGGCGCCGAGGAAATCACGCGGCAACCCTCGAGGGAAGCCCGCTCGGGCGACGGTCAAGCGCGTTTGTTTATCGGGGAACGGCTCTCGCGAAGACCTCGACCGTTGACAGGTTGAACGACCCGGCGATGCCGTGGCCGCCGCCAGGCGAGAGCGACGCCACACCCACTTCATCGACCCTGCTCAGGTCCGGATTCACGACCTCGGTCATGACGATGACCTTCTGCGGGTCGAGCTTGAACCATTTCTCCCCGCTGAAGGCGATCTCGAGCTGAAGAAACACGCCGTCGGTCGTGATGCCGCGGCTGCCGACTGCAAGCGTGCCGTCGGCGAGGCGCACGACGGGATACAGCGTGTGGATGGCGTTCGTGCGGACAATCCAGCGGACCCGGGCGAGGCCGGTCAAGTCCAGATAATTACGCTTGTCTCGCAGCGTGACGGCGACCGGTGACGTCGCAAGGCCGTTCCAGAGATCGACGCGGCCTTCGTGGTCCGCGGCGCGCACCGGTGCTGAACCCGGGCCGTACAACTTTGCTTCGAGCTGCGTGTTCGCGGCGACTTCCGGTGTGAACCGCGTGTTCTCGTCGGTGGCGGCGCCCTCATGTTTTGGCAACCGCCATTCTTCCTTGAAGAGCAGCGCCGGGCGCGTGGCCGGCGGCGCCTGCTGCGCGAACGAGGCGGACGCGGAAACCAGGAAGGCAAGGGCCAGAGTGATTCGCATGGCGACATGATAAGGGCTCGCCGGCCGGGCGGCTGACAAAGAAAAACCCCGCGTCAGTTGCTGACGCGGGGTTCCCTAGCCTCTAGTCCCTAGCCCCTAGAAATCCAGCGTGTAGTTGATGCGAACGAACCGCGGCGCGTAGATGCTGGTCGGCGTGCCCCAGCCGGCGGCGCGCGGCGTGTTGTCGGTGGTGTAGATGTAGGTCGTGTTGAAACCGGTCGCGTAGTTCGTGTTGAACAGGTTGAACAGGTCGATGCCGATGTCGGACCGCGTGCGGCCGAACCGGATGACCTTGGCGAACCGCATGTCCACCTGCGTCCGACGGTTGTCCACGAACAGCTTGTTCGAGTTGTCGATCAGGTTGACGTTCGTCGTGCCCGTCGCGAGCGCGCCGAACGGCAGGTGGCCGAGCGCGGCCGAAACCACCGAGTTCGGCACCTGCCAGGTGGCGGTCAACTGCGCCGCCGGCTGCGAGCGGACCGTCCCGCTCACGAGCACGCCGACCTTCGGCACCATGTAGCTCGCGAGACCGCGAATCGTCGTCTGCATCGGATCGATGTTGCGGCAACCACGCGGGTCGGGGCCGCCGACCGCGTTGTACTTCGTCACCGTGTCGCAGGTATCGACGATCGCGCGACCCGTGCTCGTGCCGAGCGAGGCGACGAGGCCCGAGCGCAGACGCGCGTTGAACGTGACGTCGAAGCCGTCCCAGTGGCTGTCGCGCCCGGTTCCGAAGTCTTCTTCGGTCGTCAGGTACGACTGCGCCGCCGTCGGTCCGGCCGCAGGCGTGACCGTGTACGACTTGATCGCATAGCCGCCGCCTCCCGGCAGGCGGGAATCGACCGGCGCCGTCAGCGTGAAGGTTTCGTACGCCGTCGCCACATTGCGATTGCGGTCATCGGTGACGAAGAACCCGTGGAAGCTCCGGTGGGTGTAGCTGAATTCACCGGCGAGGCGCGGGATGATCTCCTGCTGCAGGACGATGGTCGCCTGTGTGTCGCCCGGCCGCGTGCCCCAGCCGGTCAGGATCGCGGGGTTGACGATCGTCGCCGACCCAGCCTTGCCGAAGTTGATGCTGTTACCGGTGATCGCCGAGCAGGTGTCGCCGCCGGCGGTGTTCGCTGCCGGGTTGTTCAGGTTGCAGTCGACGACCTTGTTGCCGTTGTCGACCCAGCCGCGGTTCGCCACGTTCTGGACGATCGTGACTGCCGGGTTGCTCGACGTATACGGCGCGTCGTTGGCCGCGTACGCGAGGTACTTGCCCCAGTTGAACTTGACGGCCGTCTTGCCGGTGCCGAAGACGTCGTAGGCGACGCCCACGCGCGGCGTGAGGTCGTTGTAGGCATCGACGCCCGGCACGACCGGGAACGAGTAGCCCGCGGCGTTGAACTGCGAGGTGCGCGTCGTGCCGTTGCCGTCCACCGGCGAGTAGCTCGACGCCCGATCCCAGCGCAGCGCGCCCTGAAGGGTCAGGCGACCATGCGTCCAGCTGTCCTGCGCGTAGACGCCGGCCAGGTTCGTCAGCGTGCGATGCGCGAAGTCGGGCAGCCAGTACGTCACGGCGTTCGGCACGCCGAGGTTGAAGCGGTACGACATGTTGTCGGCGTCGGTCAGCGTCTGATCGAGCTGATCCAGGCGATTGCCCTGGTAGCCGACCTTCACGCTGTGCGCGCCCGTGACATACGCCGCCGAGACCTGCCAGCCGTCGGTCTTGCCGACCGCCCAGCCCCACTGCTCGACGCCGCGGTATCGATAGTTCGCGACCGGCGCGTAGGGGAGGCCCGTCGCCACGTTGACGGCGTTGGACTGTTCCGTGACCGGAATCAGCGTCGTGATGCCGTCAGGCGGGGGGAAGCCGAAGAGCGGGTTGTACCGGAACGCGGTGAAGCCCGCATCGAGGAGCAGCTTGTTCGTCACCGGCATCGACCAGGAGAGCTGGTTGATGTAGTAGGGCGCGTCGAAATAACCGCGTGCGGCAGTGGACGTCGCTTCAGGCGACATGAACGGCGCCGCGTTGTTGCCGAGGCCGATCCAGTCCTCGCCGCGATTGTGGCAGCCCTGCGTATCGGTCTTCAGCGGTGTGCCTTCGCAGCGCTTCTGATACTCGGAGTTGAACTGGAAGCGGCTCTTGCCGGCTTGCGCCGTCAGGCGGCCGATCATCATCTGCCGGTCCTGGACGAGGCGGGCGTCGATCGGCGCGCCGACCCAATCCCAGCGCGCGGCGTTACCCGCGTTGGCGTTGGCCCGGATGCCTTCCATCGCCGTTTGGGTTGAGAGGTTGCGATAGCTGCCGTAGACCCACAGCCGATCTTTCATGATCGGGCCGCCGGCCGAGGCGCTGGCGTCGTACTGCTTCAGGATGCCCGGCACTGCCGTCAGCGTCGGGTTCAGCGCCGTGATGTCGGCCGTCAGGTTGTTGCTGCGCGCCCAGGCGCCGGAGCCGCTGGCGAAGCCGGTGCCGGCGAAGCGGTTGCCGCCCGACTTGGGCACCATGTTCATCACCGGGCCGCCGCTGTCGCTCTCGCCCAGGCCGCCGCCGACCGTGATGGCGACTTCCTGCGAGTTGGGTGTGTCATACACGTACGACGAGACGCCGCCGCTGCGCGCGGCCGCGACCGTCATGCCGTTGATCGTCATGCGGCCTTCGCCGGCCACCGAATTCGCGTTCTGTGCGCTCGATCGCGCGTTGAAGAACGTCATCGTGGGCGACAGGGCCGGGCCGTTGGTGTCGACGATCAGGCCAGGCGTCGCGTTGAGCAGCGCGCCCGCGGCGCGCGTCGCCGGAATCGTCTGGATGGTCGCCTGGTTGAGGACGATCTCGCGCCTCGCGCTCTGGACGTCGACGACCGGCGTCTCGCCGGTGACCGTGATCGTCTCGGCGAGCGCACCGACCTTCAGGTCGGCGTTCACAGCGGCGATGAAGGTGCCCGTGAGCTCGATGCCTTCGCGCTTGACGGTGCTGAAGCCCGTCAGCGTGAACACCACTGAGTACGTGCCCGGCGGCAAGTTGATGATGCGGTACTGCCCGGTGCCGTCGCTGACGGCCGCGCGGGTTTTCTCGATGAGCGCCGCACTCGACGCCTCGACGGTGACGCCCGGCAGCACGGCGCCGGAGGCATCATGAATGGTTCCCGTCAGGGTCGCCTGGGCGAACGCCGTGCCGGGAAGCAGGAGGAGGACGAGGATTGCCAGACACTTCGTCAGACTTCGCATAGACCTTATTCCTCTAATTTGGCGGGCATACAGGCAGTCAGACCTGCATGCAGGATGGGCGAAGGATACGGTCCTGTTACCGGAGTGTCAAGGAGTTACAGGCGGTTTTTGTCGCGAGTCTGGACGAAATCCAAAAACCTGCATGCAGGCGCAAGTCGCCTGTTCACATAGAGATATTGATAAGGGATCCGCCAGGAACGCGGCTGAGCGCGTCGCGGTCGGCGAATGCCAGGTCCAGCACCCGCCGCGACAGCAGCGCGTGCTCCCGGGCCAGCGATTCAGCCCGAGCGCCCTGGCGCTTGGCGATGGCCTCGAGAATCGCGCGGTGATGCTCCTGGGCAATCGCAAGGGTCTCGTCTGATCGCGGCAGGATGGACGTCGGAAAGACCATCGCGCTCGGCGACGCAAACGGCAGCGACGTCGTCAGCTCGAGCGCACGGCGGAGCATGACGCTCTTGGCGAGGTCGAGGACGGCGGAGTGAAACGCTTCGTTGGCGTCCATGTATCGCTGAAACGAGTCCACCGTCAGCCTGTCGAGCGCGTCCATCTGCTCGCAGTAGCGTCGCGCGCGATCCAGTTCGGCGGTGTCGCCGAGGCGCTCGGAGGCGAGCCGGGCCGCCGTGCCTTCGAGGACGCCGCGCACTTCGATGGCGTCGCGCACCTCGGCGAGCGTGAACTCGCGGACGGAGAATCCGCCGGTCGCGGTCGCTTCGAGCAGGCCGATGTGCGCCAGGCGCTCGAGCGCGAGACGGATCGGCGTGCGGGACATGCCCAGCCGGGCGACCAGCGGCAGCTCCGAGATCCGCTCGCCGCGCGCGACCTCGCCGCGCAGCAGCATCTCGCGGACCAGAAAGAACGCGCGTCCGGTCTGGCTGGCGACGTCGGCGCTGCGTGGACCCGCGGCCCGGACGCCAGTCACCGCGACGGTCGATTTCTTCATTCTCGGGGATTCTATGTCAACGGCGCCGGGTCGGGCTACCATGTCGGCGCGTTCGAACTGGAGGCGGAAAATGCGCTCTGTCATTTCAGTCATCGCCACTGCCATCGCCACGGTGTTTGCCGTACCCTCGCCCGTTGCCCCGCAGGGCCGCGGAGGACCGCAGGCCCCGCCGGTCGTGTCGCCCGACGTACACGTCGATCGCAGCGTCACCTTCCGCATCGCCGCGCCCGACGCGCAGAAAGTCGATCTTCGCAGTCCCGGCGATATTCCCGGCAGCATTGCGGCACGAGGGCTCGCACCGTTTCCGCTCGTGAAGAACGCCGCCGGCGTGTGGGAAGTCACGGTCGGCCCGGTTCCCGCGGGCGCGTACCGCTACAACTTCACAGTCAACGGCATCCCCGTCGTCGATTCGCGAAATCCGGCGACGAGCCAGACCAATACCACGGTTTACAGCCTCGTGGTCGTTCCCGGCTCGGAGGTGTTCGATCTGCGCGCGGTGCCGCACGGGGCGGTCGCGACGGTGCTGTACAACTCCACCGCGCTTGGCGGCATCCGGCGGATGCACGTCTATACGCCGCCGGGGTACGAGAACAGCCGCGATCGGTATCCCGTGCTGTATCTGCTGCACGGCGCCGGCGACGTCGACCAGTCGTGGAGCACGGTCGGCCGGGCCGGCGTGATCCTCGACAACCTCATCGCGTCGCGCAAGGCGAAGCCGATGCTCGTCGTGATGCCCGCGGGGCATGTCGACGGCGCGGGCGCTCCGCTTGGGGCCGCCGCGCGCGCCTCGGCGTCGGCGAACGCCGGTCTCGGCGCCGCCGCCACCGATCCGTTCGTAACGGATTTCGTGAGCGACCTGATGCCGTACGTGGAAAAAAGCTATCGCGTGTCGACGGATCGCCAGAGCCGCGCGATCGCCGGCTTGTCGATGGGCGGCAACCAGACGCTGAACATCGCCATCCCGCGCCTCGAGCAGTTCGCATACGTCGGCGTCTTCAGCTCGGGCATCTTGAGCGGTGGGCGCGGCGGATCGACGCCGTTCGGCCAGGAATTTGAAAAACAGAACGCCGCGGCGCTCGACAACGCCTCGTCGAAACGCGGATTCAGGCTGCTGTGGTTCGGCACCGGCAAGGACGACTTCCTCATCGAGACGACGAGGAGCAGCGTCGCGCTGATGAAGAAGCACGGCTTCGCGCCCGTGTTCGTCGAGAGCGAAGGCGGACACACGTGGCTGAACTGGCGCGACTACCTGTCCGAGTTCGCGCCGCAGTTGTTCAAGTAGTACAGGCCTTAAGGCCTGTCGCTACCTGGCGAGTTCGTCGTAGTAGCTCGCGAAGTTCCCGAACCAGGTCGTCGTGCTGACGGAGTTGTCCCAGCCAAGGTCGGCGAGCTTCAGCTGCGCCCGCGCCTGGTCGAGCGTCTTCATCTGATCTTTCGTCACGCCTTTTCTGATCAGCGCCCTCATCCGCTCGTTCATCGCCTGGAACCGGGCGCGATACGCGCGCACCTCGTCCTTCGTCATGAGCCGGCCGTGGCCGGGGATCATCGTGTCGAAGTCGAGCGTCAGCAGCTTGTCGATGGTGGAGATGAACTCGATCGCGCTGCCGCCGCCGGGGTAGTCGATCACCGGCATCGCGTCGATGACCAGATCGCCGGCGTGGATGGTCTTCAAGTCCGCAAAATAAATCACCGTGTCGCCGTTGGTGTGGCCGCGGCCGAACCAGTGGAGCTGCACCTCGACGCCGCCGAGATGCACGGCCGCCTCATTGGCGAACGTGATGTTCGGCTCGCCGGCCTGCTTGATCCGCAGGAAGTTCTCGCGGATGTTCCGGTGCGCGATGATGTTCACGCCGAGCGTGTCGCGGACGTACGCGTTGCCGCTGACGTGGTCGCCGTGATGATGCGTGTTCAGGACGTACTTCACCGGCAGCGGACTGAGTTTCTTCACCTGCGCGAAGACCTCCGCCGCCTGGCTTGCGAACTTGTCGTCGACGACGATGAGGCCGTCCGGCGTCACGCGCACCGCGACGTCGCCTGACTCGTGGATCAAGCCGTCGCCGGCCTGTCCCGGACGGCAGCCGGTCATGCAGGGGAGAAACGGTCCGCGGATGACGTAGAGCCCGTCCTTCACCCTGTCGGCGCGGATTGGCGCCTCTTTCAGGATTTCGACGTTGTGCCTGAGCGGAACCTGCTGCGTCAGCGTGACGACGGTGAGGATGGCGAAGACGGCGGCGGTCGCGGCGGCGAGCCTGGTTCGCATGCGCGGTATTCTAGCCTCCGCATGGAACGCGTTGCCGCCATCCTGATCGCCGGCCTGCTGCTCGTCACCGCCCAGCCGCGGACGGACGGGAATTCACAGATCGCGCACCAGCAACTCGTGAACAAAGCGAGGCGGGGCGGCATCGACATCTATTTCGAAGGCGACTCCATCACGCGCCGGTGGGGGACGAGCGACGCGCCGTATCGCGACATGCTCGAGAACTGGCGGCGCAATTTCTTCGGCTGGAACGCCGCCAACTTCGGCTGGGGCGGCGACACCGTGCAGAACATCCTCTGGCGCGTGACGAACGGCGAACTCGACGACGTGCTGCCGAAAGTGATTGTGCTGCTGGCCGGCACCAACAACATCGGCCCGGCCCCTCGCGCCGGCGTCCCCGGCATCAATGACGTGACCGTCGACGAGGTGGCTGGCGGCATCCAGGCGATCGTGGGCGTGATGCGGCAGAAGGCGCCCGGCGCGGTCATCGTCCTGACCGGCGTCACGCCCCGCGCCGACAGCGATGGCAGCTCGACGCTGATGCCGA
>Ga0209488_10004032_pt1 | contig 11600 bp, 12 predicted proteins | sample Rivendell_Oct201_8_FD_188349 | JGI IMG/M metagenome (GOLD analysis project Ga0209488, IMG submission 188349) | Vadose zone soil microbial communities from the Eel River Critical Zone Observatory, Northern California, USA -... | ecosystem: Environmental > Terrestrial > Soil > Vadose zone >... | reverse complement strand
GCCCCGTGCTGCGGTCGTTCAACGAGCACTCGCCGTCAGCTCCTTGAGGGCCGCGAAGAGTGTTGCCGCGGTGTGGCTCCATCTCGGCAGCGCAGCGCCTCGGCGGCCCGCCGCCCGCGCCACGGCGGCCCGCCACAGCTCGTCGCTGACCAGCCGGTCGAGTGCGGCGGCGAGGGTCGGGATATCGCCCGGGTCGAGGACCACTCCCTCGACTCCGTCGCTGACGAGGTGAGGCAGGTTGCCAGCCCGCCACCCGACGACCGGCAGGCCAGCGGCCAGGGCCTCGCCGTAGACCGTGCCGTACGGTTCCCGTCAGCTGGGCAGCACGAAGACGTCGGCGCCGGTGTAGAGGCGGGCGATGCCGTCCGGTCGAGCACGCCGTGGTGCACGACCCGGTCGCCGAGGACGGCGAGGCGGCCCCGGACCCGCTCGGTGTAGGCCGGCTCGACGTCGTCCCGGCCGGCGAGGTGGAGCGTGACCCGGTCGTTGGGGAGGCGGCCCAGTGCGTCGAGCAGCTCCAGCACCCCCTTGCGGGCCATCCAGTTGCCGACGCTGACTGCCGCGGCCCGCCGGCCGCTGCGCAGGTCGGGTACCGGGCCGGTAGGCATGGCCGCCACGTCGCTCCCGGGCGCGATGACCCGAATGCAGTCGGCGGGCAGCCGGTGAGGCGGGGCGACGAGGTCCTCGCGCAGCGACTCGCTGGCCGCGATCAGCAGCCCGCAGCGGCGGTACAGGTTCCGGTCGAGCACGGCCTGGATCCCTTGCCGCGCAGCGCTGTTGTCGATGCCACCCGGCGGCTGGTGGAGAATCGCGGCAAGGGGCCGACGACGGTTGGCGGCCCGCTGGGCCCACGGGGCGACGAGCCAGGCCGCGATGCTGTCGACCAGCAGGACGTCGCCGTGGGCCAGGGTGAAGGGGTCGGGCCACAGCCGCACGGGCACGAACTCGACCTCGGCGTCGTGGTCACCCGCCAGTTCGGCAAGGCGGCAGTGGTAGAGGTAGCCGCCGCTGAGCTGCTCGGGACATCCGAGGGTCAGAAGGGAGACGAGCATGCGGGTCCTCGACGTCGCCCCGACAGCCTTCGGCCACGACGGACTGTTCGGTGGAGGTGAACGCTACCCGCTCGAGTTGGCGCGCGCCCTGGCCCTGGTCGACGGCGTGCGCTGCGAGCTCGTCACGTTCGGGCGGGAGGCGCGTGTCGAGGAGCACGACGGGTTGCGGATCCACGTTCTGCGCGCCGTGGGCCACCTCGGCGGCCACTCGGCGCACCCGGTCGCACCCGTCACGCCGGGCGACGAACTGGTTCTGATGTGGGTGGAACGCGAACACCGGCTGGCCGTCGGCCTCCCCGACACAGGCATAGCCGTATCGGAACGGGTAGGTGAACGTCCCGTCGAGCGACTCGATGCGATCGTCGAGCGGCACCCCCGGATCGATCCCGCCGCGGTACGCGAGCAGTTCCCTCCCGCCGCTGACTCCCGAGAAGTGCGTGGTGACAACAACCTCATCAACCTCATCCGGCCCCGGCTCGGGCAGCGCGACGGCGGCGACTCGGACCTGACGCGGGCCTGCGAACTCGACAGCGGCGGCGGACGAAGGCATCATCTCCTGATTATGGCCGCTGGTGAGCAGGCGAAACGGCACCTCGCGCGCGTGGTGCATGCTCACTGAGGTGGCGCGTGTCCCCATGCCCACGCCGTGGGGTGTATTCGACGTGCGGGCCTTCGAGAGCCCGACCGACCACGTCTACCTGGCCATGGTGCGCGGCAACGTGGAGCACAAGGACGGTGTCCTCGTCCGCCTCCACTCCGAGTGCCTCACCGGTGACGCGCTCGGCTCGCTGCGGTGCGACTGCGGCGTGCAGCTGCGGCTGGCCATGCGCCGGATCGCGGCCGAGGACTGCGGCGTGCTCGTGTACGCCACCGGCCACGAGGGCCGGGGCGTCGGCTTGATCAACAAGCTGCGGACGTACGTCGAGCAGGACAAGGGCCATGACACGCTCGACGCGAACCTCCGCCTCGGCCTGCCGGTCGACGGGCGCACCTACGACAACGCGGCCGCCGTGTTGTCGGCGCTCGACCTGCGGTCCGTGCGGCTGCTGACGAACAACCCGAGGAAGGTCGATGGCATGCGGCGGGCGGGAATCGACGTGGTGGCGGTTGAGCCGCTGCCGACCGCGCCGCACGCCCGCAACCTCGGCTACCTCCGCACCAAAGAGCGCAGGATGGACCATGTGGGGCCGACCGGGTTGGCGGTGACGCCCTGGGAATCCGGTCCCCTGCCGGCCGTCGACGCGAGCGCTCTGCTCGGTGAGGTACGGGCCGCTGAGGACCGGCCCTACGTCGTGCTCAAGTTCGCTCAAACGCTCGACGGACGCATCGCCACGTCCACGGGCGATGCCAAATGGATCAGCGGCGAGGCCGAGCGCCGCATCTCGCACGCGCTGCGGGCCGCGTGCGATGCCGTACTCGTCGGCGTGGGCACCGTGATGACGGACGACCCGCTCCTGACCGTCCGCCTCGTCGCTGGAGCGTCGCCCCTGCGGGTCGTGCTCGACTCGACGCTTCGGCTGCCGCCCACGGCGCAGATCCTCGGCCCGGACGCGGCCACCACAGTGATCACGACGCGGCGCGCGTCGGCCGGCCGCCGGACCGCCCTGCACGAGCGCGGGGTGCGCGTCCACGTCGTCCCGTCCAGCCCCCGCGGCGTCGACCTTCCTGCCGCCCTGGCCCGACTGCGGGCGGCTGGCACGCTGACGCTCCTCGTCGAGGGCGGCGCCCGGGTGATCACGTCGATGCTCGGTGCCGGCCTCGTCGATCGCCTGGTGGTCGGGATCGCACCGACGATAATCGGAGCCGGCACCGAGGCAGTGGGCACACTCGGGATCACCACCGTGGCCGACGGGATCCGGCTCGTCGACCGGTCGGTATACGTGCTCGACGACGACTTGCTGCTGGCGTGGGACGTTGCGCGTTGCCGTTGAGTGTGTTTTGGTGACACGCCTGGGTCGGATTCCGGCGAAGTGCCAGGTAGGAGCGTGTCTGTTGTGAGATTCTGCGGGGGTGTCCGCTGACCGGGCGGCTGCTCCTTCGGGGGTGGTGACGTTTTTGTTCACCGACATTGAGGGTTCGACCCGTCGGTGGGAGGCCGATGCCAGGTCGCCAAGGCCACCTACCGCGACATCCTGGAACGGCGGGCTCGGGAGAACGCCGTCGACTTCGTCGAGGGTGTGGCCACCGCGCTCACGCCCATTGCGTTCTTCGAGACGTTCATGGTGAAAAGTTATGAGACCCTTGTCGACTCGGACACCAGGGTCGATGTGAACACCGGCATCGTCGCGGCGAGTCGGCTCCAGGCCGTGATCGGGTCCAGGGACTACAGCATCGATATCGCCGAGATGTTGGCACGGATTCCACGGCGCCGGGCCCGATGTGCATGAGCAGCGCGCCTGGCGTGTGTTCGCTGACCGCACCGGCATCGGCTGGACTGTCACCGGTCATGGTTTCCAGCAATGGGCAGTTCGGATTACGTAGATGAACGTCATTCTGTTCGTGTTCGCCGGCCGCAAGCAGAACATGGAACTCCAGCTCCCGCTAGTCAGGCGCATCATTACTGAGTATCCCAATGTCCAATATCACGTGTGGAATCTGTCGCGTAATGACGACGACAATCATTACCTCCGAGCCATCGAGGGTGAACGCATCACCGTCTTGAATGACTATTTTGGCATCGCCCCGTGGTTGGGGTTCAATGCCGTATATCGTCACTACGCTCACAACCCCAAGTACCGGGATCACCTATTCGTGAAGGTGGATGATGATGTCGTATTCATTGAAACGGGCCGGTTCGGGGAGTTCGTTGACGCCGTGAACGGCAATCGCGCGTCAGTGGTGACCGCGAAAGTCGTCAACAACGGGGCATGCACGCCCACCGAGCCGGGGTTGTGGAGCGGCTTCGAAGCCCTTTCCTTGCCGTTGTTGGATGTTCACCTTAGCGGTGAGTACGCCGTGATGAGCCACACCTACATGTTCAAGCACTGGCGCGAAATGGTCGGCCAACCAGTTAAACTCATCAAGACCCGCGACTGGTTGTCAATCAACACGATTGGCTATGACTGGCGTATGGTCCGCAAAATCGCGCGCCGCGTCGGGACACCATCGCCGGGGGATATCGCGGGCCGCAGCTTCACCCCCAGAATCAAGATCGGCGATGAGGGCATGGTGAACATGCTGCCGCGCTTGATTTTTCAAGGGTTTCTGACCGCTCATCTTTCATTTGGCCCACAGCACGCCCATCTGACCGATGCCCAGTTGTCACTGTGGCGGAAGCGTTACGCCGCAATCGGACAGCAGTATCTCGACGCATGAACGTCGCCATCGTCATCCCTTTCAGAGACCGCGGTAATGACCCACTGCGCCCGGCCAATCTGAGGTGCGTCATCGAGCATTGGGACGGCTGCGATGTGCCTGTCTGGCTCAGCGACGACGGGCGGGTGGGAGACGCACAGTTCAACAGGTCGCAGGCCTACAACCGCGGCGCCTGGTTCGTAGATGCGGATGTGGTCGTGTTCGCAGAGGCCGACATGCTGGTGCCCTACAGCCAGATACGGCAGGCCGTCGCGATGGCGGCAGCGGCCCCGGGTCTGGTGGTGCCGTTCATCCAGTACCGCTACCTCACACCCGAAGACTCCGGCCTGGTCCGCGCGCACGACATCGAGCCCGGCGACTGCATCCCGGAATCCACCATGGACAACGGTGAGAGCATCGGCGCCATCAACGTCGTCAGTCGCGAGACGCTGGACGCGATCGGCCAGTGGGATGAGGTCTTCGAGGGGGCCTGGTACGACGACGTGGCGATGAAGATCGCCTTCGAGGCGTGCGCAGGCCCTACCCGGTGGGTCGATGGCCCGGCCTGGCACCTTTGGCATAAACCAGGTTTGGGTGGGTCGCATCTAACCGCAGAAGACAAGGCTGCTACTGCCCGGAATAAAGAGCGATTAGAGCTATATCGACAGGCCACCACCCCAGAGCGTATCCGCGAGCTGACTGCGGGTGGGCACTAGCTTCGCTTGGGTGTCGATGAAGGTGGCGAAGTTTGGTCATGTCCAGCGCCAGCCCGGCCGGGTCGAGCCCGAACTCGGTGACCATGCGGCGGGAAAGCCGGGTCTCGATCTCGCGCAGCTGCCCCTCGCCGAGGCGGTCCATCGCGTCTCAGAACCGACGGTGATCCACCGCGGCCCGGTTCGGCCGCACCCACCGCGGGGTTGCGATCAGGACATGCGGTGAAGCTACTGCTATCCAGGAGGGACTGCGGCGGTTATCGCGGACCGGCCTGAACGCCGACCTTCGAGGCGCTGAAAGTGCTTGCCGCGCAGACTGATCAGCGGTTAGACGGGATTAGACGCGGGCGAGTTCGCCGCCTTCCACCCTGCTCAGCCGCCACTCACCGTCGCCGAGCAGTTCCAAATGCTCCTCGTGATGCTGGCCGACAGTGCTGCGGTGGGTGACACTGACCAGGACGGTGTCCGGGAGCTCGGTGCGCACCATGTCGTACAGCATGAACTCCAAGCCCTCGTCGAGCGCGGATGTCGCCTCGTCGAGGAATGCCACCTTGGGTTTGGTCAACAGGATGCGCGCGAACGCGATGCGCTGCTGCTCGCCGGGCGAGAGCACCTTGGCCCAGTCGGCCACTTCGGAGAGACGCTTTGAGCACTGCGGCAGCGCCACCTTGGTCAGCACACGGTGCAGTTCCTCGTCGGGAATCTCGCCGGGTTCCTTGGGGTAGGACACCACCGCGCGCAGGTCACCGAGCGGTACATACGGCATCTGCGGCAGGAACACCGTCTCGTTGGCACCGCCGGGGCAGCGCAAGGTGCCTGTGGTGTACGGCCACAGCTGGGCCAGGCTGCGCAGCAGCGTGGTCTTACCGGCGCCCGACTTGCCGGTGATGATCAACGTGTCGCCAAGGTTCAGGCGCAGATCCAGCGGCCGGATCAACTGCTCGCCGGCCGGCGTACGCACCTCGACGTCGTCGAGTTCGACCAGGCAGTCCCTGCTGGGTGTGACGGTCAGCGACGGCAGCGCGCGACCCTCCTCGTTGGCCGTCACCAGCCCGTGCAAGCGGATGATCGACGCGCGCCAGCCGGCGAAGCTGTCATAGGCGTTACGGAAGAACGACAATCCGTCCTGGATGTTGCCGAACGCCGTCGCGGTCTGCGTGACGTCGCCGAACTTGATCTGCCCGGCGAACAGCCGGGGCGCCTGGATCAGCCACGGCGGCAGGACGATGATCTGGCTGATTGAAAAGTTCCAGCCGAAGAAGCGGATCATGCGGTTGATGTAGCGCTTGTAGTTCGACACCACCGGTTGGAATCGCCGATGCAGCTGCAACCGCTCCGCGGCTTCGCCGCGGTAGAAGGCCACCGATTCCGCGGCTTCCCGCAACCGCACCAGGGCGTAACGGAACGCGGCGTTGTACTTCTCGTTGTTGAAGCTCAGCCAGATGATCGGGCGGCCGATCCAGAATGCGACGATGGACGCGAGGAGGACGTACGCGAAACCGATCCAGAACATCGCCCTGGGCATGGTGACGCCGAACAGCGTCAAGTTCCCGGACAGGTGCCACAGGATCGCGGTGAACGAGATCACCGAGACGACGGCGTCGATAGCGCCGAACAGCAGCGTGCTTCCGGTGGTGTTGTTCGGGGTGTTGGGCAGCGGCCCGACTCCGGCGGTGAAGATGTCGATATCGGACTGGATGCGCTGGTCAGGGTTGTCGATCAGCTCGTCGATGAAGCGCCCGCGGTAATAGGCCTGGCCGGTCAACCAGTCACCGGTCAGCCGGTCGGTGAGCCAGACCCGCCAGGCCAGCATGAACCGCTGCATCATGAACAGGTCGAGCATGACGCGGGCGACGTGCACGGTGGCCAGGATCGAGAAGATGCCCAGCGAGGTATAAAAGCCGTGCTTGCCAGACTCTTTGACCGCTTCGTCGCCTGCGCCGATGCCGGTGAACGCGGCCTGCGCCGCCGACATCATGTCGTTGCCCTGATAGCTGAACAACACGTTGAGGCGCACCCCGACGATCACCGACAGCAGCAGTGCCGCCAGCCACAGCCACACCTTCACGCTGTGCGGGCCGGTGAAGTAGGCGCCGGTGATGCGCCAGAACTGCCGGCCCCACGTCGTATAGCGCGCAATCAGCACCAGCACCACCAGGGTGCACACCGCGGCGATCGCCCACGCCGTGGCGATCCAGATCGCCGAATCGAACAGCGCGCGCCCCCAGTCGATCGAGAACGTAAACAGATCGTTCACCAGTGACTTCTCCTACCCCGGGGTTCTCCCATATTGCGCAACTCTGCGGCGAAGCTACCGCAGCGACCGCCCGCGACGACGCCGCGCAGCTTTCAGCGGAACGTCGCCTTCAGGTGGCGCACCAGCTCGTCGGTGTCGACGACGCCGCGCGCGGCGATACCGAGGTAGCCGTCGGGACGAATGACGAACACGGACGTGTCAGAGACATCGTAGTTGCGCGCGAAGTCACCGTCGGCGTCGCGGATCAGGGGCAGCACGGTACCTGCCACGTCCGCGTCCGGTGCCGCGACCAGGTAGACGTCCATCTGCCCGTGCGCGGCCTGCACCACAGCATCGGCGGCCGCTTCCAGGCCCGCGACGTCGTCCGCGCCGGCGGCGTTGCCGGCATAGAGCAGGGTGGTGTGATCGCGGCCCAGCAGGGTGTACAACCGCATGGGGTCGCTGACCGCCTGGCGGGTCAGCCCCCTGGCGTCGGGCGCGCGGCCGCCTCCGTCGGGCCCGACGATCGGGCTGTCCGCGTAGGAGATCAGCAGTTGCGCCTCTCGACGGATGACGAAGCTGGGATCCGTTGAGTCCGAACCGATTCCCTCGCGGGCACTGCGAACCGTGCGGCCGACCATTGCGGCACGGACATTTTCAAGACCCCACGTGACGCGGCCGTCGCCGCCCAGCGGAACTCGGTCCTGTGGCCGGGCACTGACGAGCGGTTCACCGGTTACGGCGTAATGGGGCTGCCGTTCCGCAGCGGACACTATCTGGCGATGCGGCACATACCCGCGTCATCGATCGGCCCCGAGTACAGAACCGTCTGGCACTACGCGCCCGACGGCACGTGGACCTTCATCACCGATAGACGACCGGAGCATACGTGTGCGCGGTACTCGCTCCGGGCGACTCCGCCCTGACTCTGTACGCAGATATCGCCTCGAAATGGGATGGACCGCACTCGTTGCGGGTAACCGTGCCCGACATGCTCGATTGGCGAATCGAGCTAGGATCCATCCCCGCTACGGTGATGATGACCGCATTGTCACACCGGCTCCCCCCAATCGCCTGGCGCAGCAATGCTTTTCAGCGGGTGGTGAATGCGGTCGCCGCAGCGCTGTTGCGGGCTGGACGCGTCGGTATGAGCGGCACAGCACCCAACGGCCAGAGGTTCGCGTGGGGACCGCGGCGAATCTGGACGATTGCGAGCAGCCACGCCGTTCTTCACGGCGTGGATCTCGGCCCGCCACATCCGCTACCCCGACAACTACACCTCGTCGATTTCTGGCTACCCCAACGCGGCCACTTACACATGTATGGCGCCTTCCATCGTCGGTTGGAGTGCAGCTGCGTTCGAGTTCACTAAGAGACTGGCTGCCAGCCTAAGTGGGGAGCTGGAAACCACCTGGCGGTGTTGATGCCAACAGCACCAATCGTTATATCCGCAGGTCGCTCCGCGGCGTGCGGCAGGTCTTCCCGCTGGCTGGGGCGCGAGATTCGGCCCGGGTTGAGAACAGCTGGCGATTTTGTTGGTCGGTGGTGGACGAACGGTAGTTGTCAGGCCTGTCTGGGAGTATCTGGGTACCGGAGCGTCGATGGGTCAACGACTGGCGTTTTGTCGGCCATTATTGGCCATAGTGCGCAGTAGGATTCGGTTCCCATGGAGGGGTGGAGTGGTGAGCGGTAAGGGGCACGGCGAGCAATTGACCCGGGAGGGGGCGGCCAAGCGTGTTGGTATCGGGGTGGCTGATTTGCCTGACCTTGGCTATCCGTGGACTGGCCGAGAGGTCGCTGATGCGCAGCGGGGCCGGCCCGAGTGGTTGAGGTGCGCTCGTAGGGCGTTGGGGGCGGCCCGCGTTGAGGGGGAACGACAGCGAAGGGCGCGTTTCGATGCTGTGCTGGCACGGCGATCCGGGTTCGAGTATCCACCCGTGACCGATGCCGCGTCCGATTTTGCGCGCGAGTTTGCGAACGCTAACCTGCTGATGTTGTTGCGCGACGCTTTGGACGCGTCGGCGGCAGATACCTATGTGATCGATTCTGGATTCGATGTCTCCACTCAGGCCGGGCGGGCCGATGAGACCAATCGTGAGCGCGTCAAGCGAGGCGCTTCCCTGTCGGGGCGTGATACGAAGGTATTCGCGGACTACGGAGGTTACCGCGAACCGGGGACGCTGGGGGATCTGTTCGACGCTCCGACCGGCAATACGCGGGCGACGTATGTCTCAGGGGCCGGATTGGATGCCGAAACCTGGGACGACGCTTGGTATGACCGGTGGGCGCTGGAAGGTCTCGCCCACGGGCATGTCATCGCTGATCTGGTTCTGCGTGGCGATATCTTGACCCTGGAAGTCATTGCAGGCGTTCCGCTGTCCGATGTCGACGCCGTGGCGCGGCGGCCGTTGGGTGGCGTCGCCGACGACGTGCTGTCGCTGGCGTGTGAAGCGTTGCATGCGTGGACCGAAATCGACTGCCCTGTGCTGGACCCTGATGAGGTCGTCGATATGTCGCTGCAGATCTCTGCGCTGCCCAAGATGCTGTTGGAAGAGCGGCGGTCCTGGAATCGGACAGAGCTACTGGCCGCGGCGATCGCCGGCCTGGAGACATCAACCGGCGGTGAGGATCTGGTGGATGGCTAACCGCGGCCCGGAGGACTACGTGTCGGCGACGGCGGCCGCTCACAGGTTAGGTGTGTCGACACGGACTTTGCGTCGCTACACCCAGCAGGGGCGGCTGCCAGATGCACGTAGCGCGGGTGGGAGGCGGATCTTTCGGATCGCCGACCTGGATGCGATTACTCGCAAGCCGGCCGAAGCCCGGGCAGTTGGCTATGCCCGGGTGTCGTCACGGCGACAACAGGCCGAAGGTGACCTCGACCGGCAGGTGGCCCGGCTGCGGGCAGATGCGGGCGAGGAACTGTCGGTGCTCACCGACGTCGCCTCCGGGCTGTCCGACCGTCGCGCCGGCCTACGGAAGGCGTTGGGCGAGTGTATGAACCCGGGCGTGGACAGACTCATCGTCGAGCACCCGGACAGGCTGGCCAGGTTCGGCGTCGGGGTCATTGAGCACTTGCTCCACGGCTATGGAGTCACTGTCGTCTACACCGGCCAACCTGAGGACGAGTCGGCCGAGTCCGAGCTGGTGCGCGACATGCTTGCCATAGTGACCAGCTTCGCGGGCCGGCTCTATGGGCAGCGTTCAGCCAAGACGAAACGGTTGCGCGCAGCGGTGGCGGCCGAGACGAAGAACGGTGATGCCGAATGACGGCGCAGAAGCTACGACAGTGGCGTGGGGTGAAACCGGTTGCCAGTCCGTCCGGGGTGGCGATCGCCACCCGGCTGCGGACCACGCCCAAAGACGATCAGGTACTCGACGTCGTCGGTGCCCATTTGGGCCGGCTCAGGCGGGCCGATCTCGCGCGGGTATGCCAGCCGGTTCCTGTGGACCCGGGCCTTGATGGTGATGCCAAACGGCAGCTGCGGCGGGATCGGCTCAACACCCGCAAGAAAGCGTTGACCGGCCTGTCGAGTGCGCGGTGGGCCAATGCGGTCATCGCCGCCAACGACGACCAGTACCGGTTGGCGCGCGATGCCCAGTACCGCCATATCGTGGGGTTGCGGGCGGCGATCGCCACGCTTGAGAAGCGCCTGGCCGCACCCACCGCCGACGCTTTGACGGTGGCCGAGCGGAAAACCCGACGAAAGACCAAGGCGCCAAAGGGGTATCCCACCCGCGCGGAGCGGTTTGAGAAGCAACGCCGCCTGCAGCATTTGCGGGCTGAGTTGGCGCGGGCTGAAGCGGACCGGGCCGCGGGCCGGGTACATGTGGTGGAAGGCGGTGCCCGGCTGGCCAAGACGCGCCATCATCTTGACACCGCGGGCATGACGGTTCAACAGTGGCGGGATCGATGGGACGCGGCCCGGTACCGCATCAGCGCCAACGGATCACCCGACGAACCGTTCGGCAACCTGACCATCACCGTCACCCCGGGCGGCGTCGCCAGTGTGCGATTGCCGAAACCGTTGGAGCACCTTGCCAATGCCAAGCGCGGCCGCTACGTCCTGTCCGGGACGGCGGTCTTCGCGCACCGCGGTGACGAGTGGGCCACACGGATCACCAGTGGGAATTCGGTGTCCTACACCATCACCCGCCGGCCGGGCCGCGCCGGCCGCTACCTCACCGCGGCGTGGTCGGTGCCGAGCTTGCCGTACTGGGCTGGCCGCGACAACGACTGCGACCCTGGCGGTGAGGTGTATGCGGCAGGGCCGGTAGTCGGGGTGGATCTCAACGACGGCCACC
>Ga0209488_10004031_pt1 | contig 11602 bp, 16 predicted proteins | sample Rivendell_Oct201_8_FD_188349 | JGI IMG/M metagenome (GOLD analysis project Ga0209488, IMG submission 188349) | Vadose zone soil microbial communities from the Eel River Critical Zone Observatory, Northern California, USA -... | ecosystem: Environmental > Terrestrial > Soil > Vadose zone >... | reverse complement strand
AGGTATCATCAGGTATCGTCAGGGTGAGAATCCTGATATCACCTGATGGTCGTGATCAGATCTGCTCATGCACTGGCCATTATAGGACATTTTTGCTGACGCGTGTTGTGTGGAGTGCCAGGACTGCTCTTAGTCACGTGCACACTCACCAAGAAAAAAAAGAAAAGAAAAGACATTAAATAGATAGTATGGTCTAAAATGCGCCAAGCAAAATTGAACCAAAAAAAATAAGCGAAAAACAAGAAAAAAAAAAAAGCACACTGTCCAGTCCAGTGTCCTCCATCCCCAGAAAATAATGTAACACACACGATTAGTGCTATAACTTCCCAAGCGCGCGCAACTGCTGCCGAAAGTTCCCATTCTCCGTCTGGACGAGATTGATCTCCTCGAGCAGTGCGAGCCGCTGCTCCTGCTCCCTCTCCGACATCGAATGCACCGCGCGCAGCTCCTCCTGCGCCCTCGACACATCCTGCGCGAGCTGCAGCGCCCGCGCAGAGAGCGCGACGTTCGTTGAGTTGAGTTGCCGCAGCGTCTCCACTTGCTCCGCCGCACGCTCTTCCGCCGCGAGTTTCTCCGCTGCCAGCTGCTGGACTTGTTCCTCCCTTTCCAAAAACGAAAAATAAAGAGAGGGAGATCAGTCTTGCGGGAAGAGCCGAACAAAGAGTGCACTTACCAACCGCTCGCGCGCGCAAGGTGCTCCTCGAGCGTGCGCACCTGCCGCTGATACGTCTCCAACGCAGCATTGCTCTCCTGCGCGAGCTTCTGCGCCCGCTCCGCATTTTTCTTAAGCAGGTCGTGCGCGTGGGCGAACCGGATCAGACGCTCCATCAGCGCACGGTCGTCCGATACGAGGGACTGCACGCGCTGCGCGAACGCTTCCACGCTGAACACACCCACGGCTGGACCGTCGACCGGCGAGCTGGGCGAGTCCGATCCGCTCATGCCCGCTCCCGCAGACATGGAGCCGGAGCCACCCCCGTGAGAGTAGAGGCTCTTGAGCACGCGCACGTCCATGTCACTGATCGACACCGCGTTCGGGCCGGGGCTGCCTCGGCCTCCTCCACGTGGGCCTGGCGATGTTCGCCCACCCCCTGCGCGGAAAGGGCGAGCGGCGTTGCTCAGTCGCGCGGCGCGGGCCTCCGGGGATGGCAATATGGACCAAATCGGCAGCAGGACTGCAACGAAACTGGCTGCGTCTTTTGCAAAGGTGACTGGCGAGGAGGGCCTGGGCTCTATGGGTGACACTTGGTTGTCCTATGAAAAAAGCAACTGTCTAGACAAATTTGACATGAACCAGGAAAGAAAAGTGCTCACCAAAGAACGGGCTTGCAGGGTCTGTATCTCGACCTTTGCAGTCTCTAGCTCCCGCGCCATCGCATCGCGTTTTTCTACCTCTGTCGCAAGCAGTTGCTCTGATGCGTACGCGTTGTGTTTCTCTAGATATCGCCCGAGAGCATCGACAAGCACGCCAATGCCAGACTCGCGAGAGAAAAGCGGCACCTCGTAGCGCCGAACGAGGTCATGCAGACCATTCGCTGCGTCCGCGATTTGATATTTTGCCGCAGCGACAAGCTCCTCGCGCTCGTGCTCCCACAGCGCGCGCTCGTTCTCCAAAGTCTCCGACAGGCCCTCTCGCCCCTGCTCAAAGACCGCTCGCTCCGCCACCAAGGAAGCCTTCTCGGTGGCCCACGCAGCCGCAGCCGCCATCGCCTCCGTCCGCACCTGCTCCGCCTTACTCTCTGCCGTCCCCAGATCATTCTCCAACGTCCGTATGCGCTCTTCCAGGTACGTCGCATCCTCCCTCCCGCGGATCGACGTTTCGAGTTCCTGCTCGAGCTTCGCCACCCGTCCCTCCAACTCGCCTGCGCGCCCATGTGCCCGAGCCAACTCAGACGCACTGGCAGCACGCACATCAGCGAGTTCCGCGGCGGCAGTGGCACGGACACCCTCCAGGTCAGAAGCAGCGGCCATCCGCTCGTCCTCCAACAAAGCCTCGAGCTCCTGCGCACGTGCATCCGCAGCGGCCAGCTTCTCTTCGAGCTCTTCGAGCTCCTTCCGGCTCGCACTGCCACCTCGAGCCGCCACATCACGCGGTGATTGCCCCCCAGGGACGACCGCATCCTCGTGTCCGGCGAAAAGATGAGCGCCGTCAAACTTTGGCAGCGCCGCCGTCGCACTGGTTGGGCTCGAGAGCTGATCGCGCAGACTATCGGGGTCGAGGACGGTGTGTTCTTTAGCATGCGCGCGTTCCGCCTCGGCAAGCGCGGCTCCAAGCACGCCGGCGCGGTGCTCGAGGATCCGCTGACCGATGTTCGCGGCGCGCTCCTGCACGCGCCAGAGCTCTGCCTGCGCTGCCGCGACTTTGCGTCCCGCATTTTCGTGCGCATCTTTGGACTGTCGAGATATGCGTGTGGGGGAGGGGGAGGAAGAATTGAGTCGGGCGAGGTTCTGTGCTGCATCGCGGATTTTGACCTCTGTTGTGAGTTTCCTTTGGAGGGCGACGACGCGCGAGGACAGGACTGCGTATTCCTACAGAAGAAGAGGTCAGGGAGGTCGTGGTCCGTTTCGCATCGCGCAGTAGGGAGTGGGGAGGAGATCTCGATTGTGATGATGAATGGCTGAGGAGCGTTGCTTCCCAGAACCTCGGGGTGACCATGAAATTTGATATACACTGAAGACCTTACACACCTTTTTGAGCTCTTCGACCTCTTCAGCGCTCAAAATCACATAGTCCCGACTGTCTACCATCGCCTCGGATGACAACAAGCTAAGTAGTAAAGCATCACGGGTATTGGCTCGCTGTACATCATTCGTATTCGCATGGTTGTGTGATGGCGAAGGCGTCTGGTCCCATTCGGATGGTGGTGGCTTTCGACGTGGGGAAGATGTCGATGTCGTAGGCGAGGAAGCGGTCGATGAAGGATCGGAAACGGGTAGTGGCGGTCTGCGATCTTTGCGAATAAAGAGGGCTTTGGTGGCGGGGGGTGGTGGGGGCAGCTCTTTGGTCGGGCTCGATGGTCGTGAGGGAGTACTCGTACGGTCCTTGATGATAGCTGGAGTGGGGGATAGTTCAGAGGTAGTAGCATTACTGAGGAAGCGTCGGACGCCATTCATACTGGAGGGGATGGGGTATAATGTGTGCTAGCACAGCTTACAACCGGTCGGTCGCGAAGGGACCGGGGGGAGGAGAGGACGTAATCAGAGAAGACCGGAGGGTATAATGCGGACAAGGTAGAAATGCTCTGTTCGCGACCAGGAAGCGAATGATGGATGATGGCACTGCTATGCAGCCATTTTGGGAGTCGGTAGCGACGACCATCGAGAGTGTGTCTACGAATCTACCATAAATCTAAGGCGTCTACTCTATCTCAGCGCCAGCGTCATAAACCTTCATGCATTGATTCTCGAATGCCTTGACCATCAACGTGGACACTTTCCCAAAAAAGGCACCGGAAACTGCGGCGTGTAGGGGGTTCGCAAACGCAAACGAGAGATCGAGCGAGACCAGCGTCGAACCGACATCGTCCGAAGCGGTTACTGTGCTGGACGGTCGAGGCAGCGAGGAAGTCGGATTGCGCAGGTGAAGCGATCGATCAGACGCGGGTTGAAATCGCCACGTCGTCTCGAGCGTCTTGAACAGAGGCGTGGCCGATGACGCTACTGCCTGATGACCCGGGCTCACCGGGAAACAATCAGTTTCAAAGGAACGTGCTTTTTTTTTCCCAAGAAACAAACTCGCACCTGGACGGATCTGTATGGCACACACGTCACCCGGCTCGTGTAGCGCTCCGTGAATGCGAGGAAGGCGACCGTCAGCTCAGCCTTCATCTGTTGTGCATTTGGCGAATCGGGTGTGGGTGCGGGCGTAAGCGGAGTTAGGATACGCGAATGTGTACAGAATGGGACAAAGGATGGGTATGAGGCGACGTCAGAGACGACTGCATAAAGCTGCCGGCACGTGTACCTAGGTGAAGTACAAGGGTAAGGGGGAAGTCCGGATATCGGGGGGTGAAGAACGCACGGAAGGACTTTCCGTTCCTTGTAGGTTTGTGGGTCTGGATTGCCTGGAAAAGTGAAAATGAGCCTGCGCTGGGCATGGCGGGGTGAGAGGAGAGTAGCAAGCTTGGTCATGACGGTGTCCGGGGCAATTCAAACTGCGCAGGCAACTTCAACAACAGCGAGCTCGGCGCGCTCAATGATATCAGAGGGTGCCAATGCCAGTCCTCTTTTCCTCTCTCTGCCTCTGCGTGCACTTATGACCCTTATAGATTGTCGTTTCACCAATGACGTGAGAACGTCGTAACTCAAAAACGCCACAGGTTGTTGGTAGACAAAGAGAAAAAAAAAGGGTCATAATTTTCCATGTAATACGAGCATATCGAGCTAAGATGGGTACAGGCATCGAACCAACCATTGCACACATCCCTATACTCGTCGTCAGCACCGCATTCACCACACGAGGCCAGAGTCTGGCTCAACACGCACCACTAAGAAGACGTCAAGGCCTCCCAAGCCGAGAGCTCATCTGCGGATGCCCGCATGCCACTGCTTGATAAGGCCGTTTGATGAGCTCGGGAAAGGGGTTTCCTGTGTAGGTTGGGCAAGGCGCTGAGTATCACGTCTCACAGCCACTCGAGCTCGATGTACCCACCTCGCGCGAGACCGCCGAACGACCTTACAAGAAGCGGATGGAATGCGATCAAGCGAAGATGATCTCACTACCTGAAGGAGGAGTTGGCGAAAGCTAGAGGCGTCGACGATATCAGCGAGAGATGGAGGCGAGAAAGAAGAGAACACACAGGGTGAGTGAAAAGGGAGGAAAGAAAGGCCTTGGAAACCCAGCTGGTCCCTCACCTTGCGTGCCCTTTTTATGCATTTTCGAAACGTGTAGATATTTAATGATCTACTGGCGGGTGCAGTTCGTGCGCTTGAGCGACTGGAGATCATTCCAGATGATAAGCACTGATGACAGTTCGGATACGCACCGCCTCGCCCCAGGGCTGGAAGCGCAATTCGGGATCAGCCGTCAAGCCCGCGTCCGTGTAGAACCCGGAACCCCCCACCGGTGCTAATTGGGTAAATGGGAAAATCGCGCGGGTAAACCGGAAATGGGAAGCCGCGATTCTAGACGTGAGGAAGAACCTTTTGGAGGTCTGTATGAGCGGTCGCATAAACATAATTTCGGGGCGATGAGATCAGGCATCGAGGCTCATTGAAAAAGCGATAGATGGACCCGCCATTTTTCCGTTTCGTTCTTTTCTCACGTCTGCGACTCCGACGAGGAGAGGGTGCCTTGTGATGGGTGGAGCGAGTACTAGAGCACGGGAGGCCGCCACAGACAGCGGCACCGTGGTTCCCTTGCTTCTTTCACGGATGCGGAAAGTAGATTGGGGAGTCAAATCAAAACGATTCCGTGCCTGCCATTCTCAGTCGAGTCAGACGACAAGGAGAATGCCAGAGAAGTCTGACATGATGGTGATGGCGTGCTGGATTGTCCTCCGCTTCCAGCCACTGCAGCCGTGCAGTGGGGTTCCCCGTGTCTCTTTCCGGCACTTGCAGTTATTAGGCTCGAGCCTCAAAAAGGCTGCACGCGTGGTGATCAGCGTTGTACGGATCCAATTATGCACAAAGTTTTACCCTTCTCATGGTCAGCGGGGCGTAAAACTGTAACGCATCACCCGTGATGGAGATCAGTGGCGGCCCGGGGAGAGGTCCTGGTACGCAGTGCGAGGCAGGTACCAAAGTATTTAGAGCCACTTTCCAGGGTCCAGGGTAACGGAGGGAGTGTGTTTCCAGAAACCGCGCCGGGAAACGAGCCTTATCGTAAGAAGGGCGACTGGATCGGGAAGGAAAAGAGGGGCGATAGGTGTGGTGGTAGTTACCGTGACCATGTATGGCAGAGAGACGATGTCATCGTCCAATACACTCGGTTCAAATCTCTGCCTTTGACAAGGTCTTCCCACGAACATCAGAAATCCATTCGCACAAAAGAGTAAATCAGACCCACCGCCTGCTGTGCGCCCGCCCGCTGTATTGGCAGCTCGTGGGCTGAGCGATGGACGGGCTATTCCAATATCAGCATAGCTCATAACGTGGGCTACATCCGGTCTTCTGACAGTATCTGATCAGTCCAAACGGTCTTCAAATCTGAAATTCTACGAACGATTCTTCGAATGTCTAGCCGGACAAAAGGGCTCAAATTTCAACGAGTTATTCTGAACGTTTCACCCGAGTCCGGTCGAGAAAAAAATTCACTATCGTATCCCCACCTCCGAGCCTGAGTCCCCATCAACGATGCATCAAGCTTCAAGACCACGGAGGCGCAAAGCGAATACTCCATGGACAAGAAAGTGGCGGTCCCGGAATAAAGGCGTCGATCGTATGCATAAAACTCCGTGCCGGAAAAGACTCGGCAACAGGCTTGCGAGGCATCCGCACCTGCGACAGGCCTCGATAATCGGGAATCGGAAAATGAAAAGAGGGTGCTTTGATTGTTCCAACTGAAGGGTGCCGGTTTGTTCACCACGCATTTTCATCTCCCGAATCCGGATTTCTCCACGTCCCCATCGTGGGGTGAAAGGAAAAAGAGCAGCTGAGTGCAAATCCGATTCATTCATCATGCACCTCAACCCAGACTCGGTTGGCTCTGGCTGACTGGCCTCTGACCACCGCGGAATTGCCGGTCCGTATGCTCAGCTCCAGTTCTACATGAGAAAACACGCACCGTAGGCTCGTTCCGAGGCTCTTTCCGCATGGTTTCCTCATGGGTACCCTGTGGCAAGTGGCGAGTGAGGGTGATATTGATCGGGCAAGAGGGAGTGAGAAGAATGCGCCGCAATACCGACTGCAGGAGTCCGCCAACTCGGAGTCGAGTTGTCAGCTGGTGTCCCAACACGCCAGAAAGACGTGGGCATGGCCTCGAAATTTTTTTCGAGGGGGGCCCCGAAACCCGCGGTTACGGCGACTTCCTGTAGCCCTGTCTTCGTGGCCGGTCTCAAAAGATGCCCCGCAACATTAATTTAATTGGTGCGGTGGCCTCCCGCTTGCTCTGCGGCACCGGGCCGCAACTAACCTCCTCCGCTCCGCAATCCTTACCACGTGATCGCGTCGCAGGTCGTCTGAGTAGTTACAGCGGTAGTCCTATGATAGTCTGGTTGAGTTGTTATTGACGCAATTATTTACGTTGATGGTAATTACCATCCATCCGGGACTTGCCACGCACACAGAAATCTGACTTCTTCTTCTTCGATGTCTCTTCACACGATTCTAACGCGCCGCGGAAATCTCCGAGACCCTTGACAATATTCTAATAGTTGGTCAACACATGTTGCACCACAAATCAAATTGGTGCTTTGATTCGGGGTTTAAGGCATGCCAACATGAACGTTTCTTCTTTTTGGAGTATCCATGACTGTATGATTGACCAATTACTAATAGCTCATTTCTCTGTACTGTGAGCATATATGAAAAACATACAACACATCTTTCTCATGTTCCCACCGCGTAATTAACCCTCGTGAGAATCAACTCGAGTTGGGGAGCACAACTCCGAACTGTTGTGCCTGAGGCGTATGAGAACCGCTTCTAACTGGTTCCGAGAACGCATCAACTGTCATTGGACAACGTTACGAATACATAAATTGAGCTCTGTATAATAGGGTTACTTGTTTCTCCAGATGCGGTCTCGGTCAATGCATGCCTTGGCTCCCATCGGCCGGAAGCCCGGTGCTACCCCACGGATCTTCTTGAATCTCCCCCCACGTGTTGTCCTCCTCCTCCTCCACAACTGGCTCACGTCCCTCAGGGCAATCCCTAGCGATCTGCGACAATGATGGCCATATGGTAAGCGCCACGGTGACCCCCAACGGAAGAACGCAAGAACGTACGTGGCCATCTGCCTTACACTTATAGCACGTCTTCACGGGTACCTTTGCGCCATTCATATCTTCCGTGACCGTATACGGCGGCGCCAAGCAGTCACTGATGCCAAGCGATAATCAGCCCCAGGTGAGCCGGCGGCAGCTGCAGTGATGACGACACATACCGCGCCATATGGTTCGGCCCACCACAACGATAGCACTTGACGGGCGGGAGCGAGGCCATGTTTAGCCCGCGACCAGGCGGCGGCGCGCGCGATACAAAGCCATACTCGGGTGCCTCGTTGGGACACACGCGCGCGATATGACCAAAGTGGCCGCAATTCTAACAGAAACAACAAACATCCATCATCACGACTTGCCATTCCCTGGATCCTTTGCCCTCTCCCTGTCCTTCTTTGGGTGAGGGAGGGGGGGAGGGGGCAAAAGGCTCAGGATTAATTAATTGCGCGCACGTAGCATTTTTGGTTTGAGCCTTGTAGGCGCAGAGTTGGGCATTCCGCCTGGATGTGGCCGATTCCGCCGCACGAGTAGCACTGCTTGGCAGCGACGCTGCGCGGCTCGGTGCATGTCGACGACTCGTGGCCCGGTTTGCGGCAGTTGTAACAGAGCCGCTCTTGCGATGTACAGTTCTCAGCGATATGGCCGACTATTGATCATTTGATACATCAACATCCGTCCGTTGGGGCCGATACAAAAAGATGGGAGAAAAGAAAAGCAGGGGGATCATGATGGGCGGAACGAAGAAGGGGGGTGAGATAGGCGAGATAGGGTGAGTAGGTGAAGAGGGAGGAGCGTTGACGCACGATTTCCGCATTTGAAGCACCCTTTCCTGGAGATGTTGAACGCCATATATAAAAACTATATACAACAATTCTTTCTTCTGCTTCGACTTCTGCTTTTTGCTTCGTAACGTCGACTCTGTCGGGATCAGTATTAGTAATTAGGTATGGGAAAATGATAAGCGCGTGCAAGACGGGATCGTACCTCGGCTGCAGACCGCGCAACCCTCAACCGCCTCCCTTCAACGAGCGAACGCCACGTTTACAGTGATGGTTGAATCGGACGGAACGATAAACAATGTGCGTCGCCGGCTGGCTTTGACGACAAGCCGGACACCGGCCCTCAAATAAGCCTGCCCGCGCCGGGTGTCCACCGGAGGACCGACACAAACACGTGTTCGACTATGTCCCACGTCCCATTTACGGTTACTATGATAGTAACATAGAACATACAGGAATTCTCTATTGATATCAATACAGAGTACAGCGATGAGCTACATCCCAAGTCCCATCAGCGCGCTCGTAAGTCGCTCAGCCACCGCCTCTGGCTCCTGTCTCGCCATCTCGATCACGCTGAGCAGCCTCTTGATGCCGATGCTCAGTCGGCCCTCCTCCGTGCCCATGCCCGCTTGGCGTAGCATGTTCACCGCACGTGCAAGGTCGCGCTGACTGCGGAAGAGTTCGACGGCCTCTAGGACGTGGTCAAGCGCGTTGAGGTCCGTGATGGGCGGTACGCGTAGCTCGGCATCAAATGAGGATAGACCAACATCAGTCAACATTGGGCGGAGAGAGGATGTGGCGATCACGAGGAGACGACGGCCCTGTGCATCACGCAGAGGTTAGCCAAATAGCGCCAGGAGAGACATTGCCCAGAATAAATAAATTAGAGGGACAGGCGCTACGCTCACCTTAGGAGGTCGCTTTCCCATGAGCACCATGAGAGTTTGTAGCACTGCATTTGAAAAACGCGGGCCCACAGGCGTCCAATCTGTGCACGTCGTGTCATATCAAGCAAAGGCGGATGACTGTCCCACTCACCTAAAAGGCGCTCGATGTTGTCTACCACCACAACGCTCATCGGACTCTTCGAGCTGTCCGCAAACACTTTCGAGATCGCTTGGATCTTCTGCGCCTCGGAAAAGCCAACCATATTGTCCGGCGTGATAAGCTTGATGAAAGGAAATTCTGACGCTTGGGCGATCGTCGCTGCGAGAGCCGTCTTGCCGGTGCCCGGTGGTCCGTGAAGAAGGAGACTGACGAGGGGAGTACGCGTTGAGGTGCGCACCTGCTCAACAAAGAGCTGGCCTGAGCGTAGTAATTCCTAATAAACCCGGTTGAGCGTATACCGGACGAGAAGAGACTGAAGGAACGCACGTCGACTACGTTGTCGTAATGTATGATACCGTTCTGCACGACCTGTGCAAGTTCCTCTTCTGATACACCGAACGCGGGGTGCACTTCACCGAGCGCATTGGAGAAATCTTCCAAGTTGACCCGTAGATTCTCAACGTCATCCGAGATGCCCGCCATCGTGCCGACCTTGACGTGCCGGTTAAACGCAAAACTGGTGGCGCTCTTGACCAATCCGCCGATCTCTGCGCCAGAGAAGTTCTTGGTGAGCTTCGCGAGCTCATTGAGGTCCACGTCACGGTCCATCACGCCGTTCTTGCGCATCTTTGCCGTGTGTATGTTCAGGATCTGGTACCGTCCGTGCTCGTCTGGTAACGAAATCTCCATGTGCACCTCCAGACGCCCGGGGCGAAGTAACGCCTCGTCTATCATGTCTAACCGATTCGTCATGCCAATTATGAGAATGTTGTTTAGTTGGTCCACGCCGTCCATTTTGGACAACAGCTGATTGACGACCGTGTCTCCGACACCAGTGCCGCTATTGGTCGAACCACGTTGCTTGAAGACGGCGTCCAGTTCGTCAAAGATGATGATGTGTAACCCACTCTCATCACCCTTTTCCTTGTACTTTTTTGGGTGTCAGCGAGCTGCGTCAAAGGTTTAATCGCGGAAGACATACCTCCTTCTCGGCATCCGCGAAGAGCTTTCGAATATTCTCCTCAGACTGGCCAACGTACTTATTCAAGATCTCGGGACCGTTCACAATCTTTGGCTCGCGCGCGTTTAACATCTTGCCAATCTGCCGCGCCATGAGGGTCTTTCCGGTTCCCGGAGGTCCATGCAGCAGAATACCTATGTAGAAGCGAGTCAGAAGCCGATGTACACGCGCACAAGGCCATCACGCACCCTTGACATGTTGAATGCCGAGCTTCTCAATAAGCCCTGGTGGAAACACGCGCGACGCGAACGCCCGACGGAAAATCGCGCTGAACTCCTGATCCAAACCACCGATACCCATGTCTTCAAACTTGAAATTTGGCGCCAGAATAGCGTTCGGCGCCGCCTTCTTCGCGCTCGACTTGATCTTGATCTTCGATAGAGGGTCCTTCAGGAACGTCACCTCCGTCTTTTCCATCATGATGCCCGAGTCCACCCTGCCGCCACCAGGTGCTCCCGAGCCGCCAGGGAGACCGCCACGCCGCTGCTCCGCAGCGAGCTCGAGCACGCCCACACTCTTGACAACGCCCTTGAGATTCTGGCCATGGTACTCGAATACGATGATCTGGCCGATGGTAAAAATAATGTGTGCGAACCCGCGCATGAACGTCGCGGCCATGTCGTCCGCGGAGAACTGCTCTGCAATTTCGAGGTTCCGCTGGAGGAAGCCGACTTCGAGTGAGAGTATCTCTAGGAATGCAGGCGCAGATGGGTGCGGAGGCGCAGGCAGCGCCGTCACGGTCACTGAATCGCCACTAGTCGATAATCCGACCCACTGGCGCTGCACGGCGCTTGCACCGATTGCGCCCTGGGATAGGCGGCCGGTATTATCATGTCTGTCGACGTGCAAGGTTCATAGCCATCTCCCTGAGATAG
>Ga0209488_10004030_pt1 | contig 11602 bp, 10 predicted proteins | sample Rivendell_Oct201_8_FD_188349 | JGI IMG/M metagenome (GOLD analysis project Ga0209488, IMG submission 188349) | Vadose zone soil microbial communities from the Eel River Critical Zone Observatory, Northern California, USA -... | ecosystem: Environmental > Terrestrial > Soil > Vadose zone >... | reverse complement strand
AATGAATGGCTCAATATAAGGGAAGTAAATAAGCCCCGGCTTGGTTGACCTGGGGTCTTCACTTGTGGAGTAGAATTTTTATTTCATTGTCGTGGAGATTTTTCGACATCGGCCATTTGTGTCGACTGAGCGTGTCGACTGAGGGAGCAGGTAGGATGATCGAGGACGCGATCGAAGTCGTCGTGGGCACTGTCGCGTGGGCCGCTTCGACGAGTTGCCTCGACTCGCGTCAACTCACTACCGAATGTCTGTCGCAAAGTTAACGCTGACGCAAGCTTCCAGTTCCAGATATAAAGCGCTCCGTCACCTCAGGGATTGAGGCCGCGTTGTCTTGAAATCGTCGTCAAGCCGAACGTCGACGCGAAAGTCCAAATTGCCTTCCTGGTTTCAACGCCATAGGCAATGATTGCCTCCTCGGACGTTAGGATGGGAAATATGCCGACTTACATCGCACTGTTGCGTGCCGTGAACGTGGGGGGGACGGGCAAGCTGCCTATGGCTGAACTGAAAGCGATGTGCGCCGCCGAGGGGTTTACGAAGGTAAAGACTTTTATCGCGAGCGGAAATGTTGTGTTCGTTGCCGAGCAGTCCGTGCCGAAGGTAAAGGCGTCTCTCGAGAGGCGCCTTCAGGCATACGCCGGAAGGCCGGTTGGCGTCATTATCCGCACGCCGGACGAGATGGCAGGTGTTCTCGAATCCAATCCGTTTTCCAAAACCGCCCCAAAATGGACCGTCGCCATCTTCCTGGACGATCCCCCGGCAGCCGACACGTTGGATCATATCCGAGGCCGGAAGGACGAGGACGTGCGTCTGGGCAGGCGAGAGATCTATGTCTCCTATGGCGCAGGCATGGGGCGCTCGAAACTCAAAATTCCAGCTGCCGCGAACGGGACTGCTCGAAACATCAATACCATCGCAAAACTCGTCGAACTCGCCGCTGCAGTCTAGCTTAACGCCCCGCACCCGATGATCGTAGGAGAATTGATCGGCGGCGTTCTCGACTGCCAACGTCACGTCGATTGTTTGCCTCGTAGCTCGGCCAATGCCGCTTTACCCGCCCGTGTCGCTTCTGACATGGTTGCGAAAAAATCGGACTGCTGCACCGGCTTGCTCTTTCCTGCTCCATAAATCTCCCATCGCCAAGGACTGGGCGTTCGGCCCCGATTCTTGATGGCGAGGGTAAGATCAAGAGGATCAAACGACGACGGATTTTTCATACAATCACAATCAATGGCCTAGCCTGCAAACAACATTTCCCGAAAAGGCGAGGCGCAACATCTGTTCGCACTCTTGCGCGCGTTGCCGTGCCACTTCGGAGCCCCAGTCCAGCAGAATGTCGCGCAAGTCCCTGATGGCGGCGTCTACCGCTGTCTCAAGATCGATATCACAATCGGCGCTCTCTGTGCTGCGATATTCGTTCAACTGGTAAATCTCGGCAGTCACGCGTTACTCTCCCCGAATCGGCCCGCTGGCAGATTGGACGTCCGCAGTTAATAAGCCGTAATCAAATCCGGCAGGGTAGCAGTTGAGTCGATATTCGCGTCGAAGCACATGCCGGCGACAACGTTCGCCTTGAGTAGCAAAGCCAAATCAAGGGCTTCTGACCGCAGGTTCCGGCCGGCGTCACTTCCGCGGCTGTTGGAAATACCGCAGGTCAGGTGGCGGTTGATTCTCATGCGTTGGCATCAGCTTGCCGTCGGGGCTCACCGAATATTCGTCCTGGCCAATGTAGACGCGGTCGGGCGGCACTTGGCAAAGGTATTCTGACCATGTGGGCTTGCGCTCACGGACATAGGTCTTGTCGACTGTCCAAGGATGCGTGAAAGCGTTGTCGATGATGGTGATCTGGTCGTGAAGGACATCTTTGTTGTCATTGTCGAGAAAGATTCGCTCCTTGATGATGGTCTGATTGTCTTTGTGCAGTGGCAGGCCGCTGGATTCGAGCGCGCGTGGGCCGTTAAATTGGCGGGTCTCGACCTCGAGCACTTCGTAACGGCCGTCGCCGTCCTCATCGACCCACTTGCCGATGGAATAACCATCGAAAGTTCCCTCTTCGTCGACCGGCCAATCGCGTCCATCCGTGTAGATGCGGCGTGCAAAGGCGTTCTGAAAAATGAGGACCGTGTAGGCCCGTTGAAACAGCACTTCCATCGGCCCGGTCAGGCTCATCATCCGCGGCATGCCGTCGAGCATGCAGCGGCCCGCGTAGTTGTTGCCGCGTCCGCCGGCAGCCTGGTCCTTTACGCTCTTTTCGAAGATCGCTTGATACTCAGGGATGAGCGGTGCCTGCTGCCCAAGACCAGCCGGCCGTGCCGGATCCCAAGGATCGCCTTTCACGCCGTCTGGAATTCGCCACTGACTTTCGAAGTCTGGATACTTCATGTCGACCGCAATGGCCGGCGCGGCAAATACTGTCAGCATCGCCGCAGCCACTGCGCCGATGCATTTACGGTAGCGCATGGAGACGCTCATTTGTTCGATTGCTCGAAGTAGCGCAGGTCGGGCGGCTGCTGGCCTGCTTTGACCGGCATCAGCTTTTCGTCGGCGCTGAGAAAATACTGCTCCGAGCCGATAGCCAGATGGAGGTTGGCGCCGTGACAAGTTTTCTCTCGCCACTTCGGCTCGCGGACGCGTTTATATATCCTGTCCACCGTCCAGGGACGGGTCAGCGCGTGATCAATCGTGGTAACGATATCGTGCAAGGTGTTGGGGTCGCTCTTGTCGAGAAAAATTCGTTCCTTGACGATTGTCTGATTGTCCTGGTGCAATGGAAGTCCGGTGGATTCAAAAACGCGCGGGCCTTTGAAATTCCGTGTTTCCACCTCAAGCACGTCATAGCGGCCGTCGCCGTCCTCATCGAGCCATTTGCCGATGGAATAGCCGGTGAACGTCGGCGCCTCGTCGGCAGGGAAATCGCGCCCGTCGGTATAAATTCGACGCACCGGATAGCGCTGCGTCACGAGATATGTCGCATGCGGTCTGATCATGATCTCCCCCGGTTCGGAGAAGTTCATCACCTTCGGCATGCCGGGATGGATACAGGTCAGGCCGAGGCTGTTGCCTTGTCCGCCGTCGGCTTGTTCCTTCACGCTCTTTTCGAAAATGGCCTGGTATTCCGGCGTGAGGGGTGCCTCTTGCCCAAGGCCCATGGGTTTCGTCGTGTCCCAGGGATTGCCGAAGCCGTTTGATAAAGGGTTTCTCCATTGGGTTTCGATATCGGGATACTGCATCTCGCCGGCCTTTGCGGCCGCGGCGTTGAGCGACACCAGCGCGGCCACCGCCATTGCGCCGATTGTTGTGGGGTAATGCATGTCAGGCTCTCTCGAGAGATGGGCAGCGAATCTAGCAGGCGGATCGGGTGAAAGGAAGTATGGGGTGCACGCCCGCTCACCTGTCGACACTTGACAGCGTCAACACGGCATTCGTATTCCCTGCCACTTCCGACGCGCCGATCATGCCCCGGTCGAATTTGACTGACGCGCCATGCAGCCGCAACGACGACGACGCGTAGCGCCTAGCCTGAAACTCTTCGACCGGGTCGGGGGAAACAAAATGAGGGGCCATCAATGGGGTTAGAAAATCCGGTATTGGTCGTCGAAGACGACGTCTGGGCGCGCTTGATCGGAGTGGTCCTCGACCCGACGACGAGTCCGGAAAGATGGGCTGCATTTGCGGATTTCATGTCGCCGGATTTGCCGGATTTTCGGAAATGGTCCGATCAAATCCAGAAGAGGGCAGGGCCGCTCCACCCCAGCGATGTCAGGCTGGTTTCTTCGAAACCGGAGTTGCATCGCAATCTCGGATCGGCACAAGCCATTGTCACCGAGTCCATGAAGATCGGTACCGAAGAACTCGCTTTGGCGCCACGTCTCAAAGTCGTTCACAAATATGGTTTGCTTCTTCGCAACATCGATGTAGCCGCGTGCGAGGCCCGCGGCGTCAAGGTGCTCGGTGTGCGCCGCCGTGCCAACATCGCTTGCGCCGAGCATGCCTTCGCATTGATGCTCACGCTCGCCAGGCGAATGGAACAACTCACTGGGCTGATCAGCATAGACCAACTTGCCGCCATCGATCGTCCCTACAAGCCCTTTGATACCCGCCACTCGCCAGGAGCCAACTGGGGGCGCTTCTCGGGGATGCGGACTCTATTCGGCAGTACGATCGGCATCATCGGCTTCGGCGAGATTGGCCGGGAAATTGCATCACGCGCCGCCGCATTTGGAATGACGGTCTTGTACTTTCAACGAACCATGTTGCCTGCGGCGGAAGAGGACAAACTGAATGTTTCGCACCGGTCGTTGGAAGCGCTGCTCGCCGAAAGCGATGTGGTCATCCCCCAGCTCCCGCTGGATGTATCGACATTGCACCTCATCAACCGTGAACGACTGGCGCTCATGAAGCCCGGCGCATGGATAATCAACGTGTCGCGGGCGGAAGTAATCGATCGTGAAGCGCTCCTGGAGGCGCTGCGATCCGGCCATCTGGGCGGCTTCGCGCTCGATTCACTATATGAAGAACCTGGCCGATCTGATGACGAGTTGCTGTCATTTGACAACGTCATCTTGACACCGCACATGGCAGGGTCGCCGCGAACGAATGGGCTCAAGGACATCGAAGACCTGATCGTAGGATTGGCGCATGCCCTCGCGGCAAATGCGGAAGGTGCGTAGGGCGCAATCGCTTTATTGCGCCAAGGTGCCACAATGGTCTTACGGGCATTGGGCGACGAGCGGCGCAATAAAGCGATTGCGCCCTGCGCGCTGGCCCAAATCCTCGCGGCATGAGGTATTCGCGTGTCAGCGGCGCCAAATGAGTGCTGCGCTAACTGCATAATTCCAGACCGCGCTGATCAGGGCGCCGGAAAATCCCGCCAGCCACCAGGTCGAATCGTCCGTCAACATCCATTGCGCGACGCTGATATTGCTGATGAAGCCGAAGCTGCAAATTACCGCATAGAGTATGAGTCCTTTGAGTGCCGCGCTGCCGCGCAACGTCTGGTCCCGATATGTCAAGATGTTGTTGAACCAGAAATTGCTGGCAATGGCGGCGAATGCGGCAATTGCCTGAGCGGTGTCAAAGCGAAACGTCAGAGCAAATAAGCCGGCCAGCGCGATGAGATGGACGCCGATCCCGCTTACACCGACAATGCAAAACAGCAGAAAGCGCTGCGGCAGTGTATTGAACGACAGGCGCGACAGGATGAGCCCTGCGAAGTCGAGCGCGACGCGCGCGCTAAGTTTGCTCTCACCGTGTTGCCGCGCTCGAAAGACGTATGGGACTTCGGCGATGCGCATTCCAGCATGGCGCGTCGAAACAATATCGAGCAAGGTGTTGAAGCCTTCCGTCGAGAGTTCCCGGGCGAGTGCGTCGATCAGTTCCCGCTTTGCTGCGAAGAACCCGGAGGTCGGGTCCGAAATCTCGACGCCGAGAACCAGTTGCGCTAGCCGCCCGGCACTGCGACTAATGGTGGCGCGTGCGCCCGCCAAGCCCTCTGTCGAGCCGCCCTCGACATAGCGGGATCCGATAACGAGGTCTGCCGAATCGTCTCGCAGGATTTTTATCATTCGCGGCAACACACTGTCGTCATGTTGGAGATCGGCGTCCATGACCGCGATAAATCTTCCCTGCGCCGCCAGCAAACCCTCGATACAGGCGCTGCCGCGGCCGCGGCGATGCACCCGGCGAATGCACCGGACCCGGATATCGGCGGCGCCGATAGCACGTGCTTCGGCCGTGGTGCCGTCTGGTGAATCATCGTCAACGAAGATGATTTCCCAAGGCGTATCGGCGAGAGTTCGCGCGATGGCGTCAATCATGGGACGGACATTGGCCCGTTCGTTATAGGTGGGCAGAACGATCGTGATCTCGGGACCGGCAAGTGGTGTGGCGGATACAAGCGTATTCAAAGCCCTCTCGTTCATTGAATCCGTCATCAAACTTCAACGCCTCTGCCAAGTCGTGACCGCAGTGCCAAGCGTCAGCACCGGCTCGGTAGCGATACGCTCGAAGCCAGGATCATTCACGGTCGCGTCGATGAAGCCGTACAATCGCTTGTGTGTCAATCCAAGTCTCTCATCGATCTTCAGCGGGTTTTGGCACCCAAATAATCGAACCCTGCACTGTGATCGGCAAATTCGGTTGATAATATTGCTCAACAACACGCAGTAGCGGGTGATCTGTGGAGCCAATCACGATCGCCGCAAATTGACGCTGTTCAATTTCTTGTAAAGTAGGCGCAAGATCACGCGGCGGCCTGAAAAATCTCATAGGTTGAAGGCTCAAGTCTATACGGTCATAATGCCCTGCCCAGTAGCAATACGCCATGGGGAAACAGACGGCCTTGCCCTTGACCTCGGCGAGCATCACAATGATGGTCTCTGCTTGGCGGTTTGATGATCGGAGTTTTGCAAGATTTTCTTGGCTCGGAACACGCTCCGAAACTTGTGGTATTACGGAAACTACCACGCGGACAACCTCACAGACAAAAAACACTGTAGCGACGTTCAAGGAAGGACCTGCAAGCCTGGATTCCATGCTCTTGAGAATGATACCGATTCCGAGGCAGGCTGCGAGTGCCAAGTCATAGCCGATGTTGAATGCAGTTCCGGCTGCCGGAGCCGCAATCATGAATTCGACCAACGACCCACAAAGCAAACACAATATCAGCCGTCCGCCGTCCGTGGATGCCAAGCTCCTATAGAACAGGCCGCAGAATGTTAAAGGGACAGCAATCGTGAGTATCAGTTTCAGGTTTGATAAAAATACTTGCAAGGAATAGGTTCGTCCCAGCAGTAGATTGGGCCACAAAACGTCTGAACCGAACCACAGCACCATTGCTATCGTTATCATCGCAATGGCAGTAATAGACGAGGCGGCCCAGATGAAAAACAGTCGGCGTGAAATCCATAGAAGATAGAGCGCAAGACCGATAGGAAATCCGAACAGATTTGGCTTCACCAGGCCCCCGATGATCAGAAAACACGTTGAAATCGCAATAGATTGGTAATCGCGAGGTCGGCGCGCCAAAAACAATAGTCCGATCAATTGAACTGCGTGACCGGTCAATTGAGGATCGGCAACGCCCAAATTGCCTCCATACCAGACCGCGAACGTGGCAAATAGCAGAATAGCTGTGACTACGGCCGATGTAGCACTGCGAGTGAGATTGAAAATAATCTGATAACACAAAATGATAATGGCACCAAACATCAACCAGGAAAGCCATCGGCCGGCAATAATCGAATCTCCGAGCAAATAGTCGAAAATGACATACGGCAGATAGGATAGGGGCGGATAATTTCCGACAATGAACTCCTGCGCCCCAGGATAGAGCCCGTAGCCTAGCCGCCAATTGGCGGCCAGGACGGCCAACCATCCTTCATTGCCTCTGATTGTTCGCAAAGGCGTTTCGTAAATCGGGAGGATCACGCAAAACCCGCCGATCAGGGAAAGGATCAAAAGACTGAACGAATTTAGCGGACGGCTGCGCATATAAGATTGTAGCGATGTCACCATAACCGATCCTGTTTCTGGGATCTTCGGATCAACAGTATTTGGCAAATCAGGGATCGATCAGCACCAGGCTAACGGCGCCGGGACGCTAGAGCATTTCCCGATAACGATGACACCGTCATGCGCGGGCCGTCCCGCGCATCAACGTCTTACCCGCGGAAAGCAAGGCGTGGATGGCCGGCGCGGAGGTCGGCCATGACGCCATTGCGAGTCAACGCTATCGGGAAATGCTCTAACGAAGCTTGGTTGAACGCACGAAATGCCGTTGTGTCAAGTGTTTTCAGCCTGCGTTTTGAGCTTGTTCGAGTCGTTGGTGCACCTTTCGTCGAGATTGCAGATGGCGCGCTGCAATGAAGGGGCGACGGTGCGCTTGCGGGAAGTGCTGCGGCGAGCCCCGGGCGCTGGAGACGGTTATGGGTGCGAGTAAAGAGCAGAGCGACGCGCAGTGCGCCGGCGATCGCCGCGACGGTATGAGAGACGGGAGGGGACTGATCCATCACTCCCGTACGCATGACGGCCGGCGTCGGCCAAGCCCAATTGTCCCTGATGCTTGGTGACGCGACCCCCTACGCCACGAGACCTCGTGTCGTGTGGTCAAACAGTTCGTCGACTTCGAGCCGGCGCGGAATGATGTGCTGCTCGACTGCCCAGTCGATAGCGAGTTGAATGGCCTTGCGGTTGGCCTCCAGGCCGAATGGCGGAATAGTCTCAAGTGCTTCCGGCGGCGCGGCCTTCCTGCTTTCAACGAGCATGCGGAACACCTCTCGAACAACATCGGGATGTTCGCGCGAGATTTGCTCATGCACTGCGAACATGTGATTGATCGGGATCACGCCCGTCCGCTTTAACCAGTCTTTCGCTGCCTTGTGCGGCTCCGGTACGAGCGTGCGCACACGCGGGTCCTTGGGCATGTCCGCGCCCAGGATAGCTCCTGCGATGTCGCCGTCGAACATCATCTGCGCAAGCTTCTTGGCGCCTTTTGGCGCGCGCACCGTATGCGCGGGATCGGTGTACTCTGCCAGATGCGCATCCTCGAACGTGACCCAGGTGACGCGATCGAGATTGACACCGTATTCATGCTTGAGGACGCCACGGACCCAAAGTCCGGTTGTCTGTGCATAGGAGCGCACCCCGACCTTTCGCCCTTCGATGTCTCTGGGTTTCAGTTCGCCATGCTCGGCGTTGTATCCGATGCAATGGTGCTGGAACCGGCCGGAAATCGGCGCCGGAAGCAGGACATAAGGTTTGCCGTACGCCTTCGCCTGCAGGAAAGTGATGATCGCAAGTTCACCGGCATCATACTTATTGTCGCGAACCATCCCCTTGAATCCGTCATGGGCGGACGGCGGCCCGCAGAAATCGAACGAGACGATGGGAGAACTCGTCGAGCCCTGCTTGATGGCCTTGGTGACCGGATAGTCGGCTAAGTTGGTGCGCAGCTTTATGGCGCCGCTTAACGGGTATTGCATTCGGTTGCTCCTTTGGCGGAATCGGCCGGTAACGGCATGTTACGTTCCCACATGGTGCATCCCTGTGCACCAGCCGGCGTGATTGCGCGCTGTCCGGCAAGTTACCGGCCTTCGGGCCGGCATAGGCCATTCAATTTCCGTCGCGCGCAATTGATTTCTGGAAATCCCCTGCGGGCTTGATTGGGCCTGCTATTCCGGGAGGTGCCCCAAGTGTAAGGTGCCCAAGTCTAAGGTGACCCAAGGCTCCTTGGTCTCCTTGCTTATTTCTTATGGCCTGCGATTATTTCTGGATTTGGACGAGGGCGCAATCCAAGCTACAGTTGCGGTGCGCAGGTTCGCCTGTCGCAAAAAAAATGTCTTGGCTAAATTTCTTGGCCAATTTTGGGAGGTCTCCAATGAACAAGCTCATCGTTCCGGTTGCTATCCTGGCGTCAGGCATGGTTGCAACTGTTGCATGGTCGGAATCGGCGCGGGCCCCCTCGCAGTTCCGGCCGACCGTGTATTTCGAGCTGCCGCTCGAGAAGGATCCGTCGCGGATCGTGCGGATGCAAAATGTCACACTTCCGCCCGGCGCCAGCAATCAGTTCCATCGCCATCCTGGCGAACAGTGGTGGACGATCCAGGAGGGCGAGATCACCTACACGGTCCGCGGCCAGGCGCCGCGCGTGCTCAAGGTCGGCGACTGGGTCTACGTTCCGCGCGGCACCATCCACCGCAACCAGAATTTGACGAACGCGCCGGCGCGTGCGGTCGAGATGAACATCACCGACAAGGGTGTGCCGCAGACTGAAGCGGTCCCGGAATAATCTGCACCGGTCCGGCGGCTGGCGGGACGGCAACAAGTTTGCTCATGGCGGGAGGAATTCTCCCTGAGGGAGACAGTCACTGGCGCTAAGTCAAGCGCGATTCCTCTCGGACGTCGTCACCCTGAGGTGTTCAGTACACCCGATCCGTGATCGGGTGCACTGAACCTCGAAGGGCGACGGCGCGGGCTGTGCCTGGTCATCCTTCGAGGCTCTTTTTCAAGTAAGTCAGCTAAAGTAGACTAACTTGATAGAGCGCCTCAGGATGACGCTCCGAGTGAGAGGCCATCGTTTAGCCTAATGCCAAAGGGGGAAGACGGTGCTCGTCACGAAAGTGATTGAGGGCTGCGCCCTTGTGCGATAAAGTTCAAACCAAATTCAAGAAGACGTGTCGGACCCTCAGGGTCCTGGGAGGCGCATGGCCCAAATAACGGCCCATATACCGGCCCGAGTAATGGCCCAAACAATGGCCCACGTGTGTGAGCTGCCTAATTTGAGGCACCTTCGTGTATTCCAGGCCGCGGCACGGCTCGGGAGCGTCAGTGGCGCGTCGCGCGAGGCGTGTCTTTCACAGCCGGCGGTCACGCAGGCAATCGCCAACCTTGAGGCGCTGCTCGACGTGGTGCTGTTCGAGCGCCACCATTCCGGCTGCTACCTCACGGAATATGGTCGAACTTATCTTGCTCGCACCAATCGCCTGTTCGCCGAAATGGAGCAAGGCATTGTCGCACCGCTTGTCGACACGCCCTTTGCGGACGACAAATCGCTCAAATCGATATTCGCCAAGATAACCACGACGCATGTACGTGCGCTCGTGGCCATCGCGGAGCACCGTTTGGTCGAAACTGCCGCGATCAATCTTGGCGTCTCGGCCTCTTCCCTCATGCGCGCTGTTCGCGATCTTGAAGGCGTGCTGAAGCGCGCGCTCTGCCACCCTGGTCCGCAAGGTCTGGTCCCAACCAAGCCAGCTATCGAGCTTGCGCGCCGTTTTGCCTTGGCTTGCCGCGAGCTTACCTATGCGACCGAAGAAATTGCAACGCTCAAAGGCGCAAGCACTTCCCGCGTCATTATTGGAACGTTGTCACTGTTCCCCGTCGACCTGATCGCGCGCAGCGTCGATGAACTCCTGCGCATCTATCCGGGCACGCGCGTGCTTGTGATGGAAGGAGCCTATCTCGCTCTGCTCGACGACTTGCGTGCCGGCAAGATCGATTTCCTCGTCAGTGTCTTGCGTCGGCCAGATTGGGCGGAGGACGTTCATGAAGAGCCGCTATTCCGCGACCCTTATGCAATCGTGGCCCGGCGTGGACATCCTTTGTCGCGTTGCCAAAACATCACCCTGCAGGATTTGGCGCGCTTCGAGTGGGTGCTGCCTCAACTCGGCACGCCGCGTCGAATGGCATTCGAGCACATGTTTGCCGATTTCGATCCGAAACCTAACGCAAGCATCGAGACACGCTCCATTGAATTTCAGCGTGCGATACTCTCGACAAGCGACCGTATCAGCATCGTCACCCAACAGGAGACACTGCTCGAAATGCGTATAGGGGTTCTCGCGGCTCTCCCGTTTGCCCCGCCGGTAAGCCGCGATGCGGACGGTATCGCCACACGTGCGAACTGGAAACCCACGACGGTGCAGCTTGCGTTCCTCGATCTCCTGCGCCGCAATGCGCGGGAGAAGCTGCCGACCCGAAAGAGTATTCCCGAGTTCTCCGGGCCGGACGGTCTCGCCCCGCGCGGCACCGACCCGCAGACTGGCAAACACTTCGACGACACCAAGGCGATGGTCGACGCCATGACGTTCCTGAGTGAGGCCGA
>Ga0209488_10004029_pt1 | contig 11603 bp, 16 predicted proteins | sample Rivendell_Oct201_8_FD_188349 | JGI IMG/M metagenome (GOLD analysis project Ga0209488, IMG submission 188349) | Vadose zone soil microbial communities from the Eel River Critical Zone Observatory, Northern California, USA -... | ecosystem: Environmental > Terrestrial > Soil > Vadose zone >... | reverse complement strand
CGATTAGCGGCGGCTGTCCCATTGGGATGAAGATCCTCCTTGCCGTACTGCTCGCCCTTGGCACGACGGGTGCGATTGCCCAACAGGAACCGGTGGTAGCGCCCGTCAAGACGCAGGAGATGCGCCCCGGCTACGGTGTCGTCGAGAGCATTACCGAGGTGCAAGTCATTTCGGAGGAGAAGCGCCGCTCGCGATCGGCCGCCGCCGGCGGCTCGGCGCCTTCGGCGAGCGACGGCAAGCCGATGTACCGGGTCACCGTGCGCCTGCCTGACGGGACGCGACAGCAGCGCGACCTCGACAAGCCCGAGTTCCAGGTCGGCGACAACGTGCTATTAACCAACGCAGGCGATATCCTTCCCGACTAGATGACCCTGGGGAGGAATCACCATGCAAGCCGGAAAGGCCCGGAAGGCGGCGCTCGCCGCCTCGTTCAGTATCTTCGCTAGCGGCGCGATGGCCGCGACTTTCGTTTACGTATCGAACGCCGAAGACGGCGATATCGGCGTCTACACGCTCGCGCGCGACGGCTCGCTGCAGCCCGGCGAGCGCTTCAAGGCGGAAAAGCCGGTGATGCCGATGACGGTCAGCGGCGACAAGCGCTACCTGGTCGCCGCCGTCCGTGCCAAACCGTTTTCCGCGTACACCTACGCCATCGACCGCGGCACAGGAGCCCTCAAGCTCGTCGGCACCGGCCCGCTCGCGGAAAGCCTGCCGTACATCCATCTCGAGCGCAGTGGCCGCTATCTGCTCGGCGCCTCATACGGCGCGAACCTGGTGAGCGTGAACCCGGTCGGGCCGGACGGCCGCGTCGGCGAGCCGCTGCAGGTGATCCCGACGGCGCGCAACGCGCATGCCATCCGCACCGACAACACCAACCGCTTCGTCTTCGTGCCGCACCTCGGCACCGACCAGGTGTTCCAGTTCGTCTTCGATGAAAAGAGCGGCCGCCTGAGCGCGAACACGCCGCCGATACTGCAGCTGAAGCAGGGCAGCGGCCCGCGCCACCTGATCGTGTCGGCGGACAACCGCTTCGTTTATCTGCTGAACGAGCTGACGGCAACGGTGAGCACGCTGGCGCTCGATGCCAAGACCGGGCTGCTGTCGGAAGTGAGCACGGTGTCGGCGCTGCCCGCGGACAACAAGCTGCAGCCCGGCGCGCCGCGCCCGACGCCGGGACGCAACGTCGACAACGACATCTGGGCCTCCGACCTGCATCTGACGCCGAACGGGCGCTTCCTCTACGCCGCCGAGCGCACCAGCAGCACCATCAACACGCTGGGCGTGGACGGCGCCACCGGCAAGCTCACCTATGTGGCGAGCACGCCGACCGAGAAGCAGCCGCGCGGCTTCCGCATCGATCCGACCGGCCGCAGCATGATCGTCACGGGCGAGAAGTCGGACACGATCTCGTCCTACGCCATCGATCCCGCCAGCGGCGCGCTCAAGCTCGTCGGCAAGTATCCGACCGGCAAGGGCTCGAACTGGGTCGAGATAGTCGCCTTCGACTAGCGGAAGCCGTCCTTCGCGCGCGACATGGTCGCGTGCACGATGAGCGCCGTGGCGCCGAGGAAGGCGACCAGGCCGAGCGAGCCGCGCCGGAACGCGGAGAACAGCAGCAGGCCGGTGCCGGTGAGGGCTTCGAGTTGGGCGGGTTTCATGCCGCACTGCGATGCAAGAAATGCTCCGCGCGCCTGCCATGCGGAACGGCGATTGCTACTTCATCTGCGCTCTCAACCCGGAGGAACGCCGATGAACCGACTCGCAATTCCCCTTTCGATCCTCGCCGCGGCCACGGTCGCCGCCTGCGCGCCCGTGCAGCAAGCGAACGTGATTCCGCCCCAGCCGGCGATCCAGCCGCAGCCCGTCGGTTACCAGGCCGGGACCGGTGTGGTGCAGGCCGTCATGGCCGCGCCCCCGCGCATGGGCGCAGCCGCCGGCGGCAGCGCCGCGACCAACCGGCCCGAGACGCCCGTCGGCACGGAGACTGCCCCGAGCGGCCGCATGATCCGGCTCGCGATCAAGATGGACCGCAGCGGCACCATGCAGTATGTCGACACCGACGCGACCGACTTCCGTCCCGGCATGCGCGTCGAGCTCACGACCGACGGCAAGATCCGCCCGCTTTAACCTTTATTCCAGCCGGACATTGCCGGCTTTGACCACCCTCGACCAGAGCGCGTACTCGTTCTGGATCAGGGTGGTCAGCTCTCCGGGCTTGCTGCCCGCGGCGATGCAGCCCTGCGCCAGCAGGTTCTCCTTCATCTCCGGCGCGGTGACGATCGCCGCCACGTCGCGCTGGATGCGATCGACCAGCGCGGCCGGCATGCCGGCGGGACCGAGCAGCGCGTACCAGAAGTCCACCTCGTAGCCCGGCAACCCGGCTTCGGCCGCCGTCGGTACCTCGGCAAGCGTCGGGTAGCGCGTCTTTGCCGCCGTGGCGAGCGCGATGAGCCGCCCGCTCTTCATGTGTTGCGCCGCCGAAATCGGCGTGGCGTAAGTGAGCTGGATGTCACCGGCCAGGATCGCGGTCATCGCCGGCGCGATGCCCTTGTAGGGCACGTGAACCATCTGGATGCCGGTGAGCTGCTGCATGAGCTCTCCGGCGAGATGCACCGGCCCGCCGACGCCCGAGGAGCCGTACTTGATCGCGCCCGGATGCGCCTTCGCATACGCGATCACGCCGGCGAGCGTTTTCCCGGGCACGGCGGGATGGGCAATGATGAGCGCCGGTCCCGACGCCACCAGCGAGATCGCGCTGAAGTCTCTTTCGATGTCGAACGGCAGCTTGGAAAGCGCCGCGTTGCTCGCGTGCGAGGAGAACGCCATCAGCAGCGTGTAGCCGTCCGGCGCACTCCTCGCGACGTGCTCGGCAGCGATGTTGCCCGAAGCGCCAAGCCGGTTGTCGACGATCACTCCCTGACCCCAGCGCTCGCCGAGCTTTTGCGCCAGCAACCGCCCGATGAGGTCGGTGCCGCCGCCGGGCGCGAAGCCCACCACGAGGCGCACCGGCTTGGCCGGGTAGGTCTGCGCCCAGCTCGCGCTCGCCGCGAGCAAAACGAGAAGCACCAGGAGCCTGCGCATTGTCGTATCGTAGCCGCACATCCCCGAAGGAGGGAGGCATGGCCCATACCGGCGGCTGCCTTTGCGGCGCCATCCGCTACAGCATCAGCACCCCGATCACCGAGCTGCGCGCCTGCCACTGCGTCCACTGCCAGCAGGCCTCGGGCTCGCACGGCACGGTCGCGGCATTCGTGCCGCGCGACGGCTTCCAGCTCACCAGCGGCACACCCAAGCGCTTCATCACCCAGGCCGACAGCGGCCGCAAGCTCTACCGCTATTTCTGCGGCGAGTGCGGCTCGCCGCTCTACAGCCACCGCGAGGCGACGCCCGAGACGCTCGGCGTGCGCGCCGGCACGCTCGACGATTCGTCGGGGTTGAAGATCGGCGCGCACATCTGGACGAGCAAGGCGCGGCCCTGGTCGCACATCGATCCCAACGCTAAAAAATTCGAAGGACAGCCCTGATGGCCGAGCCGCAGATGGTCGATCCGCACGACGTCGTCATGACCGGAGAGAACTCCTTCGTCCGCCTGTCGAACGACGGCGGCAAGACCATGACCGATCGCGTCAGCCACTGGCGCGTGCTGTGGTCGCCCGCGGGACAGGGGCACGCGATGTTCATCGACAGCCCGCTCACCGGCGAGCGGCCCATCATCTATGCCGACAACGCCGGCGTGGTGCGCTATCTGCAGCGCGCCATCGAGGTGCTGCTGCACAAGCCGTTCGCCGACGAGTCGCTGCCGATCATCGACGCCGAGTTCTCGCGCACCGGGAATTCGCTCGCCACGGTCGAGGAGCGCGTTACTACCGACGATGACGCGATTGTCCTGTCCTGGTGGGATCTCATGAAACCGTTCGTCCTCACCATGCCGCCGGGCGCGATGAACCGGCCGCTAGGGGTCTACAGCACCTTCATCCCGGCGGGCAGCGCGCAGCTCTCGGTCAACGGCGAGGCGTCGCCGGGCAAGGTGTTCGCGCAGGAACGCTTCGGCAGGCCTTCATCGAGCTGCTGCCTCGCGTGGTCGGAGACCTGGACGAAGCCCAAGGGCTGAGGGTAGGCTGGCGTCATGGCGAGTCGCTGCTCCCTCTTCATCGCGCTCATGCTGGTCGCCGCGCTGGCGCGAGCCGAGACCTACAAGTGGGTCGACGAGCGTGGCGTCACGACCTATTCGAACACTCCACCGGCCGCCAAGGCCCAGGTGGTTGGAGATCGCATCTCGGTCTATACGGCCGACCCTGCGCTGAACCGCGAGGTCGAGCTCTATCGCCGCATGGACCTCGCGGAGGCCGAATGGCTGCAGCGCCAGCGGCTCATGGCGCTGCAGGCCGCCGCGGTGATCGCTTATCCGACCTACGCGCCCGAGCCGCTCTATCGCACCGCGGCGTACTTTCCCGTATCGCGGTTCAGCTTTCCCGCGCGACAATCGCGCCGTGCCGCCTCCCGGCGGCACTGAGCCGCCAACCGCGAAAGGGGAAGTCATGGCCAAGGGCTATCTCGTCACCTGCTACCGCAAGATCAACGACCAGGAGAAGTGGGCGGCCTACGCCAAGCTCGCCGCGCCTGCGATGCAGAAGGCCGGCGGCCGCTTCATCGTGCGCGGCATGCCGATGAAGACCTACGAGCAAGGCGTGCGCGAGCGCACCGTGATCGTGGAGTTCGACAGCGTGCACAAGGCGGTCGCCGCGCACGACAGCGCCCCTTACCAGGAGGCCCTGAAAGCGCTCGGCGACGGCGCCGAGCGCGACATGCGGATCGTGGAAGGCGTCGGCTAAATTATTTAAGTGCTTGCGGATTGACCACGTTGATCGGCTTGCCGCCGGCGAAGGCGTTGATCTGGTCGAAGATGTCGGCGAACTGGAGCTCGTACTCGTCGCGCGTGACGTAGCCGAGATGCGGCGTGCAGACCACGTTGTCCATCGCCAGCAGCGGATGCTTGCCGCCGAGCACCGGCTCTTCGTCGTAGACGTCGACCGCCGCCTTTCCGGGCCTGCCCGCCTTTAGCGCCGCCTCGAGCGCGCCCGGCACCACGAGCGGCGCACGGCTGGTGTTGACGAAGATCGCGGTCGGTTTCATGTGCGCGAGGTCGGCCGCGGTGACGATGCCGCGCGTCGCGTCGACCAGGCGCAGATGCAGGCTCAGCACATCGCTGGTGGCGAAAAACTCCTCTTTGCTGGCGGCGACGGCGTAGCCATCGGCCTGCGCCTTCTTGCGCGAATCTTCGCGCGCCCACACCAGTACGCGCAGGCCCATCGCGGCGCCGACCTTGGCGACTTCGCCGGCGATGCGCCCATAGCCGAAGATGCCGAGCGTCTTGCCGCGCAGCGTCGAGCCGACGCCGACCTGCCACTTGCCGGCCTTGAGCGCCGCCACGTTCTGCGGGATCTCGCGCGCCGCGGCGAGGATCAGCGCCCAGGTCATCTCCGCGGTGGAGTACGAGGGCGAGCCGGTATGCATGTTCGAGCACACCAGCACGCCGCGCCGCGTGCACGCCTCGATGTCGATGTGCGGGTAGACGCTGCGCTGGCTGATCAGCTTGAGCTTCGGCAGCCGCTCGAGCAGCGGCGCGCGGATCTTGGTGCGCTCGCGGATCAGCACCAGCGCTTCGACCTCCTTCAGCCGCGCGGCGAGCGCGTCGGTATCCTGCAGATGGTCGTTCCACACCTTGACATCGTGCGCCGCGAGCTTCTTGAAAGCCGCGAGGCTGGGAACCGTGTTGTGGTAATCGTCGAGGACAGCGACTTTCATGCTCACTCCGGTGTGATGTTGGCCTGCTTGATGACGCGCCCCCACTTCGCCATCTCGTCGGCCAGCTCGGCCTGGAGCGCCTCGGGCGTGCCGCCGCGCACTTCGATGCCCTGCGTGGCGAGCTTGGCGCGAACCTCCGCCATCTCGAGCACCGCCGCCGTCTCGCGGTAAAGGCGCATCACGATATCGCGGCGCGTGCCGGCGGGGGCGAAGAGCGCGTAGTCGGTCGCCGAGACGACGCCGGGCACGCCCGCCTCCGCCATCGTCGGCAGCTCCGGCAGGAGCGACGAGCGGCTGCGCGAAGCGACGGCGAACACGCGGACTTTGCCGCTCTGGATGTGCGGCAGGTAGGCCGGCAGGCTGTCGAGCGCGAGGTCGACGCGGGCGTCGAGGATGTCGGGCAGGATCTGCGTCGTGCCCTTGTACGGCACGTGCGTGAGGTCGATGGCGGCCGCCTGCTTGAACATCTCGCCGGTGAGATGGATCAGCCCGCCGACGCCGGAGGAGGCAAAAGTGAACTTGCCGGGGTTCGCCTTGGCGAGCGCGACGAAGTCCTGCACCGATTTCGCCGGCGAGGACTGCGGCACCACGAACGCGATCGTGCCGTCGGCGATGCGCGCCACCGGCACGAAATCGCGCTGCATGTCGAAGCTGCGCTTGGGATGCATGTGGTGCACGATCGCCTGGCTGCCGATGCCGCTCACCAGCAGCGTGTAGCCGTCGGGCGCGCTCTGCGCCGCGGCCGCGGTGCCGATGGTGGTGCCGGCGCCCGGTTTGTTGTCGATCACGACCGGCTGCCCGAGCCGCGGCGCGAGCTTCTCGCCGACCGCGCGCGCCACGATGTCGACGCCGCCGCCGGGCGGGAACGGCACGATGAAGCGGATCGGGCGCGACGGATACTGCTGAGACTGGGCGATCCCGCTGGCGATGAGGAGAAGCGCCGCCCAGAGCAGCCTGTGCATCCACTTATTATGCCTAGAGGCTTTCGGTGGAGGGGAAACTATGCCGGCATCGGCGCGGCCGCGCCAGCGCGCACGCGCGGCGGGCTCTCGTCCATCAGCCACTGCAGGAGGAACGCGGCGACGCCGACCACGATCAGCGCGCCCCAGGCGAAGTTGTAGTTGCCCCAACGGTCGAACACCAGCCCGCCCATCCATGCGCCGAAGAACGAGCCGACCTGGTGGGACAGGAACACGATACCGAAGAGCGTGTTGAAGTGCGTCAGGCCGAACACGCGCGCGATGATGCCGTTCACCAGCGGCGCGACGCCGAGCCAGAGAAAACCCATCGCCGCGGCGAACACCAGCGTGGTGGCGGCGCTGATCGGCACCACCAGGAAAACCGCGATGAACAGCGTGCGCAGCAGATAGATCAGGGCGAGCAGGCGCTTCTGGCTGTAGCGCGCGCCGAGCAGGCCGAACATGTACGTGCCGATGGCGTTGAACAGGCCGATGAGCCCGAGCGCGCTGGCCGCCACACCGGGGGCGACGCCGCACAGCTGCAGGTACGCCGGCAGGTGCGTGGTGATGAACACCAGCTGGAAGCCGCAGGCGAAGAAGGCGAGCGTCATGAAGAGGTAGCCGCGGTGCGCCATGGCTTCGCGCAGCGCATCGCCGAGCTTCTGGTTGACGTTGGTCGCGATTCCCGCGGCCGCCTGCTCGCGGATCGGCAGCGAGAGCAGCACGATCGAGCCGGCGATCACCGCGAAGCCGACCATCGCCGCGCGCCAGCCGAAGCCGTTGATCAGCCATTGGCCGAGCGGCGCGAGGATCATGGTGCCGAGCGACCCCGCCGCGGCGACGAGGCCCACGGTCTGGCTGCGCTTCTCGATCGGCGTGGCGCGCGAGACGGTGCCGATCAGCACGCCGAAGCCGGTGCCGGCGGTGCCGATGCCGATCAGGAAGCCGGCGATCTCGAGCGCGCCGGTAAACGACGTGGCGACGAGCATCAGCAGCAGCCCCGCGACGTAGACCAGCGCGGTGACGATGAGCACGGGACGCGGGCCATGGCGGTCGGCCAGCGCGCCGACGAAGGGTGATGCCAGCCCCTGGACGATGCTCTGCAAGGCAATGGAGAAGCCGAACGCGGCCGCCGAGACGCCGAGATCCAGCGTCATCGGCCGCATGAACAGGCCGAGGCTCTGGCGCAGCCCCATGCAAAGCGAGATGATCACGCCGGAGAGGACGATCAGCACGAGCATCGAGCGGCGTTGGGCGGTCATGGCACCAGGGTAAACACCAAGGTAAACAGGTCGGTGTACCTATGATCCAGCAGCGCGTACAATGCTGTCAAGCGTAAAGTAAACCGACCTGTGCATAAGCCCGCCCCTCACGCGGCACGCATCCTCGCCGCCGCCGACAAGCTGTTCTACGAGCAGGGCATCCGCGCGGTCGGCGTCGACACCATCGCCGCCGAGGCCGGCGTCAGCAAGCGGACGCTCTACAACTATTACCCGACCAAGGACGAGCTGATCGCCGCGTATCTCACGGCGCGCTTCAAGCACATCGCGCCTTCGGACGCGCCGGCGCGCGAGCAGATCCTCGCCTACTTCGACCGCCTCGAGCGCCTGTTCACCGAAGGCGGCTTCCGCGGCTGTCCCTACGTCAACGCGGTCACCGAGCTCGGCGACCGCAAGCACGCCGCGACCGGCATCGCGGTGCAGTTCAAGGAGCAGCGCCTCGCCTGGTACCGCACGCTGCTCGAGCGCATGGGCGTGAAGGATCCCGCCGGCGTCGCCCTGCAGCTCCAGATCCTGGTGGAGGGCGCGCTCGCCTCGGCGCTGGTGCGCGAGGATCCGCAGATCGCGCGCGCCGCGCGCGCCGCAGCGGAAGTGCTGCTTGATGCCGCGCCAAAAAAACTGAAGAAGAAATAAATAATAAATGGGGACAGACCCCATTTTTCTCATTTGAGAACGGAGTGCGAATGAGAAAAATAGGGTCTGTCCCCATTTAAAGTTTGAGGGCTTTGCGGACCTTGCGCCCAACGATGAACGTGAGCGCAAGCAGTGCGACGATGCCGCCGCCGAGCAGCAGCCAGTGCGTCGCGCCGCCGTGGACCAGCGCGTCGCGGCCGGCGGCGCCGAGATAGACCTTGATGAGCACATCCGGCGCGATGCCGGCGAGGGTCGCCAGCAGGTAGTCCTGCAGTCGCACGCGCGTAAGGCCGAGGAAGTAGCTCTTCAGGCCTTCGGGGATCACCGGCGCCATGCGCAGCAGGGCGACGATCTTGCGCGGCTCCTTTGCCACGGCGCGCTCGACGGCCTTGAAGACATCGCTCTTTCGCGCAGCGCGCTCCATGCGTCCGCGCAGCAGGTAGCGCGAGATCAGCAGCCCGGCGAGCGCCGCGGCGGTCATCGCCAGCAGCGCGGCAACGACGCCCCAGGCAAAGCCGAAGATCGCGCCCGCGGCGAGCGGAAAGATCCACGCCGGGATGAGGAGCAGGAGCGACACGGCATACACCGCGGAGAAGACCAGCAGCGCCACCACCGGATTCATTCTCTCGAGCGTTTCCTCGAAGCGCGACCACCATTCGTCCGGGATCAGCACCGCGGCGGCGACCAGCAGCAGCACCAGGAAAGCGCTCGCGAGCCAATGCAGGCTTAGCTTGCCGCGCACCACCGCGTGTCCGCCGGCGAGGCACAGCACCAGCCACACGGTGCTGGCGCAGGCCGCGGCGACGACATCGCTCAGGTAATGCAAGCCGAGATACATGCGCGAGAAGGCGACCAGCACCACCATGGCGATCGCGCCCGCAACGTAAGCCGCTCGCCGGCGCCAGTCGTACGACCGTGAGACGAGGAACGCGGCGAGCACGCCGTAGAACAGCACCGCGCCCGCGGTATGGCCGCTCGGGAAGCTGAAGCTGGTGAGGACCAGCAGCGGTTCGTCGAAGCGCGGCCGCATCCGCTCGTAGGCGTACTTGAGCACCACGTTGACGAGCATGCCGCCGCCCACCGCCACCGCGAGCGTCAGGAGCCAGTACCACTGGCGCAGGCGCGCCAGCACCAGGCCGAAGACCACGCTCGCCACGGTGATGCCGGCGGGCGAATGCAGGTTGGTGACGGTGAAGAAGAACGCCGTCAGCGCTTTCGTGCCGTGGCTGTGCAGCCAGTTCGCGATGCGGCCATCGAGCGTCACCAGCGCGCTGCGCGCGGTGACGTTCCACGCGATGGCGAGAAAGATCAGCCCGGCGACAAGCAGCGCGCTCCAGCCGGCAATCGCCAGCGCCCGCGGCGAGAGGCTCGGCGGGTGCGGCTTACGCAGATCGACGGATGGGTTAGCGGCCACCGCAGACGAGGTCTGCAATCCGCATTCCCATCCGACGCCGTACTACGAAGCTACTTCGTCTCGGCCTTCTTCGCGTCGCGCTCGGCCTTCTTCGCGTCCTTCTTCGCCTTGCGCTCGGCGCGCTTCGCTTCGCGCTTCGCCTTGCGCGCTTCGCGCTCGGCCTTCTTCTCGGCGCTGGACTCGGTCGCCTCTTCCTTCGTCTTCTTGCCCGCCTCGCGCGCCTTCTGGCCCATGGTTTCCTTCTTTTCCTCCGCCTTGGTCTGGGCGAAGGCCGGCAGGGCAAAGCCGAACACGGCGGCGATCAGGACGGCAATCAAACGGCTCATAACCACTTCCTTTGGGGGTTGGGGGACCGCCGTTCTAGCAGAGGCTCGGTTGTCGATCAATCGCACTTGCGTTGCGTCAGGACGATCCTGTCACCAGCCGTTTCTTGCGGAACTGTGGCCGATTCGTGCGGCCACGCTACCCCGGATGACGAACCGCTTCGTGGCCTTCGGCGTAGCACTCGCCATGCTGCTCGCCGCCTGCGGCACGGCGACCGAGCCGGGAGCGGTCGGCGTCAAGCGGCCGCAGCTCCTGCTGATGCCGTCGGAGGAGGCGCGCGGATTTATTCCGGTTTCTTCCTTTGCCTCAGTCGACCGCGCATACCGCCATCGACTTGCGGTCCGGCGCGCGCGGCAGCTTGCGCTCCCAGTCCTCGATGCGCGAGCTGTCGTAGGGAATGTAGCCGCGCACCGCCACCACTCCCGGCAGCAGGTCGTCGGGCCTGGCGCCCAGCGCCTTGAGGTCCTTGCCGCAGACGAAGACCGCGCCACCGCTCGCCTGCGCCTTGCGCACGAGATCGACCACGTCGGGCGTGGCGCGCGCCGCCACCAGGCGCTGGGCCTCGTTGCCCGTGACCAGGATCTTGTAGTTCGGTCGATCGAGCGGCGTGCGCTGCGCCTGCGCGTCAGCGATCGCCTGCTCGAGCGTGAAGCCGTCGCCGGCGATGAACAGGTTCTGCCCCACGGGCGCCGCCGCGAAGGCAATGGAAAGGACTAGCGGCGCAAGAACCATAGGAGGAGCGACAGCACGATCGAGATGATGAGGCAAGTCACGATCGGGAAGTAGATCCCGCCGCTCTCGGTCTCGATACGGATGTCGCCCGGCAGCCGCCCGAGACCGAGCTTCGCAATCCACGGCCAGGCGATGCCGGCGAGGATGATGACCAGCCCGAGGACGATCAGCGCGCGCTGCATAAATACATAAATAGGGACAGTCCCCATTTAAATGGGGTCTGTCCCTATTTATGCAAGGCGCGACGCAGCGCGCCCGCCACCGGCACCGCGACGGCGAGCAGCGCCAGCACCATCAGCACGCCGGAGATCGGGCGCATGAAGAAGATGCCCATGCCGGCATCCGAGATGATGAGCGACTGGCGCAGCGCGCGCTCGGCCATCGGCCCGAGCACGAGCGCGAGCACCAGCGCGGCGGGCGAGTAGCCGAGCTTCTTCATCAGGTAGCCGAGCACGC
>Ga0209488_10004028_pt1 | contig 11603 bp, 10 predicted proteins | sample Rivendell_Oct201_8_FD_188349 | JGI IMG/M metagenome (GOLD analysis project Ga0209488, IMG submission 188349) | Vadose zone soil microbial communities from the Eel River Critical Zone Observatory, Northern California, USA -... | ecosystem: Environmental > Terrestrial > Soil > Vadose zone >... | reverse complement strand
GCCCGCGTGGCAGGGATTCGGCCATGGCCAACATCGCCCAGCCTTCGTCTCCGGCCAACGCTTCGGCAAACGGGTCATTGAACAGCCGGTCCTCCCGATTCGCTTCGCGTTCGCGCGCCGCCGCAGCCAACCGCGAGGTCATGCCCAGTGTATCCATGGGGATGCAATCCTAACGTTGCCAGGTGCCGTTCACTTCTGTACCGTCGGCCGGCAGTCGCCGTTTACGGGGAAATCTTCCCTGTATCCCGTTCCGGGAAGCACCGCCCCGTACGGGATAACTACACTAAGTCATTTACTTTCTTTGGGGTCCCGCCCGAGGCCCCATTGGTAGTAACCATGCATTGCAATAGGCCGGAGGTACACGGTAATGATTACGAAAGGGACGATGATGGGAGGCGCGGCAGGCGCACTCGCACTTTTTGGACTACAGTTTTACGGTCTTCATGCGACGAACTCGAGTATGGATTCCCGCATGGACGCTCTGCAAACGAAAATCCAGGCCGTTCAGGACGATGAGACCGCTCGAATCGCGGATCTGACCACCAGCCTGAACATGGCCAATGAGCGGATTGGTGCAACTTCACAGGACATCATCCTGCAGAACCAGAAGACGGCAGCTGCCATCAAGAAGGAGCAGACGAAGACTGCCGCAGATCTGCACTCCCAGCTGGAAGAACATGCCAAAGCCGTGGATGCCCTCCGTGACGAATCCGTTGCGAAAATTGAAGAAGTGAAAACGAACGCTCTCAGCCAGATCGGCACGGTCAGCAGCGATGTGAAGGCCGTGAACGGCCAGGTCGAAACCGTGAAGTCCGACCTGAGCGCGTCCAAAGCCGATTTCGCAAACGGCCTGGCATCCAACCGCAAGGAAATCACCGACGTTCGTGATTCATTGGGGCGACAGATTGCCCACAACGAAGACGAGCTTTCAATTCTGAAGAAGCGCGGAGAACGCACTTACTACGAATTCAGCATCGGGAAATCCACCAAGATGGAGCGTCTCGGCGACATCCAGTTGCAGCTGACAAAGGCCGATCCCAAGGCGCAACGCTTCGATGTGGCGTTGCTGGTTTCCGATGCCAAACTTGCCAAGAAGAATCAGATTGTCAACGAGCCTGTGCCGTTGCTGGTCGGACAGAATCATGTGCGCTATGAGCTGGTGGTGAATGCCGTCGAGAAGGATCGGATTCGCGGCTACGTGAGCGTTCCGAAAGACGTCGTTCTCTCGGCCGAAGGTCCAAAGAAGTAACCCCCAACCCCCTCGTGTTTTCTCGTCAAAGGCGCGGTCCTCCCACAACCTGGGACCGCGCCTTCTTTTTTTCTATTGTCCGCGCTGAATCAATTCCAGGTACAGATTGTTCGGATCCCGCACGATTGCCAGGCGCGATGCGGCACCAATGGTGACTGCCTGGCCATCCGGTGAAATGGCCGAATATCCCGCCGCCTTCAGCGTCTTCAACAGCGCATCCAGATCCTTGACGTTCAATTGAAGAATGGCGGTTCCCGGATCCTGCACGCGGGTGCGGAGAGGCCTGCGTTCGATGTCCTTGAATTCGATGAACGTCATCGACAACATTGTTCCGGGAATCGGAGCGCGGCTCTGGCGAAATGACGCACCGGGCGCGCCGGCAGTTTCGTTCATGACTTTGTCCGGATTGAAAGCCACTGTAGCGTTGAGGTTGAATCCAAGAAGATCGCGGTAGAAAGCCACGGTCTTCTCAGTACTGTCGACCGCAACTTCAAATCCGGTGCTCACCACGTTTCCCGCCCCTGTCGCGTTTGCGGCGGCCCCGTTCAACTCCACCACAAAACCATCGGGATCCTGCACGAATACCACTTTCAATCCATTGCCGATCGTCACCGGCGCACCCGCAGCAGAAATGACGTGGCCGCCAGCGGCCTTGATCCGCGTGAGGGTGCCGTCAAAATCGCGAACGCGAGCGATGAGGTTTGCAGCTCCGGGATCATAGAATCGCGGCTGAGCAGGTTTGCGGTCGATGTCTTTGTACTCGATAAGTTCCACACCCAGTCCGGTGCCCGGAGCCTTCAGCGGGATATAACGCGATTGAGCTCCCACCGTGTTGCCCAGTTTCATAATCGACGGGTCGCCCTGAAATGGACGAATCGCGCCGTCCGGTTCCATTCCGAGCGCGTCGCGGTAGAACGCGAGAGACTTGTCCAGGTTGGCGACGATGTGGCTGAAATTTCCAACTCCCGTAATGAGAGACGCGGGCGGAGCCGGCGGTGCCTGAGCCAGCATGAACCCACCGATCAAAACGGCCGTTGCCACCAACAGGAAAACCCGGGTCAGCGCTTTCATTCTTATTCTCCTCAGCCTCGCAGATTTCGGAAAAGGTATACCACGTTGCGCGGCGCAAGCCATCGGGTTTCGAGCTGTTCAACGCTATGCTATGATCCCGCCGAACAAAGACCGGCCGGAGGAACGCCGACATAGGAAGAACATGAGAAGAATTGGATTCATCGGCATCAGCGCGCTTCTTGCAATGCTTTTGGCAGCGCTGGCACTCACCGTCATGGCGAGCCAGGCCCAGCGCGGCCAGGCCGGCACTCGCGGCGCGGCGGCCTCCGGCCCATGCGATCGGGCGTGCCTGACTGCGATCGCGGATACGTATTTCGCCGCAGTCGCTGCACACGATCCGGCAAAGGCTCCGATGGCCGCGACAGCGAGATTTACCGAGAACTCCAAGGTACTGCCACTGAGCGAAGGATTATGGAAGACTGCAACCGAAGTGCCGACCACATTTAAGATCGTCGTGGCCGACCCGACGGCGCAGCAGGTCGGCGGTATCGTGATGATGAAGGACGCCGACAAACCCGTCGAGCTGGCCTTCCGATTGAAAGTGGTAAACCGGCAGATCACCGAAGCAGAGCACATCGTGGCCCGGCAGTTCATCGGCGCGGGCCTGGCAAACCTCGTGTCGCCGCGGCCCAGCTTTTCCGCAACGGTTCCTCCTGCAGACCGGCTTCCACGCGAACTGATGCTTATTGTCGGAAACTCGTACTACGACTCCATCGTGCAGAACGACGGAACCGCAGCTCCCTACGGCGACGATTGCGAACGCCACGAAAACGGCGGACTCACATCCGGTGGTCCGGGCACCGGCAATCAGCCGCCGGCGCCAGCTGCAGCCCCGGCCGGAACTCGCGGTGCGGCAGCCCCGCGCGGAGGCGGTGGCGGTGCACCCGTTCGCCGAGCCTGCAAAGAAGAAATGACCGCGCGCTGGCTGAGCTACATCACCAGCATTGATCTGCGGCGTGTGTGGATCGCGGACGAAGAACGCGGGCTGATATTCGGATTGACGATGTTCCGCCAACCGATGGAGGAGAAGACGCTCACGCTTCTCAACCCGGATGGCACCACGTCACCGCGCCCGATGACGAACGGACCATTTGATTTCGAGTCCGCACACGTCTTCAAGATTTCGGGTGGCAAATTGCACGACATTGAAGCCCTGGGCATTTCCCTTCCCCTTTATTCGAAAAACGGCTGGAGTGATTTCATCCGATGAACTGGAAACAAAGCTGGATTCTGCTGGTGGCTGCGGCGCTGTGCGCGGCCGTCTATGTGCGGATTTCGACGAGCGCGTCGGCGTCGGAATCTGCCGTCGTCATTCCTGCTCCGGCGCTGGACAATCCGAAAGCCGCCGGGCCCGTGCAGACAGCCGTCCTGGCTGGCGGATGCTTCTGGGGAGTGCAGGCGGTTTATCAGCATGTCCAGGGAGTGCGCAATGCGGTTTCAGGATATTCGGGAGGCAGCAAGGCCACGGCCGATTACGAAACTGTCAGCGACGGCAAGAGCGGACATGCGGAATCGGTTCAGGTAACGTTTGACCCAAAGGAAATCAGCTATGGAGAGATTCTTCAGATCTACTTCTCAGTGATTCACGATCCAACGCAGTTGAACAAACAGGGCCCCGACGAAGGTACGCAGTATCGTTCGAACATCTTTTATTCCGATGATTCGCAGAAGAGAATCGCGGAAGCGTATGTTGCGCAGCTTGCCAAAGCAAAGGTGTTCGGCGGGAAAATCGTCACGCGGGTGGATGCCCTGAAGGGTTTCTATCCTGCGGAAGGCTATCATCAGGATTTCCTGATCAATAACCCCTCGAACCCGTACATTGCGAAGTTCGACATTCCCAAGGTTCAGAATCTGCTGAAAGTGTTCCCGTCTCGCTACCGCGTGCAGCCGGTCACGGTGAAAGCCTCGAAGTAGGGCATCGAAGGCATGAATTGGAATCGGCGGAAATTCCCGCCTGAGGCGTGAGCGGCTGCGAACGCAAGCCCGACAGGGCGAAGCAACCAAGGAATTTGGGGTGGCGCGAAGCGCCGGGGTGGTTCCTTATGGAACCACCCCTCGCGGGATCCGCTTCGCGATCCCGCTGCCCTCCTGACTCAGGAGGGCAATGTTCACGCATCCATTCATTCGAACCTCGCTATGCCTCCCCTACTTCTTCCCGTCCGCGCCGCACGCGAAGTTTGCCGCGTCGTTGGTATCGCCCGAGCCGTTGTATTTCGCCACCTGGCCGTATGAGCAAAGCGGCCGCGTCCTGTCGATTTTGCCGTTTGTGGCATGCGATGCAACGATCCGCTCCGGGGTTTGCTTCTGCTCCACCCATTTTTCAAGGACCGCGACCTTATCGAAAGTGTCCGTCCCGGGCCCTCCCTGGCAATGGTTCATTCCGGGAATCATGAAAAGCGCAATCGAGTTCGCCGCTTTGTTCTTTCCAACCGTCTTCACAACATTGTCGTAGTACATCACGCTGTTCAGCGGATTCACCTGCGGATCGGACCAACCGTGATACATCAGAAGCTTTCCGCCGCGATCGAAGAACGGCTTGAGATTGGGATCGCCGGTATACGTCGCTCCGCCGTCGGCCTGAGCTGCCAACTCGATATCCGTTGAAACATTCATCTTGTGGTAATCCCAGGCCCTGTCCTGGAAAACGACATTCTGCATTCCCGAAATAGACAGGTTGAGCGGCTGAGGTCCGCCCAATGTCGCCCAGCCGAGTTCCGAACCCGGCATCAGGTGTCCGGCAAACAGATTCTTTCCCGTTTTCGGATCGGTGATCGGTGACGTCATTGCCTTTGCGGATTCCACCTGGCCCTTCGTCAGACAGTCCGCTCCGTCCGCACCTCTGCACATCAATACAGAATAATTGAAAGCGCACTTCGCCGGATTCTCGATAACGCCATCCTTCACTCCATCGAGGCCGTCGCAGGCTTTGAGAACGGCGTTGTTAATCATCGCGTACTTTGTTCGAGGGATAACCGAATCGGCATCTTTGTTCACTGCCATGTTCAATGCCGTGCGCGCGGCGTGCATGCGCATCTGATTCCAGGCGGACGCGCCGGCAACGATCCCGTTGAAATCTTCCGGGTAACGTTGAGCTGCGGCAAGTCCCTGGCGTCCTCCCTGCGAGCAACCGTTGTAGTAGGCATACTTCGCCGGAGTTCCATAGTGGGCATTGATGAGGAGTTTCGACTGCACCGTCATCTCGTGAATGGATCGATAACCCAGATCGATCAGCTTCTCCGGATGGCCAAGAGCAAAGTCTCCGTTGTTGCCGGTGTGTCCGGTGTCGGTTCCGGCAGTGGCATAGCCGCTGGATAAACCGGATGCGATGGCGGTGTATGGAATGGTGCCGGCCCATCCCCCGTTGCCGACGGCCTCAAACTTGCCGTTCCAGCCGATCGCCGGCAACCACAATTCGATCTTGATATCGGAATCGCTGCTCGGCGTCAACGTGGCGGTGACACGGCAGAATGATGGGAGGTTGGCATAAGCATTGCCGCCGCGCGCATTTCCACCCGGTGGTACAAATGCACCGGCGGCCACCACCTGCGCCGAAGTAACCGTGCCATTGTGCAGAGCCAGCTGTGCCAGACTCTCGCACGTCTGAAGCGCCGCGGTCGCAGTGTCCGTGATGAACGCAATCCCCAGAAAAACTACCGCGACAACCCCGATCATGCTGCGTCGATGAAAGGTCATTCGTACCTCCGCCATTCGAATTGTTGAGGCACAATCTAGTCCAGTGCGGCGGAATTTCCAATGTGTTTTGCTGACTTCTCGCGTTCGGTTTGACGCACGCCATCTTGCCGTTTATAGTCGTGGCACTTTTCTACGGGAGGCACGAAGGCAATGCACGAGATTACTCGACGAGGATTCATTGGAACGGCGCTCGCCGGAACCGCGGTGCCCGTCATCGGAGCGGTGGCGTCCGCTCAGACTCCAAACCCGGCCCAATCGAAGGTGACCGTGGAAAGCGATGTCGTTTTCGGCAAGGGCGGCGACATGGATCTCAAGCTCGACATCTACCGTCCGCCCGCTGGAGTGACGCCGAAAGGAACGTCCACCATCCATTTTCATGGCGGCGGATTCACGGGTGGAAACAAGGAATCCCTCTCTGAGCGCATCAAGCCCTACGCGGCATTGGGGTATGTGGCAATCGCGGCTCAATATCGGCTGGCCGGTCAGGCGGGCTACCCCGCACTGGTCCACGATGCCAAGGCCGCAGTCCGGTGGGTGCGCGCCAATGCGAAAAACCTGGGCATCGATCCGCAACGCATCGCAGTGGTGGGCTATTCGGCTGGCGGTTATCATGCCCTGTTCACCGCAGGCACCGGAGATCGACCTGAGTTTGAAGGAACCGGCGGCAATGCGGGAATCAGCACAAAGGTGGCGGCGTGTCTCGCCTACTATCCCGCCACGAACGTGCCCGCCAATATGTTGCCTGCAGGCAGCGACGCTGCCGCGCGGACTGCGGCCGATGCCGCGACCTACATTGCGGCGGGATATCCGCCAATCGCCATCTTCCATGGCATGAAAGACACGACCATTCCGATCGACAGCAGTAAGCGCCTGGTGCAGAAATTTCAGGATGCCGGAGTGCCGGTGGAATTCCACGCGTTCGAAGGAGTGCCGCACGTCTTCGACTCGAATCCGGAGTTTGCTGTCCTGGCCGCGCAGCTCGCGGATTTTTTCATCGATCGCCACGTACTGAATCCGCGCGCATACCCACCCTTCCAGGCTGGTGGCGATGGTGGCCGAGGTGGTGGAGCACGCGGCGGGGGCGGAGCACGCGGAGCCGGCGGCGCTTAGCGTCTCAGGTGCGTCGCTACGTTCCCAGCTACTTCAATCCCGCCTGCGCCAGCATTTCGAGGAACTGGCGCTGGGTTCGCATGTCGATCGATTGCGCGGCCAGCTTGCCGTCGCGGTCATAAACGAAGCTCTTTGGGATTCCGACCACCTGAAAGAGTTTGTTCACCTTGTCTCCGGGATCGAGCATGACGGGATACGTGATCTTATGTTCGGCAAGGTACGGCTTCACGACCGATGCTTTTTCATCGGAGATCGCAAGAATCACGAATCCCTGATCCTTGAATCGATTCTGCAGCGCCTGAAGATCGGGCATCTCCTTGCGGCACGGCGGGCACCACGTCGCCCAGAAATTGACGAGCACCACCTTGCCGCGCAGGCTCTTCAGGTTCCATTTCTTTCCATTCAGATCGGTGAGTGTAAAATCCACCTTCTGGCGGCTGACATCGGCTGCAACGAGCAGCGCGGTGGCTGCCGCAAGTTGCGGGTCGTTGAGCGACGCCTGCATGTGCTCGTAACGGATCAACTGAGCCAGCGCAATATAAGGACCGGCGGGTTCGTTCCGCTTTCCGCCGCTCGCAGCCACCGGGCGTTCGCGAAGAGCGGACGCCAGCGTTGTTGTCACCTCCTGCAAGGTATCGCGGCCGAAATCCCCTTCCGTCGATAGAGTCGCAAGATCGAGAGCGACCGAAACCTTGCCCGGAGTGACCGGCAGTTGCCGGATCTGAAGCGCGAGGTCCTTCGTCGTCCGCGCGCGCACATCGTCGGCCAGGGAACGCAGGCCGCCGATTTGCTTCACGATGGCTTGCTCACGATCGGTCAGCGCAGGCTCCTTCGACTGCCCGGACAGATGCTGCGGCCGTGGCAACATCAGGATGACAGCGCACAAAACTACCGCAATGAAGGAGCGCGCAGGCAGCAATGATTTCACTCGCATCGGCATCCTCCTCTGCGCGGAGGATACACATTTTTCTGCGTTCAATGCATCCAATTTAACTTTCGCCATTCAGCCGTAAATTTGACCTCAAGAAATCGGTGGCACCGCATTTCGGTATCGCGAAACAATGCATTTCATGAACACACTGCCATCGATTCGTGAAATGCAGAGCGCGTACCTGCGCAAGGATCGTTCGTACGATGGAATATTCTTCCTTGGCGTACGTACCACCGGAATCTTCTGCCGTCCCTCATGCCCTGCGCGGAGACCGCTGCCGCAGAATGTCGACTATTTCTCCACCGTTCGCGAAGCGGCATTTGCCGGCTATCGCCCATGCAAGCGTTGCCGCCCGATGGAAACGAATGGGCGGCCTCCGGAATGGGTACGTCAGGCGCTGGACCTGGCGAAGGAACCCGACACTCGAGTGAAAGACTCCGATCTGCGGCTATCGGGCATCGATCCTTTCCGTCTGCGCCGGTACTTTCAGGGAACCTACGGCATGACTTTTCAAGCCTTCTGCCGGGCCAGGCGCATGGGCGATGCCCTGCATGAACTTCGCAACGGTGCCTCATTGGATGAAGTCGCGCTTGGAAATGGATTCGAGTCGCACAGCGGCTTTCGCGATGCGTTCATGCGAACGTTCGGGCGTTCTCCCGGAAAGAGCCGCAGCCTGGATCGAATCGTTGTGGACTGGATCGAAACTCCGCTGGGCCCCGTGGTTGCCGCCGCCAACGAGCGGGGAGTCTGCCTGCTCGAATTCACGGATCGCCGCATGCTGGAGACGCAATTCACCACGCTGAAGAAGCTATTTTCGAGCGCCATCATTCCCGGAGAAAACGGTCACCTGAATCAATTGAAGAAAGAACTGAATGCATACTTCGCCGGCAACCTGCGACAGTTCTCCGTACCGTTGGACTATCCCGGTTCGCCATTTCAAGTTCGCGTATGGAATGAGCTGCTACGCATTCCCTACGGAGAAACGTGTTCCTACGAAAAGCTGGCGCGCTGCGTCGGGCTGGAATCCGGGCAGAGGGCCGTGGGGACAGCCAACGGCAGGAATCGTATTTCCATCGTTATCCCGTGCCATCGAGTCGTGAATAAGAACGGGAAACTCGGCGGATACGGAGGCGGCCTGTGGCGCAAGCAACATTTGCTCGATCTGGAAAGGGACGCCGCACGTGAAATTGGGGATGGGCCGGCACCGGGGGAGCGCCGGCCCATGGATTTGAAGAGACGTGAACGGCCTCAGGATCACATTGGCGGATGACAGGCCGGTAAAAATCCTGTGAATCTCTTGTCAACGAAGCTTGGGCGGGATTAGTGATTCTGCGAGGTTCGAACGACGCTGACTGTCATCTGGTCTGCGGATTTTGCTTCTTCGAGCAATCCGCGGACTTCTTCGAAGTGTTCATCGGTGAGATCGCCTGGCGGCAACATCTTCCTGTAGCGCTGCAGCAGGGACAACTCGAAGGAATACGCCGGATAATCCGACTTCTCGCCGCTGGCGTGTACCCATCCATTCCCGATAAATGACGCGAAAATATATTTCAGGTACGAGGCACGGCCGGCTCGAAATGCGGCGACGGCTTCTTCATTGGGATTGAAGTAGATTGGGAAATCGTTATGAAAGACCATCAGCTCCTGCCGGAACAGAACGTTTCGCGTGGACTCCGATTGAATCCCCATGCAGTCGACAAAACCGTTGAAGTCGGTGATGTATACAATCTGATCCGGCCGAAGCTCAAAGCGATCTCTTGGAAAAACCTTGATGGCCTCCCGGAGCAATGCCGGAAGGGCTGCGCCGGTTGTTCCATAGGCAGCGGCGCATTTGTGCTCGATGGCGGCCTCTCGGCTCTCGCCAAGTGTGAATGTCCCAGGAAGGACCCGGCAAACGACAAAACCAATGAAGGCGAAACGGAAGCGCCCTTTCATTTGTTCATAATCCAGTAAAAACATTGTAACAATCAAGTCATATATAGGGTCTTCCCCGCACGCCGAATGAATCGAGAATATTTCGTTACACGGTATTTTTGAGCGTCGAAATCGGCCCTACTAGAGAGCAGGTCAGAAACAACAAACATCCCGGATTTTCAAGGAGGAGACATGTGGATTTCGCTTGCCCGCCATCGGTTTTTTACGTTTGTCCTGATGATCACTTTCCTGGCGATACCTGTCGGCGCACAGACTTCCAACGCACAAGCCAAGGCAGACGCTCAAACGTCGACCAGCGTTTCCGCGGAAATGGTAAAAGGCAAATTGAACCCCGCGACCAGCAAGCCCGGTGACACCGTGGCTCTGCGTCTAAAAGACGATGTGCGCTCCAATGGAAACGTCGTGATGAAAAAAGGGGAAACGATTACCGGAGTCGTCAAGAGCGTCAAGCGGGCAGATTCGAAGAATTCCCCATCGAACAAGTCCGCTACAGGAGCAAAGGGACAAGCTGCAGCACAATCGATGATGGAAATCGAATGGCTGGCACCGGCAGGTTCCGCCGCTGCCGCATCGCAATTGAATTTCGCACTTCAGTCCGTGGCCTACACCAACCCCTTGTTCGCCCATCAGCAACAACAGGAAGATTCACCGGCGGATGCCGGCTTGATCCCCCCACGGACGGCTCAGCCCTCATCATCCTCCTCATCCACCTCCCGCCAGGGGGGTGGATTGCTCGGAGGTGTCGCCGGCGGAGCGACATCGACCGTGAATTCGGCGACATCGGCTGGAGGCGCCATCGGTGGCGGAGTTGGAGCCGCCGGCGGAGCAGCGACTGGAATCGGCACCGGAGTAACAGGCGCCGTTTCCTCAGGTACCCGTTCAACGGCGAATGTGACGGGACAGGCGGGGGCCGGACTACTCGCATCTACTCCTCTGTCGGTAGATGCGGGGACGGCCTCCGCTCTGCAAAGCAATTTCGGCGTCTCCGGTGATTCGCTGTTCAATGTGGGACACGGTCAGGTGGTTTCAGCCGGAGGCACGCGAAACGACGTCGATCTCTTTTCGCACATGTCCAATGACACCGTGATCACTTCTCCAAGCAAGGATTTCGAGGTTTCATCCGGAGCTCAAATGCAGTTTCTGGTTGGCGCCAAACGACATTAGGGAAATCCGATGAACTGTATCACTGAAAAGTTCGTACTGTCGTCCGTAGTCTGGATCTAGCCGGAAGCGTACTGTAGGCGCGATCCAGCCATGAGAGGGGCCGCGCACGATTTCTCAATCAAGATTGCCGCATGATCGGGACCGTGCGCGGTTGCCGATCGCGCCTACAGCTCATCCCTCAATTGAATTCCAACTGAATCGCGGTTTAATTGCGTGCGGCCGGACTGACATTGACCTTCACGTGAACGTTGGTCCAGCAGCATTGAAAGCCGCCGCCGCCGTCTCCCGTGGAGTCGTTCGCCTGTGCTCGCAGAATGTATTCGCCGGGTGCGGTGAAGCGCGCGTTCGCCGTTGTTTTCCCATCCGCGCCGGACGGTGGTCTCGCGTTATCGAACGTGACTTCCCCTGGCCCGCGGAACTTGCTCCAGGCCACAGTGACGACAGGCGTCT
>Ga0209488_10004027_pt1 | contig 11604 bp, 8 predicted proteins | sample Rivendell_Oct201_8_FD_188349 | JGI IMG/M metagenome (GOLD analysis project Ga0209488, IMG submission 188349) | Vadose zone soil microbial communities from the Eel River Critical Zone Observatory, Northern California, USA -... | ecosystem: Environmental > Terrestrial > Soil > Vadose zone >... | reverse complement strand
CATTGCGATCCGGAACGATGCCTTCGACCACGTACAACATGCTTGCCATTCGTTCGGGTTCCTTCGGCGCGGTTGCTTTGTACGAAGCAACGGACGCAGCCACCTGACTTGCGTCGGGGTCTAGCACATACGCTGGAATCGCTTCGACGCGCAACGCATACGAGATATGCGTCTTCTCGCCCTTCGGTCCCGTCGGGCTGTAGTCGGCGCTACGTTGCAGAGCGTAGTAAACGCCGGGCAACTGCACCCAGGTGAGCGATTCGATCACTGTCCCACGTGCATTGACCCAGCCTTTGTAGACCGGCAACCACGGACGATAGCCGCCGACATACCCTTTGAGCGAACCGTCCGCCAGCATCGTCAAATCGATGCGTGCGCGCAGCAATTCCAAATCGGGATCGTAAGCGGGATTGCGTAACATCACATCGGCGGGAGCGGTCGAGACGATTCTTCCCTTGACGGTGTGTGCGGGGAAAATGGCTTCGTACTTCGCGTGCGGCTTGATACGGAAGGTATAGTCGCGAGCGATCTCGCCATTGCCGTCCTTCACCATCTTGTCACCGCTCATATAGAAACCGACGGTGACGTTCTTGTCGTTCAGCGGATCGGCGCCCTTACCCGAGACGACAATCACCGTTGTATAGCCGCCATTGCGCATCGCGTCGTTGAATTGCAGCGCACCGCTCGACAGTCTTGGCGGAGCGCGATACGTCTTCCAACAACCGAGTGTTTTGTAGAAGGTGTTGTCGACGCCCTTCTCGCCCGTCGGACTCGTGAAACCGTTCTTCTTATTGCCGTCGAGATCGATTCCTTCGGCGATTATGCCGCTCACACCCATCAGTCCCGGGTCAGGAGTCGTCGTCGGATTTGTATAAACGTTTGCACGATCCTTGCCGCGGAAGGCCATTTGATTTTGGCCGTGAACCGGACTCCGCGTCGGATTCGCCGGATTGCGCAGCCATTTCGCTTCCTCTTCCGTATATCCGGCCGCAACCAACACCTTGATCCAATCGACTTCCGGATTGGTGCCGTTCGGACAATCGGTGCCCGGATCGATGACGCCGGCTTTCGCGCCGTAGTACATCGCCGGCTCGTTCCATTCGACAACGTAGGTCTTGGACCAATTCGCGTGCGCAAGCATCGGACTCGCGCCGACGATCATCGCCACCGCCATTAAGTGAGTCTTCACGGTTCGCTCCTCTTACGCGATCACGTCACTGATCGGTCGCGACGTTTTCATCGTGCCGGTGCCGAATTCGCCTACCGGCGCACCTGCAAGCTGCATCGCGGTAAGCGATACGCGCGTCACCGGATCGCCTGCGCCGCGTATGTGCTGACCGGCCTTGTGCTTGCCGCCCGCGCGGCCCGCAAAAAACATCGGAATGTTTTCGATCGCGTGAATCTTGGCATAGCCGGTGTCGCTGAGGCCCATGACCAGCATGTGATCGAGCAGCGTGCCCTCGCCTTCTTTAATGGCATCCATCTCGGTCAGAAATTCGCCGAAGCCTTTCATGACCTGCTCGGCCAGCTTGCTGGTCTCAGGTTGAAACCCGAGCTTGGCGTCGGTGGGTTCGTCGTGTGTGATCTGGTGATAAATCTTGCTTTGCCCGGCAATATAGGTTTCCGACGAACTGGCAGTGTGCACAAACGTGAACACGCGCGATTGATTGCACGCCAATCCCATCGCCAATAACTTCGCCATCGTCTTCGTGTTCGCGTTGACGATATCGACCGACGCGCCGCGGGCAACTTCTTTCGGCGCTGCGGGCACGACGCAAGACTCGCACTTATCCGGCTTCTGCAATTGCACCGCGAGTTGATTCTCCATCTCACGCACCGACGTGAAGTACTGATCGAGTTTGACTTGATCGGCCTTGCCGACATTCGCCAGTAAGGCCTCGCGCTGATCCTTCACTGCCGATAGCACGCTCTGCCGCAGCATGATGGACGGATCCGGTTTCCAATTCGGGCTGTTGGGGTCTTGAAAACCCGGACCGAACAGGCGCGTGTACAAACCCAGCGGAGTCGTTTCCGGCGAGCCAAACGTGTTACCGGAACGTGTTGAGTAGCTCACCGGCTTGCGCGACACGGATGCATCGACGTCGATCGACCGAAAACGCGTCGAACCGCCGATCGCATCGGCGACTTTGGTATCCAAAGTGGGTCCGTCGAATCGTGTCGACACCGCCGGCGCGATGCCCGTGAGAATCGATGCGTGACCGGTCCAGTGAACCAGATTCGCGCGGCCGTCGCCGATTGCACGGAATCCCGAGAACACCGACACCTTGTCTTTCAACGATGCGAGAGGTTGCAGCTCCGGCATGATTTCGTAACCAGCCCCGACCTTGGTCGGAACCCAACGCGTGCCGCCGGTCGGCGTATCGGTGAGACCAAGTCCCCAGAAATAAGTACCGAAGCGCACGGGCAGTTTCGCGCCATCCGCGAACGCCGTGCCGTTGCCGTTCAGGAAAACATCGAGCGCGGGAAGCCCCATGTACACCGCACTGCCACTCAACATGCCGCGCAAAATAGAACGGCGATCGAATTTCAAACTCATTGAATGACTCCCGACTAGTTTTTGGGCGATTGGCTGGACGATTGGGCGGTTTGCACCGGTGGCGTCGTTGTTTCTGCGGACAACGCGGATCGCGCTCCCGCCGGAACCGCGACCTTGAAGAATTCCGGGCTCGACGCGACTTGCAGCATGAGATCGGGCACGTGATAACCGTTACTCACGAACGCCTTAGTCTGATCGGCGAGATAGTCCTCATCCTTGATGCCTGTCTTGCGACCGATGCCATAGGCAAACACGTTGCGCACTAAACACTCGGGCACTTTCGGAGCGTCGTGCAGATACTTGGCGAGACCCTGCGCACCGACTAACTTTACGCCTTCAAGATCGGCGCTCACGTCGATAGGTGCCCCATTCTCGGTGGTGCGCAGTTGTCCAAGCCCATCGAAGTGCTCAAGGGCTAGTCCCGGCGGATCGCTGCGTCGATGACACGCGGTGCAGCCGGTGTTTTGCATGTGATCGAGCAATCGCCCGCGAATCGTGCCCGCCTTGCTGTCTTGAACTTTGGAAAAATCCACGTCCGCAGGCGGATCCGGGGTCGGCGTGCACATAAAGATTTCATGCACTTTGATGCCGCGACGGGTTGGCGATGAAGTGCCGGGATGCGCGAAGAGCGACAGGAAACTCACTTGCGTAAGAATGCCGGAGCGTTCCGACGATTGCGGAAACGTATACGGAACCCAGTCGCCCGCAGACAAGAACGGCACGTTGTAGACCGAGGCCAGCGGACGATTAATAAATGTGTCGTTGGACGAGAAAAGTTCGCGATAGTCGCGCTTCTTGGTCACGAGGAGATCGATAACGGATTTCAATGTCTCTTCTTTCGCGCTGTCGGACACGGACTGATTGAACTTGGGATAGATCGCCGGGTCCTTCACCAAGTTGTCGAAGCCGTCGAGTTGCAGCATGTCCGTAAAGAATGCGCGCGCGCCTTGCTCGTAGCGCGGCGCTGCAAGCATTCGCGTCAGTTGTTGCTTGAGGCTGGCATCCGTGTGAATTGCGCCGGTGCGCGCCGCGGTCAGGAGTTCGTCATCGGGCGCGGAATCCCATAACAGGAACGAGATGCGCGACGCCTTGGTGTAGGCGTCGAGTCGATACTGCTTGGGGTTGGCGGGATCGGGCTCAGCCGTTTCCACTCGGAATAGAAACTCCGGCGCGACGAGCATGCTCGTGAGCGCGAGTCTGAGGCCCATATAAAAGTCGTTCGCTTGCTTCGCGCCCACACCCGCGGATTTCAACCGCGCCTGCGTTTCCGACTCGGTGAGCGGACGACGGAAAAGTTTTTGTCCATAGTGCTCGATGAACTGTCGTGCACAGGCATCATCGGCTTTCGTCGGATCGGCGGGCTTGCATCCCACCAACTTCTCACGTTGCTTCTCGCTCAATGCCTGCTCGGAAATCGAGCTCGCAAGCGCGAAATATTGTTCGAACCCGGAGGAAGTCAGGGAGAGCTGTGCAGTGCCGATCGCGAGCAATCCGTCTTCACGCTTCTCCGGTTCGAAGCGCGCATTGATCTTGATTTCCGGACCGAATACGTCCGCAACGATGTGCCGGTACTGCGTTTCGGTTACGCGGCGAACGGCCACTTTCAGAGCGTTGGTGTCGGAGGCCATCGACGCAAGAGCTGGTGTCGGCGCTGCCGATGCAAGCGTGGGGAATAGACCCACAGACAAGACCGCACCGCACACAAAAGCTAGCTTCTTAGTCAAATGAAGGTCCCCCTATCGCGCATTGCACCGGCCACGAAGGATCGCGCTCCAATGCCGGACGGACGGTAGTACATTACTGGGGTGATCGTCAATTAGGAACCGAATACCATCCATATTCCTTAACAAAAAGGGGCCGTTTCACTGCCATCGAGACCGCAGCTTCCAGGCCGACGTCATCCTGTATTATTGGAAAAGGTGTTAATTCACTCCCCCGTCCCGCTTATTCAGCTTACAGGGCTATTAATATGTTGAGCACAAACGGCACGCGCCAGTATCACGTCACTCTCAAAGTCCTCGTAGGCGCCATGGCCTCGCTCGCCGGAATAATCGCCTTAAGCGTAACGGCGCCGACATCTAAAGCTGCGGAAATTACCGGCGATGCCGATCGCGGTGCGGATCAGTTCGAGGCCACGTGCTCGGAATGCCATGGACCCGCGGCGACGGCTCCGACGCTGCGCGGCATCATCAACCGCGAAGTGGCCGGCGATCGGGCTTTTACAGGTTACAGCGACGCGATGAAGGCGAAGAAGCCGATGAAGTGGACCAAGCAAAATTTGAGCGAGTATCTCATCTCGCCGAACAAATTCGTTCCAGGAAGCTATATGAATCGGGAGTTCCCCGACGCGCAACTCCGCGCCGACGTCATCGCGTTCCTAGAAACGCTGCCGCCGCCGCGAGAAAATTAAGCGCGCGCTAGTGACACGTAGCAAGAGGCTTGTGATTCGTGATTCGTGATTCGTGATTCGTGATTCGTGATTCGCAAGATAAAGATTGAGCGAACGCGACTCAATAGGTCAGGTACACAGATGTACCGGCCGCCGCAATTGGCAAGTGAGACCGACTAAAGGTCGAGCGGGTTTGCCACGATGGCAAACCTCGAACTTGCAAGCGATGCAGGGACAGTACGGTGCCGCCAAGTATCGACTGGACAGCGCCGCATAGATGGCAACCGTCACAGTTAGATAGGAACCGCGTCGGTCGAAATCTATCGAACGGCGCGGTTAGTTATCGGCAATCCGACTATTTGCCTTCGCCGAACCTATATTGCACTTCGAGGCCGTAGGTACGCGGCGGCAAGTAGCCAAATGCCTGATTGATGCCGGTGGAACCGGTTGAGGCGCCGACGGCATCTGCCGCAAGCTTGTCCGTCAGGTTTGTCACATAACCAATCACGTTGTAGGCGTTATTCGCAGCAGCCCACATAATGCGTGCGCCCACGACGTTGTATGAAGGCGTTTGCCAGTACGACCGGCTGAACAGGCTTGAATATTGTCGATCGCGCCACGAATCGGTCACTGTGAAATTGAGTGAGCCCGGTTCGAAACTGACGCGATAGCTGACTGCAGCCGAAAGTTTGTTGTGCGGCGAGCCCAACATCTGGTTGCCAACCACGGATTGAACGACGCTGGTTGCTCCCGGAGCATTTCCGCAGCCCACCGCTGCGGCGACCGCCTCGGGCGACCTCGTCGCAGTCGGATCGACTGGATCGAGGAAGCACGGGGCCTCGACGATTTTCGTATTCAAGTAGGAATAGTTGAGAATGACCGTCAATGGATCGACAGGTTGCCAAATGGTTTCTAGCTCGGCGCCGTAATCGCGCATCTTTCCTATGTTAAGGAATTGAGGCAGAGCGACACCGGCTACCAGAGTCGTCGTCGGGATCTGCGCGTCCTTGTAGTTGTAGTAGAAAACAGCGGCATTCACTTGAAAGGTACTGATCTGCTGCTTTCAACCAAATTCGATCGCATCCAGTTTCTCCGGACCGACCGTAGTGCTTGCCGGATCGGTGAACGAAACCTGTCCCAAATTGAGCGCGCCGGCTTTCGCGCCGCGGCTGTATTTGAGGTAGAGGTTGGTATTTTTGGCTGGCTGCCATTCCGTGCCCAATACACCACTCACATCCTTGCTGGTTCGCGTGACATCCATGATTGCCGGCGAAGTGCCGGTCGGGTAGCCCGTAACTGGAGCCGTGATATCCAATGCCGCACTCGCTCCATAGAATGGTGGCGCTGACGGATTCCATGAGACGTATCGCTGCAGTGCTTGACCCTCCTTTTCGTCTTTGCTGTAGCGAGCGCCGGCGGTTAACTTCCAATCGTCGGCAAATTTCCAGTCGATTTGAAAGAACGCAGCTTCGGCTTTTGTGTGCAGTCTGCCGGTCTGCAGGACGTACGCGCCAATTGGATTGGGAGCGGCGGCGGCAAACGGCGGAAAGGGAAATATCGGCGCAAAGAGTTGCGGCTGATCGGGCACGCTGAGATTAAACGGTTCGTACAGATGCTCGTTGAGCTGGTATGCGCCGACAATCCACTGAAACGGCCCGCTACCCGTCGATGTCACGTTCAATTCATTGGTGTAGTAGTTGTGGAACTCCTCATAGAGAAACACTTGGTCCGCAAATATCGTCACAGGTGCACCCGCTGGGGCGCCGGCGCCAGTGGTGGGCTGATAGAGATACGACTGGCGACTGGTGTTGTCCGAATCGTTCGTCAGATGCAAATCATAGCGATAGTATCCGCCGATGTAGTTCACATCCGCGCCGTCCAAGTGCCACGTTAAATGTGCAATCCACATATCGGCGCCATTCACTCTGAATGCGGCCGGCGTATTCGTGTTGACCGTGCGCGGGTCCAATAGCGCGGGATTGGGAACCGTGTACTGATACGCTGGATTGGGAACTAAAGTGCCTTGCGGCAAAGCCGTGGCGTACGGCACGCTGATGTTCAACAGTCGGCTCGTATCATTGAGCTGATATTTGAAGTACTTCAGCCACACGTCCACCGGACCCATCGCTCCTTGCACTTGGACATCATATAAATGATCGTGCGCCGTCGCACCTTCGCTCGGCGCCGTGCCGATGTTCTTGAAGTAGCCGCGATTTTGTTGGGTGTCGTTCGCCGATAAACGGAACTTCCAGCCGCCGCCGAGCGGGCCGGAGAAAGTTCCTTCCGCGACCGTGCGATCGAACGTGGCGACCGTCGTGCGCACCTCGCCGGTGAATTCGTCCGTCGGGCGACGACTGATGGTATTGATCGCACCGCCGACCGCATTGCGGCCATATAGTGTGCCTTGCGGTCCGCGCAGAATTTCCACGCGCTCATTAAAAAGATCGCTGACGCCGACGAGGATGTTGCTCGTCACATAAAATCCATCCACGTACGTGGCGACACCCGGCTCGGTACCTGCGTTGTTGGTGAGACGTCCGATGCCGCGAAGCACCATGCGGTCGAGCCCGTTGTAATAAACGAGACTGGGCGTGAAGTCGGTCATGTCTTGCACGGTCTTGATACCGATCAACTCGCGCGTCTTGTCCGTCAGCGCGGTCACGGCCACCGGTACTTCCTGCAAATTCTCGGAGCGCTTTTGCGCGGTCACTACGATTTCCTCGAGCGCGGATGTCACACTCGGAGGTTGTTGCGCTTGCGCGCTGCCCATTCCATAGGCCATGGCACACGACATGGCCAAGTAGGATCGTTTACGGATCATGGAGCCCCCATTTATCTAATAAAACCGTCTATTCACTAAAACCATCGACTCAATCATTTTGCTGAGCGTTTGTTACTGACATCTTAACCAACAATTATTGAGATGAGCAAATAAAGCCGCTGTCGACGACTTGTAAAGACCTGCAATACGTAGCCAATCGATCCAAGTCCCGACGACGTCGGGACTTATCGCGGCCTGATCTTCCGTGCGCTGACCTTCGTCTCAGTCTAAGGCAAACACCCAACCGATGCCGCAACTCGATCCGCGGCTCGCGACGCCACTCATCATCGCAGCCCAACCAGTCAGACGGCGATTGGTTTTATGTGTCTCGGAATTTGCTTCATTCGACAATCTCTTCGCGAACAGTACGCGCAGACAGAAAATAAAAGGCGGCGGCCAGCACCGGCGCGACGAGCAGGCACATGAATGCGAAGCGCAATCCGTCGGCCGACGCTTGCGCTGCCGGGACGCCCCGGGTTAAGAAATGATCTTTTACTGTGTCGCTAAGATGCCCCGCCAACCATGGGCCGAGCGTCAGACCGACAAAACTCATCACGAAAAAAAGTATCGCAGACGATAGTGCGCGTTCGTGCGCGCCGACGAGACGCTGCGTCGTGGCAATCGTGGGCGCGAGATAGGCACTGCCCAACGAGATGCTGACGACAAGCAGCGTGAATGCCGTGTTCTTATCGGTAGTCGTGTACAGCAGAAGACCAAACGGCAAGTTGATCAGTAACACAAACGCGGGTGTCCACAACAACCAGCGGGCGTCGCGACTACGGTTGCTGAGGACGTCGGCAAGTTTTCCGCAAAGAAAGGTGCCTGCCAACCCGCCGAGCGACGCAATGGCAAGCCAACGACCGGCCATGGACAAACTCAAATGATGCGATCGAATCAAGAAAACCGAATAGAACGCGCCGATTCCATTTGCCGCAATGGAGTAGCAAGCCGCGGCAAGTGTCAGATAGACAAACGAACGCTTCGCCAGCAGCTTTTTGAGCACCGGCAGCACGGCGGGCGGCGACGATGTCGTTGTCTTTCGGTCGGACAAGCCGCGCGGCGGTTCACGTAACGTGAGTCGGACAACGATGGCCAACAGAATGCCTGGCAAGCCCATCGCAAAAAAAGCTGTGCGCCATCCGTAGACCTCGGCGACTTTCGATCCGACCAGGAGGCCGACGATGGATCCACCGGAAGCGCCCAAGGAATAAATCGCGATGGCAGTTGCACGGCGTTTGGATTCGAAGTAATCGCTGAGAATCGAGAAAGCCGATGGACTGCACCCGGCTTCACCGATCCCAACAATCATGCGGGCGCCCAGCATTTGCAGAAAATTTCGCGACCAACCCGTGAGCGCGGTGAACAAACTCCAGAGTGTCAGCGACAGCGTGATGATCTTGACGCGATTACGCCGATCGGCCAAACGCCCGATGGGAACGGCCAGCGTTGCATAAAAGAGGCCGAAGGCAGTGCCGCCGATCAGCCCGAGTTGCCCGTCCGAAAACTGAAAGGCCTCTTTGATCGGCTGCTGCAGAATCGCGAATATCTGACGATCGACTTGATTGAATAAGTACACGATGCCAAGCAGCCACGCGACGTAGAGCCGGTATCGCTCGGAGACTTGAAAATCCGATTCGATCGACGACGCGGACACGTTAGGCTCGGCGCTCACCATCCCCCCTGATACTTACTCTTGTCGCACGATCTCGAATTGAGCGAGCGCAATCGTTTCGCGCCGCTCTTTCCAGCGATTGTTTCTCGTGACGGTTCTGTTTCAATGGTCCCACAATTTCCGATGCCGGCAACAACAATCCATGATGGGTCCTGAACAGGATCGCCGGCACTCGCTTTGTTCGCCAACAGGTCGACTTGCGAGCGTCATCCTCGCAAGCTATAAGTGAGTCCATGACCAAACACCGTAAGAGTGCAACGGCCGGACGACGCAAACGCCTGTCCCCGCAGATTCGCAGATCGCAAATTTTGGACGCCGCTGCGAAACTGATTGCCAAACAGGGTTATTTGCCGCTATCGATCGAAGCGTTGGCGCAAGCCGCGAATTCCAGCAAGGCGCTGATCTACACGTACTTCGCGACGCAATACGACTTGTTCAATGCATTGCTGAAACGGGAAATCGAAGAGCTTGCGACGTCAGGCGCGGAGACGGCATCGCGCGTCAACGAACTGGAGCAAGCGGCGCTACTCTGTTCGATGCTTTACTTTGAACGCGTCGCTCGATTCGGCCCATTGCTGCACATCCTGATCACCGACTTATATATGAGCGAGCGCGTCGATGCCGAGGCAATTAAAACCGGCAATGCGATACTGCAGCGGCTCATTCGGCTTGCCGGCAACACTCTCAACCTTGCAAAGAAAGAATTGAAGGCGGCGATTGTCATGATCGCCACGATCCCCGAAGAAGCGGGCGCGCTCGCGTTCCAGAAGGAACTCGACGTTGCGACGGCCCGTCAGCTATGTCATTCCTTGACGTTAAGCAGCCTGCAAGCGTTGCGGACGCCCGGACGCGTGACTGTGGCTCCCGACTACGCTGCGTGAACCCTGCAGCACCATCGCCAAACACAGTCGCTCGGCAGGTTCAAGCGGGATTTTCCGATCGGAGATGAGTTTTGCCGCGCGGCCGCACAGGCGCGACAGAATGACCGTGCATCCGACGGCGATTTCCCATTTCACGCCGAACAAATCCACCAAATGTTGTGCGTGGACGTTGCGGCTCGTGTTGCCTTGCTTGCGGCTCTCGTCACGAAGCGCCGCTCGCACGTCCGGATTGCGCAACAACATTTGTAACAATCCACCACGACGATCGATTTGTCGCAAGTAGGTCCGTGTCGAGGCGATGATTTGCGAATAGTGATCCTTGAATTGCGAGATATCCGCACGCTGCGCCAAGTTAATTTTCGCATTCTCGCTGCTGGCCAGCGCAACGAATAATTTCTCACGGCTGCCGAAATAGTTGTAGGCCTGCGTTTCGCTCACGCCCGCCTCCGCCGCAATGCGTTTCATCGACGCGGCATGCAATCCCTCATTCAAAATGACTTCCTTCGCGATTTCGATCAGCTGTTCGCGGCGCTCCGCGGGCTTCAACCGCGTTTGCGTCCGGCGTGAACCGGCGCGCAGCGATGAAATAATTACGCGCCGTGCTTGATTCTCGGGCGCCGGCGGTAATGCAGGACGAACGGGCTTCTTGCCGCCATTCACCTTTGACCAATATCCGCGAGGCGGATACGGCACGAGCAAGCGATTGCAAATCTTGGCCAGGGCATTGCCGCTGACCCCCAACTGCACGGCGATCGCGCTAATAGGCTCGGACCACACTCTTCGATAGAGTTCTTCGCGTGTCAGTGCAATCGACGGGCGCTTGACCAAGAGTATTCCTCCACCTGTCACTTGAGCATTGCTGCTTCGTCGCGGCGCTTTTCCGCATTCTAACGCCTCGAATGCCGCTTCATTAAAAAAAGGGCCGGAAAAAAGGGGCCGGAAGGCCCCCTTTTGATATAACGCATTGCGACCGGTCAGACGTCTAATTCGGCGCCATACTGCCGCGCGGCGCGCCCGGCGGCGGGCTGTTCGCAACCTTGCTGGCTTGCGAAAGCATCGCCGGGAACGGCAATGCGCACCTACCGATGAATTCCACAGCGCCAAACCCAAAGTTAGCAAATAAGGGTCAAGTCCATGAACCTCAAACTTTACATGCATCCCGTTTCGACCGTGAGCCGCCCGGTGCGTCTGTTCATAGCGGAAAAGAAGCTGCCGGTGACCGAACAGATCGTCGATCTGATGACCGGAGAACATCTCCAGCCCGCGTACGCCGCGATCAATCCG
>Ga0209488_10004026_pt1 | contig 11605 bp, 12 predicted proteins | sample Rivendell_Oct201_8_FD_188349 | JGI IMG/M metagenome (GOLD analysis project Ga0209488, IMG submission 188349) | Vadose zone soil microbial communities from the Eel River Critical Zone Observatory, Northern California, USA -... | ecosystem: Environmental > Terrestrial > Soil > Vadose zone >... | reverse complement strand
CGGGTTAACAGACAGCCGATGTCCGTTGTGCGACAGCGCTGCAATTGATCAGCGACGGATCGCCACCAAACGCGTTTGACGCGGGAAGATTTCAATGGCCACTCCCCGCAATCTGGCTTTGACAAATGATCAACACGATCGCCTCGGCCTAAACGATCCGATCTCCCGCCGCGACTTCCTCAACGGTGTCCTGCTCACCGGCGCCGGCCTCGTCCTCCACAACAAAGCCACATCGATCTCGCCCGAAGACGCCTTCAACGGCTACGGCGGCATCGGCGACTACGCCCACTCCAACGGCAACACCTGGGAAGTCCTGAGCGCCGGACACGCGATGCGCGACGGCGCTTTCGAAAAGCGAATCGCCAACGCCACTGACACCGGCGAGATCTACGACCTTGTCGCCGTCGGCGGCGGAATCTCGGGACTCGCCGCCGCGGTCTTCTTCCAGAAATACAAAGGCGGACGCGCGCTCGTCATCGACAACCACCCGATCTTCGGCGGCGAAGCCAAGCGCAACGAATTTCTCGTCGACGGACAGCGGCTCACCGCGCACCAGGGATCGGCCATCTTCCTCGTGCCGAAGAAGGGCGGATACACCAGTCAGTTCTACGACATGATCGGAATGGATCGCTCCTCGTTCGACTACCAGACGTGGCGCGGACCGCTGCCCGAGATGCCGCTCGCGCACTCGCCGTACGAAAGCCCAAGGAATTACGGGTTCTACTTCACATCGCAGTTCACCGGACGATCCGGGATGTGGGTGATGGATCCATGGCGGCGACAGCTCGAGGGCGCGCCGATCAGTGCGACGGAACGCGCGGAGCTGCTGCGCTGGGGAACGAATCGCGTTCCCTTCCCCGGACCGCAGACCGAAGGCGACGCGATCTCGCGACAGCTCGACACCATCACGCTCGAAGATCATCTCATCGCGCGATACAGCATCAGTCGCGAAACTGTTCGTAAGTTTCTCTCGCCCGTCGAGGGCGGTGGATATGGTCTCGGTCCCGACGTGCTGTCGGCGTACTGCAACTACGCCATCGAGAATCAGTTTCCCGAGGACGGGGACGACAAGCTCGGCGACCAGATGTTCCCCGACGGAAACGGCGGATTCGCGCGACTGATGGTGAAGACGCTCATCCCCGACGCCTTCGCCGGTCCGCGCACCGTCGACGCGGTCTGGCAGAATCGCGTCAACTTCCGCGCGCTCGATCGCGCAGGACAACCTACCAGGCTGCGGCTTAATTCTACGGTAGTTCGTGTCGAGCACGCGGGCGCTCCGTCGAGCGCACCGCACGTCGTCATCACCTACGCCAAAGGGAATCGACTCTACAAAGTCAGAGCTCGTCGAGTGGTGATGGCGGGCGGAAGCTGGACGACCAAGCACATCGTCAGCGATCTGCCGGCGAGTCATCGCGACGCGTACGCGCAGTTCTATCGATCGCCGGCGTTGATGGCGAACATCGCCGTCCGCAACTGGCGCTTCCTCTACAAGATGGGACTTTCCGGCTGCCGCTGGTTCGGCGGACTCGGCGATTATCTCTCGGTGCGCAAAATGGCGCTCGTCGGCAACGAGCCGCGCACGATCGATCCCGACTCGCCGACGGTGCTCACTATAAAGGTATTGTTCGCGCAGCCCGGCCTCTCGATCGCCGAGCAAGGCGCGCAGGGCCGCGCGAAGATGCTCGGCACTTCGTTCGCACAGTACGAGCGCGCGTTCCGCGAGCAGCTCGGGGACATGTTCGCGGCCGGCGGATTCGATCCGCGCCGGGACATCGCGGGAATCATCCTCAATCGCTGGGGACATGCGTACGTGAATCCGCAGCCGGGATTCTTTTTCGGCGTGAACGGCAAGCCGGCGCCGAGGGATGTACTAAGGAATCAGCCACACGGACGGATTGCGTTTGCGAATACAGATCTGGCGGGGGCAAGCGATCATCGCAACTCGATTCGCGAAGCCGATCGCGCGGTGAAGCAGTTAATTAGCGCCTGAATCACGAAAACCGGGGCCCGGCGAAGTTTTGCTTGCGCACCATAAGCTGAAGCTCTACCGTATTAATCCACCTGTTTCCACCCCTAGGGGATTTAATGCGCCTCTCAACGTCTTCGTCAGTCGCCATTTTCGCAGGACTGGTCGCAACCGCCTGCACGGATCCAACCGCGCTTCCGTCCCGGCTGTCACCGCCATCGGCTATGCTCACGAGGAGTGGCAACCGCCCTCTCACCTACCCAAACAGCAGGAAGTACCGCGACGCCGGCTTCCATCCGGCCACTGCCACCGCTGGATCAGCGACCATCTCGGTTCGAGCGCTGCTGGGCCGGTCCGGGAAGACCGACGTCGAAGTCACCACCGGCACGTTCGATGGCGGCGCTCCAAGCGGCGCGCTTACCTCCGTCCAGGTGAAGGGCTACGACCCGAAAGGCGTGCAATTATTCACGAGCACCAACAACGGACTCTCCGGCAGCACGGCCAGCTTTCCTTATTCCAATCTGACGCGCGGGAGCATGGTGCAAGTAAAAGCCAACGTTCGCAGCGTCAGCTCAAAAACTGACATCGTAACCGTCTCCGACGTCGTTCACATGCGGCCCGACCTGGTCGTCTTGCGCGTTGATGGTCCGGCCAACTCGCTCGTCGGCTGGCCGGTGGTCTTCAACGCGTTCATCATGGAACGGCACGGCGACGTCGGAGCGCGCGCCAGTTGTGTTCTCTATGTGGACGGCGCTGAGGCGGATCGATCTGACGGGATGTGGGTGGATGCTGGTGGCACCGTCGACTGCGCAATGGCCCACAGCTTCGCCACCGCCGGGACACACGCGCTTGAAGTGCGCGTCGAGAACGTCCAGCCCGGCGACTACGACGACTCCAACAACAGGGCCACGGCCTCCATTCAAATCGTACAACCCGCGGAGTTCCAGGCCTTCTCACTCCAGGCACAGTCGGTTGTAACCAACAGCTGGACCCGCTACATCTCGAAGCTCACCACCATCGACGGCATCGAAGAAACCTGGGATCAGACGGTCTCGGAGCAGGGTCCATCACAGTACGCGGACATGACCGGCGTCCTCGACCACACGCTGACCTTTCCCGTCAGCGCCCACGGTGTGATGGCTACCAACGGAACAACGGTGAGCTCGTTCGATGAAACGGTTCTTACAAGCGAGCCCGCGTACTGGTATCCACCAGAGTGGGGAACGTCGTGCGGCACTACCTATGGAGCCAACACCGCCCTGTACATCTGCACGTTCGAGAACGGCCCCCTTGTTGGCCTCACGACCATACAGTACGACTGGTTCGGCGCGGACGTGAAGTATCACAGCAGCTCGTACGTGACGTACTTTGATCCGACGTGCTCGAACAATCTGTGCGAGAGGTACGTCGTCTACGACACTGATCCAATCTCGCGGATGTTTACGTTCGGGCCCGACTTCAGCGGGCGTATCTCCGTGCAGGGAGCCGGTGACGAGCTGCCCACGGCCCGGATGGCGACATTCCAATTTTCACCATTCAACCTCGACTACGACTACTCCGATCCGGGCTGCGCTTCGACGCCGGTATTGTTTTCGTGCAGTGAAAGCCACATCCACATTGTGGGGGTGAGTGGATACATCAACTTTGGGAGCGCGCCGTAGCAGGTGCCATAAGCGCGGCTTCATTGCGCGTGCGTAACGAGCGGCGCTAGCGTTCCTTCGCCACCTCAGGCCACTCGTCGCGGCTTGATCCCCGCCAGGGCGTTGGTCTGCGGATCAACGTCAGCCATCGAGTTGTCGATCACAGCACAGCAAAACGGGCACTCGACGAACTGCTCTCGGCGCGCATCCTCCAGTGACCCAAATGGTTTGTCCTGACGGGAGCGGACGATGTGGTCGACCAGACAATTACGATTTTCGTTGTCGAGGTCGTGAACTTCATGGTTGTACGGACTCGTATTAGCGACGTACCGCTCCCCGTTCAGATTCCCCTTGTATTTGCGCGCCACGACTTGGCCCCGGAAAAGGTTTATCCGCTCATAAACGCGACGAAAACAGATCAATTCTGACAACTAGAAAGATATTTGTTGCTCTGTGAACGACCCGTGAAACGTCCATGACGCCGGCGTCATGATCACGCCAACTTCTGCTCGCGTTCCTTCAACGCCGTATTTTCAGATAACGCCCGTCCCGGCGTATCTATTGGCAGCACGTGAGTTTTGGATGAGCCACGTGACACTCAGAAGACCGGAGGTACAAGATGACAACGCCAGGCACACCGCAATCGACCCACTTCAACGCGGAAATCTACGAGGCACAGGTACGAGAAGCCGACGCCCGGCTGAACGCCTTGAAGGCACAGGCCGAGGCCAAAAAGGCGAAGGCCGACATGGACGAGATTTCGGGTCTCACCATCGCCAAAGAGCAGGTGAAGGCGGACATCGCTGAAATGAAAACGTTCGCCACCGCGGACGTTGCGCAAACCCGGAAAGATTTCGAGCAGGTGAAGAAAAACACTGACCGAAAGTTGAAGGATCTTCAGGTAAAAATCGATCGGGCGAGCGACCGCTACACAGCATGGGATGATGCCCGCGAACGCCGCTTCAATGCGCGGCTCGATGAGGCGGACGCAAAGGTGAGGGCCTGGAAAGCGGCAGCCGACCAGCAGCACGTGCGCGACGTGCGGGAGACCCGTGACGATCTGGCGAAGCTCGAGGAGAAGGTGGCATTGGCGAGAGCCAGCGCCGCCGAGGCGCGTCGCGATCGCTACGACGCCAAGTCGCAGCAGGCGCTCGACGATGCAGCGCGGTACTTCGACCAGGCGTATGATGCGGCGGCGAAACAGTACGATCTGATGTGAGGATGCCGCGCTAGCGGGAGACCTCCGGCCTCCGCTAGCGCTCCTTCGACGCCTCCTCGCTCGACGGCGTAAATACCTCCACCGCCAGCTTGAACGTCCGCTGCTCCTCCGGGTTCAGCGCGCCAACACTCATGATCTGTCGCGTGATCTCCTGACCCTCAGCGCCGAGTATGGAGAGCACTATCGAATACTCCCAGGGCTCACCCGCGGCGGGATGCTTGATCGTTCCCTCCACGCGGAGCGGAGAGAAGCTGGGTGGCGCTCTCCGCTTCCGGTGTGAGTCGAATCTCAGGTTGTGATCGCAAGCGGGACAGATCGTCGCGCTCTGCAAAATGGTCGCTTTGCAGTGCGGACAAAGGCGCGCTTTCCCCGGCGAGCTCACGCTCGGCGTATTCACGATGCGCCGTCGGTCTCCATTCTGAGTCTGGGCGGCGGAGATGCGGCTTCATCCCACCCGAATGCAGCGTTGCCTCGCATGCGGGACCCGCTGGCAACAGTGAGAGAACCCGCCTTGAGATCTCCATTCAGAACACCACTCGCGAGCAGCTCGACGCGCGCCGCGCCGTCGATGTTTCCTTCGAGCTCACCGCCAATGGTGACCGTGCTCGCCCGCACAGATCCGGTAATCTTGGCGCCGGGCTCGATGGTAAGATCACCATCGACGTTCACATCACCCTTGAAGCGGCCACCCATGCGAACGTGGCCGGAGCCCTCGATCTTGCCATCGATGGTGAGACCAGCAGCGATCACTGTCTCCTTTCCATCCTTGGGCCTCGGCCGCACCGCCGGCTCATAACTCGGCGAGGGATTCGAAAACGTATCCGTCTCCTTCCGCGGCGAAGATTCTGAAGGCATCAGAGATGGATCCTTACGGGGAACGAGTTGCTCTTTGAAGATTGCCATTGCTCAAGGCTCCTGTTCTGTGCGGGGTCGGACACACACCCCGCCCAGGAAATTTGTAATTGGGAGGTTGCTCATCGACGGCGAGTGGCGGAGAGTTCCGGCCATGAAACAAGGTAAGCCGCTGTCCCAAATTACCTGAAGTTCAGCGTATGCCAAGCTGAGCCGCGCGCACCGGTTCAGCTTGCAAATTGCATCGCCGGTGTACCTCGAGGCTCAGTTGCAGTTTGTTCCGGCGACTCGCAAAATGATTCTATGTCAGTAAGCCGATCGATTCTCCTTGCTGCTGCGCGCAACAAGACCCTCAATGATTTCGCGCTCCATAGTTCATTCCTAAAACGCGCGACGCGCCGGTTCATGCCGGGCGAGCACGCCGAGGACGCGCTTGCCGCCGCCGCGCAAATCGCGGCGACCGGCCGGGGAATCATCTTCACCCAGCTCGGCGAGTCGGTCACGCGCGCCGAAGCCGCTGAAAAGGTGCGCGATCACTACCTGTGGCTGTTCGATCGCATCGCCGAGATGCGCCTCCCCGCGCAAGTCAGCGTGAAGCCGACCCAGCTTGGGCTCGACCTGTCGATCGATCAGTGCGAGCGCCAGCTCCTCGAGCTCGCAGCGAAGGCAGAGCAAACGCGCTCCACGCTCTGGCTGGACATGGAGAATTCAGTGTACGTCGATCGTACACTGGATCTCTACCGCGCAATTCATGCAAAGCATCCAACAACCGGCGTCGCGATGCAGGCCTATCTGCGTCGCACGCCCAATGATATCTCAATGCTGATGCCCTCGAGGCCGATCATCCGGCTCGTCAAGGGCGCGTACGATGAACCGGCGCGAGTTGCGTTCGAGAAAAAGTCCGACACGGATCGTGCCTACTACGATCTCGCGTCGGGAATGCTCGAGGCGGCGCGCACAGGTGCATGCACTCCGGTATTCGGCACTCACGATTCAGCACTGATCTCACGCATCGCTGAACGCGCAGAGGCTCTGGGCGTGGGAAAGAACAAGTACGAGATCCATATGCTCTACGGCATCCGCGACGCGGCGCAGCGGACGCTCGTGGGCAAAGGTCACACGGTGAAGACCCTCATCAGCTACGGCTCGGCGTGGTACCGCTGGTACATGCGGCGCTTGGCCGAGCGGCCGGCGAACGTGTTGTTCGTCGTGAGGTCGCTTATCGCGTAAAAAGCCCCGTACCCTTGAGGGGTACGGGGCTGGCTACTGGTGACCCACCCGTCCTACAAGCTCAACCAGTAGCTCTCATAAATGAGCCTTAGTCGTAGTAGGAGAACACCGAAGCCACCTGGAAATGCTGCCCCGCACTCGTCCCTGTCGTAAAGGCCAGGTCTCCAATTGCCTCCCGCGGACGATTCAGGCCGTCGTAGAAGTAGCTGTAGTCGACCGTGTAGTTGTCCGCATCGCCGGTCCGGGTCACGCGACGAGGATTCGACTTCTGCAGCTGCACCGCGGGCAACAGCACGAGATGATCGAAGAAATCATTGTGAATCAAACTGAACGCGTCGACGTTGATCCCGTTATCGTACTGCTCGAACTTGTCCGTAACGGTCGTCTCGGTCTGCAGGCCGTCGATAGCCGGCCGATGCTCGGTGAGCTCGAGCAGGTTTCCATCGGGGTAGTACGAGAACGACATCGTCTTGTCGATGATGAATCCGCCGGTGACCCGGCGATCCCTCTCCAGCTGAGTAAGCTTGTCCCCCGTGTAGGTGAAGAACAGAGCGATAAAGACGACACCGTTCTCGTCCGTCTCTCTGATCGCCGCCACTCTGCCGGCATCGTCATACACGTACACAAGCCGGTCGTGATTGCCGAGGGCGTTGTTTCTGAGCTCGCTGACTCGCCCGGCGGCGTAGGCCACATCGTATGTCTTCGAAGCGGACGCGAAGGAAACCGAGCTCACCATCCCCTGCCCGTCGTACTCGAAGTGGTAGTACGGTGAAGGAAGACGGGGGATCACTATATCCTTCAGTAGCACGTTAGCCGGCGGCGGCGGCGCCGTCACTGGCATGTCGCCACTGCAGGAAGAAAGTCCCGCAACTGCGATCATTGTGATCACCAGGTTGCGCACTCGGGTGACTCGCACCGATATCGATCTCATCATGTATGGTTCTCGCGGTTGTTACAAAGCCGTTGTCTTCTTTAGCCTCGTACGATATCCGCGGCGTTTTTGTGTCGCTGTAGGGCAAAACGGACTTTTCGCGTAAGACTTTATCGGGGCTCACCCCCCGGCTCGGACCACGTGCCACCTCAGACGAGACAGCCATGACCCTTTAGCGCGTATCCTCCTGTTAGCCGCATACGTATCATAGAGTATGGAAGCGTCAACTGATCCGACCGAGGTGGCCCTGTTCGAAGCGAGGTATCTGGCATTCCTCGAGACCGTCAGCAACCTGCGGCCGCAGCTGCACCAGTACTGCTCGCGGATGGTCGGCTCCGTCCTCGACGGCGAAGACGTCGTACAGGACGCACTCTTTCAAGCGTACCGGAAGCTGGAGTCGTTCGACGGCAGCCGGCCTTTGAAGCCGTGGTTGTTCAGAATTGCGCACAACCAGTGCATCGATTTCTTGCGTCGACGACAGGTTCGACAGGATGCGGAGGCGGAAGTGGTCGTGCAGGATGCGGTTGCACCGAAGGATCCGGTCGGGCGGGGTATCGAGCGCGCCATCGAGCGCCTGGTGCTGACGCTTCCACCCAAGGAACGCGCATCCGTGCTGCTGAAGGACGTACTTGACTATTCGCTGGAAGAAATCGCAGAGCTCGTTGACTCGACGGTGGGTGGCGTCAAAGCGGCCCTCAACCGTGGTCGAGCGAAGCTCGCGTCATTGCCCGAGCTGTCGAAGCGTTCACGCCCGGTTCCGAATCCCGAGGTGGAACAACTCCTCGGTCTCTACGTCGAGCGGTTCAACCGAAACGATTGGGATGGCCTTCGGCAGCTGATCACTGACGATGCGCGTGTCCGCGTCGCCGACATTTACTTCGGGCCGCTCACCGGCTCGCCATACTTCGGCCGATACCAGCGTCTCACTACTCCCTGGCGCGTCGCGGTTGGCGAAGTAGACGGCGAACCGGCTGTCATCGTGCTCGAGCCCGGACCCGGTGGCTGGGTGCCGCAGGCGCTCGTTCGCGTCGAGCTGTCCGAAGGACGCATCGTCGGCATCACCGACTACACCCATTGTCCGTGGGTATTGTCGTCCGCGGAATCTGTGCGTTTCGCCGCCTAGAGACGCGTCACGTATCCTGATTCGGCGCGGAGCCGTACTCATTGTGTCAACCATCAACACACCAATGAGGAACGTGACAATGAAAACCACCACACTTATCCTGCTGTTGTGCGCGGGACTCTCCAAATTCACTTCAGCGCAGGCACCCGCGTATCCTCCACTTCGCGAGTACCTGATGTCCGAGCAGCAGGAAATCGCGCTTGCGAAAAGTGCGGCTCCGGCAAACATCACTGACGGCGCAACCATCAAGGTATTGTCCCCGTCCGGCTTCCGGATCGCGCGACAGGGACAGAACGGTTTCACGTGCCTGGTGATGCGCGGATGGTCGGCTCCGACGTACACGCCGGCGCAGTTTCGCAACTTCGTTTACGACGCGAAGATTCGCGCCCCCATCTGCTTCAACCCCGCCGCCACGCAATCTGTACTTCCTTACTATGAGCTCCGCAGCCAGCTAGGCATGGCGGGGAGAACGCCGGCGCAGATCGCCGAGTCGGTGAAAGAAGCATATTCGACCGGGAAACTACCGAAGCGAGAGGCGAGCTTGGCGTACATGTGGTCGGCGGACCAAAACCTCGGCCAGGGTATCGGCCACTGGCATCCGCACATGATGGTCTTCCTTCCGGATTATGACAACACGATGGTCGGAGGGAACGCATTCGGAAGCCCGTTACCGCAGTTGAGCGACGACGCCGGAACACCGTTTTCAGTCGTCGTGATTCCGGTCGATCACACCCTTGCCGTCAAGGCGAAAAGGGGGACGCAATGACTCCGGTCATGGTGCGGTACCGGGTGAAGCCCGACCGCGTGGCGGAGAACGAGCGCTACATCAAAAAAGTTTTCGAGCAGCTCGATGACGAGCGGCCGACTGGTCTGAGTTACGCCTCGTTCAAGCTTGGCGACGGTGTGAGCTTCATGCACATCGTCTCGGATGTTACCGATCAAGACGGTCGACTGAGCGGGTTCCCAGCATTCCGCGAGTTCACTGCAGCTATCGTGGAACGGTGCGACGAGCCCCCGGTTGTGACCCGGCTTGAGAAAATTGGGTCGTTCCGGGCGTTCATCGGCGACTGAGAGAAGTTGCTTTGATTATGGGGCGTGACGCTCGTTGGCGTCACAGCCCACCCGCAGCTCCGATCCAGTCCGCCGCCTGCACGCGCTACCAGAACGAGGTTGTTCGAGCGATCGGGCCTGAACACCGACGCCTCACCTTCCTTGCTGTTGAACCAGTCTTCACCGAATGCGTCGATGCGGAATGAATCGCCGACACGTTTCGCGACGTCGCGACCCTTCTCACTCAGAACACGCTGCGCCCCGATGTTGTCGCGATGAAGCGGATCCGTGTCCGCCTGGTCGGCGTTGGTTGCAATCTCGCGGAATAAACGGCGAGCGGGCTCAGTCTGATATTGGCGGGAGGCGGGAGCCCGACAGGGCCACAGAATCGTTCAACAGTTGCCGGTCGCTTCGTTCAATACTCCGACGCCCAATTGTTCCAGCTTGGGATCGTTAGTCGTACTCAAACGGTTTCTATCATTATTGAAGGCAGGTTATTACCATGGCATACGATTTCAGCGTCACCGGGTCCGCGGCGATTCTAGCTATAGCGGCGTGTGGCAAGGCAGTCGATGAGAACGTCACCTTCGGCTTCGACCCGGTCGGACACATTGGTCCCTTCGACGCACCTTACGCAGCAGCGCCCGCCCTTGCCCGGGGTGCAAACGTGCACGTGACCGTGCAACGGACTTTCAGCGGCGTGGGAACTCACCGCTACCATTGCACGATTCATCAGAGGATGTTCGGCGGCGCAGCTCAGTGATCCTGTAGGACGAATCACACCTTTCGCGTAAGACCTATCGAATATTCGCGAAACAACGTTGCGCTTCGGCGGCGTCAGTCATTGCTTCACCAGACAAGATCCCGGGACACATTTTGCTGAACGTGAAACAACAGCTCGTCGAGATGAACCTCGCACATGGTGCCAGCGCCTTCGGGCGCGTGCATCTTCGCGACGACGTTCCGCAGATAGTCACCACACAGCAGTTCGACTGGCCGAGCGTCCGGGTCGAGGCGGGAACCAACAACGTCGCCGCGGTCGACGAAGTCGCTGGGCTCCATCATTATGTATCACTGAACGTCGACGATCGACCGATAACACTCGAAGTCAAAGGTGAGCTAGGAGACTTTCGCCGCGTCGTTCTACGCCGCGGCGCGGCGTGGGTCTGTCCGGCTGACGATGTCGTCTCTGTCCGTCTCAACAGCAACTTCCGCTACGTGCGGATGTCGATCGATCCTGTCTACTTCGATCGAGTGGTCACTGCCGACTCCGGCCTGCCGGCGGAGCTGCGGCGAAGTTATGGCATTGTGGAACCGCAGATCGCACACATCGCCGGGGCGCTCGTCGCCGAGTCGGATGCGGGAAACCCGGGCGGGCTCGCATTCGTCGAAGCGCTTGCCACTGGACTGAGCCACCAGATGGCGCTCCATGCCGGCGTGCGCAAACCCATCATGCCGCGACTTCGCGGGGGATTGTCGACAGTTGCAAAACGTCGCGCGATCGAGCTGATGGATGCGAAGCTGGACTCGAATCTGTCGGTGGAGTTCCTCGCCGGCGAAGTGGAACTGTCGGCCGCTCACTTCGCGCGCGCGT
>Ga0209488_10004025_pt1 | contig 11606 bp, 8 predicted proteins | sample Rivendell_Oct201_8_FD_188349 | JGI IMG/M metagenome (GOLD analysis project Ga0209488, IMG submission 188349) | Vadose zone soil microbial communities from the Eel River Critical Zone Observatory, Northern California, USA -... | ecosystem: Environmental > Terrestrial > Soil > Vadose zone >... | reverse complement strand
CACCAACGTCGCGGCCAAGTCCTACACCGACCTGACCGGCGTCCTGCTCGACATCGTCAAGGACCAGGCCAAGAAGCTGCCGGCCGGCAACCAGAACACGCGCGACAACCTGTACGGCATCCTGGCCGGCTTCTGGATCGCCGGCATCAGCGGCGAGATCATCACCTCGGCCGCCGGCACCGCGATCGGCGGCGGCATCGGCGCGTGCGCGGCCGGCGTCGGCGCCCCGCCGGGAGCGGCGATCGGCTTCGGCGTCGGCGCGGTGGTCGGGCTGCCGATGCTGATCACGCCGGCGGTGCTGACCGTTCCGGCCGTGCTGTACATCGAAGACAATTATCCGGTCACCGGCGGCGGCAGCGGCGGCGGTTGCGGCGGCGGCGTCGCCACGCTGGCCCAGGCCGGGCCGATGGAATCGCTGTTCGTCGGCATGATCCGCTCACTGCCGCACGAACTGATCACGCTGGCCAGGCTGTGGGACAAGACCCCCGGCCTGCCGGCGGCTGGCGAGAAGTGGCTCGCGGCCCACCGCTTCCTGCAGGAGCCGCTGCAGCGCGTCGCCTGGGTGATCGAGCACGACCGCATGAGCCCGAACGCGCCGACAGCACAGGACCTGACGGCGGCGTTCAGCAACTGGATCGATCTGCCGGACAGCGAGCAGATGCAGGACTGGTACCTCGACACCTTCGGCCTGCTGCAGTCGGAGATGCGCCTCAGCAAGCAGGGCCTGCTGACGCTCGAAGTGCCGCGGCTGCTGCGCCGCGCCGGCGCCCCGGCGGAGATCAAGGTCGACGTGCCCGACCTCGACTTCAAGATCGGCGGCCACGGCGGCGTGCTCGATCCGTACGTCAGGGCGACCTTCACGCCAGGTCCGGCGGCACTGCAATGGGGCCGGGCCACGGTGGTCAAGTCCGGCGAACACAAGGACAGCATCAAGCTCGAGTGGTCGATCGCCGCGCATTCGACGATCGGCCATCTCAAGGTCACCTGGAAGGCCGGCGGTGACGAGCAGGTGATGGCCAAACTGGCGCCGAAGCTCGGCAAGGCGTTCAGCGGCGCCCTGTTCTTCAAGCCGGACGGGCTGGCGCTGCTGCCGGCGGGCTTCGCGCTGAACGGCCACGGCATCGACGTCGACCTCGATCTGCCGAAGGCGCTGCGCGAAGCCGCGGACGCGCTCAAGGACACGGTCGGCAAGGCGGTGACGCAGGCCGAGCGCGAGCTGGAGCAGCTGTTCGAGCGCAACCTGCCCTGGGCGCAGGTGTGGAAGCAGCTGCAGGGCGCCCCCGGCAAGAGCCTGCTGCAGAGCCTGCAGGAATCGCCGGGCATGTTCGGCCTGGCGCGCGCCGACCAGCTGCTCGACATGGAGCTCAAGAACGGCAGGCTGCGGGTCAAGGTCGCCGGCCGCACGCTGGTCAACCAGAAGCTGCCGGTGCCGAGCGCCGGCATCGCCAAACTGGTCAACGACGCGCACGCGAAGGCGCGGCCGCCGGCAGACGCCAAGGGCCCGCGCCGCTGAGCGCCGCCGCCGGGCCGGCCGCGCACGGCTGCGGCCGGCTCACTCGCGCGCGGCGATCCGTGCCAGCCTGGCCAGCGCGCGCGACAGCATCATGCGCGAGTTCGCCTCGGTGATGCCGAGGCGCGCGCCGATGTCCTTGTGCGACAGACCTTCGAGGTGCGCCCATTCGACGATCTGCCGCTGCGGCGGCGACAGCTGCTGCATCGCCTGGCGGAACAGCTGCCGTTCCTCGCGCTCGGCGGCCGAACGGCTCGGCGTGCGCGACACCTGCGGCGTCATGCCGGCCTGCGACCCGCCGTCGCCGAGCGGCTGTTCGCGGTGGCCGGCGCGCCGTTCGGCGCCGAAGTAGCGCGCCTTCATCTGGATCTTGTGCAGCGCCGCCTGGTACAGCCACTGCCGGAACTGCGCCTCGCCGCGGAACTCGAACGCGCCGCGCTGCATGCCTTCGAGCACTTCACGGCAGACCGACTGCACGAGGTCGGCCGGGGTCTCCTTGCCGGCCAGCTGCGGGCCGGTGTGCTTGCCGACGTAGGCACGCAAATCGGCGAGGTAGCGCTCGAGCAGTTCGCCGACCGCGCCCGGATCGCCGCTGCTGACCTGCGTCACCAGCCGACTGACTTCCTGTTCGGCGCGCTCCGACATGGCTGCGGCATGGTAGCAGACCGCAGGGCGCGCGCGGATCGGCCCGCCGGCGCGGCGGCAAGACGCCGTTGCGATGGCGGCAACGCGCGCGACCGCGGTCGGCCTCGACCCGGACACCGGCGTGCGCCGCTACTTCTTCTTGTTGCGCTCGGCCTGCGCCAGCACGCGTTCCTCCTGCGCCCTGAGTTCGGGGGTGAACTCGGCGCCGAAGTCGGCGGCTTCGAACACCTGGCGGATCTCGATCTCCGAGTCGCCGGGCATCGGGTTGGGGCAGCGCCTGACCCATTCGATCGCCTCGGCCTTCGACTTCACCTGCCACAGCCAGAAGCCGGCGATCAGTTCCTTGGTCTCGGCGAACGGCCCGTCGACGACCGTGCGCTTGCTGCCCGAGAACCGGACGCGGGCACCCTTGCTGCTCGGCTGCAGGCCTTCGGCGGCGAGCAGGACGCCGGCCTTGACCAGCTCCTCGTTGAACTTGCCCATCGCGGTCAGCAGCTTCTCGTCGGGCAGGACGCCGGCTTCGGAGTTCTTGTCGGCCTTGACGATGATCATGAATCGCATGTGCGGGTCTCGTGATTGCGGGTTGCGAGCCGGGCTCCGGTCGGTCACGACCGGATCCATGCCTGGCTCTGCAGCTACGCCGAACGAGGGTCGGCGGGATCGACAAGGCGCGCCAAGTTTTTTTCGCGTGCCGTCGCGGCCTTTACGGCCGGCCGGACTCAACCCGGCGAGCCCAGGAAACCGCGCAGCTCGGCGATCTGGGTCGCCTCCAGGACGCCACTTGCCTGAGCCAGCAGGTACGCACGATCCAGTGCTGGGCCACGGGTGGCGACCATGGCCCGGATGTCACGCAGGTCCTTTTCACGGTGGAACACCATCTTCAACAGGATCAGGTCTTCCGCGGTGGTCATCGGGATCTTGCGGTCCTTCCAGGGCATCATCACCGCACGCTCGAGAATGCGATGCTGCAACGGCAACATCGGGCTGAACAGCTCGACCTTCACGATGCCCAACCAGGCTTCGAACAAGCCGCGCGCGCGCTGCGACTCACGCGCGGCGGCGACCGTGAGCGGCACCGCGTTTCCGGCCTGATCACGGCCGGTGAATCCGTCCGTTGCCAGGGCATCCACGATCTCCTTGAAGCGCAGCGCCGGGATGAACGCCAGCACGTCCACGTCCTGGGTCGCGCGCACGATGCCCCAGTAGTTCTGCGCCAACGCGCCGCCGAAAGCGTGCGGGATCTGCTTGTCGGCCAGCAGGCGGGCGGTGCTGTCGATCGCCGCCGAGACGTCGTCGATCCCGTTCACGGCCGCGCCTCGGGTTTCATGCCCATCCACCACGGCTCCGGGCGCGGACCATCGATCTGCTCGGCGAGCTTGAGACGGCGCCACTTCTCCTCGAATGGCAGCGACGCCCACACGTTGTCGATCATGCGCATGATCGAGCAGAACAACTCGACGCGCTCAGCGGGCCCGAGCCGCTGCATCTCCCTGACCTCCTGGGCCAGGGTCTGCTGTTCGTCGAGGAATCCGGGCGGACGCACCACGGGCAGGACCATAGCCGAAGCGCATCACCCTGGCATCGTCGCAGATGCAGCGCCGGCCCATCGCTCGCACTCTGCTGTCTGCGGCAGACACCGGGCGGCCCGGCCCGCGCGGCAGCTGGTCCGCTGGCGCGCTACCCTGCCACGATCACGCGCGCCGCGCACCGATTTCCTGCAACGCTGCTCCGGCCGCGGTGACCTTCTGCTGCAAACGATGACCGGATCCCCGGCAAGCCTCGACATGCACGCCCTGCTGGCCGAGCAGGACTTCGTCCGTCGGCTGGCGCACAGCCTGGTGTTCGACCAGGACCGCCGGGACGACGTGGTGCAGGATGCGTGGCTGGCGCTGCTGCAGCGCCCACCGCGCGATCCTTCTGCGGTGGCGGGCTGGTTCACGCGCGTGGTGCGCAACATCGCGCACCGGCGCGCGCGCGAGGCAACGCGGCGGCGGCGGCGCGAGACCGCGGCGGCACCAGAGCAAGCGCTGCCGTCGACCGCGGACGTGCTGGCGCGCGAACAGCAGCGGCAGGCGGTGGTCGCGGCGGTGCTGGCCCTGCCCGAGCCGTACCGCGGCGTCGTGCTGGCGCGCTTCTTCGACGACCTGCCACCGCGCGAGATCGCGCGCCGGCGCGCGGTGCCGGCGACGACCGTGCGCTCGCAGCTGTTGCGCGGTCTCGAGCTGTTGCGCGGCCGGCTCGATGCCGAGTACGGCGGCGAGCGGCGCGCGTGGTGCCTGTCGCTGCTGCCGCTGGCGCGGCCGGCGCGCGGCGTGCTCGTGGGCAGTGGTGCGTTTGCAGGGGTGTTGCTGATGGCGAAGTTGCTGGTCGGCGCCGGGCTCGCGGGCCTGGCGGTCCTCGGTCTGTTCTGGTCGATCCACGGCAGTGCGGCGGCACCGACGGTGCTGCACACCGCCAACGGGCCCGACGCCGCGGCGGCGGCCACCGGCGCGCCGGCGCCGGCGCCATCGCCGCCGATCGAACGCGTCGCCGCGGCACCCGTGGCCGCAAAGGCTGCGACCACTGCTGCGACCAGCGCCGGCCTGCGCGGCCGGGTGCTGCGACCCGACGGCACTCCGGCTGCCGACCAGCTCGTGCGTGTGCTCGGCATCGACGGCGCGGCGTTGTTCGCCGACGCCGCCGACTCCGGCGCCGAACGCACGCTGCGGCTGCCGCATGGCGAAGCGCGCACCGCGACCGACGGCACGTTCGTGATCGCCGGGCTGTGGCCGCACGCCCGCTATGCCGTGCACGCCGCGGCCGACGGTCCGGACCGCACGCTGCGCCTGGTCGATGTCACGCCCGCAGCCGACGAGATCGCCGACCTCGGCGACCTCGTGCTGGTGCAGAAGGGCGGCATCGCCGGCCGCGCGGTCGACGACCGCGGGGAACCGGTCGCCGATGCCGAGGTGCTGGCGCTCGACCTGCCGGCGGCTCTCGCCGCATTGATGCCGTTCGATCGCTTCGATCCGAGCCATGGCGGCATGCTGAGCGTGCCGGTGCCCGACGCCGAGGCCGCGGCCGACGCGATGGCGTTCCGCGACCGGCTGCGCAGCTACCTCGGCAGCCAGCTGTTCGAGCACAGCGATCTCGACCGCGCCGTGGGCCTGCAGACGTTCGTCGTCGACCGGCTGCCCTGGATCGAAGCGCTGTGGCAGGAACTGCCGCTCGCGCGCACGCGCACCGCGGCCGACGGCACGTTCCACCTGCAGGGCGTCGAGCCCGGCAGCAACGTGCTGATCGCGCGCAAGCACGGACTCGCGTCGGGCATGCTGCCGCGCGTGGTCGTGCAGCCGGGCCTGCTGCGCGACGTCGGCGCCGTCAAACTGCCGGCCGGCGAGGAATTGTCCGGGCAGGTGCAGGACGCAGCTGGCCAGCCGGTCGCCGGCGCCGAGGTGCGCATCGCCGCGATCGGCCAGCTCGGTTACCGCGGTCTCGCCTTCGCCGAAGCGCCGGTGTACAGCGACGCGCACGGCGCGTTCCGCTGCGGCGGTCTGCCGCGCGGTCGCGTGCTGGTCGCGGCCCGCGCCGCCGGCACCGAGCCGTGGCACGTGGTCGGTCCGGTGCGCGTCGACGACGAACTGCAGCTCCGCCTGCCGGCGCCCTGCGATCTCGCGCTGCAGGTGACGCGCAAGGACGGCCAGCCGACCGGCGCGCTCACTGTCGAAGTGTTCGTCGGGCCGCTGCTCAACGAACTGCGCCGCGCCGGCGTGCAGCAACGCATCGACTCCGGCAACCGTCTGCAGCGCGCCGCCGACGGCACGCTGCATCTCATCGGTCTCACTCCGGGTTGCTACACGCTGCGCCTGCAGGATGCGGGTGCGCTGCCGGTCGACACGATGGTCGTGCTGCCGCGCGCCGAACCGCTGCTGGTCGAGCTGCCGGCGGCGGCGCCGCTCGCCGTGCAGGTGCTGGACGCCGATGGCAAGCCGTTGCCGGGCGCCAAGGTCTACCTGAACCGCGAGCAGGCAAGTGCCAGCGAGCGGCCGGTGATGCCGACCGACTACGGCCTGCCTCGGTGGACGGTGTTGCCACAGCTGCTCGGCACAACCGACGCCGAGGGCCGGCTCGCGATCGCAACGCGGCCGCGCGAAGCCGTGGTGCTGCACGCGCAGCATCCGCAGTGGGCGCCGGCGTCGCTGCCGATCGATGCCGACGCAAAGGCCGCGGTGCTGACGCTGCCGCGTCCCGGCGCGATCACCGGCCGGCTGTTCGACCACGGCCAGCCGGCCGACCCGCGCCGCTGGCGCGTCGTCGCCCGGTCGCGCTGGACCACCAACGTGCCGTTGCCGGAGCTGCGCACCGCGCTGCAGGCCGACAGCACGTTCGCCTTCGCTGGCGTGGCGCCGAGCGAATGGGCGCTGCGCGCCGAGCCGGCCTCCGGCACGCTGTCCCTGCAGCGCCTGACCGAGCAGATCCGCGACCTCGTCGAGCCGGTGTTCTTCGGCGAAGGCCCGATCGAGCACGCGGCCACGGTGACCAGCGGTGAAACCGCGAACATCGCATTCGACATCGATCCGAACCGGCCCGAGCCCGGCGTGCTGCCGGCGCGGCTGCGCGGACGCGCGATCGAGAACGGCCGGGCACTGGCTGGCGCCAGGCTGGTGCGCGAGTTCACGCTCGCGGGTCTGCAGCTGACGTCGTTCAACAAGGAAGTGCTCGCCGTGGTCGGCAGCGACGGCAGCTTTGCCGTCGAAGCAATCCCCCCCGGCACGCAGAAGTTGCAGCTCAGCCATGGCGGCCGGGTGCTCTGGAACGGCACGCTCGACCTGCAGCCCGGCAGCGAACGCTTCCTCGACCTGTCCTGGTCGACCGGCTCGCTCAGCGGTCACGCCACGTTCGCGACCGGACTGCCGATCACCAGCGGTCACGTCGTCGAAGCCAGCGCACAACTGGCCGGCGGTACCATCGCCGCCACGGCCGAGATCGACCTCGCCGGCAACTTCCAGTTCGCCGCGCTGGCGGCCGGCGAGTACCAGCTGGTGGCCAGCGGCATCGATGGCAGAAGCCAGCCGGTGACGGTGCAGATCACTGCCGGCACCGCCGCCGGTCCCGTCCAGGTCGTGCTGCAGGAAGGGCTCGTGCTGCGCGGCCGCGTCGACCTCGGCGGGCGCCCGGCGAAGAACGTGCTGCTCACCTGCAAGTGCGACAACGCCTGGCGCAGCAACGGCCTCGACCACGAGGGCGGCTTCGCCTTCGGCAGTCTGGAAGCACAGGTCTACGAACTCGCGCTGCGCATCGACGACCAGGAAGTGGCGGTCGAGCCGGCGCGCTTCGATCTGCGACTCGGCAGCCGGCGCGACCTCGTGCTGCGGATCGTCAGCCGCTGACGTGCCCCCGGTCGGCCTACTTGCCGGCCTGCGCCGCCGGTGGCAGCGGGTCGCAACGCCACGCCTGCAGCAGCGTGTCGAGCTGTTGCCGCGCCGCGGCATCGTCACCGGGCTCGGCGCGCACGCTCGCGCGCAGCTGGAACCACAGCTCGCCGATGCGGCGGAAACGGCGGCACTCGAGCAGATGCTCCTGCTTGCTGTCGCTCGTGTAGGTGAAATCGGCGCCGGGCCAGCGCGCGTCCGCGCTCGCGGTCTCGACCAGCTGACGCTTGCCCGCCAGCGTGCGGCGCCAACCGTCGAACCAGTCCGCGGTCTTCTGGCCGGCGCCCACCTGGGCCGACAAGGTCACGACGCGGCGGTCGCTCTTGTCGCGCAGCAGGCAGATCACGTGCTCGCCGACGGTGGCGTCGTCGAGTCCCTTCGGCGGCGCGATCACGTGGCGCACGCCGAGGAAGTCGAACGCCTGCGCGCCGTCCGCGGGCCGCCGAGCGTCGAGACTGCGCTCGTAGGCGAGATGGCAGTTGAGCAACGCGTCGAACGCCGGGCGGATCAGCTTGTTGAGGTCGGCGGCGCGCTGTTCGACCTGCGGTGGCTGCGCGTCGTCGGGCAGGCGCAGCGACGCCAGCAGCGCCACGCATCCGCCGTTGCTGCCGATGACGACGAACGATGCCTGCACCACCACTTCGCGGCCGTTGCCGAGCGGCCGCGCCATCGCCCAATCGAACTCGCCAACCGGGCCGAGATCGAATCCGCGCGTGCTGCCGAGCAGCCTGGCGCCGACCGCTTCGGCGCTGCGTCGGAGCTCGGCGGCGAATGCGTCGGCCGACTGGAAGCTGCCGGTGTGGTCGAACAGCGTCAGCCGCGCGTTGGTGGCGTGGATCCAGGCCATCGCCGCCTTGGCGGCCAGGTCGTGCTCGTTCGCGGCCCAGCCGGTCTCGGAACCGAGCAGCAGCAGCAGCGCGGTCTCGTACGCGAGCGTGCGCGGCCCTTCCAGCCGGGTGTGCGGCACCGGCGGCGCCGCGCGTTGGGCGTCGCCCGGCGGCTGCTGTGCCTGGACGATCGACGCGGCGATCAGCGCTGCAAGTCCGCCGACCCACCTGCCTGTTCCCCGGCGAACGCCTGCGCTGCGCATGGCCACAGAGCACAGCGCAGCGCGCGCCCGCTGTCCACTCCCGCCGCCATCCACGGTTCCAGCGCCTGCGCCCTTCGACTACAACAGCGGGTGAATCGACCGCCCTGCCGTGGCCATCCACTCCGAACACCCTGCTGCGTTCGCCGCCGAGTACCTGCAGCGCCTGCCGCAGCAGATCCGCCAGAGCCGCTACTTCACCAACAACAACCTCAACCGCGACTTCGTCGGCACGCGCGGGTTCTCGGTGGTGTTCCAACGGCAAGGGTTGCCGCGGCTCGCCGCGGCGTTCCCGTTCTTCGTGCCGTTCCTCGACCGCGTGCTGCGGCCGGACTGCAATGGCTTCTATCTGAATCCGCTGCAGCTCGAGCAGGGTTCACGCGTCGATCCGCACATCGACCGCAGCCTGCGCGCCTACTGCATGGACGTCGTGCCGCCGCTGTTCGTCAGCGTGATGTACGTCGAAGTGCCGGCGGCAATGCAGGGTGGCGAACTGGTGCTGTGCCGCGGCAGGAGGCAGCTGGCGCGCATCCGGCCGGCGACCAACCTGCTGGTCGGCTTCGACGGCGATCTGACGCACTCGGTCGATCGCGTCACCAGCAAGGGCGCGCGGCTGAGTCTCGTGTGCGAGCAGTACCTGCTGACCGAGGAGGAACTCGAGCAGGTGCCGGTCTACGCCGTCGAGACGCGGGCACGCAGTTACTGACGGCAGGCAGCAGATACCGCGAAGGCGCGGCGCGCGCGTGCAGCCAGCAGCGCGCCGCGCACCCGCGCCCGTTCAGTCGAGGAACACCGTCGCGAACACGGCCGAGAACACCTGCGTGCCGGCGTCGTAGCGGCCGCCGGCGAAGATCTGCGACACCGCAGCCCCGGCCGCCATCCTCGACTGCAGCGCGGTCGCGAACCGCGAGAAGTGCAGGTGCGTCTCGAGCGCACCGTTGCGGACGATCAGGAAGAAGCCCAGATCGCCCAGCGGTACCAGCGTCGGCGGCGGCAAGGACGCGATCACAGTCGACGTCAGCCCGTCGCTGACGGTCTTGACCGCAGCGCCCGCCACGTCGAGCGTCAGCGCCAGCGTCGTGATCGACGGCAGCGCCGTGGTGCTCGGCGGCACCCACTGGCAGGTCAGCAGCTTGCCTTCGATGCTGCGGTCGACCAGGCTGATGGCCCTGAAGTCCTGGTCCGCAGGCACGCCGACCGGATCGACCCAACCGGTGCAGCGGACCCTGGAGCCGGCGGTGATCGCCGCGGTGTCGAGGCCGGCGACATTGACCGTGTAGTTGGCGGCGTCGGCCTCGACCACGCCACCGACGTTGAAGTCGAAGTCGGCGGCGTCGAGCCGGTCGAAGCGCACGGCGTTCATCGTCAGCACAGAGCCGACCGGCGCGGCCGACGCGCTGCCGAACACGCTGGTCAGCAGCATCCGCACGATGCCCGGCGGGCCGCCGGCGCTGGTGCTGTCGAGCTGCGTGCCCGACAAGGTGCCGAACGCGGCGACCCGCTGGCCGACGTCGAGGGCGTCGGTGGTGAGGCTGTTGCCGGCGCCGCGGCGCAGCACCCTGGTCGCACCGAGCCGGACGGCGACGGTGAACGTGGTGTGGAAGTGGCGCGAGCCGTCATGCGCGTTCAGCGAACGGCCGAGCACGCGCAGCGTCGCATCGCTGCCGGCGCCGTGGTCGCGGCCGACGATGTGGCCGATGACCCAGTCCTGGCCGTTGCCGCGCGTACCGGCGCCGGCCTCGACGGCCACGGCGTCGAGCATCCGTTCGCCCCGGCCACGGGTCCCCTGCACCCAGACCATGGTCATGCCATCTGCCTTGGTCGCCAGCGCGGCGAGGCCGGGGGCGCCGGTGAACACCGTGCCGTCCACCTGGAAAACCGTGTTGTCGCTGGTCGACACCGTGAACGTGCCGATCGAATGCTCGTCCTTGCTGCGCTTGTCGACGGTGAAAGTGCCGGCGGCGGTGTCGACCGCGGCCAGGATGCCGTGGATCGACGTCGGTTTCGGATCGTCCGGATCCGCGCTGGCGGTCATCACCGGCACGAACGTGACGCGGTTGTTGGCGGCGTCGACGGTGACCGACTCGTCCAGATTCAGGTCCAGTTCGAAGAAGTGGCGCCGGTTGACGACGATGTGCGGGCGCTCGTCGTCGCCGGACTCCTCGTCGCCGGCGTCCTCGTCGCCGAAGTTGACGCGCACCGGGATCGGCCCGGTGATCGGATTGCCGTTCTTGTCCACCACCGTTGCCGGCGTCGTCTGGCCCTTGATGGTGACGACGGCGTTGCTGAAGTCGAGCGTCATCGTGAGGCTGGAATAGGCACCGGGCCTGAGTCCACCGCCGACGATCAACTCCGACAGCGAATCCAGCTCGGTGAGGTCGACGCGCGTCGTGCGCGTCAGCACGCTGACCGTCGACCCGCCGGGTCGCTGCAGGGAGATGTCGGAGACGTCGACCTCGAAGGTCTCGAGGTCGTCGCTGGCCGAATCCGTCATCGCGATGGTCAGGTTGCCATCGGCCGGTGCGGCGCCAGCGCCGCCGCCACCACCGCCGCCGCAGCCGCTGACCAGCGTGGCACAGAACGCGAAACCAAGAATCTTGCTGATGCCGAGTTGCATGTTCAGGCCCTCGATCGTGGGGAAGCAGCGAGAAGCACCCCGGGATTCTGGAGCCGCCGGAGTGTCAGGTGCAAAGGCCTACGACTGGCAGCGGTACCGAGGCTTGACGAAGTGGCTTGGTGGAGGCAGCTGGAGCGAGGATTGTGTCCTCTGCCGAGACGGTGGGCCGAATGTGGTTCCGACTTTCCCCTCGTGCACGTGCGGGTTCTCGGTGGTTTTTGCATCCGGCCGGCGACCAACCTGCTGGTCGGCTTCGACGGCGACCTGACGCACTCGGTCGATCGCGTCACCAGCAAGGGCGCGCGGCTGAGTCTCGTGTGGCAGCAGTACCTGCTG
>Ga0209488_10004023_pt1 | contig 11606 bp, 5 predicted proteins | sample Rivendell_Oct201_8_FD_188349 | JGI IMG/M metagenome (GOLD analysis project Ga0209488, IMG submission 188349) | Vadose zone soil microbial communities from the Eel River Critical Zone Observatory, Northern California, USA -... | ecosystem: Environmental > Terrestrial > Soil > Vadose zone >... | reverse complement strand
GTTCTTGTTGCGCTTTCAACGAGCGGAACAAGCGCCAACATTGTCCGCGGTCTAGAAGTGGGCCGCGGCCGCGGAGCTTACTTGGCGGCGCTGACCGGACAAACGGGCGGAGATCTCGCGAGCAAAGTGGATCTCTTATTGAACGTCCCCTCGCGGGACGCGCAGCGCATTCAGGAAGCGCACATCACCATCGGCCACATCGCCTGTTCGCTCATAGAGCAGCTTGCAACCCAGCCTTGAACGCCGGCTCTTTATTTTGCTTTGACCAGCTCTACCCGCGCGGTGGCGAAGGGCATCACTGCTTCCAGCAACACCGGTGTGTGGAAGTTATTGTCCGCCAGATGCAACGTGAAATGCGCATCTTTGAGCTCTGTTCCTCCATCGAGCACGCGAATGTCGATCTTGGATGCCGTAAAACTTCCCGCAGGCACGGTGATGCTTTCAGAAGATCCGGTGAGCGCCGCGCGCACGTCGTAGAGTTTGTGCCCATCGTAGACCGGGCTGCGCACTTCCGGGTGCTTTGACCAGTCCACCGTACGCAAGTACTGCATCAACCCGAGCGGATCGCGCGTGCCCGGCACGACGCGCGTTTGGGTGACATTTCCCGCGGCCGGTTCCGCGCTGTTGGTGCTCATGCGCTGGATGGAATCAACTTTCTCGCCACGCTCGTTCAGATGCATTTCATACTGCAGGCTGGAAAACGTTCCGGCGTCGCTATAGGAATCAAACTGGTCGTCCAGCTCGAAAACCATGCGCAGTGGATTTTCCGTGTGCGCCGCAGCCTGCAGATGCCAGGCGGTTTTGCCGAAGAAGTCGCGCCGCTCGCGAATCTCCAGCCGCAAATTAGCCACGTTGCTGAGCTTTGCCACGTCGGCGGCGAATTCCAGCACCTCGCCGGAGCGCAGAGGACCGCTGGGGTCGGGAGTTGCCGCCGGAACCGCCATATTTCTGGGCTTTCCAGCGGATGCCGACGAAGCTTCGGCCACGGAGTTCCCGCGGGAGGCCTCCGCCGACAGCGCCGTCCCGCCGTACTTAACAGCCGCAGACCGGCCGCGCGCCCAGTAGACCGCCCCCGCGGCACAACCCAAGACCGCAATCGCCACGACCGCGAGTGCGCTCTTGCTCATGCTTTTTGTGCGAACCGGCTCTGAAACAATCGCTTGCCTCGCCGCCTTCCGTCGTACAATACGACTACCGCGCGACAGCTTTTGTGCCCCTCGGCCCGCTCCGCGCGAACTTTGAGCGTACCAAAATGCGAGCCGCGCGTCTTTCTCCGGCCCGCATCATTTTCGCCGGCAGCAATCCGCTGGCCCCGAACCTCGATCGAGGAGGATTCCCTGCATGCGCTTCGTAGTTACAGGCGGCGCTGGATTTATCGGCTCGCATACCGTGGACGAACTGGTCCGCCGCGGCGCCAGCGTTGTCGTGCTCGACGATCTGTCCTCCGGTAAGGAAGATCATCTGGCGGAAATCCGCAACAAAATTACGTTTATCAAGGGCAGCGTCACGGACATTGAAGTCGTGCGCAAGGCCATGCACGAAGCCGAATACGTGCTGCACCTTGCGGCGCGCACTTCCGTGCCGCGTTCGGTGAAAGATCCGATCGACACCAATCGAATCAACATCGATGGCACGCTCAACGTGCTAGTTGCTGCCCGGGACGCCAAGGTGAAGCGCATCGTTGTAGCCGCTTCTTCCTCGATATACGGCGAGACCGCAACTTTGCCGAAAGTCGAGAGCATGGAACCGCAGCCGATCTCGCCTTACGGGGTGACCAAGTATGTGGGCGAGCTGTATGCCCAGACCTTCGGGCGCTGCTACGGGCTCGAGAACGTCTCGTTGCGCTATTTCAATATTTTCGGCCCGCGTCAGGACCCTGGTTCGCCGTATTCCGGAGTGCTCGCGAAATTCTGCGCCGCGTTTCTAGAAGGAACACCGCCGGTGATTTTCGGCGACGGAGAGCAGACGCGCGATTTCACGTACGTTGACAATGCCGTGCAGGCCAATCTCCTGGCTTGCGAAGCCCCGACGGTTTCCGGCAAGGTTTTCAACATTGGTATTGGCGAACGCTTCTCACTGAACCAAACGGTCGAGCTTCTCAGTAAAATTTCCGGAAAAAGCTGCGAAGTGAAATACGATCCTGCGCGCGAGGGAGACATTCGCGATTCGCAAGCGGACATCTCAAAGGCTCGCGAACTTCTCGGCTACCAACCGCAAGTCGGATTCGAAGCAGGGTTGCGCCGCACGTTTGAGTGGTATCGCGCCATGCAAGAAAGAGCTGCCGCTCCAGCGCCCAAGGCTGAGGCTCCAGACCCGGCACCCGCCAAGCCGTAACCGTTAAGGCAGGGTCGTTTTTCCGTAGCCAAGCGAATCGCCCGCTTTGGGGGTGTCGTAGTTCCAGAAAAAGAGCGGCTCGAGCTTCTTTTGCTCCGGCCACACCTGATCAAGCGTATCGCCCTCGAACAACTCACCGTTCTTCATCACCCAGCGAATGCTGTTGGTGTTGTGAATGTCTTCCAATGGGTTTTTGTCAAGGATCACCAAGTCCGCCAGTTTGCCGGCCTCAATCGAGCCAATATCCTGCGGGCGCCCCACAATTTTTGACCCATTGACGGTCGCGCAACGCAGCGTCTCCATTGGCGTCATTCCGCCGCTGGCCAGCATCCACATTTCCCAGTGATAGCCCAGTCCTTGCAACTGGCCATGACTGCCCACGCCCACGAGTCCGCCGGCGCGCTCGAGCTTGGTCATTTGCGCGGCTAGCTTCGGAAAAGCGTATTCGTCCTTGCGGAACCATCCTTCGCGCCGCTTGGTTTTTCCGTCGATGATTTTGTGCGGCGTAAAGTGGTTCAGCTTTACGTCGTCGTGCACGTTGGTCGATTCGTAAAAGTAGTTCTCTCCAAAAGGTCCGCCATAATTGACAATCAACGTCGGCGTCTCCGCGATCCCGGACTGCGCAAACATCTGCAGCACGTCTTTATACAGCGGCGTGATCGGGAGCGTGTGCTCGTTGCCGTGGAAGCCATCGATGACGTGCGTGAGATTTAGTTTAAGGTCCAGCGCGCCTTCCGTAGTTGGCATCATCTCCAGTTCCTTGGAGGCTTGCACCATGAACTGCCGCTGCTTGCGATTGCCCACCACGTAGCTCTTAATGTTGTGAGTGCCGTAGTATTTTTTGTACTTAGTGAGTACGCCCTTTACTTCTTCTTCCGACTGGAAATTGTTGTCGGAGAACACCCCCGGACCGGTGGAAAACGCCCGCAGACCCAGAATCTCTCCGCTATCGACGAGGTCCTGGTAAGCGAACATGTCGTTTGTGCCCGTCTGCACATCCAACCCCGAAGTCACGCCGTATGCCAGGTTCGCGAGAAAAGCCCAGTTCTGCGTGTCCAGAATGCCGCGCCGGATTTCCGTCCAATGCGCGTGCGTATCCACAAATCCGGGAACAATGGTCTTGCCTGCAACGTTGAAGACTTTGGCGCCGGCCGCCACGCTGCCTTTCACACCCACGCTTTTGATTCGATTGTTTTCCACAACTACGTCGGCGTTCTTCAACACCTCGTCGCCCTTCATGGTAACCACGGTCGCACCGCGCAGCACGATGGTGCCCTTTGGAGTTTTTCGCGGCACTTCCATGGCGATAGCGATCTCTTCGACGCTTTTCTCCTGTTCCTTTAATTTCTCGGGTTTTTTCTCTTCTTTCTTGGTCTCTTCGGAAGCCGCTGCGGTGTCCTTCTTTTCTCCTTCCTTGGCCTCGCTGTCTTTCTTCTCGCCTTCTTTCTTTTCCTCCTTCGGCGGCTCAAACGAAATCGCGCTCACCGGCTCCCGGAACAAGCTCGAGCCCACGGCCCAGGTAATGGTCTTGCCGTCGTCGGCCCACGCGAAATAGTCCGCGCCAATATCCGTAAGCCGCTTCACCGGCACCGAGGCGGACGCAACGTTTACAGTGGGCGCCTCCCCGCCAACCACTGGCATGGCGATCAAATACAGTTGATTCATCACGTGCGCAAGAACCCACTGGCCGTCGGGGCTCGCCTGCATGTCATCGGCGGCCACCGGTTCTTCGGCGAAAAAGATTCCCTGGCCCTTGACTTGAAGATGCGTGCGCCGGTCGGTGCCGTCATAGCGCAGCGACACCAGTCCCTGCGGCGTGTACACGTATACGCGCTCTTGGTCATGCGTAAAGTGTGGTCCGCCCGCACCGCGCGCCGGCAAAATCAAGTTGACCTCGCCGCCTTCCGCGGGAATCCAGATCAGATCGGCGTTAGCGGTCTGGCCGCCGTCGAACTCGCTGTTTTCGCGATCGTAAGCGTTCCCACGCAGTGCCACAATCCGTGCGCCGTCGGGCGACCATGCCGGATTGCTGTACACGCCAGCGGACTTCGATAGCTGCTGTGCCGTTCCTCCGCTGGCCGCTATTTTCCACAGTTGCCCGCCCTCGCTCGACCACGTCACGTAAGCGATACTTTTTCCGTCCGGCGACCACGCCGGCTGAAATTCCCGCGCGTTGCCCGGGGTTAAGCGCTGCGGCTTCCCGCCGGGCAGATCCATGGTGTACAGGTGAGTCATCGCAGAGAATGCCAGTTTCTTGCCGTCCGGCGACTCTATCGGATCCTGAATCAGCCGAACCTTAACCGGGCCTTGTTCCACTCTCTGGGGGAAGTCGAGCTTCGGCCCGAGTTCTTGCGAGACTTTGGCGGTAAACGGAATCACCGTTTCCACGCCAGATGCCAGATGGAGCCGCCTGATTTTTCCATCCTGGTTGTAAACGATCTCTTGGCCATCGGGCAGGAACGCAAACCCGGGAAAAAGATCGCGGGTGAAGCGCGATTCCTGGTCGTCGCGCGTGATCGGATACTTCACCCAGCGATCTTCGCCGGTCTGCAAATTACGCAGGCGCAAACCGGTTTCCGTCTCATAGCGGGTCACGTACAGGATTTGCGTGCCATCCGGCGAGAGCACCGGACGGAAGCTGCTTTCCGGCTGCTGCAGCACAACGTCTTCGTCGCCGGTCTTGCGGTCGCGACGAGCAATCTGCCACAGGGGGAACTGCGCGTTGTAGGCAAAACCACCCTGGCGCGCCGCGTAATAAAGATATTTTCCGTCGGGAGAAGGCGCGACGCCCATCGCATTGTGTCGCTCGCGGCGTGGTGTGGTTGGTGCGGGTTTCGATTTGGTGATCTGAACCCCGGTACCGCCTTGCACGTGATACATCCAAATTTCAAACGTGTTGATGCCAAAAACGGCCTTGGAAACGTAGACGTAGCTCCCATCCGGAGCCCAACTCGGTGAGGAATATTCGGCGCCCGGATCCTTGGAGACTTGCTTCACCTCCGTGCCGTCCGGATGCATGACCCAAATGTTTTCGCTCCCTTCGCGGTCAGAAATGAAGGCGATCCATTTCCCATCGGGAGAAAACCTCGGCTGGCTATCAAAGGCCATTCCGCCGGAGATCAGCTTGGCTTGTCCGCCTTCGATGGGCAGCGTGTAGATGTCGCCCAGCAATTCAAACACGATGGTTTTGCCGTCCGGCGAGACGTCGAGAGAAATCCAGGTGCCTTCGTCCGTGGTGAACTCGATTTTGCGATCGGACTTTAGAGGCAGGCCTTTCTTTTCCTCTTTTTTCTCGTCCTTCTTTTCGTCTTTTTTCTCTTCTTTCTTGTCCTGCAGCGCCGGATTCCGGGCCGCCAAACCGGCGCTTGCAAAACCGCCGGGAGCGCCCATCGCCAAAAGAATAGCTAATGCCGACAGCCAACAGCTCGCACCGCGACGGCTAGAATCCTTCGCGCTCATTCTCATTCCTCCGAATTGCTCACCGAAATTTGAACGGGATTCCGGGGCACCCGCCCGGCAGACATCTCTGAGCAGCGTTAGACGCAGCGCCATGGCAAAGGTCTCAAAGGACCTAGCGCAATTTTGCGCAAGCAACGCCTAGGGCTCTGATGGTTCGCCGTCTCCCCCGTCTCCATGATGCTCGGCCGGCTTCACGACAATGTGCGGAATGCCGGCATCGTTCATCTTCTTGTTCAACGCCGGCAAATCCTCTTCCACAAGCTTCTTCACCTGCGCCGACGCATCGTTTAGCAACGGTCCCAGCTCCCCGAGCTTCTCCTTCTCCTGGCCTCCGGGAGCCGCCGCAAACCCGTCGAGATCACTCAAAAGACCCTGCACCTGCTCCGGCAAGGGATCTGGCTTCCATTCAAATGGCGGACCGGCATTGCCCAGGCCTTCCCGTTCGCGGATGAACCGTTCCGCCACCTGATCGACCCTCTTTTGCAACTCGTCCGCCGTCTTCCGGATCTCTTCCGGAATTTTCGGTGCGTCCGGCTTATTTGCGTCTGCCTTCCATTGCCCGCGCGCCGCGTTTAGCGCGTCTTTTAGCCCCTGGATCGCCTTGCGATCCTTGTCGGCCTTTTTCGCCATAGCGTAAAGCTGATCGATGGCCGCCCGCCGCGCGGCCCGGTCCTCCGCGGAAATCTGAATGCGCGGATCGTCTTCGACGACCACCTCTTGCGTCGCCTCTTTCACGCCGGCTTTGATCTTGACGGCGTATTTTCCCGGCTCGACCAGCGGCCCGCGCGGCCCCTGGGAATATCCCGCGGCCATGGCCTCCAACTGTTCCGGTGTCGGTTCCGCTGCCGGATTGTAGCGAAGATCCCAATTCGTGCGATTCACGCCCGCCGCGCCCAGGGCATCAAATTCGCGCACTACTTTTCCCTCTTTGTCGCTGACCGTTATTTTGACCTTACCTTCTTTCTTCGTTTCACTGGCAGACTTGGCCTTTTCCTCTGCCGGGGGCGTCTTGCCCTTTTCTTCCTTGTCCGTCGTCGCCGCCTTCGTATCTTCCTTTTCGCTCTTTGCAGGTTCAGGCGGCACCGCCTCCTTCAGGTAGTAATTTAGAATTGCTCCATACGGGGGGTTCTTCGCGGTGAAGAATTTTTGACCGCCGCTCCAGCGTCTCTGGCGTATGTGATAGGTCGTGGCCGGGTGTGGAGGAAAAAGCGTCACATCCGCGCTACTGACTCCGGCGTCCATCTTCTCGATGGGCGTCAGATCGTCCAAAATCCAAATAGAGCGGCCGTGTGTGGCCAGCACCAGGTCGTTTTCCCGCGCTTGTATCTGGATGTCATCGACCGGCACGGTCGGAAAATTACCTTTCAGCGCCGTCCAATTCGCCCCGCGATCCGGGGACAGCCACAAACCAAATTCCAAGCCCGCAAATAGCAGATTCTGGTTCCGCGGATGCTCGCGAATCACGTGCACGCTTCCCGCCGAGTCCGGAATGCCGCTGCGAATGGCCTTCCAACTCTCGCCATAATCCGTGGTCGCAAAAATATAAATTGAGTAATCGTCGCCGCGATGTCCATCGAACGTCGCGTAAGCGGCCCCCGCGCCTGATTTCGAAGCCGTCACGCGGCTAACGTAGGTTCCTTTGGGCACGCCAGGTACCCGCTGTGCGACGTTTTTCCAGTTCGTTCCGCCGTCCCGGCTCACTTGCAGGTTTCCATCGTCCGTTCCAACCCACAGCACCTCGGCGCTCACCGGCGATTCGCTGAACGTCGTGATGGTCGGATACTCCTGCACGCCGTCGTGCCGCGACAGGGTGTTCTTGTCCGGCGTCCTCCCGAAAATCTGCAGCTTATTGCGATCGGCTCCCGTAGTCAGATCTCCGCCCAGCGGCGTCCAGGTATCGCCGCGGTCTGTGGACTTGAATAGATGATTCCCCGCGTAATAGACTGTCGTATGGTTGTAAGCTGAAACCGCCACCGGCGAATTCCACTGGAAACGATAGTGCGCTTGGCCGCTCTTCGCTTCCGGCCGGATCGAGCGTTGCTGCCCGGTGCGCAAATCCCGCCGGTCCACATAACCATCCTGCGATTCGGTATATACGATCCACGGTTCCACCGGATCAATCGCCGCATAGAATCCATCGCCGCCGTGAATCACATTCCAATCCTCATTGGTGATGCCGTCACGCGTCAGCGACTGGCTGGGCCCGCACCAGCTTCCGTTGTCCTGCAATCCGCCGCAAATGTGATACGGCTTCTCGTTGTCCAGCGAGATTTCGTAAAACTGGCCGATCGCCAGCGTGTTGACAAAATCCCAGCTACGCCCGTTGTCGTAGCTCCAGTGAATTCCGCCGTCGCTTCCGGCGATGATGTGATTCGAATCCGCAGGATCGATCCACAGCGCATGAAAATCGCCGTGAATCCCCTTCACGCGATCGGTCGCAAATTTCTTTCCGCCGTCTTCGGAATAAAACATCTGCGCGCCCAGCTCCCAAATGCGCAGATCATTATTGGGGTCGATGCGGATCTGGCTGTAGTAGGAAGGCCGCGGATTGGTGTCGCCCATCTTCTTCCACGTTTCGCCCTTATCCTCGCTACGAAAGGTCCCGCCTTTTTCCTGCTGTACCAGCGCGTAAACGATGTTCGGGTCCTTGCGATAAATGTCCAGCCCAATGCGCCCGACGTCCGCGGTCGAATTTTCGTAAGGCAGTCCCTTGGTCAATTTTTTCCAACTCGCTCCGCCGTCCGAGGTCTTGTAGATGCCGGCGTCCGGCCCGCCTCCATTGAATCCGTAAGGCGTGCGTCTCCGCTGGTACGCCGCCGCATATAGGATGTCCGGACTCTCCGGATCCATGGCGATGTCGCTGACCCCGGTATCCTCATTAATCTTCAACACCTGCGCCCACGTTTTCCCGCCGTCGCTGGTCTTGTACACCCCACGCTCCGGATTCGCTCCCCACAAATGTCCGAGCGCCGCCACGTACACGACGTCCGGATTGCGCGGATGAATCACGATGCGTCCGATGTGACGGGTCGCGGACAGACCCATGCGCTGCCAGGTCTTGCCGCCATCCACGGACTTGTACGCGCCGTCGCCCCATGACGAGCTCTGCCGGTTGTTCGGCTCACCCGTGCCAACCCACACCACCGACGGATCCGAGGGCGCAACGGCGATGTCTCCGATTGTCGACACTGCTTCTTTGTCAAACACGGGCTGCCACGTCGTACCGTTATTCGTGGTCTTCCACACGCCGCCCGAAGCCACGCCGGCGAACACAATATTCGGATTGCTCTCCACCACCGCAAAATCGTCGATGCGCCCGCCCATCACCGCCGGGCCGATTTCGCGAAATTCCAGCGCTTTGAATTTGTCCGTGGGATTCGGCTGGTCTGCAGGACGAGCATTCATTTTGGCCGTCAACGCGCCCAAAAATATCGCGGCCAGCGTCACGGCACTCCACCCAGACCATATTCGCTTCATGATTTAATCCTCCACTCGCGGCCCGGCATCATACTCTGCCATTTCGTCGTGTGCATCATTTGTTTCTGGAACAATCTCTCCCCGGAGAGCCGGTGATGAAAAGGACGCGCGCCGTGACGCACGAGTTTCAAACTGCATTGGTGTCGGGCATCTGAGGGATTCGAGACCGCCATGCCCCTAGAGAAACTGCGGCCGGCCGGCTCTAAGGTTTCGCACCGTCCCTGGCCACGATTGCCGCCAGATCGCCGAAGCGATCGAGGTAGATATCCGCGGGGTGCGCAACGCGATCGTGCACGCCAAAGCCGTAATTCACCGCGGCCGCGAGCATTCCGGCGTTGCGTGCTGTTTGCACATCGACTTCGGAGTCGCCGACGATCATGCTTTCCCGCGGCGCGACGCCAAATTCGCGGGAAATCGTCGCTGCGCCAAACGGATCGGGCTTCTTGGAGGGAAAACTATTTCCGCCATAAATCGCGCGGAAATATTTCCCCAGCTCCAAGGCCTTCAAAATCCTCACGCTGATTCGCGCCGGCTTGTTGGTGAGCACCGCCATCGGCAGGTGCGTCAGCCGCTCCAAAGTTTCCGCCACGCCAGGATACGCACACGTGTTGTCCATTTTGTGATCCTCGTAATAGCCGAGGAAAAATTGCAGCGCATGCTTCAGCTCTTCCTCCGTCGCAGTGCCGCCCAGCGCACGCGCCACCAATTGCGGCGCCCCGTGTCCGATGTATCCGGAAATCGTTTCGGTCGCCAGCTGCGGCCGCTTCATTTCCCGCAGCATGGCGTTCACGGAATGAATCAGGTCAAGCTTGGAATCAATCAGCGTCCCGTCCAAATCAAATATCAGCGCTCGCACTCCGGAGAATTTAGCGTCCGTCATATCGTTCCATTCTAGCTTCTTTGCTCAGCCGTCAGGTTTGCTCGCCACATGGCGTAGCGTCGCGGTTGTGCGCTACGAAGTTTTCCACCAATTGGAATAGGCCCATGTGCCCGCTTTTTCGTAATCGCGTGTTCTTCGCGTAAAATGGAGCGCTCGGCACCCGGCTCTAAATGACACCGGAGACTACATGGCCCAGGTTCAGCCCTTTCGCGCCTTCCGCTACAACCCGGCTTGCGCACCATTCGACTGCGTGCTCACACAGCCGTACGACAAAATCTCGCCCGCGATGCAGGAGAAATATTATGCCGCCGACGCGCACAATCTGATCATCGTCGAAAAGGGCCGTTCCGGCCCCGACGATTCGCCGCTCGACAACGTCTACACTCGCGCCGCCGCCGCCCTCGATCACTGGATCCGCGACAGCGTCGTGTTGCAAGATCCCGCGCCGTCGTTTTACGCCTACACCCAGGAATACACCGTGCCCGGGAGCGGCGAGCTGCTCACCCGGCATGGTTTCATCGGTGCGGGCAAGCTCGAGGATTATTCCGCCGGCGTCATCTTCCGCCACGAGCAAACACTCTCCGGCCCCAAGGCCGATCGCCTGCAACTCCTTCGTCATACGCGCACACATACAGGCCAGCTCTTCATGCTCTACTCCGACGCCGAACGCCGCGTGGACCACATCCTTGCTGAAGCCGAATCCGCCGCGCCACCTGCCACGGAGATGCGCGACGAATACGGTGTGGTGCACCGCCTCTGGGTGGTAGCCGAACCCGAGCGGGTTGCCGCCATCCAGAAAGCCATGGCCGGGCAAAAACTGGTTATTGCCGACGGTCATCATCGCTACGAGACGGCGCTGAACTACCGCAATGAGCGCCGCCAGGAATCCGGCAAGGGCGATCCCAACGCGCCCTATGAATTTGCGCAGATGACCTTTGTGAATACGCGCAGCGAAGGGCTCACCATCCTCCCCACGCATCGCGTGGCCGCCAACCTGCACGATTTTTCTTGGGCCAACGTGCGCCGGTACCTCGAACCATGGTTTAGCGCCGAGACGTTCTCTTTTGGTGACGACACGGAAAAGTTCAGTGCGCGCGACAGGTTCCTGAAACGCCTTGTGGAAACTCATCGCGCCCGGCGTGCCATCGGAGTCTACCCCGCGGTGCAAACCGGCAAACGCGCTTATTACGTTCTGGCGCTGCGCTCCGGCGCCGCTCTGACGCAACTTTTGCCCAGCGTCTCGCCGCTGCAGCGTGAACTCGACGTCGTGCTGCTCCACGAAGGCATTCTCGAGCCCGCGCTGGGCATTACGCCGCAAGCGGTGATCTCGGAGAAGAATTTGACCTACGAGCGCGAAGCCGCTGCGGCCCTCGATGCGGTCGACCGCGGCGCTGCGCAAATTGCGTTTCTGCTCAATGCTTGCGAGGTCGAACAGGTCATGCGCATTGCCACCGCG
>Ga0209488_10004022_pt1 | contig 11610 bp, 9 predicted proteins | sample Rivendell_Oct201_8_FD_188349 | JGI IMG/M metagenome (GOLD analysis project Ga0209488, IMG submission 188349) | Vadose zone soil microbial communities from the Eel River Critical Zone Observatory, Northern California, USA -... | ecosystem: Environmental > Terrestrial > Soil > Vadose zone >... | reverse complement strand
TGCAACCTCCGGAGACCATTGCGAGGATTGTGTCCACCATACCGATGGGGCGCATGGGCGAGGCCGATGAAATTGCCAAGGCTGCCCTGTTTCTGGCATCCGATGACTCCAGTTTCGTTACGGGCATTGAGCTATTTGTTGATGGCGGCAGAGCGCAAATCTAGTCGAGAGGCCACTCGAGCCCTCCGGAGCCGGAAAGAGGCCAACTAACGAGTCGTGAACAGACTCCGCGCACGGCTCGCAATACCAGGAGGCTCCTTGCCTCACTCAACCGACTCAGGAGACTACTATGTCGCGCATCGTCAAGTTCGCTAAAGCCGGAGGGCCGGAAGGTATACCTTCGGACCGAGAGCGCTATTCGGGGCACACGGCACCACTCTCGACCCACAGCTTCGTCACCGTGACGAACTCGTCAAAGCTCAGCGAAGGGGTCGCGCGAGGGCTCGCCCCCGCGTTCCTGCCCGGCTCCCAGGCCCATCGTACAAGTCCAGTGTTGAAGTGCGCCAACATTTGGTCGGGGCGCATTCCTCCACGGGCGGGATCGCGAAGCGCGCGGCACAATTGTCCTGCGCTCAGACCTGCCCATGCCATCCGGAGCGGCGCGAGGTGCCAGTCAGGCGCGCCAGGAACTCCGCTGGCCATCTGGTTCGTTGACTGATGACAACTACCACAGTGCAGCCCTGCGGCTCCGCGATCCTCCGGCCCGCGCGTGACGTTCATCGTGTGAGGATGGTGATCGTCCCCTTGGCGTGGGAACGCCTCACCGGTATGACAGTTCATGCACCGCGGATTCATGATCACCTTCGCGACCTCGCTGAACAGCGAGCGGGAACGCGCTTGCGAATCTGTAATGTTTGAGAACGCGGCGGGCGCTCGCAGATCGTTGCCGTCTTGTGCGTTGGCGCTGATGCCGGTGAAACTACCAAGCCCGGCGATGGCGGACGCCAGAACAAGCACCGTGCCACGCATACGGGCTCGCCGTACTTGGGAACTCTGACGCTCCAACTGCATCGCTCGCCCGTCTTGCCGATCGTCTGCGTTCAACGCGCCAGCAGGCAAATCGTTTCTGCGCACCCGCCGTGCTGAACTGAGAAATACCCAGGAATTGCAGAGGAACCGCCGCCAGACCGGCAGCATGTGCACCGCCAGCGGCCGCATCCTGTAGCGCCCGACATTCGGCGTCAGATGTATGGTCGCACGACCTGCAGGAAATGATCGGGGAACATCGGCTTCCTGAAGAAAGGCGCTCCGGCGAGATCTGCCGGAACCTGGCGCGGATCGGTCGCCGAGACGAATATGAACGGGATATGGCGATGCGCGAGCTCCTCCGCGACCGGATAAGAGACCCCGTCGGCGACCTCAACGTCCAGGATCCCGAAGCCAACGTCAGCGTCGAGCAGCGCCATCGCGCTCGCCACACTGCCGGCGGTCTCAGTGCTGCAGCCGAGATCATCCTCCACCAGCCGCGCCATGGCCTGGGCGATGATGGGATCATCTTCCACGATGAGGACGCTCTTCTTCATGTGAATCCAACGCAAGGCTCTGCCCATCGTTCCCATGGCGCGCCCTCTCGTTGATGACAGCGTGAATAATTACACGGAATTAAAGTGTCCTGGGTTGCCGGCGGGGTTGCGGGCCAGGTTGCCGACGCTCTGGCATACCGGCAGAGCCCGGGGACCGTGCGGCAAATTCGGCTTGGTTCTCAATGCTGTGCTATAGGTCGCGCGCTTGGAACGCTGGAACGCTGTCCGTTCGTGGCAAGCGGGGGCCATGATCGTCTCATGATCGTCTGGGGCAGATCGATCTCGAACAAGGTCATAGCGACCGGTCAATTCTACTGTCCGGGCTGCCGGCAGCAACGCACCTACGCGCTGCGTCGGCAGCAGAAATGGGGAACCATCTATTGGATCGCCGTCGTGCCCTTGGAAAAATCCGAGCCCTACGTCGAATGCGCCTCATGCCACAGCACGTACCCTGAGGCAGCGCTCCGGCACGATCCAGCGAGCGCACACCAACAGTTCAATGCACAGCGCGCGCTCGAAGGCGACCTGTCGCAAATGCTGTGTGAGGTCATGACACTGATGGCGGGTGAAAAGCACAGCGTCAGTCCGCACCTCTGCGGCCTGATCGCCAACGCAATACGCCGTCTCATCAAGATCGAAATGCCGCAAGATGACATCCTGGCCGCGATCGCGGCCGGACCGGACGAGCCGGAAGCCGTGCTGCGCAACGTGAACCAGCAGGCGGCATCGCTGACCGACCGCGGCCGGGAAATCGTCCTGCGGGCCGCCGTGGTGTCGGCCCCAAAGCCGCTCACCGAGAGCAGCGGCGCGCTGGCGATCGAGATCGGCCGGCGACTGGGCATGCAGCCCGAGGCAGTCTACGCCACCCTGGCCGAGTTCTCGGCCAGATGAACCAGAGCCAGAGGCTCTTTTTGCGATAGCCAAGATCGGGGGGCGATCTTAGCAGACCTTTGGCTAGTGCTCCGCTTGCGGCAACTGCTGCAGGAACTTCAAATTCGCCGCACTTGCTGTCATTCCCCCCTTAGCTGCACTTCTCCAGCGCGCCGATACTGGCTCGGCCATTTCAGTCCGGTGTAGCTTTGCGCGCGAGCGGCATGGCGGGGGAAGTAGGCGTCCTCCAGATAGCCGCGCCCGAGCGCACACATGTCGGCGCGGCCAGCCGCCACGATGGTGTTGATGTCGCCGTAGCTCACGATGCCGCCGACCGCCATGGTCGGAATGCCGAGCTCGTTGCGGATCTGATCGCTGAAGATCGCCTGGTAGACACGGCCATCGACCGGGCGCTGCTGGCTCGAGACGCCGCCGGTCGAGACTGCGAGGATATCGTTGCCGGCCGCGTGAAGCATACGCGCAATCTCGATGGCATCCTCGATGGTGGTGCCGCCGTCGATCCAGTCGACCGAGGAGATGCGGGTCGAGATCGGTTTGTGCGTCGGCCAGGCGGCGCGCACCGCGTTGAACACTTCGAGCGGGAAACGCATGCGGTTCTCGAGCGAGCCGCCATACTCGTCGGTCCGCCGGTTGGTGAGCGGCGAGATGAACGACGACATCAGGTAGCCGTGCGCATAGTGCAGCTCGAGCATGTCGAAGCCGGCGGCGTCCGACATCTCTGTTGCGCGCACGAAGGCGTCGCGCACCGTGTCCATGTCGGCCCGCGTCATCTCGCGCGGCACCTGGCGGCCTTCCGCGAACGCGAGCGGCGAGGGTGCGATCAGCTCCCACTTGGCTTCGCCGAGCGACTTGTGGCCCTCCCAGGAGCGGGTGAGCGAGCCCTTGCGGCCCGCGTGCGCGAGCTGCACCGCGATCTTGGAGCAGCTGTTGGCATGCACGAAATCGGTGACGCGCTTCCAGGCCGGCACGTGCTCCGCCTTGTACATGCCGGCGCAGTGCAGGCTGATGCGGCCCTCGGGAAGTACGTCGGTCATTTCCGCGATGATCAGCCCGGCGCCCCCGATGGCGCGGCTGCCGAGATGCACGAGATGCCAGTCGCTCACGGTGCCATCCGTGGCCGAGTACTGGCACATCGGTGAGACAACGACGCGGTTGGGAATGGTCAGCCCGCGCAAACGAATGGGCGCGAACATCGGTGGCGGCGGCCGGTTGCTCGCGGGCGCGGCGTCCGCCACCAGCGTGTCGACTGTGCGCACCAGATCGGGCGCGGCCTTCTCGATGCGGGCATAAGTGAGCCGCATACTGCTGGTGAGAAGCGAGAAGCAGAACTGCTCGAACGGCAGCCCGCGATAGCGGCGCACATGCTCGAAGAAGGTGCGCGAAGCGTCCGAGGCGCGCTGCAGGCTCTCAGCCTTGGGCCGGCGCGCGGCCTCAAAGGCTGTGAGAGCCTCGGCGACGCTCGACGACAGATGCTCGGCAAGCGCCTCAGCGTCTTCGAGCTGCGAGCGCAGGTCGAGGCCCACCGAGCCATGCGACGTGTAGGCGGCACGGCCGAGAAGAACGACATTGCCGACGTGCCAGACGCGATTGCGCACCGTCGTGAAGGACTCCCAGATCGAGCCGTCGGCCGCCGCTACGATGCGATCGAGCTGCAACGAGAACAGCTTGCGGCAGAGCGCGATGATGCACTCGGGCGGCGCGCGATCGAGGCCACTCACGCGCAAGGTCTCGGCCGGCGTTTCGACGATCACGCTCGAGCCATTGGGCCCGCGCGGCAGCCTCCAGGCGTGGAAGATGCCGTGCTCGGTCGCCCGAAATGAATAGCTCAGCGCGTCAGCAGGCTCCGCCGATTGGAACACGACCGAGCGGTTGCTGCTGCGGCTCAGCTCGGCCGAGAGTCCGCTCGCCGTCCGGGTTTCGCTATCGGGGCCGTCGGCGGCGACCACGATATCCGCGTGCCCATCGTCATCGGTGGGAGCGCGCCGCTCGAAGATGCAGCCGAGCGCGCTGGCGCGCTGCTTGAGTGCCTGCACGAGCGCGGTCCGATCGATCGCGGCGTATTTGAGCCCCTTGGCCTCGACGGTGCGCCCCTCGGCGTCGATGCTGACGCGGTCGAGCGACACGATGGCGGGCTTGATCGCATCGAGAGTCTCGGCGTCGGCGAGCGTCAGCCGCGGCTTGAGCGGATTGCAGATGATTGTTGCCGGTGCTGAGGGCAGCGGAGCGCCGTCGGCAAAGCGCACCACATGGGACGGATCGCGCCGCTTCAGCAGAATGCCGAGATAGAGCCCGGCGGGGTCCGTTCCGACGCAGGTGACTTTCATGGCGGCTTCTCTTCCCGTTCCATTCAAGGCGTTGCCAGCACGCGGCTATGGCCGGCGAGTGGCGTCCAGGCGCCGAGCATCTTGAGCGTGTTGCGGATGACGGCGGCCTGGTTGCACAGCACCGGCTTGCCGAACTCGGCCTCGAGCCGCACCGCCACCGGCTCGGCGATCCAGGAGCCGCCACCGATATAGATGGCGTCGCAGTCGGGATGGTCGAGAAAGGCACGCCGGCCGAGCTCGTAAGCAAGCCGCATATGGTCGCCAGCCTCGAAGCGGTGAAAGTCGGCAGGTGACGCAGGCTTGGTGCTGGTGCCGATGACGCTTACGCCCGCACGGGCGAAGAAGGCCGCGAGCGCGCGGTTCATCTCCTTGGTCCACTTGTTGACCGGCACGACCTTCCTGATTCCAAGGTCGGCCGCGGCTTGCACCACAGAGAGCACAGTCGAGGTGACAGGCAGGCGCGTGTAGCTCGCCATGTGCGCAACCATGCGGTCGTGCGCCTCGGTCCCGATCAGGATCGGCAGCGGCACGCCGTTCTGGATCACCAGGTCGACGCCGCGCTCCATGAGCTGATGGAGATAGCGATCGAGCGGCGCGAACACGCGCTCGACATCGTGGCGCGAGAATTCGCGCAGGCCGACGCCCACCATCACCAGCATGACCCCTGGCGGTGCCAGCCGATAGAACTCGAAGGCGTGGTTGTCGATCACCGACCCCGGCATCAGGCAGCCGATCTTGAGCCTGGGTACGAAGCCTTCGAACATCCGGGTTCCCGTAATGCCTGCGCCATCGTTGCGCGGGTCACATGCCGTCCCTATCATGATCGCAGCAAGGCAATCGGCTCACAAGACCGATGGCGCTGGGATGATGAACGCCTGGTCGAACGCATACGGGCTGGCGCTCGGCGCCGTCCTGGCGGCAAGCGCCGGACCCTCGGTCGCGGCGCCGGACGAGTTCTATGCCGGCAAGACCATCACCGTCATCACCTCGGGCGGCGGCGCCTATGAGGCCTACGGCCGCGCCTTGGCGCGGCACATGCCGACATATATTCCCGGCCACCCCACCATGATTGTGCAGGCGATGCCGGGAGCAGGCGGGGCGCGCGCCGCGAGCTATCTCTACAAGGCGGCCGCGCGCGATGGCACCTATATCGGTGGCATCCATGGCGCGGTGCTCACCGCGCCGTTTCTCAATCCGGGCGCCGCCGACTTCGACGTGACGAAGTTCAACTGGATCGGCAACGTCACGCGCGACAAATACGTGGGCTATGTCTGGCACACGGCGCCAGTGCAGTCGCTCGCGGAGGCGAAGACCAGACAGCTCGTGGTGGGCGGCACCAGCGTCGGCGGCCTGGGGATCGATGGTGCGATCGTGCTCAAGGAGATCTTCGGCTACAAGCTCAAGATCGTCTCCGGCTACAAGACCAGCAATGAGGTCAAGATCGCGCTCGAGCGTGGCGAAGTGGAAGGCACGCTCGGCAACGCGCTGTCGAGCCTCAATCAGACCGACTGGCTCGCCAAGAAGCTCGTGCGCATCATCGTGCAGCACGGCAGCAGCAAGCATCGCGAGCTTGCCGATGTGCCGCTGTTGCGCGATTTCGCCCGCGATGACGCCGAGCGGCAGATGATCGACATTCTCAACGTACGCGACGAGATCACGCGGCCCTATCTCGCGCCACCCGGCATCCCGCCGGCGCGACTCGATATCCTGCGGCGCGCCTTTGACGCGGCAGTGCGCGATCCCGCGTTCCTGGCCGACGTGCGGCGCCAGCGGCTCGAAGTCGAAGGGCCCTCGATGGGTGAGGAGATCGCAGCCGTGGCCGACAAGCTGGCACGTACGCCGCCTGCCGTGGTCGAGCGGCTCGTCGCGCTGTTGAGCGGCTACAAATGAGGAAACGCCTGCGCCGACTTATTTTTCTGGCGCTCATCGCCGCATTAAGCGTGACGCCCGCCGTCGCGCAAGATTTCTACCGCGGCAAGACCGTCACCATCCTGGTCGGCTTCTCGCCGGGTGGCGGCTTCGACCTCAATGCGCGCGTGCTGGCGCGCCATATTGGTCGGCACATTCCGGGTAATCCGACGGTGGTGGTGCAGAACATGGCGGGCGCCGGCAGTCTCACGGCGGTGCATTATCTCGACCTGTCGGCGCCGAAGGACGGCACCGTCCTCGACATTTTCAATTTCGGCAATATCGGCGATTCACGCCTCCACCCCGACAAGATCAAGGTCGACTTCCGCAAGTTCAACTGGATCGGCAGCATCAGCCAGGACCTGACGGTCTGTTACGTGTGGCATACCTTCGGGGTGAAGACGATCGCCGACCTCAAAGCCAGGCCGCAGGTCCATATGGGGCTCACCGGCATGGGCTCGTCATCCGACACCAACCAGCGCATTCTGAAGAGCATCTTCGGTGTGCGCATCCAGCAGGTGGCGGGCTATCCGGGCAGCGCCGAGCAGCGTATCGCAATCGAGCGCGGCGAGCTCGATGGCGATTGCGGCGCCTGGAGCAGCATTCCGCTGGAGTGGATCGAGGGCCGCAAGATCGTGCCGGTCATCCGCTCGTCGCCCTCGATCGCTCCCGACATGCCGCCGGATGTGCCCTACAGCGTCGACATCGCGCCGAGCGAGCGCGACCGGCAGGTGCTGCACATGCTGCTCGCGTCCACGCAGGTTGGCCGGCCGTTCATCGCTTCGCAGGCGGTGCCGGCGGAGCGCGTCAAGATCCTCCGCGGCGCCTTCAACGCCACCATGCAGGACCCGCAGTTCGTGGCCGAGGCGCAGAAGCTGCGACTGCCAATCTCGCCCAAGACCGGCGAGGAGGCACTCAAGGTGGTCGAGGAGATCTATGCGACGCCTGACGACATCGTGGCGGCGGCACGCAAGGTCACGGCGGAGTAGCCGGCGCGCTGGCGCGCACCATAGCACCCGGTCGCTAAGTCGCCACCAGTCCCTGCCGGCGCGCGATCAGCCAGTAGAGTGTGATCGGCGGCGTCATCATGAGCAGCATCACGATGGCGAGCGCGGAGGCTTGCCCGAGTCCGCCGCCGAGCCACAGGCTCCAGACCACGACCGGGAACGTGACGTTGTCGGAGGTCGAGAGAATCACGGCCAGCGTCAGCTCGCGGAACACCAGCAGCGCAATCCACAGCCAGGCATAGAGCAGCGTCGGCGCGAGCAACGGCACGACGATGCGGCGGAAACCCTGCCAGGCGGTGGCGCCGCTCATCTGCGCCGACTCTTCAAGTTCGGCATGAATCTGGATGAGACCCGAATTGGTCATGCGGGTGGCGTAGCTGATGCGCGCGATCACGAACACGACAAGCAGAATGACGATGGTGCCGTAGATCGGCAACGCGCGTTGGAGCACGAACAGAGCCAGCAGCAGCGCGCCCACTCCGAACACGATCGAAGGCACCGCGTGCGGCAGGAACGCGATGAAGTCGAAGGCAGCGCGGCCGCGGATGCGCGAGCGCAACACGACCCAGGAAAAGGCCAGCGCGATCGCAAGCGTCACGGTCGGCACCAGCACGGCGAGGATCGCGGTGTTGCCGAGCGCCTTGAACACGATCTCCCAAGGGAGCGATGCGTAGTGGTTGAGCGACACGAACGCGAGCGCGCGTCCTGACGGCAACTGAAAGAAGGGCAACAGCGAGCTCCAGATCAGCAGCAGGATCGGCAGCAGCTTGCTCAGCGCCAGATAGCTGCCGATGAAGAGCCATGCCGCATAGACGCGGCGCCCGAGCCGGATGATCTTGGGCCGATAGGCGCGGCCGGTGACGACCGCGAAGCGGCGCGATCGCGCCTGCATGCGGCCGTACCAGAAGCTCATCACGGCCGCGATCGCCATCGCGACAGTCGAGAGCGCGGCCGCGAGACCATATTTCGGCAGCACGTCCTGCGGATTGAGCAGCAGATAGAGATAGGTCGTGAAGGTGAAGATGCGATTGCCCCAGCCGATGATGGCCGGCACATCGAAGGCCGCAAACGCAGTCATGAAGATGTAGATCGAAGCCGCCAGGATGCCGGGCCAGGCGAGCCGTACCGTGATGCGCCGGACGACGCGCCAGGGGCCGGCGCCGTGCATCTCGGCGGCCTCCTCGAGCGTCGGGTCCATGGAGCGGAACACGGCCGCCGTCATGATGAAGGCGAGTGGCGCGAGGTTGAGCCCCTGCACCCAACCCATGCCGAGAAGGCTGGTGATGTTGAACGGCGGTCCGCTCAGTCCGAACGTCGTCACCAGGAACTGGTTCACCAGCCCGATGCGCGGATGCAGCAGGAACAGCCAGCCCATCGCGGCGGCAAAACCCGGGATCAGCAGGCCGATTGCCATCAGGGTGAACAGGAGCGTCTTGGCGCGGAAGTCGGTGCGTTCCGCGAGCCACGCGGCCGGAATGCCGAAGGCCAGCGCCACCACGAGTGACACGAACGCAAATGCAAACGTGTCGAGCAGGACCGAATAGGTGCGTGCGTCCGAGAACACCTCGACGAAGTTGTTGGCTGTGTAGGTGAGATCAGGATTGCCGGGCGAGCCGCTGGTCCAGGCGAGCCAGAGCACGACGCCGAGGTGAACAAGGATCACAATGCTCGAGAGGATCACCACCAGCAGCATGCCGGCGGGGAGAAGATCGCCGGCGGTGCGGCGCTCGGCGAGTGGTTCGGCGAGAGTGGACATCAGGCGACTTTCCGCCGGCCGCCGCGACTGACTCGATCCGTCACCCTGAGGTGCGAGGCGCTGTGGCAGGGGTAGCCCGCATACACTTGGCTACGATGCGCCGAGCCCCGAAGGGTGCGGCCCGCGCATTGGCCGTCGATCCTTCGAGGCCGGCCTTCGGCCGGCGCCTCAGGATGACGGATCGAGGTAAGCGCTCCGGTCACTGCTTCGTCGTCAGAATCTTGATCAGCTCGCTCTTGCCGGCGTCGATCTCGGGATGCTGGCTGTACCAGGTGACGGTGACTTCCTTGAACTTGACGCCGAGCTTGGCGTAGTCGTCGACCATCTTGCCCATCCTCGAGCCCGGGAACGAATGCAGGTCGGTCTTCCAGGTGTCGTAGGACAGCTTCTGGCCTTCTTCTGTCATCATGAAGATCGAGTACAGCTTGGCGGCGTTAGGATGCTGCGCGTTCTTGGGGATCGCGAAGTAATAGTAGCGCTGCTGCGCCGCGTCGAGCGGCATCATCTGGTCGAGCGGCGCGCCCTTCTCCTTCCACTGCAGCGCGTCCTGCCCGGTACAGTCCATCACCAGGGCGAGATATTCGCCGGTCGCGATCCGCTCGGCTTCCCCGCAGCGGATGAGGCCGGTGATCTGTTGCGACAGCGCCCGCACGTATTTCACCGTCTTCTCCTTGCCCCAGACGTCCTCGGCCAGCAGGATGTCAAAGCCGGCCGAATAGGGCGTTGAGGCAATCTTGCCCTTCCAGGCGGGTTTGAGAAAATCCTCGAGCGTCACCGGCTTCATCGGGGCGAGCGCCGAGTTGTAGGTCGCGCCTGAGAGTCCGGTCACGATGCGGAGAAGTTGGCCATTCTGCTCGACCATCTCGTCCGTGATTCGGGCGGGTAGATATTTCTTCCAGTCGACGCTTTCGAAATAGTTCGCTTTCAGCACCGGCACGACCTGCGGGGCGGCGCCGAGCGCGATATCGACCGATGCCTTCTGACCGGCTGAATGTTCGGTCGCCAGCGTGTTGATGATGCGCGCCATGTCGGCGCCGGGCAGGAAGTTGATGCGGATGTTGGTGCCGAAGTGTTTGTTCATCGCGGCCTGAAAGCGCGCGGCGCCCTGGATGCCCGCAAGGGTCGAGCCGCTCCAGCTCAGCGTCAGTGTGCCTTCGCGATTGGCGGCGGCAGCAAGCTCCTTGAGCGCCGCGTTGATTTCCTGAGCGGGCGCTGGAGCGCTTGCAAAGAACGCCAGCGCGGCCGAGAGCACGATCTGCGACAGAAATGACTTGCGTGCCGGCACCAAACCCTCCCGCGAATTCATTATCTGCCGCATTCTAATCCGAACACACGCGGACAGCATAGTTCGGCGATGCCGCTTATCGCCGCGCCTTGCCGTCGGGACCAATCGTGACGCCATAGTCCTTCTTCGCCGCAACCGCCGAGACATAGCCGGCGTCGAGATCGCGTTGAATGAGCGCGAGCGACCGTTCGGCCGGCGGACCGTGGCCGCCGCCACCGCCAGTCTCGACACAGACGAGATCGCCGGACTGCAGCTGATAGGCATTTTCCTTTTCGACGCTGCGCTCCTGCGTCTCGCCGGCTTTCACAAGCGTGAATCGCCCGGCCTTGCCCTCCCGGCCACCCTGCACGCCCCACGGCGGATACTTGGTGCGGTCGAGATTGGTGCCGAGCAGGCACGGCCGCAGGATGCGGTAGACCTTGCGAAAGCCCATGCCGCCGCGGAACTTGCCGGCACCACCGGAATCCTCGCGCAGCGAGAACGTCTCAATGCGGAACGGCATCAGCGATTCCTGCAGCTCGAGCGGGATGATGCGGGTGTCGCCATGCGCCATGGTGCGGTAGGGCCCGGAGCCATCGTGGGTCGCGCAGGCGCCCCAGCCGCCGTGGCCGCTATCGTGGGTGTCAAAGAAGCTGCCGTTGGCGCGCCGGCCGTAGAAGCGCACGCCTGAATGGGTGCCGAAGTGACCGCCCGGCACGCGCGCGGGCAGCGCCTTCTCGAGCGCCTTGATCACCGCGTCGATCACGGTCGGAAACGGCGTCGGATACATGAACATGGGCGCGGTCGGATCGGCGCTGATCAGTTTGCCGAGCGGCAGCACGAGCTTGATCGGGCGGAACGTGCCCTCGTTCGCCATATCGTCGGCGCCAATGAGATATTTGAAGGCAACGCGTGCGATGGACTGACCGCCGCCGTA
>Ga0209488_10004021_pt1 | contig 11610 bp, 14 predicted proteins | sample Rivendell_Oct201_8_FD_188349 | JGI IMG/M metagenome (GOLD analysis project Ga0209488, IMG submission 188349) | Vadose zone soil microbial communities from the Eel River Critical Zone Observatory, Northern California, USA -... | ecosystem: Environmental > Terrestrial > Soil > Vadose zone >... | reverse complement strand
GGGAATTCAGTAGAAGCTCCTCTTCTTGAGATGTTGGAGAGGATGCACACGGATCGGTGGAAAGTCTTTAAGACTTGCAGGCATTGGATGGAGGAAAAGAGGATGTATCACAGAGACCTGAACATGAAAATCGTGAAATATGCAGACGACGTGATTTCAGCCTCTAGATATGCCTATATGATGCGCCGCCACGCGATTACGCCTTATTTTAAAGTCAAGTCTAAGCCGGTCCCAATCGGAGCATCAAATTGGTAACTGAAACCCAGAATCAGCCGGTTAAGAAACGGAAGATCAGGGCTTCTGATTGGCAGGAAGTAGAAGATTTCCTCAAGAAGGAACTCGGGCGTAGGAAAGACTCTGACTTCAGAAAAGACCACGAAACGATCTGGAAAGAGGTAGATCGTCAAATCTCCATGAAGCCGATGATGAGATATATGCCAGACGGCAAGGAGGCTCCGCGTGACTGGAGGTCTGCTTTTGAATTAGGCGAACTGTCCAAAGCTTCTGAGATCATTACGGCTGACGTGATGAGGCTTATCTTTCCAGCTAATAGGACATGGTTTGAGAGTCACGTAAAGGCTCCAGTAAAACTTGATCCGCAGACCGGAAAGGCTCTTCAAGTAGATCAGAAGCTCCAGCAGAAGGCTGATGCAGTTTATAGGTCTCTACTTGCACAACAGCACTTAGACTTTGGCCTGCGTGCCAGAGTTGAACTTTCGGTCAAAGAGTCTTTGCATCATGGTTCTTTCGTGGCTACTTGTGAATGGGAGACGCAGAACAAGATTTACGATGGTAAGGGAGTTGAGTCTCTAGAGGCTCCTGTTTGGAAGCCGCACAGTATGTGGAACTGCTATCCAGACTCAAGTCCAGCTGTAATCCCGGATGGGGCGATCTTCTACACCGGCTCCATGATGATAGTTTCGTATATGCCGCGCTACAAGGTATTAGCCTTGAAAGGCGATGGATATATGAACATCTCGAATACCAAGATTCCGAAACGTAAGAATACGAACAAGGATGTCGATACTGATGATATAGAGCTTGTTACGTATTACGGAGACTTAACGATTGAACGAGATGACGGAGATATCTTTCTCCCGAATTCCAAGTGTATTACAGCGAATGAAACGATCATCTTCTATGCGCCGAATGAGATGCCGTTTCCGCAAGTGATTTACATGGGGTATGAAAGACAGGACGTTAGAGACCCTTACTTTACAAGTCCCATAGTCAAGAACTCGCCGATGCAGAAAATGACCACGATCCTTGCCAACTTCTTTGTTGATGGTGTGGACCTGTGGACAAGACCTCCGGGCACTTATGATGGGAACGATGCTTATCTTGTGAGGCAGGGCGGACCCAATTTAGCTCCTGGTTCCATGACGCCATCTAAAGGCTCGAACAAGGTCACGTTCATGCAAGTCGGAGACCCGAAGGCTGCTCTGCAGGGCGTTCAATTCGGCTTGCAGAAGATCGAGGAAGGGACGGCGGTCAATGCGATCAGGTCAGGAGCATCCGATGCCGACCGCAAAACTGCTACTGAAGTAACGAATACTCAACAGTCAGGAGAAGTCAGGACGGTTGACTTCGTATCCAAGATCGAGCCATCTGGCTTGAGGCGCTTTCTCTATATGCAGCATGAATTCAACCTGAAATATATGAAGGACTATTCCTTCTATTGCCCTGAAAAAGAGCTGCCTGATTTCATTTCATTGCAGAAGAAAGACCTTCCGCAGACCGTACATTTTGAAATCGTAGGCTCCAAAGGCGTCTTGGGTGAACAACGTAGAGCCCAGCAAATGACGGCGGTGACGGCCTTTGCTTCCGGCAACCCCCTATTTGCGCCTCTACTGAACGCTCCTCAAATCCTGATCGATATGTATGAGGATGCTGGGGTGAAGGGTGCTGAGACTTATGTCAACACACAGCAACCTCAGATTCCTCCTCAAGTTCAACAACAGATGCAACAGATGCAGCAACAGCTTCAGGAAATGGGCCAAGAACTACAGAAGGCCAAGTCTGGAGAAGCTGCTGCTATGGCGAAAATCGATATTCAGAAGCGCGAGGCCGAGGCCAACTTTGCCATCGAAAGGGCAAGACTTGAGATTGAAAAAGCTCAAGCCATGTCTGCAATGAAAGCTGACGCTGCTGATATTGTCAGGAAGGCGAATGAATCCATTGCCAAGCTTGAAATAGACCGCAAGGACACTGAAGCGAGATTCGCCCTAGAGGCAGCATCGGTCAAAAAAGAGTTCCAGCTTGAACAGCAGCGCATTAATGACCAGCGTGCACTTGATAAGCAGGAAATGGACGCCAAAATCGCTCTGGCAGAACAAAAAGCGACCGAACGTGCTGCGGCACAGCCGCCCAAGAAAGTCAAGATCAAGCGGACCCAAGATGGTTATGAGGTCAACTGATGGGCCTGTCAGTCAGCCACAGCCTTTCGGCCACTACTCCGAATGATCCTGCCTATGAGATACAGCCCAAGCACTGGAATTCAGGGCACATCTATACCTTAAACGCTGTTGGTTCTGAAGTATCCGGGGCGTTTGGCAATGGCGGCGGAGTAAGTTTCGGCCTTTCGGCAGACGGTTTCATCACCGCCGCTGCGCCAACTGGCGCTCCCAGTCCGATCAACTTCTCGGCAGGCACGACCTCCAGCAATATTGGTAGCGTTGTGTTCAGTAATAGTGGTGGGGTCAGCTTTGGCCTCAACGCATCGACAATCACAGCCACGGTTGCAACCAACTATCAAAGTCAGGGTGCCTACCTGACGACTGCTGATCTTTCTGCGAACAGTTCAAAATATGTCCAGAACTGGAAACTGACGGCTAACACTTCAGGCACTACTTCTTCCGCTCAAGGCACCGATTTATGGCTTGCAGGCGGGAATGGCGTCACGCTCTCAGGCAATAGCAATACGATCTCTTTTTCGGTCGCCACTAACTATCAGAGCCAAGGCGCATATCTGACGACCGCGATGCAAAGCAATGCGGCTACGATCTCGAACATCAATCTGTCGGCTGGGACAACATCCAACAATCTCTCAGCGTTCGTGCTGAGCAACAGCAATAATTTCAGTTTCGGACTGAATGGGAGTACCGTAACGGCGAGCTACACAGTTCCCACCGTCACGAATAGCTCTATGACGGTCAGCGATGCCGCGACCTCCGGTACATTGGCGAGAATCGCATTCACCAACCTGAACGGGGTGACTCTAAGCCTTTCTACCGGCGCTGGTGGCTCGCACACAATTGTTGGAAGCCACAACGCCTTAACCTCACAGTCCACGCAGTATCAGGCGATGACCCTTGCCGGGAATACGGCTGGGACCACTACTTTCAATGCCTCTAACAACGCGACTTTGTTCTTCAATGGCGGGAACAATATTACGTTGTCGGGGAATGGTTCAACCGTAACGATCATCGGCCCAAGCCCGGGTGCAGGAGTTGCGGCGGGCATAAGCAACACTGGAAACACGGCTGGAAATACTGGGACGGTTTCTTCCGGGACGCTCGTTTTTGCGGCATCTGGAGGCATAACAGCAAGCGAATCTACTGCTGCAGGCCAGTCAACGCTATGGTTTTCGGTAGCTGCTCCAATAGCACAGACGAATCAGACGGTCGGTCTCTACGCGCTCGGTAATACGACGCAGAATTCCAGCACCACGTTGGACGCGAGGACGATGTCCTTCAACGGACTCGGGGCAGCTACGTGGGGATACTCCAATGGTTCGATTCAGGTTTCTGTCCCAGCTACCTCTAGTATAGTCGGGACAAGCGGGATTTCAGTCAGCACGGCGGGAAGCACAATTTCCATACTGCCTAAACCCTTGAGCGCGTGGGACCCCTATCCCATTATTACTGGAACGGGAACATCCAGTCACGCTCCTGCCTCTTTCTGGTTCAGCAAGATGAATCTGGACTGGGATGTTGCGGTGAGCTATGCGAATGTCCTGAAGTCACTGAATGTAAGTGCGCCGGGGATGAGTTCCCAGAACTCGTCAGCAACGAACAAGTTTTCATATTCCCATGGGCTGACTTTCTTTACTCGGCAGGATTTTGGTGCAAATTCCACCAACATGAGCCAGTGGACGACGGCGAGTTTCGGAATGACCGGAACTCTGTCGCAGTCCTCAAGCTCCGCAAGCGTGGCTTTGAGTTGGGTAACGAATTCGACTGGCGGAACGACCTCTTTCAGTACGACGAGCGGATCAAACCTCTGGACAAACTTCTTCACCGGGATGCAGATGTTCCGCATTCCGCTTGTAACGACCCTGACGCCGGGAGAGTATTTCATCGGTCAGGCGCATTCAAGCACAACAGCTACGGTGGGCAGCAATTTCACGCTTATAAGTGTGAGCAATTTGCATATCGCTCCGCAGTCCAATACATTTGCGACCATTACAAGCAGTGGGTCTCTTGGAGCAAGTTCTCCTGAAGGGCTTGGTATAGGCGTAGCTTCCGCAGTCACAACCAACAACACAATGGCAATATCGGTGATCTCAGCTGGGACGCAGAACTGGTGGTATATGAATTTCAGCAATACCTAGAGGAGAGATCATGGCAACTAGCTATCACAAGAATATCGACGGTCAGGCTACGACTATTGACGCGACGGCGACAACAACGATTACCTTCCCTTGCGACAATCTAGTCACTGTTCTATACGAAATTACTACTGTCGCAATCAGTCCGGATAACAACAATCAAAAGGCATGGTCGCAAGTTGTAGTAGCAAAGAGAGTCAATGGAGGTGTAGCTATCAATGGAAGCCTCTCCAATTTGCTTTCTCCAATAGGAGACCTAGGCGCAACGACTTGGACTGTTCAAGCCACCACTAGCGGGAATAATCTGGTCATGCAGGTAGTAGGGCAGGCCGCGACGAAAATAAACTGGTTCATGTCCATCTGGGCTACTTGCGTGATGGGTGATTAGTGGCCTATACCAGCACTTTCCCGCTAACCGAGAACCCGATCAGCGAGGGCGGGGTATGGCTCCAGCACAATACCAACCGAGCAAAGGTCCTGACGACAGGCGGAAATGCCTTCGGGACTGGAACTAACAACGACGGCTATGCCTATCTCGCAGGGTTTGGTGATTCAATTATTGAAACTACGATCTTTCGTGACGCCACTCTTTCCGACTCGGAGCCCAATTCCTACGAGTTCGAACATCTCCATCGAGTAACAGATACTGCTGGCACAACGGCATGCTATGAACTGGATTGCTCCTACGGCGGCGGTTTTAACCTTGTTCGCTGGTCTGGTGCTACAGGTTTCGCCGTGCTTTCCAACTTGATTACGGATGCGAATTTCTTCCCGGACGGTGGTGGGGGTCAATGGCGTGATGGGTACAGGTTCAAGAGTGAACTTGTAACCGCAACGAGCACCATCAATATTTATGCTGATTCCGGTAGTGGCTATGTCAAGTTCTTCCACTACGTTCTTGGCGCTGATACGGTCAATGACAATCCTCCTTTATCGACTGGCGACCCGGCGCTTGCACTTTTCACCACTATCGGAAGTTCCAATCTGCTTGGGTTCAAAGATGTGACGATCACTCCAAACGCCGCAAGCAATCAACTCGCATGGATAAAAGCATGAAGCAAGCCATTGGCAGGCACAACGAGAACATCCAGCAATCGACCGCCAGGATAATTGAAGGCGGAACTTGGAAGCGCCAGCGTGTGGTCATGCTGATCCCGGCGGGCGAGATGATTCCCACGAAGGTATATCTGAATCATTGCTCGCTGATTTTTCCTCCTAACCAGCCCGCTTACAGACTGGCGACTGAGGACTTGGAGGTCGGCGAAGCTTTCAGCACTTCAATACAAGGGATACTAGATCATCCAGAGTTCAGCAAGTGGGAATTTCTGCTAACGATCGAGCATGACAATCTCGCTCCCAGTGATGGGATAGTCGCACTCATTAAACACATGGAGGCTCATCCAGAACTCTCAGTCATAGGGGGCCTATATTGGACGAAGGGCGAGGGTGGAGTCCCGCAGATATGGGGCGACCCCAAAGACGCTATCCCGAACTATAGACCTCAACCACCTGATCCCAATGGTGGTCTGGTGGAGTGTTGCGGAACAGGAATGGGTTTCACGCTCTGGCGACTCAAGATATTTAAGGACGAGAGGCTCAGAAAGCCATGGTTCAAGACTGTGGCCGATTCAACCGGCGTGGGCACTCAGGACCTCTACTTCTGGGGCGACGCTAGAAAATACGGATATCGATGCGCGATAGCCTGTGACGTGAAGGTTGGACATCTGGACCACATTGGCGCGTTTGGTCCAAAAGGAATGGTATGGTAAGTCATTACACCTCTATAATAGTGTCTCACATTAAGGAAGCACTATGGCATTGTCGCCAGCGGAAAGAAGTGCGAGATATAGAGCGAAGGACATCGAGGCTTTTAGAGCTAAGAAGCGTGCCCTTACGAAAACGCCTAAGCATCGTGACAAAAGAACAGAGTACATGCGCAAATATCGCGCGGAGCACAGGGAAGCCTTTAACAAGATGTGTAAAGAATCCCATAACAGGATTCGAAGAAACCGAACACCGGAAGCAAGGCACGACCAGCATTTGCGATCTCGTTATGGAATAACGCGAGAAGATTTTTTGCGCATTCTAAAAGACCAAGGAGAAATGTGTTTGATTTGCGAAACGAAAACGTCCGGAGGGAGAAATTGGCATATGGATCATTGCCACAAAACTGGAAAACTTAGATCAATTCTTTGTAATTCCTGTAATCCGCACCTTGGATGGTACGAAAAGAATGCGGTCAAAGTTCACGAATACCTAAAGGCGCATGCATGAAACGCAAACTCAAACCTGTTGAAGTCGTCGCGCCTCTCAAGCTCGATCTTGGTTGCGGCAAGAATAAAAAACAAGGGTTTGTTGGCGTTGACGTTCTAAAGTTCGATGGGGTAGATGAAGTTTTAGACCTCTCCAAGCCATGGCCGTGGAAAGACGATTCAGTGAGCGAGGTTCACAGTTCTCATTTCCTCGAACACTTGACCGGCGAGCAACGAATTGGATTCTTCAATGAGCTTTACCGAGTCCTCCAAAAAGACGCAAAGGCTACGATCATCACTCCGCACTGGCGCTCGGGGAGAGCCTATGGCGATCTCACGCATCAATGGCCGCCAGTAGTCGAATTCTTCTGGTACTACTTGGACAAGAACTGGCGTGCAGCAAATGCTCCGCACCTCGCGCTCAACTGCGACTTCGCCTGCACATGGGGTTACAGCCTTGCTCATCCATGGCCACTCAAGAATCAAGAGGCGCAAGCGTATGCTCTCCAGCATTACTGCGAGGTCGCCCAAGACATGATTTGCACGGCGGCCAAAAGAGTGCAATGAATCTTACCCTCATAGGGCATGGCTATATTGGCTCTGCTATTGCCAAACGTCTTGACTCGCAAGGCACTGGATTTGTCTGGTATCACCACGATGAACCTTGGGTTGCTTGTGGTGGAGCGATCATCAACGCTGCTGGATTTACAGGCTCCCCTAATGTCGATGCTTGTGAAAATCAGAAGGCAGATTGCTTACGTGGCAATGTCCTTTGGCCGCTGGAAGTACAGCGTCGTTCCTGCGGGCTTCCGGTAATTCATATCTCAAGCGGATGCGTCTACAATGGATACGAAAAGGAATGGACGGAGGAGGATGCGCCGAATTTCGATTTCAGCAATGGCTCGTTCTATTCAGGTTCGAAGGCGCTCGCGCAGGAAGCGCTGAGGCCATTCATGAACCGTTCATCCCTGCTCAGAATCAGGATGCCTTTTGGCAGCGAACCGCATTCCAAGAATTATCTGACTAAGCTTGCGACTTATCCTAAGCTGATTGACGTGCGAAACTCGCTCTCGCGCGTATCGGATGTGGTAGATGTTGCGCTCCATTTCGCCTTCGAGAAGCCGCAGGCAGGAATCTACAATGTCTGCAATCCTGGTGCGGTCACGACAAGCGAGGTGGCGGACAAACTTGGATTGACCAAAAAATGGTTCACCGCCGAGGAGTTCAAGGCATCGGTCAAGGCCCCGAGATCGAACTGTGTTCTAGACACGCGCAAATTGCAAAAAGTGTTTCCGATTGCGCCCCTATCCATTGCACTCGATGAGGCTGTCGCAGCCTATAAGGAGTTCAAGGAGGCTGCCTGATGGCGAATTTCGCTTATCAGGTAACTGGTGCGTTTCAAGGCAATGGACAGTTTGCGTTTCAAGGTTCAGTTGATGCGATTGCTACGTCCGTTGGCGGTGGTGCGTCTGGAGCAAAACGCTATCGTCAACCTCCATGGTGGGGCGATGAGAAGAAAAAGAAACTACTCAAGAAAGTCGAGGCTGTTCAGCTTCAGATCGAAAAGAAGCGCGAGCAGATTGACTTCGCTCCGGACCTATTCAGGATTCAGAGACTGATCGAGCAGATTGCCGAGCTTCAGAAGCGCATGATGAAATTGCTCGAACAGATAGAAGAATTGAATAAGTTAGCTGGTGATGAGGAGGCCATGCTTGTCTATACGATCTACAGGAGCCTGCATTGATTTTGCAAGAAGCGTTAGGAGATGTTGAATACAGGAGACTTCTGAATAAAATGAAGGATGCTCGTCCCACTGTTCCTGCGTGGGACGGAAAGTCTGACAATACGGACGATTGGAAGCACAAATCGGCCATGCAGGAAGGGTTTGACCTTTGTTTGGCTACTTTCGGAATATCACTTTAGGAGATTCAAATGACAGAGCAAATGCAGCAGAGCACCAAGCCTGCTGACACCACGGCTCCGGCAGCGACCACAACCGCCCCGGCAGTTCCAGCAGCAACGCCTCTTGAGAAGGTCTATACAGACTTCAAGATCGAGGCAGACGCGGCAGAATTCAAACCGCAACCCAAGCAGGATAGTCCTCAAGTTCAAGCTCCTGTAGCGCCAAAAGTTCCCGATCCTTTCGATCCGAACTTCGGTGCTTATCAGCAGCAATTGGCTACTGGACTGACTGCATTGAACCAAAACCTCGCGGACACACAGGCTAGGCTCACCAATATGCAGCAACAGCTTACCTACGAACGCACAGAGGCAGATATCAAGCAGGCCGTTGGCACCATCGTTGAGAAGTCAGGTTTGAAACCTTCCATTGCGGAGGTTGCTTTGCAGGCGAAAGCCAGAGATGACCCAAGATTCCGGGCGATTTGGAATAACAGGGCTAAAAACCCTGTAGCTCTCAAGGCTGCTTTGAGCGCCGTTGCAGATGAGTTTCAGGCGGAGTTCACTGTCAAGCAAGACCCTCAATTGGTAGAGAACCAACGTGCCGTTCAGGCTTCAAGAAACGCAATGGCTACTACCCAGAAACAGACGGATCAGGATAAATGGACTGGAATGACGCCTAATGAAAGACAGGCCGAAGTTCAACGAATGATTCGCGGAGGTAGATAGCCTCTTAGGAGAGGCACTTGGCTTTACTTCAATCAAACTTTGCATCAACAGTACCAGCACCGGTAAATTTCGTGCTGATGGAGACTTTGCTCTCCGCAGCGCGAAAGCGGCTCCCGTACTTTAACGGGACATTGCCGGGTAGCCTGGAAAAGGCTCAAGGTGCGGCATCGGTCAAATGGCGTCGTATTGAGAACCTTACAGCAGTAACCACGGCACTTACCGAGTCAACGGAAGCAACAACGCCAGCTTTTGGTAATGGTCGAAGCACAGTAAGACCTACCATTACGGACGTAACGGTTGCTATCCAGAAATTCGGTAACGGTATCAGCCTTACTGAAGAAATCGACCTCTTTAACGTCAATAGCAACTCAGCTGCTCTGATGGATACTTTGGGGGCAAATGCTGGGGAGTCTTTGAATACGTTGATGAGGAACATCTTCGACGGTGAGTCCGTAATCGTGCGGTTCGGGAATGGCTCTGCTGGAACACCAGCGGCTAGCTATTCTTCGGTGGCGGAGGCAATCAACCTGAACGACATCCGTTTTTCGGTTAATGCACTCAACCGCAATTCAGCGATGAAGTTCACCCCCGCAGGATTTGGGTCTCAGAATATCGGGACCTCGCCCATTCGTCAGTCGTTCTACGGTATTTGCCATGTGGACGTGGAAGAAGAAATCCGCGCCCTTACTGGTTTTATCCCCGTAGAGCAGTATGGCGGATATACGGAGACTGAACCGGGTGAGTTCGGGGCTGTAGGCGGCGTAAGGTGGTGTTCGACTGAGATTGCACCAATCATCTCGGACGGGTCCACTGAGTCCGCTGCGGCTGCTGGATTCCACGGTAGCACTTCCATTCTGCATGACGTTTACTCGACCTTCATCTATGGCCGGGAAGCGGTAGGTTCAATTGGTTTGGGTGAAAACCATGCCAAGGAAATCTACATGATGTACGACAGAGTTCCTACGGTGGAACTGATCTACCACAAGCCGGGAAGTTCCGGTATTGCCGATCCATACAATGAAGTCGGGTCGCTGACGTGGAAGTCCTGGTTTGCCGGTAAGAGACTCAATGAGAACTGGATCGCAAAGATTCAGACTCTCAGCAAGAAATACTAACGGCGGTTCCCCCGACCATTTCTTTCCCCTTCATGGTCGGGGGTTTTTTAAGGATGTCCATGGATCAGTTTGAACTCGCAAGGCAGAAGACAGAATTACGCGAAGCGCGCAAGGCGAGATATGCCTCCACTCTTGAGGCCGAAATTAAATCAACCCCAATGCCAGCTCCAGTCAGTGATCCGTTTAATTCTCTCAGAGTCATCAATGAAAAGCCACGAAAGAACGGTGTTTTTACCATCAGCGTTGATATGCCGCACGCTCAATTTACCTTCAGTCTGGTGAAGGAAAGCATCCTCTCTCACGCTCCCAAAAATAGACTTACTGAGTCTGAGATCAGGAAACATATCATTCAGGGATTGAAACCGCTTCTAGGAGGGATAGATTGAATTTCCTTTCCGGTGTGACGAGGATCATGCGTATCGAAGGCATCCTTCGAGGTGATACTGATGCGCCCACGACTTTCTCGGACCTTCAGCATGGCGCAACTATTAACCTCGCCCAGATAGCCATTCAGGACGAATTGAACGAACTGACCTCGGATGCGCTTTTGCCTTATGAGAAGAAAACTACTGGAAGCATTGTGACAGTTCAAGGAACCAGAAGTTATGCGCTTGCTACTGACTTCATCAGGTTCTTCGGCAGGGCAATGCTTTTTTGTTCTGCTGATAGCTTTGAGATGTTTGAGTATCCTGGTGGAGAAGATAGAATCAAAATTCTCTACTTCGATTACAAAACCACGCAAAATCTTCCTATTCATTTCTACTTTGAAGCTACGACTACAAAGCAGATTTCGTTCTGGCCTGTGCCTCAATCGGCAAAGACGTACATCTACGATTATGAAGGTGATGTCTCGGTGACTAATGCAACCGATACTTTACCTTTCCACAACGAACAAGAGGCTCAAGCGTTTTGCAGACTTGCTGCCAGACGTTTTAAATATCTCTACCAAGGGCTGAACATAGCCGACATAGATCAGGATAGCGAGCATATGAAAGCAAAAGCGGTTCTGGCTGACATGATTGTCGGCAAGAACCCATCGAAAAACTATGCTCCCGTTTATAGATGA
>Ga0209488_10004020_pt1 | contig 11611 bp, 11 predicted proteins | sample Rivendell_Oct201_8_FD_188349 | JGI IMG/M metagenome (GOLD analysis project Ga0209488, IMG submission 188349) | Vadose zone soil microbial communities from the Eel River Critical Zone Observatory, Northern California, USA -... | ecosystem: Environmental > Terrestrial > Soil > Vadose zone >... | reverse complement strand
TGAGAATACCAGATTCCCCCTACTCCAGACTCTCGCCTTGTCCTTAGCTTCGTGTAGAATCTGCCCTAAAGAAACAGGTCGCAGAAACAACTTGCCTGAAGTGGCTTGCTTGCGGAGGGACTGGATTGCGACTGAAACGGCGACATTTCGTTAGGACAAGTTGTCTCTCGGCTGGCTCTCTGTTGTTCGGCTGGGCGCATCCGGCGCTCTCCGCCAGGTTGAACGCCACATCCCAAGATTCCTTTGCAAACGGCAAGCTTCTCGGTCAGCTCGAATTCCTCACTGAAGGTCCCGTGGAAATGGACGCCGCTTTTGGAAACGAGCTCGATGGCCGGCTCTATACGTCCCTTGCGGATCTCGATGGGCAACGTCTCGTGACGCCGCCCGAGCGTTTCTACATCCGAACGCGCGCTTCACAGATTCTTCCCACGCCCGATCACTGGACCGTCCCAGTCGATGGGTTGGTTGCCCAGGGGCTGGAGCTAAAGATCGGCCAGTTACACAGCAAAGCTCGACCGCTCGGAGTTCATCTGCTGGAGTGCGCCGGAAATACCCGCGCAGCGCACTTTGGAATGATCAGTGTTGGAGAATGGGCTGGTATTCCCCTTTCGGAAATTTTGCTGGAAGCAAAACCGAAACCCTCCGCTGCGCATGTCCTTATTTCGGGCTTTGACCGCTACATCAGAAGCTCCGCTTCGTCGACTCCCGGCGCAAGCTGGATTTTCAAACTGGACGACCTTCTGAGATCGAACGCTTTCCTAGCAACGCAGCTCGATTCCAAACCGCTTTCAAGAGATCACGGCGCTCCGGTGCGCCTGGTTGTGCCCGGCTGGTATGGCTGCTGCTGTATCAAGTGGGTAGAGCACATTTCTCTCGTGGACGACACTGCTGAATCAACTTCCCAGATGCTCGAATACGCGGCCCGCACACACCAGAATGGCAGTCCGAGACTAGCGAAAGACTTTCTGCCCGCGCGCATTGATCATGCGGCCATGCCCATCCGCGTGGAAAAGTGGCTTGTTGACGAAAAGATTCGTTACCGAATCGTCGGACTATTGTGGGGAGGCTCACAACCGATCAAGACTTTAGCGATTCGTTGCAATCCAGAGGAAGATTACGTGCCCGTCGATTCCCTTCCGGCAGCGCAAACTGCGCCGTGGACGATCTGGTCGCACGCTTGGTCGCCCGCTGCGCGGGGCACTTATATAATTCGACTCGCGATAAAGGAGCCGGAGCTGCGTGCGAGACGTCTGGAATCCGGTTACTATGCTCGTACCGTCGAAATCACTGAGGTTTGATCAGCAAGGATTCCGGATTTGCGTCGCCACCTTATCTGTAGCTGCATGATTCTCATGGTTTTCGCAAGCACCAGCGTGCAGATTCGCGCGCAAGTTGCCGATCACGCCGGGCATGCTCCGCCCGAACCGGTTCCGCGCGAAATTCTAGATCGTCCCGTGCCTCTTCGTACCGGGATCGGCACTGTCCACGAAAAAGTCTCCACCTCCTCGCCCGAGGCGCAATCGTTTTACGATCAGGGCCTGGCCTACCTTCACTCGTTCGTCTGGATTGAAGCCATTCGCTCCTTTCACCAGGCTCTACGTGCCGATCCGAATCTTGCTATGGCGTATCTCGGCCTCGCCGATGCATATGTTGGGCTGCACGACCCGGCCACGGCGCGTGCAGCTTTCGAGCGTGCCAGCTCATTTGAGAAAAAACTCAATGAACGCGAACGCACCTGGCTCGCCATCCGCGACGCGGAAATCAGCTACGCAGAGGATGGTTCGAATGCCGACGTGTACGTGGCCTACCGCAAATCGGTTAGCGATGCGCTCAAAAAAAACCCCAACGACCCGTGGCTATGGATCCAGCGAGGCTTGGCTGATGAAGCTTCGCCCTTTACGCACGGACAAGCCGGCGGTGTCGATACATTATCCTTCTACAAGACCGCTCTCACGCTGGCGCCAGAGAATCTTCCCGCACTCCACTATTATGCGCACACGTGCGAGAGCATCGGCCGCATCAACGAAGCGCTCGAACTCACGGCCAAATACGCGCGCCTCGCTCCCGCCATCCCTCATGCACACCATATGCACGGACACGAGTTGCTGCGGTCCGGCCGCACCGAAGAAGCCATTCAGGAATTTTTGCGAACGAAGGAACTCGAGGACAACTACTACCGCGTCGAAAAAATTCCCGCGCAATACGACTGGCACCACGCTCACAACTTGCAGCTGCTAGCCATGGCCTATCAATCGCTCGGTCAGATGAAATCCGCCGGCAAATTTTTCCATGAAGCGTTTGCGACGCGAGCCTACACCGAATTTCTTGAATACAATCGTCGCGCTTGGCCGGAATTTCTGATTAATCGCAGGCGCTATGACGAAGCTCTCGAAGCATCGCGCGAATTAACCCAAAGCCCATTTGCTATGGCACGACTCGCGGGGCACACGCTCGCCGGACAATGCCTTCTTGCACAGAATCGCATGGACGACGCCAAGGACGAATTCAACGCCGCCGAGCGTGAATCCGAGGCTCTTGCTCCACGAGTCGCCGCCGCGCTTCCTTATCCCACTGTTCTTCGCGCCCAGATTCTTCTCCGGGAAAATCATACCCAGGAGGCTGAATCCCTTCTCACCGACGTCGAAAAGTCTATTCTGTCCATGCCCGGCCCCGATGCCTGGAGCTCCTCCACATTTGAATTGGAAACCATCGCCCAGGGGGCGCGCGAAGCTGGTGACTGGAATCTCGCCAGCTTCACCGCCCGCAACATCATCGAACACAATCCCAATTACGCGGGAGGCTACTATGCAATGGCTCTTGTCGCCCAACACGCCCAAGACTCCGCCGCCGAATCCCAACTCCTCGCCTCAGCGAAAAAATTCTGGTCCAAAGCCGATCCCGACCTCCCCGAACTCGCCGCCCACAAGAAACTTACCGGTCAGCCGTAGACGCGACGCATTGTCGCTGATAGACCACTACGTCATCGCCATACGAGCCGTCTTGCGCGTACGCCACGTTTCTCCCGCCCAGATATTTCAACCTTTCGTCGTGCGCCGACGGCAGGGGCGTATTCGACACAAATATTCCTCCGGTATTCATCATGCGCGCGATGTTGCTCATCGCAAGCGCTTGCTGAAGGTGGTCGTAATAAAGCAGAATGTTTGTCGCCACCACCAGATCGAATCCTTCTCCCTCTGCAAAATCTGTTGTTTGTGCGACGATGTTGAGATCCACCGGTGAAACCCGCGCCGCACGATCCGCGGTGATCGCCACCGCTTTCAGTTTCACACTCGGCAACTGTTCCGGCACCATCAAGGGTTTCGCTGGAGTTCCGACTAATTCTCCAAATTTCTCCCAGTAGTTCACTGCCTGATTGGTCCACTGCGCATCAACATCCCGAGGCAATTGCACGACGTATCGGTGTCCGCCCTTCCCGGCAGCCGAAAGCTTCGCCACATGCGAATTCACCGCAGCGTTCAAATCCAGCGTTGCCACGTGCAACTCTTCTTTTTTCCCCAAGCCAAGTCGTTCGGCGCCCTCCATAACTGCAAATGGCTGAATCGTCTGCAAAGGGTAAAAATCATATCCGTCTCGTTTGTCCGTGAAATCCAGTCCCGGTCCGACAACGGCAATGCGTCTTACGCTGCCGGTTTTCAAAACTCCTTTGGCCAGTAAGGCGCGTAGCGTATCTTCAATCGCAAAATTCGGCAGCAGAGAGGTATCCACTGAGAGTCCGCGTTGCGCGTACAGAGTTCCCCGCGCTGCGAGTACTTCGCTCTTGTCACCCGACTTTCCAGCCTCGTCCAACTCTCTTTGATATTTCCTCTGCTCTAGAATGTATCGAGTTAAGTTCCCGGACAGATACGTTGCTCGCTGCTCACCGGCAATCTGTTTCCTCTTCAGAAACTCGTTCGCGAACGCGACGCGCTCGTTTCGCTTCTCTACTTCCGTCATCGCTGCAGCCAACTGGCGCACTCGTGCCAGCGCAGCCGGCTTCAAACTGCCCGTCACGGTGTCCAATGCTTCGTCGGAAGTAGCCAATCGCGGCAACTTGGTAAACGACGTCCCAAACAAGATCAAATTGCTGATGGAGTCTTCCACGCCGCGATCGATGCGCGATCTGACGTCGCGGTCCTGCTCGCGAATCCACTTGTCCCATTCATCGGGGGTGGCGATCTTGCTTCCCGGCAATTCAGAATCCGCATACTTCGCAAGTATCCCTCGCCCATCCTCGAATGCCAGGAATCGCACTTGCGGTTCATTCTTATTCGTCTGGGCTCGGCCGCCTTCTGCTCGCAGCGAAAGCACAATCGCTAGCGTGCACAGCGATGAGGCACACAGCCTTCTATTCCTAGTGACAATAGCGTCAGCGGACCGGAGCTTAATCGTGCGCATGTTGAAACGAACCCTAGAAAGTACACTACTTGCTTGGCTGCGATGAACCTGCACCAGGCAAACAGAGAAATGGCTACTGATTACTCTAACCCGTAGAAGCAAATGGCACACTTATAAAACTGTGAAAGCCTGGAGGCGGCTCATTCCCTCGGGGTTTGAAATTGTGGGCGGCCCTTCACTTGGACACTATCTCAGCAGGTTAATCTAACCGGAGCCCAAGAGTCTACTGTGCCGATAGATAGCCCCACCTCAGCTTATTGGTGTATAACCGTGCGCAACCGGCGGTCAACCCAGACACCGGTCTAGAAAATCACGGAGAGACAAAGATGAAAAAATCACTGATCGTGCTGGCAGTCGCAGCTTCAATCGTAGTTGCCGGTTTCGTGGGCGTTGCGCAGGCTCAGAAAGCTAAAAAAGTCGTCTACGTATCTTCAGAGAAGGCCACGTATACGCCGAGGCCTGGGGGCGGGCCTTCTATGCACATCCTCCGGGGCGACCCGGACAAAGGTTCTCACGCAACCTTTACAAAATTCGAGCCCGGGTTCGACGCTGGCATGCACACCCACACCAACGACGTTTCCTGCGTGGTCATCAAAGGCGCCTATCTATACAAGGACGAAGCCGGCGAAAAGCGTGTCGGCCCCGGCGAATATATATTCATCCCTGGCGGCCACAAACACTGGAGCGGCGGCGATAAGACCGAAGGCGCTCTTTTTTATCAGGAAGGCTCCGGCAAGTTCGACCTGATACCTGTGAAGTAGCAATGGCCCAGCACACTCGTAAACCGTGGCACTTTTCATAGCAGGACGCCTGGCGACCTGACGCAAAAGAACGGCTCCCTGGGGAAATCCCCGGGAGCCGGGTAAGTGCCCGTAGAGCGGTCTGGTGTCTTCACAAAAAGGTGCCGGGTCCAAAGTTCCCGTACAATGATTCACGTCGACCATGCCTTCACTTCGCCGCACTCAAACCATCTACGTCACTCTGGAGCCGTTTCTCTCCCTTCGCGGAGTCGTTCTCCATCACTTCGACCAATTCCTGGAAGGTCTCAATGAAGCGGAGTTCCCTTGTATCTGGCTGACCGGTTTGACCCGCGCACAACTGGATGAGCCGCGCCGCCGCCTGGGCCACGAAGATCCCTTCATTGGAGAAAGCGGCTGCGGAGTTTATCTTCCCGAAGACTATTTCCATTTGAAGTCCGGCAACACCATCCGCCTCGGCCGCTTCACCTGTATTCCTATCGCCAAGCCGCAGCCCGCCGCCGCGGAAGCTCTCGAAGAACTCTCGACCGACCTCGGTATCGCGGCCGTCTCTCTGCGCAGCCTTTCGCCGCGCGAACTCGTGCAGAACACCGGTTTGCCCGCCAGCGAAGCCGAGCGCATTCGCATGCGCGATTTCGATGAACTATTTTTCTTTGCTGGCGCTTCCGACTCCGACATCGCCAAATTTGCCGTTGAAGCGAAAACCCGCGGCTTCACTCTGCAAAATCTCGGCTCTTTCTGGTCGTTCTCCGTTGGCGGGGATTATGCCAAATGCATTCGCGAACTCGGCGCACTCTACGATCGCGCGCTACGCTACCATGCACTTCGTGTAGGCGTTGCGGTGACGCCGACCGCTGAAACCACGAATGCAGTAAATTCCGATATGCGGCTCAAGTCTCTGGCCGCGGCCTGCGATCGAACAATTTTTCTCGCGGAGCGACAGCCGTCGTCGGAGTCTCAGAATCTGGACAGCGTCGGCGACCTGGAAGAAGCTGATGAAGTTGAAGAAGTTGAGGAACGCGATTCGACAGGTGAAATCCACATACCGGCAAGTCGCGAAAATCCAGAGCGCCACTCGGCGAACTCCTTTCCACTCCACTCGCCCGACCTTTGGGAAAGTGTTTTGGCCTCGCTGCTCACGCGTCGCTAGTCATGATTTTGCGCGGCTGGCGTTGTTTTGATAGTACCCATAGGACTAGTTTTCGCTTCGCGATTGCCACGATTCGTGGCCCGCAGCGCTCAAAAAGGAAACTCCGTTACCTAAAGTCCGCTGTACAAATATCAGTAAAGCGACCCGGCAATCTAACGCAAGGCGAGAAACTGTTGAATTCCGCCAATGAATTGCGGTCCTGCTCAATCGCCGCATGGTGGAACTGAGATTGCTCCAATGTGCTCGTCTTGGCCGAAAGCTCCGCAGCATGAACAAAGCTTGGTAGCACTAGAGGTACTAGGAGATCCTTTATGGCTTGGTTGGTTCGCACCCTTCGTCTCCCGGCAGCCGAGTCGCACACCAATGTCGCGCTTGCCTTCTGCGTATTTCTGATGGGCTTGCTGTCGGTCGCCATCATCTGGCAAGCGCAGATCATCGCCAATCAGCGCGATGCGATTCGGTTTCTCGAAACAATGAAATTCGGCGGCTAAGTCCGTCTCGCTCGCTCCAAGATGCCTGCATGAACTGAGCGATTGCGGGCGCGTTCCTCACTACCGATTCACAGTAAGTTGCGTATGTTCAACTTTTCGACAATTCCGATGAGCGCAGTCTGGACATTTCCCTGCATTGGTGTAACCTCTCGGACGCAGGGGAATTTTCCTTGGGGAGAGATTCAGTGAAAAAGATTTTGATGATCGCAATACTCGCGGCGACTCCGTTGGCGACGCTTGCTTCGCAAGAACCATCGGCGCAGCCACAGGCGACGCCCGACACCAGTTCGAAAAGTGTGACGAATACTCACCATGCGCGGCGTCACCATAAGCGCACCAAGAATTCGCACCATGTGAAGCGGCACCGTGCTTCGAAACCGCACAGCCAGCCAACCTAATCGTCACCCGGCTCGAATTGCGCGTATCCTCGCGCAAACTCGAAAACTTATTCGTTGCACAAAACGTCGAAGACCATCTTTGCCATGCAAAACGGGGAGCCAGGCGGCTCCCCGTTTTTGCTATTTTCGCTTTGTCGTCCTCGCAGCCCGCGCATTACCGCGCGAGTTTCGCGTGAGCGACGCGCACCGCGTGCGCGGTGTGATCAGCTAGTGTTTCGCTCTAAGCCCGGTGGAGTCATACCGCCTCTTTCCGTGGCAAGTGAGCTCACGGTTTGGATTTACCCCCGTGCAACGCGGAATGCAAGAGAAATCGCAACACAAAAATGCGGTTGATTTTTTTGGACAGAGGAAAAACGGACTCGCTATTTGCCGACCGGACTACGAACGCTATTTTACAAACAACGATTCGCGTAGTTGGTCGCGGCCTACAAAGGATTTCACGGTTCTGAATCTTCCGAAGAGATCCTGAATTTCGCGATTCTGGTAGACGCGTTGCGCCGCGCAAGGGGCGATAGCGCCGATCACCTGCAGCGTGTTCGAATCAGCGACGCGGTAGCGCTGAAAACTTTCCGGCTTCTTGCTGTGGAACATTGCAAAAACAATGCCGCCCGGCCGCAAAATTTCGGTCAGGCAGCTGACGGTTTGCTTGGCGACCGCAGGCTCCAGGTAGTCCAGGTTGTCCCACAACAAAATCGCGTCAAACGATGACGGCGAATATTGCAGGCTGGCCTGCACAAATCTTGCTGCGCGCCCGGCCGGCGTCAGGTCAATCGCTTCGCTCGAAGTGGCGGCCTTCTGCAAACGTTTTTCTTCTTCAGCCAGAAAGTCTTTCCAGGAATGAAGTAGATCGTCGGACGTAACGCGGAAACCGCGCTCGATGAAAAAATTCAGCGTGGTCTGCCAAGCCGGGCCCAAATCCAGAAGCGTTCCGCGTCCCAGTCCGTCCAGGTTCCACAGAAATTCCTTCAAGCCATTCGAAACACGATTGGTTTCCGGAACCGGCGACGCAGCGCGTTGTGGACCGATCGCGATCGGCGGCGCACCTGCTCCTCTTTGATGGCCGCCGGCGTTCGCAGGCTGCGTCTGCCGTGATATATTGCGGCTGGCGCCACTATTTCCGATTCCCAGTTTGTTCAGTAGCCCCATGAGTTAGATCACCGCTGAACGCGAACTTGCCGCCGCGCTATTGCTCTTGCCGGACTCACTCGCGTCGGCTGGCGCGCTTTTCGGCTTGGCTTCCACAGTGCGCGATTGCGCTTTCCCTGCTTCCACTTTGCCGCGCAGCAAAGCTCCGTCTTCGATCGCCAGGCGCTCGGTTCGTACTTCGCCGGTCACACGTCCCGAATTCCACAACTGCACTTTTTCCGTTCCCTCGATTTTTCCATCTACCGTGCCGCGCACGATAACCTCGCGCGCAGAAATGTCTGCCTTCACTTTTCCATTCGGTCCAACCGTCACGCTGGCATTGCCGAAATCCAACTTACCTTCCACGGTTCCGTCGACGAATAAGTCTTCCTTGCCGGTAATTTCGCCCTTAATTCGAATCCCTTGGCTGATGCAAGCCGCGGCGCGCGGCGATACCGGCAGCGCTGAGGGCGCTGCATTTTGCGCTGGTGCGCTAGGGGCGGCACTAGCCGGAGCGATAGCGGTACTAGCTGGCGGAAAGCTGGTGTTCGCGGTTCCGGGAGCCGTCGCTTGCGGCTCTCCTTGCGGCTTTACTTCGTCTTTCCTCCACATCAGACACCTCGACGGAAATGGTTGGATTTTCGAAGTCGTCGGGCTGGAGGGCGGCGCGACTCAGAAACTTCAAGATAGTACAGGGTTTAGCGTATGTAAAGTGGAATGCAGCGGCGGTGCTTGGAGGTGCCCGGTAAATCAACACCCGGTCGGCTGTTCTTGAGGCTAGCAACCCACAACAAATGGGTGCTGATACGGGGGGCGTCGGCGATTTCTTGCGCCGTGGTTTAGCGCAGTTCCCACCACGCAACCACATACCCCGCGATCTCATGGAAGTAGCGCTTAACTGACTTGCGCTGCTCCCACCAATGCTCGGGATCGTAGTCTGCGTCGCGCGCACCGGCCATTCGAATGGTGACGTCTTTAGCGAGAACTTTTCCCAAGATGTACTTGGCACGTCGCGTGTGGTAATTCGAGGTCACAACAATAACATTTTTCCAGTTTTTCTCTTGCACCAGCTTCCGCAAAAACCCGGCTTCTTCCTTGGTGTTGTCGGCGTCCTGGGGAAATGGAAGGATGTTTTCCCGCGGAACACCCCGCTCAACCAGGTCATGGGTCATCAGCTCCGCGATTCCAGCATTTGGGCGCAGACGTATTCCGCTGGCCACCACTAGCGGCGCGAGCTTTTGCCGAAATATTTCGGCGGCGCGTGTTGCGCGGTCCGCATAAAAATTGTCGTCGCTTAAAATTATGATCGCGTCGGACTTCTCCAGCGGATCCTCTACCACCAGGCTTTCGCCGGCAAAGCGCAGCAGCGGGCGCCGCGCCAGGTAAATTCCGCCCAGCAGCACGGCCAGAAAAACCAGCGCAATCAGGGTGGAAATGATTCCGCCACGTTCATCGCGCCATTTCGTGTATTTCATGAATTTGGATCGATGGCGCGCAGTTGCTCCGCCGCCTGCTCCGGCAACACGGCATTGAAATAGGTTTCCTTGATGCTGTAGGACTTGCTCTTGGTCTCCACGATAGGAAGAATTTCGATGTGCCAGTGAAAGTCGTCGGCCAGCGTCTTCCAATAACCGGCCAGTTCGCCTTTTTTGCTGCGCGTGCTCGGACCGGTGTGCACCACCAAATGATAAGCAAGCGAAACTTTTTCCAGCCGACGCAGAACCCTGCCCAGCAACGCTGCGAGTTGCTTGCGGTTCGAACCAGCCTTGGGCTGTTCGAACAAATGATTGTGGCGGCGGTGCAAAATCCATACTTCGAACGGAACTCGCGAAGCGTACGGGCATAGCGCGTAGTAATCACCCTGCACATCCACGATCCGTTGGGCTTTTTTTTCCTCTTGCCGGACGATGTCACAAAAAACGCAGCGTTCTTTTTCCTTAAACCACTCGCGCGCTGCTCGCAACTCGTATTTGATGCGACGCGGTACAAAAATCGTGCCGGTGACTTCCGAATGTGCGTGGGCCCACTCCTCGCCAGCCAGCTCGCCTTGATTTTTGAACACACTCACATATTTCAGCCGCATATCCTTTTTCAGGTCGGCGATTCGGGAGACCCATACCGACAGCACGCGATCAATCTCTTCGTCGCTTAATTGCGAGAGGCGCTTGTTGTGATCCGGAGTTTCCACCACGATTTCGTGCGCGCCGGTTGAGCCCATGCGGTCGTACATGCCATCAGGCAGCCGACCAGGCTCGCCTTCGATGCGGTAGAGCGGATCAGGATGCGCCAACACCCGCACTTGCCAGGCACCCTCCGCAGGACTGGTCAGGATCGTCTGCTGCTTGTCGATTGCCGGGCGTTCGAACGGACAAGCGTCCGATCCGGCGGGCTCGCGCTGCCCCACCACCACCCAGCTCTGTGTTATAGGATCCCTGCGAATTTCCATTTCGGCTTCTTCCACCCAGAGCAAGAACTGTTCGCTCAACCTCTCGCTCAATTTTTCGTCTTTCTACCGTTGAAAAAATTGCTTTCGTCGCGCCTTAGTTTCTTAACGCCTGCCGGCAATGTCAAGCCGATCGACCGCCGTACTGCTCATTCCTCGGCATTCCGCGGGTCCCTTGCGTGCTATTCTTCGGATACAGCCGACCTCAACATGGACGATACCGATTACATGAAGCTCGCAGTGGAGGAGGCGCGTACTGCCGCCGATGCTGACGAAGTGCCCATTGGGGCGCTACTAGTGAGCCAAGGAAAAATTCTTGGGCACGGGGGAAACCGCACGATTCGCGATTGCGATCCGACTGCGCATGCGGAAATCGTGGCCCTGCGCGAGGCTGCAAGACGCGAAGGAAATTACCGGCTGAGTGGCACGACCCTGTATGTAACGCTTGAACCGTGCGCCATGTGCGCCGGCGCCATTATACAGGCGCGTGTGGCGCGGGTTGTCTATGGCGCGGACGATCCGAAAGGCGGCGCCGTGCGCACGTGCTTTGAAGTGTTGACCCATCCGAAGTTGAACCACCGGGTGGAGATCACCGCGGGGATTCTGGAGCAGGAGTGTGCCGCGCTTTTGCAGAAGTTTTTCACCGCACGCCGTTGAGTGCCGCCCTCTTCGCGAATTTTGTATTGCAGGGCACCCACTGCCTGCACAGCGTTGTGGCTCCGGCAATTCCTCTGCTAATCTAGCTTCTCTGTCCGCGGAGAGGTGGCTGAGCGGTTGAAAGCACTCGCCTCGAAAGCGAGCGTACGGGAAACCGTACCGTGGGTTCAAATCCCACCCTCTCCGCCATTTTT
>Ga0209488_10004018_pt1 | contig 11611 bp, 10 predicted proteins | sample Rivendell_Oct201_8_FD_188349 | JGI IMG/M metagenome (GOLD analysis project Ga0209488, IMG submission 188349) | Vadose zone soil microbial communities from the Eel River Critical Zone Observatory, Northern California, USA -... | ecosystem: Environmental > Terrestrial > Soil > Vadose zone >... | reverse complement strand
GGAAGCGTTGCACCTTATTCGAAGGGATCGAATTGCTTGTTCTATCAACAACCCGGTGTTAGGGTGCGCGCAAAATTTGGGGGCGAGATTCTATGTTTTCCGACTTCAGTCTACAGCCTGGAACCTAGCGCCTATTCCTAGTCATGTTGCGTCAACGCACCCTTAAAAACACCATACGCGCCACAGGAGTAGGCCTGCACACCGGCAAGAAAGTCTTGATGGTGCTGCGGCCCGCGCCCGCCAATACCGGAATCGTGTTCTATCGGACTGACTTGGACACACCGATTCCCGTGCATGCCTATGCGGAGAATGTCGGCGACACGCAACTGGGTACGACATTGGTAAACGGAATCGCCAAAGTCTCCACGGTGGAACATCTGTTGTCGGCGTTCGCCGGCCTTGGCATCGACAACGCATTTGTCGATGTCTCCGCGCCGGAGGTGCCGATCATGGACGGCAGCGCGGGCCCCTTCGTGTTTCTGCTGCAGTCAGCCGGCGTCGAAGAGCAGGCGGCGCCGAAGAAATTCGTTCGCGTGCTGAAGACACTGCGAGTTGAAGACGGGGAAAAATGGGCGCAATTTAGGCCCTACGGCGGGTTCAAGATCAATTTTGAAATCGAATTCGATCACCCGGTTTTCAAGAAGCGCTCACAAGCGGCGTCCATGGAATTTTCCACCATGGCCTTTCTAAAAGAGATCAGTCGCGCGCGCACCTTCGGCTTCATGCGCGATGTGGAGTATCTGCGCGCGCACAATTTGGCGCTCGGCGGCACCATGGACAACGCGATTGTGCTCGACGACTATCGCATTCTGAATGAAGACGGCTTGCGCTACGAAGATGAGTTCGTGAAACACAAAATATTGGATGCCATTGGCGATTTGTATTTGCTCGGCCGCTGTTTGATCGGCGAATTTTCCGGGTTCAAGTCCGGACACGATCTCAATAACCGATTGGTGCGCTCGTTGCTCGCCGATAAGAGCGCATGGGAAGAAGCCACTTTCGACGATGTCGGCACGGCGCCGATCTCTTATATGAGTGTCGCTGCCACCACTTGAAGTTTGCGCGCGGGGCGTCCGCATTCGCCGTCAGACGGTGCAAAACTGCACTACGCGACGGGGTGTCCGACGCGAACTTTCAAAACTGTGAACGGCTTCTCACCTGCGGCGGCAAAGTGACGGCGCAAGGCCCCTTCGAGATAGCGCACATGCGCCGTCCACATCGCGGAGTCGACGCTCACAATGAGGGTATCGTCGCGATAAGCGGCTGACAGGACGTGAGTTTTTTCGGGCTTCGGCAGCGCGGCGCGCACCAAATCCAGCAATTGAAATGCACGTGCAGCGCGCTTTTCTAGTTGCGTCACTGCATCGCCAAGTTCGGAGCTAAGTGACTGAAGGGGGTTCGACATAACTGACGTCGTCCCCTTTGCTGCACTGCTCTGTGCTGTGCGTGCTTGATCTCTAGTAGGGGATTTCTGCATAGTGTCGCGACTGTAAACGGCAAACTCGCCGAAAGGCGGGGACGCAAAGCCACCGGTCTAAGGGCAGCTCCAAAATCCGATGCGGATTAAGAAGTTGGCCACGACAGCGGGGTTACCAAGTTGACTATGAAAGCTAAGGCCATAAGCAAAAAATATGTAGGCAAGTGCTGTTATTCCGACTTCGAGCTAACCCAAGCTCAACGTTGCGAAATTAACGCCGATGCATGTGTGTGGTAAGGGCGAGGCCATGATCGCATGAATGTCATTGTCTTTTCGAAACGCATAGGACGGGCTCGACAAATCGAGTTGACCCGCCCGTTGGCGTTGGCAGTGACCGTGACTTCGGTGTGCGCTGTGATTGGAGGCGCTTTCTTTGCGGGCTTCGGCGTCGGCACGCGCGGGCTGCTCAACGAACCGACCGCGCAAGTGATGGAGTGGGCGCAAACACTCGAACTGCAGCGCAGGCAAGTGCTGGAAGCGAAGCGTCAACTGCAGGAGAAACTCGACTCTCTCGCCAGCCGTGTCGGCGCAATGAATGCGCATGTCATCCGAATCGACGCGCTTGGCAAACGGCTGACCGATATGGCGAATTTGAATCGCGGCGAATTCAATTTCGACCGCGCGCCGGCGCAGGGCGGTCCGGTGTTGGCCAGCGCCGACGGATTGTTGGACAGCGTGGCTGCACGCGCTCCCGATCTGTCGAAAATGTTGGATGACCTCACGAAGCAAATTCAGGATCGCGAGCGTCAATTGAGCGTGCTCGAGAATCTCATCGCCACTCGCGATTTGAATCGCGACATTCGTCCGGACGGAAGGCCGGTCATGCAGGGCTGGATCTCATCGTATTTCGGCAGCCGTGCGGATCCCTTCGATGGCCGCACTGCTTTCCACAAGGGTGTCGATTTTGCGGCGCCTGAAGGCGCACAAGTCGTTTCCGTGGCCAAGGGCGTCGTCACCTGGGCCCGCGATCGATTCGGGTATGGCCGCGTCATTGAGATCAATCATGGGAACGGCCTGGTTACGCGCTATGCGCACAATGAACGCCTTTTGGTGAAAGTGGGCGATACCGTGCAGCGTGGTCAAGCCATCGCCGCGATCGGTTCGACCGGCCGTTCAACCGGCCCCCACTTGCACTTCGAAGTGCTCAAGAACGGCAGGCAAGTCGATCCGATGTCTTTTGTCGGACGATAAATTGGCCCGCTAGGCCAGTGGCCACTGGGCCATGGCCGGAAAAAATCCGCTAAGAATTAAGAAAGTCCCGTTGAAATCGGGAGTTCCGCCGCCAATTCCTCGTGGGCTGTCGGTACGCGGCCCCCGTGTACAATAACGCCTTTTCGTACCCCAACTCGGAGTTCGCGCGTGGCCAATTGGCTGACTTCGCTGTTCGGTAGCCGCAATCAGCGGATATTGAACGGCTATAACAAAGACGTCGCACGGACCAACGCGCTGGAAGAGACTTACAAAGCTCTAAGTGACGAAGCTCTGTTCGCCAAAACGCAGGAATTTCGGACGCGTTTGAGCAACGGCGAAACGCTCGATCAATTGTTGCCCGACGCGTTTGCCGCGGTGCGCGAGGCCTCGCGACGCTCGCTCGGCATGCGTCATTTCGATGTGCAGTTGATCGGCGGCATGACGTTGCATCAGGGCAAGATCGCCGAGATGCGCACCGGCGAAGGCAAGACCTTGATGTCGACACTGCCGGTCTACCTCAATGCGTTGCCGGCAAAGGGTGTGCATGTTGTGACCGTCAACGAATATCTCGCGCAGCGCGACGCGGATTGGATGGCGCCCATCTATAAGTTTCTCGGCATGACGGTCGGCGTCATCAAGAACAGCCAAAACTCGGAAGAGAAGCGCGCGGCTTATGCCGCCGACATTACTTACGGCACCAACAACGAATATGGATTCGACTATCTGCGCGACAATCTCGCGCATCGGTTGGAGGATCGGGTGCAGCGCGGCTTGGCGTACGCGATCGTTGACGAAGTGGACTCGATCCTCATCGACGAGGCGCGCACACCGCTCATTATTTCGGGTCCTGCGGAAGAGAGTACCGAGCTCTACATCAAGATCAACAAGCTCGCGCCGCGTCTGACGCGCCAAGCTAAGGAAGACAGCGAAGGCGATTTCTGGCCCGACGAAAAGTCGCGGCAAGTGCATTTATCGGACGCAGGGCACGAGCACGCTGAAAAATTATTTGTGGAACACGGCCTGCTGGAGGCCGGCGCGAGCTTGTACGATCCAGCCAACATTCGCTTGATGCATCATTTGAACGCTGCGTTGCGCGCACACGCGCTGTATCACAAGGACGTTGAATACATTGTCAAGGAAGGCGAAGTCATCATCGTCGACGAATTTACCGGCCGCACGATGCAGGGCCGTCGCTGGTCCGACGGATTGCATCAAGCGGTGGAAGCGAAAGAAGGTGTGCGCGTACGGGAGGAAAATCAAACCGTCGCGTCCATTACCTTCCAAAATTATTTCCGCATGTATGCGAAGCTGTCGGGCATGACCGGCACCGCCGACACCGAAGCGTTCGAATTCCAGCAAATCTACGGTCTCGAAGTCGTCGTCATTCCGACGCATCGTCCGATGATACGCAAAGACCAATCCGATCTCGTCTATCTGACGCAGAAGGACAAGTTTGACGCCATCATCGAAGAGATTCGCGACTGTGTGAAACGCGGACAGCCCGCGCTGGTGGGCACGACTTCCATCGAGACGTCGGAGTTGTTGTCCGGCATCTTGAATAAGGAACGCATCGCTCACCAAGTGTTGAATGCGAAGCAACACGAGCGCGAAGCGATGGTGATCGCGCAAGCGGGACGTCCAGGCACCGTAACGATCGCCACCAACATGGCGGGCCGCGGTACTGATATCGTTTTGGGCGGGAACGTTGAAGCCGAGATAGTTCAACTCGGCGGCGACATTGACGATGCGACGCGCGCAAAGCTGCGCGAGGGGTGGCAGGAGCGCCACGACGCCGTGATCGCATCCGGCGGCTTGCACATCGTCGGCACGGAACGTCATGAATCGCGGCGTATCGACAATCAATTGCGCGGTCGCTCCGGCCGCCAAGGGGATCCCGGTTCGAGCCGCTTCTACATCTCGCTCGAAGACAATTTGATGCGGATTTTCGGCAATCCGGACCGCACCAAGCGCCTGTTGCAAACCGCCGGCATGCGCGAAGGCGAAGTGATCGAAAGCAAGATGCTTACTCGAGTGATCGAAAATTCGCAGCGCAAAGTTGAAGCGCACAATTTCGACATCCGCAAGAACTTGCTCGAGTACGACGATGTCGCCAACGATCAGCGCAAGGTGATTTACCAGCAGCGCTCCGAATTGATGGCGGCGGAGAACGTCGCGGATGCCATTGCGGGCATTCGGCATGAAGTCGTCGAGTCCCTAATCGATCGCTTCATCCCGCCGCAGAGTGTCGAAGACTTGTGGGACGTGGCGGGCTTAATGCAAGCCATCGAACGCGACTTCGCGGTGCAATTCGATGTCAAGGCGCTGGTCGAAAACGACAAGACCATGACGGAAAGCACGGTGCGCAAACGCATTCACGAAGTCATCGATGCCGCCTACGAAGCCAAGGTGCAACAGTACGGCATCGAAGTCATGCGCTACGCGGAAAAAGACATCATGTTGCGGCAGCTCGATTCGCACTGGCGCGAGCACTTGGCGGCGATGGACTATTTGCGTCAGGGAATTCATTTGCGCAGCTACGCGCAAAAAAATCCCAAGCAGGAGTACAAGCGCGAGGCATTCGATCTCTTCACCAGTTTGCTCGATCGCGTCAAGCACGACACGGTGTCCTGGTTGGCGCGCGTGCAAGTGCGCAGCACAGCGGAGTTGCAAGCGGAAGAAGAGGAACGTGCGCGACGCTTAGAGCAAGCGTTGCGCCTGCAACACGCGCAGCCGGAAGCACTGGGTGCTTCGCCGCCGGCGCAGGCCGACCAACCGCCGCAGCCGTCCGCCGTCGTTACCCCTTTCGTCCGCGAAGGCCGCAAAGTTGGCCGCAACGAAATCTGTCCGTGCGGATCAGGCAAAAAATATAAGCACTGTCATGGCGCGTTGGCATCGGAAGGGTAGGCGCACTCCAACTCGATGACTTCCACTCTCGGTCAGCATGTCGTTGCCGGCGCGTTATTTGATTTGCAGAATCGCGTTTTGATTGCGCAACGGCCGATGGGAAAGCACCTGGCTGGTGGGTGGGAATTTCCGGGCGGCAAACTTGCAGCAGGTGAAATCCCGTTCGACGGCTTGGTGCGTGAGCTGCAGGAGGAACTCGGAATTGCGGTACTGACGGCAGAACCGGTCATCGCGTACACGCACCGTTACGCCGATCGCAGCATCCTTCTCGATCTCTGGCGCGTGATCAGGTACGAGGGCACACCGATCTCGGCGGAAGGTCAGGCAATCAAGTGGGTCGCGCTGGATGAACTCGACGCGGTTGGTTTGCTTGCGGCCGACACGCCAATGATTGAACCGTTGAAGAAGGCCTGGAATTCTTCCGTCACGCCTTACAGCCGTTCTTGAAAAAACCTTAGCACCATTTCGAAAAAGTGCTCGCCCATTTCCTGCTGGCGTACGAGGCCGTGTTTCCCGCCGGGGTAGGTCATGAGGTCGAACGGTATATGCGCGCTTTGCAGCTGCTTCATCAGCTGCGTGCTGTTGCTGAATAAGACGTTGTCATCCGCCATTCCGTGTACGAGTAGCAGACGGCCGGTCAGATTATTCGCATAGGGTGCAACGGAACTCGCCAAGTAACCGGACGAATTCTCCGCCGGATCGCCCAGGTAACGCTCGGTGTAGTGCGTGTCGTACAAGCGCCAATCGGTCACCGGCGCGCCGGCCACGCCGGCTTTGAAAATCTTCGGCGCCGTGGTCAACGCCATCAAGGTCATGTAACCCCCGTAGCTCCATCCGGTAATGCCGATCCGCTCGCCGTCGACGAACGGCAGAGATTTCAAAAACTCGACACCGCGCAATTGATCTTGAATCTCGACTTTGCCAAAACGCTTGTAGATCGGAGACTCGAATGCTGTGCCGCGCAACGCGCTGCCGCGATTGTCGATCGAAAACACAACGAAGCCGTGTTGCGCAAGCAATTCCCGGAACAGTCCCTGCATGGCGCGTCCGCCGCCCAGCCAATTGCGCTGTACGTATTGATTGCCCGGACCGCCGTAGGTATCGACAATGACCGGGTAACGCTTGCCTTCGACCAGCTTCGACGGCTTTAGCAATCGGTAGTAAAGAGTTTGCCCGTCAGTGGCCTGCAGCGAGCCGAATTCCTCCGCGACATGATCGGCGAGGTACGGCGCATATGGATGCGTCGCGTCGAGAGCATTCCGCACGACCCACTGGCGCAGCGCACCGTCGACGCTGCGAATCGCCACCGACGGCGGCTGTTGCGGCGCGGACCAGTTGTCGAGATAGGCTCTCTGCCCCGGAAACAGAACTGCCGTATGCCAGCCGTCTTCCTTGGAGACTCGTTGTACGCGTGTCGGATCGAGCGTGTCGAGCGAAGTGGCGTAGAGCTGCTGTTCGAGCGGCGTCGTCTGATTGCCGGTAAAGAAAATCAATCCGCGCGTCGCGTCGATATTCTCCGCGCTGAGTTCGCCGGTCACCATCCAGGAACCCGCGGTGAGCGGATGCAGGAACTCGCCATTCTCGTCGTATAGATAAAGGTGCCGAAATCCGGTTCGCTGCGACGCCCAGACAAAGACGTGGCGCTGTTTTGCAAAGGCGATGTTGTTGCCCAGATTGATCCACGTCGTGCTCGTTTCGGATAGCAAGTTGTGGCTTTGCCCGGAATGTACGTCGACCTTGAGTAGATCGAGCCGTTGCTGATTGCGCGTTTCCCGTTGCACGGCTAAGAATTCGCCGGAAGGAAACCAATCGACGCGCGCCAAATAGACATTGCGATCGCCGCCGAGATCGACATTGACAACGCCGTTGCTGGCAAGCTCGACAAGTTTCAGTTCCACCGCTGTGTTGGCTGTTCCGGCTGCGGGATAGCGCTGACGGACGGTCTTCACCGAGTCGGCGTAGATTTCGAAGCGCTCGATTTCCGCCACGGGTTTGTCGTCAATTCGCGTATACGCGATGCGCGCCTCATCGGGCGACCACCAATAACCGGTATCGCGATTCATCTCCTCCTGCGCGATGAACTCGGCGACGCCGTTGCTAACGAGTCCGCCGCCGTCGCGCGTGAGTTGCCGTTCCTTGCCGGAGGCGAGTTCGAAGATCCACAGATTTTGATCGCGAATGAAACTGACATAATTGCCGCGTGGAGAAAAGCGCGCGTCGGTCTCGTAGCTAGCTGTATTGGTCAGGCGTTGCACGGCTTGCTGACCGCGTCCCTTCAAATCGTAAACGTACAAGTCGCCGCCCAGCGGCACCAGCAACCGCCGGCCGTCGGAGGAAAAACTGTATTCGACGATGCCGCGTAAGCTCGCGGTCCGCTGGCGCTCGCGTCGCGCAGCTTCCTCGGCGGAGAGTTTTTCTTCTCCTTGCAGCAGGAGCTGCGAGTCGACGAGTAATGCCGCACGGCCGGTGCGCACATCGAATCCCCACAGATCGAGTTGATCTTTGTTGTCGGCCTTGCCTTGCAAATAGGTAACGTACTTACCGTCCGGCGAAATTTTCGGAGTCAGCAATCGGGGGCCGGCTAAGTCGGGGGCGCCGAAAATGCGGGCGACCGTCAGCGGTTCGGCGTGCGCGGCGATGACTCCGCAACAAAAAAAGAAAAGGACCGAGCGCGAGCCGAATTTCATTGCGGATCCCCTTTGCTCGACGGATCGAGCGTTTCACTTCCGGCCGAGTCATCAATGTCTTGCGTGTCGCCAGGAATTGCGTGGCGCTCGCTTGCCCAGGCACCCAAGTCGATCAGCTTACAGCGCTCGCTGCAAAACGGCCGCCACGGCGATGAGTCATTCCACTTTACCGGGCGCTTGCAGGTGGGGCATAGGGAGGGCATTTTATGGGGCCTGGGGCTACGGGCGTGGGGCGTGGGTCAGAAAAAAATCTTAGGCAGGATCTTTCGCGGTTCCCACTCTGGCCCGAGCCCCGAGCCCCGAGCCCTTCCTCACGTACACGTCGTCAACAAAAACGGAACATCCTGTTCCGCCTGCGTCGGGCGCACGGTCACGTCGGACCATTTCAAAAAACGAATCGTGCAGCGATGATGGCTGCCGCTGATCTCGGGATACAGTTCGCTTTCAGCAGGTAATGTGATCCGCAGCAATTGGCATTGCATTTGTTTGTCGAGCATGAGTTGAAAAAGTCCGCCGCCGGCGGTTTCGCGGCGCGGATGCGTGTTCTGCCGCGTGAGCCAGAGCAATTCGACGACGCCGTCGCAGAGCGGGCGCACGCTCGTGATCCATTCGTCTAATGCGATACTGCGCGTTGCGAACGGCAGACTTAGCCAGTGCGCGTAGTCGGGTAAATCGAATTCGCAGGTGCCGCCGGGGATTGCGCTGCGATGCTTAATCGCGTTGAGAAATTCCGAATCGCGAATGCGTTGCAGCGACGTCATTCCCGCCGCAGTGAGGTCGCTGCGCAACTTGGCGAGATTCGCGACGATGGAATGCACTCGATCCGCATCGGCGCCGGGGCGAGATTGATATTCATGGATGACGGCCATGTGCCGTTCCAGTTCCTTCAGCACATCGGACCGCACGTCGCCCCGCGCGGTGATGGCCAAAATCTCCAGTAGGGAACTGACCGCCGCGCGCGTCGACCAGGCATCCTGCTGTTCCTGGTGAAAGCTCAGCTGCTGATAGAGGAACTCCAAGCGCAGGAAAGTCCGCATGCGCTCGTTGAGCGGCTGTTCATAATCGACGGTACCTGTTTGACCGGCCTCGGGTGCGTACATCGCAGTATTCTGAGGCAGTAAATCGTCGTTGACTAGACCTTGCGGGCGGCGAGTTGCAGGTACGTTTTGTGCAGGCGATGCACTTGTTCCCGAAGCAAGTCAAAATTATTGTCATTAGTGATTACGTCATCGGCCGCGGCGAGTCGCTGATTGCGGTCAACCTGTGCGGCCAAGATTTTCGCGGCTGCCGCGGAATCGATTCGATCGCGTTGCATGAGGCGCGCCACCCGAATGTCATCCGGACAGTCCACCACCAATATGCGGTCGTAGTCTCCTTTTCGGCCGCTCTCCACGTAGAGCGGGATGTCGTGAATTTGATAAGGGCCGGCTAGCGTACCGGATCGGCGCTCGACTTCCGTCCGAATCGCCGGCCAGATAATCGCTTCGAGTTTCTTGCGTTGTTCCGGTATCGAGAACACGCGTTCGCGCATGCGGCGCCGATCCATCCGGCCGGTGGCGTCCAGAAAATCCGATCCGAATTCGGCTACGATCTGTTGCAGCGCCGAAGTACCCGGCTCAACCACCTCGCGCCCAATTTGGTCAATGTCGATGATCGGCACGTCGAGCGCTGCAAATTCCTGTGCAACCGTGGATTTGCCGCTGGCAATGCCGCCGGTGAGGACAACGCGGAAGTTGCTGCTGCGCATCTTAAGATCGCTATTTCAGTCCAGTCACCGTGAAATACCAACCGACGATGTCCTTTCCCCAGAGCATCGCAATCCAACCGGCGACGGCAAGATAAGGACCGTAGGGAATGGGGATGTTGCGATCGCGGCCGCGAAATGCGATTAGGCTCACGCCGACGACCGCGCCCGCAAATGCCGAGAGCAAAACGATCAGCAACAGCGGTTGCCAGCCGAACCAGGTGCCGAACGCCGCGAGCAGTTTGAAATCCCCGTAGCCCATGCCTTCCTTGCGGGTGAGTAATTTGAAGGCCCAATAAACACTCCATAAGCTGAGATACCCGGCAACGCCTCCGATGATGCTGCTGCGCATGTCAGGCGCGAACGGTGTGCCGGGCGTCGCGAACAGGCTAATGAGAAGCCCCAGCCAAACGAGCGGCAAAGTGATCTGGTCCGGCAGCAAATGATGATCGATGTCGATCATCGAAAGCGCCACCAAACTCCAAGTCATGGTTACCGCAGCTGCGGACCACCAGGTGAAGCCGAACTTGCTGACGATGACCGCGGACAGTACGGCAGTCGACAATTCGACCAGCGGGTAGCGCACGGAAATCTTTGCACTGCAATGCGCGCATTTGCCGCGTAGAAATAAATAGCTGATGACCGGAATATTCTGCAATGCGGTGATCGGCGCCTTGCAGTGCGGACACGCGGAACGCGGCACAACAAGATTGTACGCGTCGGCAGTCGCGACCGGAGCGGTCGATTCGGCGGCCGCCAGTAGCTCGGTTGCCTGGGCGCGCCACTCTCGTTCCATCATGATGGGCAAACGATGAATGACGACATTGAGGAAACTGCCGACGAGCAGACTGAAGAAGAAAGCCAAGGCCACCAACAGCGTTGCGTTTTCGGAAAGTAGAGTCGCTAGCGCCATAAGTTATTGCGTTGCCGCCCGAACTAGAAGCGCATCCTATAAGAAATTATCGGCCGAAGAGCGGCATCGTTCGCATCTTTTGCCACGACTGGCACTGGATTCCATTAAAAACATGGAAAGCCTATTTCTGTTCGAGTTCTTTGAGTCGATACAACGCCTCCAGCGCCTGCTTGGGAGTCATGGCGTTGGGATCCATCGCTTCGAGTGCGACGAGCACCGCCGCATCTGGAGTTTCGGGAGGAAGCGTCAGCAACAATTGCTGTTGGACTTGCGCACCGTGAGTTGCCGCGGAACGCTGCTCGAGTTCGCGCAGATATTTGCGCGCAGCCGAGATCACTCTTGGCGGAACGCCCGCCAGCGCGGCGACCTGGAGTCCATAACTTTGGTTGGCGGGTCCGTCTTTCACGCTATGAAGAAAAATCAACTGCTCGCCGTGCTCGGTGGCATCCAGATGAACATTGGCGCAACCGTCGATTTCGTTTGCCAGCGCAGTGAGTTCGAAATAGTGAGTGGCAAATAACGTAAATGCTTTTACCTGCCGGCCGATGTGGATTGCACAGGCCCATGCAAGCGATAGACCATCGTAGGTGCTCGTCCCGCGGCCGATTTCGTCCATAAGAACCAGACTGTGATCGGTTGCGTTGTTCAAAATATTGGCAGCCTCGGTCATTTCCAACATGAATGTCGAGCGACCG
>Ga0209488_10004017_pt1 | contig 11611 bp, 4 predicted proteins | sample Rivendell_Oct201_8_FD_188349 | JGI IMG/M metagenome (GOLD analysis project Ga0209488, IMG submission 188349) | Vadose zone soil microbial communities from the Eel River Critical Zone Observatory, Northern California, USA -... | ecosystem: Environmental > Terrestrial > Soil > Vadose zone >... | reverse complement strand
AGGTCGATCCCCAGCAGCCGATCGGCGATCTCATGAGCCTGGATCAGGCGTTGTCGCGCTCGACGGCGGCGCGGCGGCTGAGCATGGCGCTGCTCACGTTGTTCGCGGCGCTGGCGGTGCTGCTCGCGTTGATCGGCATCTACGGCATCACGGCGTACACGGTGACCCAGCGCACGAGAGAGCTGGGCCTGCGCATGGCTATCGGCGCCAGGCCGGCCGAGGTCGTGGGCATGCTGCTGCGGGAAAATCTCTTGCTCGTGATCGGCGGCTTGGTGCTTGGGATAGCGGGGGCCGCGCTGGCGACGCGCGCCCTGCGCACGATGCTGTTCGGCGTCTCGACGCTGGACGCCATCACGTTCATCGGGGCGGCGTTGTTGCTCGGCGGGGTCGCGATGCTCGCCACCTATGTCCCGGCCCGCCGAGCGGCGCGGATCGATCCGATGGTGGCGTTGCGGTATGAATAGCCCCGACTAAAGGGAGCCTAGGCATGGATTCCATCATGCAAGACATCCGCTACGCCATCCGCCGGTTGCTCGGCAGTCCGGGGTTCACAGCGACCACGGTCTCGATTGTCGCGCTGGGGATTGGGGCGAGTACCGCCATCTTCAGCGCGGTGAGCCCCATTCTGCTCGAGCCGTTGCCGTACCCCCATGCTCACCGCTTGCTGACAATCTCCTACGCAGGTGTCGACGGCTCGCGCGCCATGCAGACCTTCGGCACTTATCGCGAGATTGCAGCGCGGAGCCGGTCGTTCGAGGCAATCGCCGTCTTCAAGAACTGGCAGCCGACGATCACCGGTGCGGCCGAGCCTGAGCGCCTGGACGGACAACGGGTCAGCGCGAGCTACTTCCGCGCGCTGGGCGTGAAGCCGGCGCTCGGCGCGTCGTTCGATTCGGCCGACGATCGGCTCAACGGCCCCGACCTCGTCATGCTGAGCGACGCCCTCTGGCGCCGACGTTTTGGGGCCGACCCGTCGATCGTCGGGCGCCAGATCCCGCTCGACGGCAAGCCCTTCACGGTAGTAGCCGTTATGCCGCGTGGCTTCGAGAATGTGGTCGCGCCGTCGGCCGACGTGTGGTCCCTACTGCAATATGACGCGTCGTTGCCTCCCCAGAGCCGGGAATGGGGCCATCACCTGCAGATGATTGGACGACTGCTTCCCGCGGTCGATGCGAATCAGGCAAGACGCGAGCTGGACCAGATTGCTCGAACCCCGTTCGCGGAGTTCCCGAGGCAACCCGGCTCCTTCTTGGACCAGGGGCTGATCGTCGATACCCTGCGGGACGACGTCACGCGTGGCACGCGACCGGTATTGCTCGCTGTGGTCAGTGCGGTGCTGCTGCTCCTCACGATTGCGTCGGTGAACGTGGCGAATCTCCTGCTGGCGCGCGGCGCGCAACGCCGGGGAGAATTCGCCATTCGTACGGCGCTGGGTGCCACGCGGAGCCGGGTTATCCGTCAGGTCCTCACGGAGAGCCTTCTGCTCGCGATGGCCGGCGGCGCACTGGGGCTGGGAGTGGCCCAGATCGGCGTCGACGCGCTGGTCGCGCTCGCTCCGCCAGGTATGCCACGACTGGGCGCCATCGGCGTGAACCGGACCACCTTTGTCTTCGCCGCGGTCGTCAGCACCCTGGTCGGTGTGGTGGTTGGACTGCTGCCCGCCCTGAACCTGTCCCGGGGTGAGCTCCGCGCGGGACTCGAGCACGCTTCCAGGCGGTCCGCCGCCGGTCACGCGGCGGCCCGCGGCACACTGGTGGTGGCAGAGGTAGCGCTCTCGGTGGTGCTGCTGGTGTGCGCGGGACTCTTGCTGCGGAGTCTCGAACGCTTGTTCTCGATCCCGCCCGGATTCGAGGCGTCGCACCTTCTGACCATGCAGGTGCAGGTGTCGTCCGTGCAAGGGTCGCGCGACGACAGCGCCTACCGTCGGTTCTTTGAGCGAGCACTCGAGGCTGCGCGCCAAACGCCTGGTGTGACGGCGGCGGCGCTAACCAGCGAGCTCCCGCTCAGCGGCGAGGACGCGACGCTGGAGGTCTACCGCGGTCATGTCGACCGACCGGCGGACGCTCCGGTGCAGGACGTCGACGGCGTTCGATACGCGGTGACGCCAGGCTACCTCCAGACGATGGGTATTCCGTTGCGCCGGGGTCGTTGGCTCGACCAGCGCGACGAAGCGGCGGCACCGGTGCGGCCGGTGCTGATCAGTGAGTCGTTCGCGAAGCGTGCCTTTGCAGGTCAGAATCCTGTGGGCCAGCGGATTCGTTTTGGGGGCCGGGAGGGCCGGCCGTGGGACGAGATCGTGGGTGTGGTCGGCGACGTGAAGCAGACTTCCCTCGCGGCGACTGAAACCAACGCCTTTTACGTCGCGACCACCCAGTGGTTGTGGGTCGACAATCCCATGTGGCTCGTGGTCCGCACGCGAGGCGATCCGGCTGCTCTGGCTCCCGCCATCAGACAGGCGATCTGGTCGGTGGACCGGGACCAGCCTATCGTGCGCGTGGCCGCGATGGACGCGCTGGTCGCTGCATCGGAGGCCCAGCGACGCTTTGCGCTGACCATCTTCGAAGCGTTCGGCCTGGTGGCGCTGGTGCTCGCGACGACCGGCCTGTACGGTCTGCTTTCTGGACGGGTCAGCGAGCGCGTCCGGGAAATCGGCGTGCGGTCCGCGCTGGGTGCGTCGCGCGGCGAGATCCTCAGCCTGGTCGTACGGCAAGGAATGACCTTCGCCGTTCTCGGGCTCGTGGTGGGACTTGCCACCGCATTCATTGCGAGCCGGGCTGTGGTTGCTCTCTTGTTCGGTGTCTCGCGTCTCGATCCCGCGACTTACGCGGGCGTCATCGGGCTGCTGACGCTAGGATCGGCCCTGGCCTGTCTGGTCCCGGCTTGGCGGGCGACGAAGATCGATCCGATGGTGGCCCTGAGATCCGAGTGATCGACGCGCTCGCACAGGACCTGCGCTACGCGCTGCGGACTTTCGCCCGTAGTCCGGCGCTCGTCGCCGCGGCGGTCGTGTGCCTGGCGCTCGGCATCGGCGCGAACGCCACGATCTTCGGCGTCGTGGACACGCTGCTGTTCCGAGCGCCGCCGCACGTGCAAGATCCGGCGCACGTTACGCGGCTTTATTTCCGTAGAAATTTCCCGCCGTTCGGCACGTGGGCGTCGAGCATCACCGGCTATCCGATGTACACATCGGTTCGCGACGGCGCCCACGCGTTCGACGGAGTTGCGGCCTTTACATACGCGCAGCGCGCGAGTCTGGGCCGAGGGGCCGATGCGAAGCGTGTGGATCTGGTGCTCGCTTCCGCGAGCTTCTTCCCGCTGCTTGGCGTCCGTCCCATTGTTGGCCGTTTCTTCACTGCGGATGAGGACCGTCCCGGCGGTCCGGCGCTCGTTCTTCTGAGTTTCAGCTTTTGGCACGCGGCGTTCGGCGGTGATTCCGCGGTCATCGGAAGACAGCTGCAGCTGGGACGCGGCAGCTATACCGTCATCGGTGTGACACCGGAACGGTTTACCGGTGTGAACCTGCAGAATGTAGATGTGTGGGCGCCGATTGCGGCCGCGACGCCCGAGTTCATGGGCCCCGGCTCCATGAACCGTGGCTCTGCTTTCCTCGAGATCATAGGTCGGCTCGGTAGCGGCGGTGCGGCGACTGCCGCGCGCGAGGCGACGGTCGTGTTCCGCGCGGACGATGTGTACTCGGGCCGGGACTCGAACGCCGTGGTCCTGTTGGGGCCGATACAGCACGCGCGTGGGCCCGAGATGTCGCAGAACGCGAAGGTGTCCATCTGGCTCGCCGCCGTCGCGCTCATCGTGCTCCTTGTCGCATGCGCGAATGTTGCGAACCTGCTGCTGGCGAAATCACTGCAGCGCCAACGCGAGGTAGCGATCCGGCTCGCGCTCGGCGCGGGGTGGTGGCGGCTGACGCGCCAGGTTCTGATCGAAAGCCTCGTTCTGGCGATCGCGGGAGGAATCGCGGCGCTGTTCGTGACGTTGTGGACCGGGCCGCTGATCCGCGCGTTTCTCCTGCCGGACACTCCTGCCTTCACGGAACCGCTCGACGCTCGGGTGATCGCGTTCACGGCCGCAGTCGCGTTGTTCACCGGCATAGTCGTCGGTGCTGTTCCGGGCTGGCAGCTCGCCCGGCGGGACCTGACACCAGCGCTCAAAGCCGGAGCCGGCGAGGGACGCTATCAGCGCTCGGGACTGCGGTCCGCACTGCTCGTGGCGCAGGTCGCGCTGACGGTCGTGCTCATCATTGGCGCCGGCCTGTTCACTCGCAGCTTGCGGAACGTCGAGGGCCAGAACTTCGGCTTCGATCCGGCGCACACGCTGCTCGCGACGATCGACCTGCGGGCTGCCGGATACACTCCCGCCCAGATCAATGCCGTGCACCTTAAAATCCTCGCGCGTCTCGAGGCGCTTCCCGGGATCGAGGCTGCTGCGGCGACCGTGGCCCATCCGCTCGGTTATGCCACTGCCTGGAGTGTGTCTGTGCCGGGCCGCGACTCGATCCCGCGGCTCCCGAGCGGCGGGCCATACTACCAGCAGGTCACACCCGGTTACTTCGCGGCGATCGGGACGCCGGTGCGCGGTCGCGCGTTCACCTCCGCCGACCGCGCCGGCTCGGTCGCGATCGTGAACGAGACGATGTCCCGGCTCCTCTGGCCCGGCGAAAACGCGATCGGCAAGTGCTTTGTTGCAGGCGAGAAGACCTGCGTCGAAGTGATCGGCGTCGTGCCGGACGCGCGCCGCTTCAGCGCGGTGGAAGACGCATCGATGATCTTTTATGTCCCATTTTCTGGTAACTCCGATCAGTACATCACCGCCCTCGTGGCCCGGACGCGCGGCCGGCCGGAGGACTGGATCGGTCCGATCCGCTCCGCGATCCAAGAAACCGCGCCGAATCTTCCGTTCGCCTCGGTGACACCGCTCGCCGATCTGCTTGCGCCCTCGATCCGGCCATGGCGCCTCGGCAGCGCGATGTTTGCCGGATTCGCGTTGCTCGCACTGGTGTTGTCGGCCGTCGGGCTGTACGGCGTACTCAACTATGTCGTGACGCAGCGGACGCACGAGATGGGCGTACGCGTAGCGATGGGCGCACAACGGTGGGACGTGCAACGGCTCATGGTCTCACATGGCGTGCGAGTCGCAGCGATCGGCGCGGCATTCGGAGCGCTCGCGGGCCTCGTGGCCGGGCGAGTGCTGAGCTCGCTGCTGTACGGCGTCTCGCCGCGCGATCCGCTCGTCCTACTTGTTGCCCTGCTCGTGCCGGTCGTTGTCGCGGCCATCGCGAGCTATCTCCCCGCGCGCCGCGCGTCGCGCGTCGATCCCATGATCGCGCTGAGGCACGAATGAACACACTGCTCCAAGACCTTCGCTACGCGTTCCGCGCCCTGGCCGCGAATCCCGCGTTCACCGCGGTCGCCGTGGCGACCCTCGCTATCGGCATCGGCGCCAACACCTCGATCTTCACGGCGGTGCACCACCTGCTGTTCCGTCCGTATCCGTTCCTCGAGAACTCCGGCCGGCTCGCGGCGGTGTGGGAGGTCGGGCCGCGGGGCAACGATCACAATGAGGTCTCCCCCGCGGATCTCAAAGATTGGCGCGCCAATCTCAAGAGCTTCGATCATCTCGCCTCGCACGTCTGGTGGACGGGCAACGTGACCGGCGGCGAGCGGCCCGAGCGTATCCAGGGCTTCCAGGTGTCGGCGGATTATTTCGAGACGCTCGGGCTCCGTCCCGCGCTGGGCCGCACGTTCACGCCCGGCGAGGACGAACCGGGCCGCGACCGGCTGGTGGTGCTGAGTTGGGGTCTGTGGCAGCGGCGGTTCGGCGGCGACAGCGCGGTGCTCGGCACAACAGTGTCGATCAATGGAATTCCGCGCACGATCATCGGCGTCATGCCCGACGGCGTGCGCTATCCGGCGGCCGCCGAGATGTGGGCGCCGTACGCGCCGCCGCCCGAGACGTGGACACGGCGGCAGTCGCACTACTTGCTGGTGACGGGCCGGCTCGCGCCGGGGCGGTCGATCGAGCAAGCGCGTGCGGAGCTGGCGACGCTCACGGCCGTGCTCGCCACGCAGTACCCGGAGACGAACAGGGGCTGGAGCAGCAACGTGCGGCCGCTCGTGCGGGATACGACGCGCCAGATCGAACCGATGCTCGCGGTGCTGATGGCGGCCGTGGGGTTCGTGCTCCTCATCGTGTGCGCCAACGTGGCGAACTTGATGCTCGCGCGTGCGACAGGGCGCGGCCGGGAGCTCAGTATCCGTGTGGCGCTCGGCGCGTCACGCGCGCGGATCGCGCGTCTCGTCCTGGTGGAGAGTATGGTGCTCGCGCTGGCGGGAGGCGTGGGCGGCGTCCTGCTGGCGCTTTTCGGCGTCGACCTGATTACCTCGCTGGTGCCGGCGGACTTCCGGCGGATGCTTCCGGGCTTTCAGAACTTTGCGATCAACGGTACGGTGCTGGCGTTCTCCGCCGGACTCTCAATCGCGTCGGCATTGCTCTTCGGGCTTGTCCCCGCGCTGCGGGCCGCGCGCGGTGCCGCCGGGAAGGAATCGCTGCGCCGCGGCGGTACCACGAGCGGCCGTGAGCGCCATCGCCTGCGGCGCGGGCTCGTCGGCGCGGAGGTCGCGCTGGCATTGCTGCTGTTAGTGGGCGCGGGACTGACGCTGCGCACGTTCCGGCACCTCGCCACGCTCGAACCGGGGTTCGAAGTCCAGGGCGTGGCGCTGACGAGTCTCTCATTGCCTGGCCGCGGCTACCCTGAGGCACCGGACGCGGCGCGATTCTACAGCCGGCTTGTCGAGCGGGTCGCGGCATTGCCTGGCGTCGCCGCTGCGGGAGCTGCCAACGTCGTTCCGTTGTGCAGCTGCAACGAAACGTCCGGGTTCTCGGTGATTGGTGCGCCGCCGTATCCGCCAGGCGAAGGGCCGGACGTGGATTGGCGCGTTGTCACACCCGGTTACCTCGCAGCATTGCGAATCCCCTTGCGTCAAGGCCGCGGTTTCACGGAGGCCGACGGTCGCGATGCGCCGGGCGTCGTGATCGTCAACGAAACGGTCTCACGGCGCTGGTTCCCCGATGGCGGCGCGCTGGGACGCCGCTTGTTCGTCGGTGGTGATACCACGCGGCCGGTTGAAGTGGTGGGGATCGTCGGCGACATCCGCCATGATGGACTGACCCGCCAGGCGCCTCCCGAGATGTACCTTCCGGCCGCCCAGCAGCCGTCGTGGGACATGACGATCGTCGCGCGTGCCGAGGGCGGAGACGAGGCGGCGGCGACGTTGCTGCCGGCGCTCCGCGCGGCGGTCCTCGAGATCGACCCCAATCAGCCCGTCTACGATCAGCAGACGATGGGCAATCTGCGGTCGCGGAGCGTGCTGCAGTACCAGTTCTCGCTGCGGCTGCTCGTGGGCTTGGGCCTCGTGGCGCTCCTCCTCGCGGGCGTCGGGATTTACGGCGTCATCTCACAGCTCGTCGCCGAGCGCACGCGCGAGATCGGCATTCGGATCGCACTGGGTGGAGACCAGCGATCGGTGCAGCGGCTGGTCGTCCGGCAGGGGATGATGCCCGCGGCGTTGGGTATCGGTGCTGGACTCCTGCTGGCGCCCGCACTCACGCTGCTCGTCCGCCGCATGCTGGTGGGCATCAGTCCGACCGATCCGGTGACGTTCGGCAGCGTCGCCGCGTTGCTGCTCGGCGTCGCACTCGCCGCGTGCTGGCTGCCCGCGCGCCGCGCAGCGCGCGTCGATCCCATGATCGCGTTGCGGGCCGAATAGTGGATGCATTGCTGCAGGATCTCCGCGTCGCGCTGCGCCGTATGCGGCGTGCGCCGGTTCTCGCGGCGGCCATTGTCTTAACAATCGGCTTCGGATTAGGAGCCGCGGCCGCGATCGTCACGACGTCCAAGGCTGCTCTGGTCGAGCCGCTGCCATACGCACAGCCGGCGCGCCTTGTGCATCTGTGGGAGCTGCGCGGAGGAACGGCCGAAGAGCGTAGCCCAACATCTTACCCGACCCTGCTGGACTGGCGATCGCACGCCCATGACTTCAGCGGGCTCGAGGGCTACGACCCTGCCAACTTCACCGTGGGATTCGGCGACGACGCGCGCATGCTCCGCGGCGCACAGCTGACCGAGGGCTTCTTTCGCCTTATCGGCGTCCAGATATCGGCCGGTCGCGATTTCGACATACGCGAGGACGTCACGACCGGATCCCGAGCCGCCATTGTGAGCGATCGCTTTGCACGGTCCATCGCCGGCAGGAAGGCAGTCGACCAAAGCATTACGGTCAATGGCACGCCGTACGTTATCGTCGGAGTTCTCCCGAACACGTTTCACTTCGCGCTGCTCCAGAATGCGGACATCTTTGTGCCGCTCATCGTTGACGGGCAGCGGCGGACATCCCGGTTACAGCGCTCGATCAACGTTGTCGGGCGTCTTCAGGAAGGCGTGACACTCGCAGCGGCCCGCACAGAGCTCTCCGCCGTGATGTCCCAGCTAGCGCAGGAGCACCCCGCCGAGCTCGGTGGCCGGACGGTGGCCGCAGTCCCGCTGCGCGATGCACTGCTCGGCAACATGAAACCGATTCTGACCGGCCTTCTCGTTGCAGTCGTCCTCCTCCTGTTGACGATGGGCGCAAATCTCGCGCTCCTCATGCTGGCTCGATACGTCGAGCGTATGCCGGAGCTGGCCATGCGATCGGCGCTTGGCGCGACACGCGGGCGAGTTGTCCGTCAACTGCTCGTCGAGAGCCTCGCCCCGAGCGTACTCGGCGTGGTGCTCGCCATCGTCATTGGTCAGGTGACCACGAACGGCCTCATCGCAGCCATTCCAGAAGGCGTCCGGATCGGTATGCCGTATTTGACGAACGCACGGCTCGATGGAAGCGTGGTCGCGCTGATCGCGCTGATGGCGATCATGCTGACGATCGGGTTCAGCCTCGGCCCAGCCCTCCTGATTACGGAGCGTTGGGCGCGCCCAGGGAATGCGCGGACAACGTTGGCACGCAGCGATCGGCGGCTCCGGCGTGGACTCGTCGTCACGCAGCTGGCGTTCACCGTGGTGCTGCTCATTTCCTCGGGCTTGCTCGTTGTGAGCTTTGGCAAGCTGGTGCACCGCGACGTGGGATTCAGGGATCCGGACGCGCTGGTGACGGCTCGTGTGCCGCTCTCCGGACCACGATACCAGACGGCGGTCGCGCAGCAGCAGTTCTACGAAGCATTGCTGGCGCGCAGTGGATCGGTTCCGGGCGTCCGCGCTGCCGCCGTGATCAATGAGGTACCGGGTGGCGGCGGCGGAGTCACGACATTCGATCCGGTAGATCGCTCGCGGCCGCCGTCGATGCAGCCCCGGACTGTCCTGCGAATCGTGGGCGGCGAGTATTTCGCAACGATGGGAATTCCGGTCGTCGCGGGACGGCCATTTGCGTCACCTGACCGGGCCGATGCGCCTCTCGTCGCGGTCGTCAGCGCGGGCTTCGCGAGGTTGCTCGGGACCGAGCACCCCGTGGGCGAGAGACTGCGATTTGCCGCAACCGGCAACGTCGTCTGGGAAGTGGTGGGCGTAGTCGGCGACGTCCAGGTAGCTCCTCTTGATGCAGACACGCCGCCGGTCGTTTACCTGTCCCAGCTCCAGACCGCAGAGAATCGCATGACGCTGGTCCTACGAACGCAAATGGGACTTGGTCCCGTATCGAACCAGGTACGCGCGATCGTCAAGACGCTGGACCCCAGTGTCCCCGTGTATGGAGTGAGCACACTCGCTCAGCAAATGGGCGAATCGCATGCGGTCTTCAGCCGTCGCTTCCCCATGATCTTATGCGGCGTGTTTGCCGCGGCCGCGCTCGCGCTGACGTTGGTGGCGCTCTACGCGATATGTATGCACGACGTCGTGACACGAAATCGGGAATTCGGGATTCGACTTGCCGTGGGGGGATCCCCGGGCTCGATCCGTCGTTTGATTCTCACTGACGCAATTCTGATGGGCACGGTCGGAATCGGGATTGGGGCGGTCGTCGCGACGATCGTCTCCCGCTCCCTGAAGGCCGTGCTGTTCGATGTCAGTGCGACCGATTGGCATGTGTACACAGTTGTCGCGGCTAGCGTCCTTGGATTCGCTTTTCTCGCGACGTTGGTGCCGGCGTTGCGCGCCGGCTCCGTAGACCCCGGTGTCGCCATGCGCCAAGAGTGAGGGCCGACTAATGGACGGATTGCTCCAGGACCTGCGCTACGCGGTGCGCACGCTCGCAAAGAGTCCCGGCTTTACGGTCGTCGCGGTTCTCACGCTCGCACTCGGCATCGGCGCTACAACCGCGGTCTATACCGCTCTCGAGCGGGTAGTGCTGGACCCGCTTCCGTATCCCGAGTCGGATCGTCTGGTGCAAATCAAAAGCGCGGTGCCCGCGGTGGGTCCCGGGACTGAGTGGGATGTCTCCGAAGGAGCATGGTTCTTCTTCGGTCGCGAGGCCCGCACCATCGACGGCTTAGGAGCCTACCGTCGCGGCGGTGCGAACTTGCTCGGTCCTGATGGCCCCGAACGGGTACGTACCGCCCAGGTTTCCGCACGAACACTCCCGCTGCTCGGCGCACGCGCGATCGCGGGACGGCTGATCGACGAGCATGACGACGTGCCTGGCGGAGCCCAGGTGGCAGTGGTCTCGCAACGGTTCTGGCAGCGTCGTCTCGGCGGCGACGTCCGAGCAATCGGCACGACCATCACCATCTACGAGCAGCCAGTCGAGATCATCGGTGTCATGGCTCCCGGCATCGACCTCCCGCCCTTAGGGGGGACGCCCGCGGCGCTGCTCCAGACCGATGTATGGCTTCCACTGCGGCTCAATCCCGCAGGGCCGTTTTGGAATGCGCACACCCAGTTTCGGACGATTGCCCGTTTGAAGCGGGGCGTAAAGTTGGACGAGGCTCGAGCGGAGTTCGCGAGCTTGACCGCCCGCCTGCCCGACGCCGTGCCCAACGCCTACAAGCGACAGGACATGCAGCGGAGCGGCTTTGCGACACGCGTGTATGGGCTGAAGAGCTACGTGGTCGGAGAAGTCTCCAAGACATTATGGATCCTGTTCGGCGCGGTCGGCGTCGTCCTGATGATCGTCTACGCGAACGTCGCGAACCTTTTCCTCGTAAGGGCCGAGGCCCGCCGTCGAGAGGTCGTCATCCGGACGGCGCTTGGAGCCGACGCCATCGCGATCGCTCGGCATTTTCTCGCCGAGAGTCTCGTGCTCGCGTCCGCCGGCGGCGCGCTCGCGATCGTCCTGGCTTCGTGGGGAGTCGATGCGCTCACGCATCTTGCCCCGGACGGCGTGCCCCGACTTCAAGCTTTGAGGCCCGACGGCAGCGTGATCCTCTTTGCGCTGGGTCTCGTGCTGTTGGGTGCCGCGGTCCTCGCGGCTTTGCCGGCATGGCGGGCGCGACGGGCCGTGCGGGCGGGGGAGCTCGTGCAAGGCGATCGTGGGCCGACCGTTGGTCGTGAAAGTCAGCGGGTGCGATCCGGTCTCGTCGCCGCGCAAGTCGCCCTCGCGTTGGTCCTGGTTGTGGGAGCGGGTCTGCTTATCGAAAGCATGCAGCGTCTGCGGGCGGTCGATCTCGGCATTCAGCCGCA
>Ga0209488_10004015_pt1 | contig 11612 bp, 9 predicted proteins | sample Rivendell_Oct201_8_FD_188349 | JGI IMG/M metagenome (GOLD analysis project Ga0209488, IMG submission 188349) | Vadose zone soil microbial communities from the Eel River Critical Zone Observatory, Northern California, USA -... | ecosystem: Environmental > Terrestrial > Soil > Vadose zone >... | reverse complement strand
CCAACATCACCTCGCGATGTGAGAACTGAAGCAGCCGCTTGCGCTCCCCGTCGGTTCGGGCCAGGACACGAGCCTGCGTCAGGCCGGAGTGCAGGAAAATCGCGTGCGGCATGACCGTGGCGCCGACAATGCCGGCCGCCAACAGGACAGCTTGGCCGTCATCGAGGTGCGGTACCACCGCATGGAAAGCAGCCGCCGACCAATTGGGCGGCGCGATGAGCAGCTCGACAAGATAGCTCGCACCGATCACCCCCACCAGGCCGCCGATCAGCAGCTCGATCGGCCGGAACCCAACGCGCTGCAGGCTCAGGATCGCATAGGTCGCGATGCCGGCGATCACCATGCCAAGGAGCAACGGCATACCCAGCAGCAAGGAGAGGCCGATGGCGCCGCCGAGAAACTCGGCAACATCGGTTGCCATCGCACCGATCTCGCTGCCGACCCACATTCCCCACACGAGTGGTTGCGGGAACTGTTCGCGGCACAGTTCGGCAAGGTTGCGACCGGTGACGATACCAAGCTTCGCCGACAGCGCTTGGAATATCATCGCGATAATGTTGGCGATTACGACGACCCAGAGCAGGTTGTAGTCGTATTTCGCGCCGGCCTGGATATTGGTCGCGAAATTGCCTGGATCCATGTAGGCGACCGAGGCAATGACGGCTGGCCCGGCGAACGGCAGCAACGAGCGCAGCCCGCGGCGCCGACCGGCCAACGCCTCGCTTCCCGCCAGTATGGTACGGTCGGTCAGTGTCGCTTGGCTCGTTATATCCGTCATTTCGGATCAGCCGGGCAGGATTTCTGGCTTATTCTTGGGAAACTTGGCGATCGTCGACCCGTCCGTATTGAAGGTGGCGGCGACCATCGCGGGCGGCGTGTGCGTCAGCCAATCGGACAGGGAGACATCCTCGAAATGGTCGCTCCTGAACACTTCGAGGAACTGCAAATCGGTGTCTCCGGTGTTTTTGACATAGTGACCGTTGCTGCGCTTTATGTAGCCGATATCGCCGGGATTGAAGTTGGTGGTCACCGCCTTGGGGCCGGCAGCGAACACGCCGACCTGCGCTTTGCCCTTGATGAAGTACACCCACTCATCGGCATTGGGGTGCCAATGCAGCTCGCGCAGTGCGCCGGGCCGCAGGGTCACGAGCGCCGACGCGATGGTCTTTGACATATGGAAGTTGCTGCTGTCGGCGATCTGTACCGTGCCGCCGGGCGTCTCCAGGGCAGGTTGGCCTTTCAGCGAAAATGTGAAGGGGTTCCTTGGAGGGCCTTTGGTGCCCAGCACAGCCGCCTGGTCCGCGGCGAGAGGTCCGGGCAGGTTGCCTTGGAAAATGTAGAGATCCTGCAGCGGGGTTTTTGAAAACGCCTCGGGCGCCACTGCAAAATTCTGCGCCAGGATATCCGGCGGCGTGTGGGCAATCCAATCCGTCACCAGGAGCGTATTGAACTCCGATGCGTGGCCGTCATCGAAGGCGAGGACGAACTCGGCGCCGTCGGGACCCAGGCCCTGCAGCGAATGCGGAAAGCCGGCCGGAAAAAACCACAAATCGCCCTCGTTCACATCGGCCACATAGGCATGCCCGGCCGGGTCGAGGACGGTGATGCGGCACGATCCGTACGTCATGAACGCCCATTCGGCAAAGACATGCCAGTGCAGCTCGCGCACACCGCCGGCCGTCAGCCGCATGTTGACGCCCGCGATGGTCTCCGAGATCTGGAAGTCGGCCTGCGTCACCTGGCGTGCCCAGCCGCCGTTCTGGATGCGCTTCGGCGCGTTGTTGAACGACGCCCAGAATTGCGGCAGATCGCCGACATCCGTCGGAGGCGGCGAGGATGCGGCCGGGAACCGGTCGGCGAGCGCCGGGCTGTGCGGGCCCGGATCCGTCACACTGGCGGGGTTCGCCGCATTGACCGCCCCTTGCGGCGGCTCGTCCGGATTGCCGAACGAGGCCTCGCGCGCCTCGACCGACAAGACCGATGCTGCAGCAAGCCCCGCCGCACCGGCTCCCAACAGGCTACGTCTTGTCACATCTACCACGACCATCTCCTCAAACCAGCGATCGTCGAAAGGCACGCCCCACACATTCTGGTTCGGTCAAATTTCGGAGAGCAAAGGCGGGGTCGGGGTTGTCTAGAGCAAGGTGCGGGCCTTCATTTGCTGTCTCCGATATAATGGATCGTCACCTGACGCCGGTGTCGCCCTGACATGAAATGAGGTTTAAGGACAAACGTCCTCACGAAGCGGAGATCGACATCGCTTCCAGTAGGCGGCGCCCTACTAAACTGCGCTGCTCACGATCGTGAAGCACGAGCCACGCCCCTCGGCCGAGCGAACCTCGAGGCGATGTCCGAGCAGGTCTGCCGCGTGCTTCACGATGAAGAGCCCGAGTCCAAGCCCGTCGGTGTTACTCTGGTCGCCTCGCTGGAAAGCCCGGAAAATCATCGACAAGGCATTGGCGGGGATGCCGACGCCGCTGTCATGCACGGCGATCCGCATTTCCGATCCAAAACGGCGAGAGCCGACCGATACGGAGCCGCCGGAAGGCGTGTAATCAATGGCATTCCGTATCAGATTTCGCAGGATGCCGCCGAGCAGAACCGGGTGGCTAAGAGCCATGCCGCGCGCCGCAGTCACCCGCAACATGATTCCTTTCAGGCGTGCCGGTTCGGCGAACTCGGCGACAATCTCGTCGAGGATGGGACGTAACCGCACCGGGACACGGAGGTGATCGCTCGATCGCTCATGCAGTTCCAGGGCCTCGACGAGCTGACCCAGCATACTGGCCAGTCGCCTCGTGGCATCTTGCGCCTGTGACAGTTCCTCCCGCTGCTCGCCGCTATGGACGATGCGCCCGAGGATATCGTGCGCGCTGGTGATCATCTGCAATGGCTGGCGCAGATCGTGCCCCGCCATCGCCAGCAATGTCGCAAAGAAGTCGGCTTTCCCCGGGTTGTCGTTCTGACCCATGGCCATGTCGACCTCCGGACCAGCCACAGCGGCGTGCATCGCGAACGGAAAGGGGCTAGACAAACCGATTGTCTCCATTTGCCTCTCCTTCTGTAATCGACGTTTGACGGCTCGGCCGCGCTCCGACCGCCGACACCGGTCACGCCGCCAGATCGGCGCGGGATTCGGGTCGGGGCCGCGCAGGCACCGGCCGGACTGGACCTTGTCGAAGCTTTCTTGGGCCATCAACGCTTGATAGGCCGTGTTACCCGGCGCGTGAAGTTAAGCCCGGTTAAACACCATTAAATGCGGTAGCGCTTCTGGTGCCCAGTGGCGCCGACCCGGCACACGCGGTGCAGAAGATTTTTGCTGGACATCAAGCAACCTGGTTGCGACGTCCGGGGGTGCCTTCCGTCGCCAGCATACTGCGACATCGGCCGCATCTCCTGACTGCATTTAACTGAGTTTTACGGCATTTAACTTCGCTGCCCTGACGACTCGACTTAAACGTTGTAGGCCCTCGTGGCGTTGATGCCATGGTCAAATGCGGAGAGACCCCCGATGCTACGCCACCATTTTCAATCGTACCTCGACGGGGTTCGCCGGGAGGGCCGCTATCGGATTTTCGCCGATCTCGAGCGGGACGCCGCGCGCCCGCCTTATGCCAGGTGGCGCGATGGCAGCAACTGCCGCGACGTCGTCGTATGGTGCTCCAACGACTATCTCGGGATGGGCCGCCACCCCCTCGTCATCGATGCCATGGTCAAGACGGCGCAGCGGACGGGCACCGGCGCTGGCGGCACGCGAAACATCTCCGGCAATAGCCATGCCGTCATCACGCTTGAGGCAGAACTCGCCGACTTGCATCGAAAGGACGCCGCGCTTGTCTTCTCGTCCGGCTATGTGGCCAATGAGGCGGCGCTTGGTACGATCGGCCGGCTGCTGCCGGATTGCCTGATCCTGTCCGACGAGAGAAACCACGCCTCGATGATCGCGGGCATCCGAGCGAGCGGCGCCGACAAGCAGATCTTCCGGCACAACGATCTCGACCATCTGGAGACGATGCTGCGGCACGCCGGCCATTTCCGCCCCAAAGTGATCGCCTTTGAATCGCTCTACTCGATGGACGGCGATATCGCTCCGATTTCCCGGATCTGCGATTTAGCCGAGAAATTCGGCGCCATCACCTACCTTGACGAGGTCCACGCCGTCGGCCTCTACGGAGCCCGAGGCGCCGGTATCGCAGAGCGGGATGGCGTCATGGACCGGGTCGACGTCATTGAGGGAACATTGGCGAAAGGCTTCGGCGTTGTCGGAGGCTATATTGCAGCCGACGCGGTGATTTGCGACACGATCCGGTCCGCGGCGCCGAGCTTCATCTTCACCACCGCAATGCCACCGGCAGTGGCGGCCGCCGCGACACAGAGCGTCGTGCATCTCAAGAAATCCGTCGCTGTGCGCATCGCCCATTGGCTTCAGGTCGACAAGACGCGCCGGGCATTGCGCAATGCCGGAATTCCGATGATGTCTTCGGACTCGCACATCATTCCGGTCCCGGTCGGCGATCCTGATTTGTGCCGGGAAGCATCGACGCTGCTGATGGAGAAGTTCGGCCTGTACCTCCAGCCGATCAACTATCCGACCGTCCCGCGCGGCACCGAGCGTCTCCGCATCACCCCGACACCCTTCCACAACGACCAGATGATCGAAGATCTGGCGAATGCCCTTTGCGAGGTCTGGGACACATTGGGACTTCGGTTCGAAGCGATCAATCGCGCTCCGATGCTGCATCCTCACTCCTTCATCACTGGGGCCTCGCAATATTCACATAGGCACGCCGGCGCCAACCCGCTTTAAATTCGATTTCACGGCCGGGCGAACTCTGCGCCACGCGCAGATCGTAAGATGCCCGTGCCTTGCGAAGGTCGTCCCTACAGGAGAGCGACGGATGGCGAAGACCGTAGCCGATCAATTCGCGGAGATCCTCGCGGCGGCCGGCGTCAAGCGGATCTACGGCATTGTCGGCGATAGCCTGAATGGTCTGACCGATGCGATCCGCCGCCAGGGCAAGATCGAATGGGTGCACGTCCGACACGAGGAGGTCGCCGCCTTCGCCGCGGGCGCCGAGGCGCATCTGACGGGCGAACTCGCGGTTTGCGCCGGCAGTTGCGGGCCAGGTAACCTGCACCTGATCAACGGACTCTTCGACTGCCACCGGTCGCGCGTGCCGGTGCTCGCGATCGCCGCGCAAATTCCGTCGGCTGAAATCGGTGCCGGCTACTTTCAGGAAACTCACCCGCAGGACCTGTTTCGCGAGTGCAGCCACTACTGCGAGCTCGTCTCCGGCGCGAACCAGATGCCGCGGGCGCTCGAAGTTGCGATCCGCGAGGCGGTCGGTAAACGCGGCGTGTCGGTCGTGGTGATTCCGGGCGACGTTGCGCTGCAGAACGCTGCCGACGCGCCGGCACCGAAGGTCCAGGGTCTGCTGCCATCGGCTCCGGTAGTGACGCCGACGTCGCGTGAGCTCGACCGATTGGCAGCCCTGCTGAACGGCGAGGGACGCGTCACGATCTTGTGCGGCTCGGGCTGCGCCGACGCGCACGATGAGCTTCTGGCGCTCGGCGAGCGGCTCAAGGCGCCGATGGTGCATGCGCTGCGCGGCAAGGAATACGTCGAATGGGATAATCCCTTCGATGTCGGGATGACCGGATTGATCGGCTTTTCGTCCGGGTATTACGCAATGCTCGATTGCGACGTTCTGCTGATGCTCGGCACCGATTTTCCCTACCGCCAATTCTATCCGCAGGGAAGCGGCGTGCGCATCGCGCAGGTCGATCTGCGCGCGGAAAACATCGGCCGCCGCGCGGCGGTCGATCTCGGCGTCGTGGGAGACGTTCGGACGACGCTCGCGGCGCTGCTGCCGCTGCTGCAGCAGAAGCGTGACGGCGCGCACCTCGCTCAAGCGCGAGAGCACTATGGCAAAGCGCGCAAGGCGCTCGACGATCTGGCAGTCGGCTCGTCCGGCAAGAGGCTGATCCACCCGCAGCAGATCGCCAAGGCGATCAGCGAGCAGGCTGCAGAAGACGCCATCTTTACCTGCGATGTCGGCTTGCCGACGGTTTGGGCTGCGCGTTACCTGGCAATGAACGGCAAGCGCCGGCTCATTGGATCGTTCTGGCATGGTTCCATGGCGAACGCGATGGCGCAGGCGATCGGTGCCCAGGTGTCCTTCCCAGGACGACAGGTGATCTCGCTGTCGGGCGACGGCGGGTTCTCGATGCTGATGGGTGACTTTCTCAGCCTCGTGCAGCTCGGGCTACCGGTGAAGGTTGTCGTATTCAACAACGGTGCGCTCGGCTTTATCGAGCTCGAGCAGAAATCCACCGGGTTTCTCAATTTCGGCACTGAATTCAGGAACCCGGATTTTGCCGCGATGGCCGAAGCCATTGGCATTCGCGGCGTCCGGATCGAGAACCCAGCCGAGGTCGATGACGGAATAGCCGCTGCGTTCGCTCACGATGGCCCGGTTCTGATCGATGCCGTGGTGAACCGCACCGAACTCGCCATGCCTCCTGCGGTCACGCTGGAGATGGCGAAAGGCTTCACGCTTTACATGGTGAAGGCGGTGATGAGCGGCCGAGGCGACGAGGTCCTCGACCTCGCGCGATCGAATCTGTGGCGCTAGCGGCAAAGCCCGATGGAGTTCACGGCGTTTCGTTCCAGCACCAGCCGGTGAAAAATGTCATGTCCGATTCGACCACCGATACTACTCTACACTTCGACGCCGTCACAAAATTCGTCATCAAACAGGTCGGCGTAGTGGGGCTCGGGCATATGGGGCACGCCTTCGCCGCCAATCTCGTCAAAGACGGTTATCAGGTGCTCGGCTATGACCGAGACCCGAGCCGATCAGTGACGCTGACCGGCGTTAGCGATGCCGCAAGGCTCGAAGATCTTGCCGCTTGCGACGTGGTGCTGACCTCCCTTCCCGATGATGACGCGCTTGCGGCGGTCGCACTTGGCCCTGACGGTTTGGCAGCCTTTCTCTCTCGACATGCGGTTCACATTTCCACGAGCACTGTCAGTCCCGGCATGTCTCGCCGTGTCGCGGAGGAGCATGCGCGCCGCGGGCAGGGCTATATCGCCGCGCCAGTGCTCGGGAATCCCGACTTCGCGCGGGCGCGGAAGCTTTTTGTGCTCGCGGCGGGCCCGCGCGCGCCGCTGGAACGGATCCGCCCGCTGCTTGAGAGGCTGGGGCAACGGCTCTTCGTGATTGGCGAAGACGCCGGATCGGCGAACCTCGTCAAGCTCGCGGCAAACGTCCTCACCGCGACAACCCTCCAATGCATGGGCGAGGTGTTGGCACTGCTGCAAAAAGGCGGGGTCGAGGGCCATCTTGCGTTCGATGTGCTGACCAACTCGCTGTTCGACTCGGGTGTCCACAAGACTTACGGGGCGAAGATTGTCGAGGGGCGATACAGCCCGCCTGGATTGACGGCGCCGCTCGCCATCAAGGACCTGCGGCTCGCGTTGGCCGAGGCCGAACATGAGGCCGTACCGATGCCTGCGGCGAGCCTCGTCCATGATCGCCTCGTCGCGATGGTCGCTCGCGGCTGGGCCGGGCTCGACTGGTCAGCTCTCGGTTTGCTCGCTGCGGTCGACGCTGGTCTAGGCGAAGGCCGCTGAACGTTGCACCGGCAATCGAGCGGCGAGAAACCTGCGCTCTGCCGGCGCAGATTATGACTGGCGATCGCCAGCAGGCGCGCAGTGTAATGCTGTCAGATTCCTCTGCGCCGCGGCTTGCCGCACTACTGATGCGCCACGCCCCCCATCTCGCGCGAGGCGAGGGTGGGACCGCGCCACTGGATCCGATCGTCTTCCTTTACCGCTGATCGGCGGCGCGATCCCCGACAGCTCGAATTCGTTTTCGCATGCCTGCTCGGGATCGGCACAGGCGATGCTGATTGCATACGCGGAATCCTTCTATCGGACGAGGCCGCAGCGTCGATGTCGCGTTCCAGCAGCTCGCGTAGCGTCTGCCGGGCGCGCGCGATCCGCGACCGGATGGTGCCGATAGGGGCCGCCAGGATTTGCGCTGCCTCGTCGTAGCGCATACCTTCGAGCCCGATCAGCAAGATCACCCGGCGCTGGAGTTCCGGCAATTTCCCGATCGCTCGCTCGACATCGAGGAGGTCGAGGCGTGCGCTCGGCTCGGTCTGTGCACGTGCAAGGCACGCGCTGGCGACGATCGCGTTGTCCTGCTCGCGTATCAAGCGGCGGATGCAGTTGATATGCAGGTTGTGAAGTACAGTCAAAATCCAGGCTCGAAGATTGCTGCCAGGCTGCCAGAGATGCTCCTTCGCAAGCGCACACACGAGGCAGCTCTGCACGAGATCATCCGCTTGCCCGATATCTCGGGTCAGCGCCCGCGCATAACGCCGTAGCCGGGGTACTTCTTGCTCGATCAGTCGGCCGAAGTCGCTCATGACCGCCCTCCTTCGTTGAGTTGGACCAGGAACCGCTGCCGCTGTTGCGGCAGTGCACGAAGCCGGGCGAAATTTGATGCCTGCTATCGGGGCCCTGAACGTCCGGATCGCCGTCTCCGGGATAGGCTCTTTTGATGGGAGCCGAACGAGATGACTCTCAACTAACCGTTCGCCCCCTGCCCTGCAATTGCACAGGCGGACCAACTCGATTGGCAGTTGGAATGATCTCGCTGATACCCTGGTTTAGGCGGCGCCGGGCGACAGCGTTACTGGTCCTGATTGTCGTATGTGAGGGCGTCAAGAGAGGCGGCGGAACGGGTCGTTAAACCGGCTCTCGGGAAAAGCCCCATCCCTCAAATGGTGCGCGACTATTGCCCGGCGAGGTTTAGTTTGTCGGCCATGCGCGCCAGAGTGGGCAGGGATGATGCCTTCATCTTCCGCATGACCTGACCGCGGTGGACTTTAACCGTGATCTCGCTAATGCCGATGTCGTTGGCGATCTGTTTATTGAGTCGGCCGGTCACAACCAAGGCCATCACCTCGCGCTCGCGCGGGGTCAGCGTTTCGAAGCGCGCCCGCAGTGCTGCGACCGCCTTGTCGTTTTCCAGCCAAGCGCGATCTCGCGCAAGACCCAGCTGGATCGAGTCGAGCAGGTCTTGATCGCGGAAAGGCTTGGTCAGGAACTCGATCGCGCCCCCCTTCATCGCCTGCACGGTCATCGGAATATCGCCGTGCCCGGTGATGAAGATGATCGGGACGTGGATGTTTGCCGCCGAGAGCTCTCGTTGAAAATCGAGACCGCTTTGCCCAGGCAATCTGACATCGAGCACCAGGCAGGTGGGTCCGTCCGGGCGTCCCTCGTTCAGGAATTCGGGGACCGAGGCGAGGGCCTTGGTTTGCAGGCCGACGGAACGGATCAGGCTACTAAGCGCCTCGCGGACCTCGGCGTCGTCATCGACGATGATGATGGTCGGCGGTTCGGTCATCGCTAATGCCCGCTGCAATAGAGGCACCGCAACCAGCCGGGTGGATGGTATCCCGCGCTTGCGATATCCTAAAACCGTACGCTCAAACAGGGAAGGGCTATTAGGGCTATTTGCCTCGCCGTAACCATCGAAGGCTCGCGCGCGCCGGCGGCCGGTTCGACGCGGGAAGGACATGCCGAAGTATCGCGCGATACAGAGCAAGGTATAGCGCAGGATGTGTTCGCCCTTGCGACCATTCTGTCTAAACCAAAGTATAATCGCCTAACGCCCGCTTTTATCTCATCTTTCCTGAATTGGCGTGAATATCGGCCTGCGCCCAAGCGCCTCGGAGCGCGTCGCATTATTGCCAGCACAAGCCCGGGTGCAGGAGGTCGAGTGTCAAAGGCGAAGCCGCTGATTTCAGTCATCGACGACGATGAGCCAGTGCGCGAGGCGATAAAGGGTCTCATGAGATCGCTGGGATATAGCGTCGAGGCCGCCGCGTCCGCGCAGGAATTCTTGAGCTCGCGCTTTCTCCGCCGCACGTCTTGCCTGATCGCCGATATGCAAATGCCGGGGATGACCGGGTTCGAGCTTTATCAGCGCCTGTCGACTTCCGGAAAGCCCATTCCAACCATCCTGATCACGGCCTATCCTGACGATGGCGTTCGCGAGCGCGCGCTCTCTGCCGGCGTCGTTGGTTATCTAAGCAAGCCCTTTGAAGAGGATGATTTGCTCGCTTGCGTTCGCTCGGCTCTTACGCGCCCGTTGCGAGGGAGGTGAAGGATGGTAACGAACGGCGGTTCCGTGCGATGTGCCGGCGGCAGTCTCGGCCAGCACCGTCACATTTGCGCATTCTTCAACAGCGTGGACGAGGAGCACAGGGTGCTGCGCTCGTTCATCAAAGACGGCTTTGAAAGTGGCGACAAGGCCTTCCACATCGTTGATCCGGAGCTGCAGGCACAGCATCTGAAGCGTCTTGTCGAATCCGGCATCGATGTGGAGCGGGCGATGGGTACGGGCCAGCTCGAGCTGCGGCGGTGGCAGGATGCCTACTTGCGCGGCGACCGCTTCGATCAGGATGCGATGCTGGCCTTGCTCGAAGAGGTACTCCAGTCGGGGGAGGCGTCCGGCTACCCGCTCACCCGCCTGGTGGCGCATATGGAATGGGCGCTGCTCGACAAGCCGGGCGTGGATGATTTGTTGGAATACGAGACACGCCTCAATTACATGCTTCCGAAATACGACGATCCCGTCATCTGCACCTATGATCTGTCAAAGTTCAGCGCCAGCGCGGCTATGGATATCATGCGGACGCATCCGGTGGTCATCGTCGGAGAGGTACTGCAAGAGAATCCGTTCTTCGTTCCGCCCGACCAGTTCCTGCTCGAAATCCGGGAGAGACGCCAGTCCACGCGAGCGTGATGATCGAAAGCCGGCTCGGAGAGGCTCCCGACACTGACGCCCCGCGGTTGCGAAGAGCAATCAGGGATTTGGTGGCGCTGTCTACCGTCCCGGCGGCGTGGGTCGGCAGAGAACCGGCCGCCATCGCCGCCGGGCTAGCCGACGTGCTGGTCAATTCATTACACCTCGACTTCGCCTTTGTGCGTTTGTGTGATCCGGGCGGGGGTGCGGCGGTGGAAATCGCTCGGGGGAGCGCATGGCGAGCATTCCCGGAATGGCTGCAGTCTCATCTCGCCGTCAACGGCCGCTTGTCGCGCCGCGAGATCGTCCGCGACATTGGCACCGGCGCGCAGCAATGCCGCGGTGTTGTCATTCCGATCGGCGTTGGTGCCGAGGGAGGCCTGGTTGCGGCGGCGTGCAATCACGCCGCCTTTCCCAGCGAAATTGACCAGCTGCTGCTCTCCGTAGCGGCAAATCATGCCGCAACGGCGTTTCGTACCGCCCGCGCGGATGAAGCAATTCGGGAGAGCGAGCGACAGCTTCGCAAAGCCCGCGACAAACTCGAAATTAAGGTGGCGGAACGGACCGCTGAGTTGCAACGCAGCCAAGCCTATTTGGCAGAAGCGCAGCGGCTGAGCCACACGGGTAGCTTCGGCTGGGATGTGTCGAATGGGGAACTCTACTGGTCGGCGGAAACCTTTCGCATCTTTGAATGCAAGGCCGACCAGCCAACAGTGGAGCTCGTGCTCGAAAGAACGCATCCGGAGGACAGGGAACGCGTTCTACAAACCATCGACCGCGCGGCGC
>Ga0209488_10004014_pt1 | contig 11613 bp, 9 predicted proteins | sample Rivendell_Oct201_8_FD_188349 | JGI IMG/M metagenome (GOLD analysis project Ga0209488, IMG submission 188349) | Vadose zone soil microbial communities from the Eel River Critical Zone Observatory, Northern California, USA -... | ecosystem: Environmental > Terrestrial > Soil > Vadose zone >... | reverse complement strand
GCGGCTCCCGACGCTGTCACCCCGCAAACATGGAACACCACGTACTTTGATGATGAATATTGCCACGAGTCGTTCGTCGGCGGCGTGACGTACAGACCATCCAGCACTCCTTGTACCTCCGCCGATGCGCCTGTGGGTTATACAATCGTTGCCAGCCATTCACCCAACACTGCAACTGCGGGCGCATTGAAGTATAAGTGGGTTCGCATCACGCTTAAGCAGAATGGAACTTTCCCCAATGCCCTGGTAGATCCCACCCAGATCACCCCTGTTGGGCTCGCCTCCCAGGTGTGCTGGGACGGTACCCTGCTCCAGGAGAGAGTAGTGAAGGCGATGGGAGCGGGATTTACCACTTGCGCTGACGCTAAAAACGCTGGCTTCAACGTGCAGCCTGTTTATCTGCTTACCTCCATGGCGATAACGCCTCAAGGCAGCCGACGGGTTGGGCAATACGAGGCGGGAGCCTACATGACCACGCCTCCGGTCGCGGGCCTGGCGTTTGCAGGGCCCGGGGCTACCTTCAATAACGCTCCGAATTCCAACAATTTTGGCATCAATGGCTATAACAGCGGCAGCCCTGCCAACAACACGGGCGTTGCCCCCAACAATACTTACAATTCATGGACCGGACCGGGCGGGCAGAATAGCTGCTCCCAAACCACTCCCCAAACGGTGCCAGCTATTGCCGTGGGTGACGCTACTGGTGTGGCTAACATGGATGCCGAGATTCCTAGCAACCGCACTGGAAATTACACAGGAACGACCCCGATTCCACCGGCGCCCTTGGTCCCTTCGGTGCAGAACGAAGGGACAGGTACGGCCCAATATCCTACTAACAACGCCCTGGCTCCTGGATCAAACTGGTCCACCCCCGCCCAGTTGAACCAGTTGGCACAAGCGATGGCGAACGAAGCTACCATTACTTGCCCTGGCAGCGCAGCGTGCGCATCGACAACTTTCGGCACCGACGCCGCACCCCAGATCACTTATATAACCGGTAATGCAACTCTCAGCGGCGGCGCAGGCGTTGTCGTCGTTACCGGAACGCTCACCTTCAACGGCAACACGAATTTTGATGGGCTGATTCTTGTCATTGGACAGGGAATCATGAACGTACAGGGTGGCGGTGGTGGCCAGGTTAATGGAGAGGTTTTAATCGCCAATACCAACAGCCATACGTCTCCTTTCGCCCAACTCGCTACTTTGGGGTCTCCTAATTTGAATTGGACCGGCGGCGGCAGCAACTTTATCCAATACAACAGCTGCTGGGCCGACTTCGGAAGCTATATGCAGTACACGATCGTCGCTTCCCGCGAAGAAATGTACTAGAGTTGCTCGACAACGCGTAAGCCTTAGACCCCGATCTCACCGATCGGGGTCTTCTTCTTTCCAGCCAGTTCACGGAGTTCTGCTTTCGGTTGCAACACGGGGTAGAATCGAGCAGGCTTCGACTATCTATGCCGCCTTCTTCGCTATATCCGCCGACGCTGCGTCGCGAGCGTACTTCTTCATCCTGGCTGTGCTTCGCGTACTCGCTTTGCGCCCTTGCCGGCATCGCCTTGTTTTTCATACCTGCCTTCATCATTCGTCCCTTCAGCCATCAGTCGCCGCGCGCACTCCTGCTGGCGATGACGCTCCGCCAGCGTGCTCCTCTGGTCACCGTGATCGCCGGTGTCGCGTGTTTTGTCCTGGCCATCGCGTTGTGGAGAACGGCAAGCCGATGGGGTAAATCTTTTCTCGCGCTTACCCTACTCCTCGTCACATTCTCCGCGGTCATGGCGCGCCTTAATTATTTCGAGTGGATGTTCCGTCCCATCGACGGTCCGCAATTTCTTGCGCAATCCGAGAGCAAACTTGACGCCAAGGAAATGATCATGGGCGTGCGCCTCGGCAGTGATGCCCGCGCCTATCCCGTCAGCCAGATGGCGTACCATCATGTCCTCAACGACGTAGTCGCGGGCACGCCCATCGCCGTCACCTATTGAACGCTCTGTCACACCGGTCTGGTGTGGAAACGAACGGTGAACGGAAGAGTGCTGCACTTTTATCTGGCCGGCATCAACAACCAAAATTTCCTGATGCGCGATAAGGAAACTGGGACCTGGTGGCAACAGATCACCGGAAAGGCCATCTACGGCCCGCAGCAAGGCGCAGCGCTGGAACTCGTTCTTAGCGACGAGCTCACGTTCGGTGAGTGGAGAAGCGAATCCCCCTCCGGGCAGGTGCTGGCGCCTGTCGCCAAATATACGAAAGAATACGACAGCAACTGGGAGCCGGAAGTCGCCAAGCTTCCCGTGGTGATCAGCTTTCCGGGCACTGAACTCAAATCGCGAGACGTCGTCATCGGACTCACGATCGACGGCTCCGCGCGTGCCTATCCCTGGGAGACTTTCGCGAAGCAGTCCCCCGTTCTCGATCGCGTCAACGGCACGCCACTACTTGTTGCTCTCGGGCCCGATGGCAAATCCTTCCGCGTTTTTGTCAGCCGCATTGACGGCCGCGACGCCGAGTTCTTTTTGCAAGCCGATGCTAAAGACTGGACGCTCGTGGACGCCACCACCGCCAGCCAATGGAACTTTCAGGGCTGTGCCATCTCCGGCCCCGCGCAAGGAAAGTGCCTCGACCGGATCCCCGCGCTCAAAGATTATTGGTTTGACTGGCGCAATTACCATCCCGACACTACGATCTACAAACACTGACGCGATTGCTAAAATCGAAACAACTAGAGAGGACTGACAAGTGTCCGCCATTCGAGCCATCTTTTGGGACGTGGGAGGCGTACTCCTCACCAACGCCTGGGACCATACGCAACGCTTAGCCGCACTCGAACACTTTCGTCTCGATAAAGACGAATTTCACTCGCGGCACGAATTGGTGGTCTCGTCGTTTGAGCGCGGCAAAATCACGCTAGACGAATATCTGGATCGCACGATCTTTTACCGCAACCGTCCCTTCACCCGCGACGAATTCCGCGATTACATGTTCTCGCTGTCACAGCCGCTACCGGAGGTTCTGTCCCTGGCACGGGCGTTGGCCGATACCGGCAGATATTTCATGGGCACCATCAACAACGAGTCCCGCGAGTTGAACCTGCATCGCATCGAGAAGTACGGCTTGCGGCAAATCTTCCGTCTGTTCATCAGCTCCTGCTTCGTGGGCCTGCGCAAGCCGGAGAGCGATATTTACCGCCTGGCGATCGAGACCACGCAGATCGATCCCGAAGAGTCCTGCTTCGTTGACGACCGCGCGCTGAATCTGGAGTGCGCGGCGAAGCTGGGCATGCGCACAATCCAGATGCAGACGCTCGATCAGTTGCGAGAGGAATTGGGAAAGATGGGGGTGAAGTAGTGAGCAGTGTGCAGTGATCGGTGGCCAGTGATTAGTATTCGGTTTTTACTGATCACTGACCACTGGACACTGATTACTAGCTTCTCCGTGCCTGCGGCTTCACCGACGCGACCACAGGCTTCGGAACATCAGGTTCCGCTCCCGAAAGCGTGAGGTCACTCGACCAGCATTCGGAGAGCAGCTTCCAATCTCCGCTGCTCTGCTTGGCAAACACCCAAAGATACTTGCCGCGCTCTTCGCGGCGTTGGCCGGCCGTTCCCGGAACCAGCGCGCTGTAGCGCCCCACTTCGTGAGCCAGGTCTCCAGAAACTTCCACGCGCATGGTATCAAGAGCCACTTCTCCCAGCCCAGCTTCGAGTGAGGCGAAGAAGAACTCACGCACCGCCATTGCACCGCGAATGGGAGGAAGGTTTGAACGCAGCACCAGAGCATCAGCAGCGTACAGGTCGATCAATTCATCAAGCTGCCGGGTGTTGCAGGCCAGAACCCATTCCTGCGTCAGACGCCGTACCGCAGCCTCGCTGCGGCTCATGGGTTCGCCCTTGGCAGCGGCCGCAATCCGCAGGCGATCGGCTTCTCGCGCGCTCTCAGAAGCGTTGGCGCGCGGCGCTGCGGCGGCATCCGACTGTCTGCCCTGGAAATAGTGGTGATGGTAATGATGGTGGTAGTGATGCGTCCCAACTGGCGCGCCCGGAAGAGGATGAACCTCCTGCGTGGCTTCCGGCGCTGGTGGCGGAGCCTGGGCCAAAGGCTCATCGTCGACAGTCGACGATATTTCTGCGGCGCGCGTTGGAGCCTCAATTGGCTCGGTTCCTATAAGAAGTCCACAGGTTCCGCAAAACTTGTTACCGGCACGGTTCTGATGTCCGCAGACGCGGCAAGCGGTTTGAGCATCGACGCTGGTTTCGAGCGTTTCATCCTCCGCCACAACTTCAGACGCCACAGTCTCAGAATCCGCTTCCATGGTGAGGCGCTGCATGGCCTGCAGGGCCGCGGCGATCGCCTCCTGGTTCGGCTTGGGCCGCCGCATTTCCGGGTAGAGACGCTGATAGATCTCGCCCAGGGCCGGATTGTGCGGCCCAATGGTGGGCACCGCACTCTCGGAATCCTGTGACGCAGTCAAGCCGGATGGCTTGCCGATTTTCTTGTCTTTATTGATATTGATGTCCACGATTCAGACCCGCGCCACTATCCCCGTCCATTTTAGCCCATGCCGCCCGAATCCTAACGGCGGGAAAACTCGATCTTCCCTTCGGCTTCGGTGGGCACACCATTGCAAGTTGCGGGACGATACCGCCAGGTGCGCACGGTTCTCAGAACATTACGGTCGCCCGCAGGGCCGGCGCTTTGAAGGATGAGGGGACTATGCACCCTGCCGTCAGTGCCAACGATGAAACTGACTTTGATCCTGAGTTCCGTGCCCGCCGAAACCAACAGAGGATCGGGAGTAGTAAGGGCCTGTGGAGGTCTTGTGTCCTCGCACCGGGCTTTCGCGCTCACATGGGGCACGTCCCGAAATTCGGCGGCCCGTTTGGAAGGCTTCCAGACCTGATGCTCGTGCTCGAAGATGACGCTTTGTCGTGACAGAAACGGAGAGGTCTGCACGGAACCGACGCTCGCGGCGGGTACTCCGAGGATCAGAAGCCAAGGCCAGATTCGAAGAATTTGATGAGATTCTGCACGGGATTGATCCCCTATGCCTTGACCATCGGCAAGTGTGGGGCCACCCTGTACTGCTGAGTTACATATATTGTTATCAAGTAGTTAAGAAAACTTCGCCGCTGGCTGAAGCTTGCCATGTGAAGGCGCTTGCATATTTCATGCTGCATGATGTGCCTGCATTCGGGGTGCCTGCTCATTTCTTGATCGATGGGTGCAAGGTGAGCAGCGTAATTTCGGGAGGACAATTGAAGCGGATGGGAACGTCGACAGTTCCTAAGCCGGCGTTCGTGTAGAGGGCGAGGGATCCGACCTGATATTCACCCCAGACGTATTTCCTCGCCAGCGGAGGGAGGTAGACGGGTCGCAACAGAGGAATTCTGATCTGGCCTCCGTGCGAGTGTCCGGAAAGCTGCAAGTCGATGGGAAATCTTGCGGCTACGTCGGCGAAATCCGGCTCGTGGGCGAGGAGTATAACCGCTTCCCCGGAAGGGACACGGAATAATGTCTCGGTCAAATCCGCAGTTCCGCTGAGCACATCATTCACCCCTGCAAGCCAAAAGCGCGCGCCATCGCGTTCAATGGCTTGCGAATGGTTCGCCAGAACCCGGATGTTCTCGGCCTCGAGTGCAAGAGTGACGCGTCGGCGGTCGGTGTGGACATCGTGGTTCCCCATGACCGCCCAAAGACCGTAGGGAGCCGTCATCTGTCGCAGCAGCCGAGCACACGGCTCCGCTTCGCTGCCGGCTTTACTTTCGTCTCCGATAATCGGTATGGAAACAAAGTCCCCTGTCAGCGCGATGAGATCAGGACGAAGGCGGTTGACCATGGGAATAGCGGCGTGCAGAGGATGAACCGAAAAATAAGGATCGTAATGGAAATCGCTGAGCAATGCGATGGTAAAACCGTTCAACCGCTCGGGCCAGCGTGAGAGGAAAAAATCCTTACGTAGAATACGAGGAAGGTTCGGCTCCAGCAGGAGGGCATCGCCAGCGAGTGCAACCGCGCCCGCGGTACCGGCCAAACGGAGAAACTGGCGTCTTGTAGTGGGGATAAGAGGCAACGAAAATTATTCCGAAAGCGTTTGCACGCACTTCCAGCATAACCGAATGGACCGTCCTTAGGATCAGAAACTGAAAGTGAGTTGCAGATCGATGCGGCGGTTAGCGGCGGAATTCGAAAAAGTGCCGGATTGAAGTTGATTTGGCGTGTCAAAAAATCGCGAACCCAAAATGCCGCTGGGATTTGCAAAATTGACTTTGTTGAAAACGTTCCGCGCCATGACACCGAATGTCAGGTTGTAACGGCGATCGGAAGCACTGGGAATTCCGCCTCCCTGGCCGCCTCCGAAGAGCGGTCCGCGCGGTCCGCCGCCCCCGCCGCCACCTCCTCTTCTTCCACCACCGCCCCCGCCGTCTCCTTGATTCCCCGGATTCCCCGGGGCGCGAGTGATTCTCGGACCGAATCCGAAGCTTTTGCTGAGCCGTAGATTCATCACGACGTGGGATGGCCCGGTAGCGTAGTTAACCGGAGTAATTCTTTCTGCGGCGGTGGGTGCGGCGTCGAAGGTTCCGAGCGGCGTGCAATAGGTGGTGGATGGTGGCACCGGTGTCATCACCGCGGCGCAAGTCGTGGTCGAGACGAATCCCGGGCGATCGTTGAAGATGGAATCGTTATTCAAATCATTCGTCGTACTGATATTGAAAGGAGAGCCCGAACTTGCAATCATCAATGGACTTAGACGGAAGTTGAAAGGCAGAGCAAACGAACCGCCGAGAAAGAAGCGATTCCGCGCGTCAAAGGAAGCGCGGCCATAGTCTGCGCTGATGTTGTGCGAGTTCGAGGGGAAGCTCGAGACCCCAGACGTATCGCTGTTCGCGTAGTTGAGGACATAGTAGCCAAAAAGCTGAACTTTCGAGCCGACCCGGACATTCGTGTTTGCGATCAATTGATTTTGTCGGAAAACCGCTTCGGAGACGTACTGGTACAGATTTCCCCCACCAGGGGTCACGCAAGCCGGACTGCACGGAGTTCCGGGAAAAGGTGCGTTGGCGTTGATGGTGAGCAGTTGGTCAAAGCCGCGAGAGTTCAGGTAAGTGACAGATAACGTCGCAGCCTTGGTAAGCTGCCTTTCTACGCTGATAGCAGACTGTAACGTGTACGGCGCGTGCAGGCGCGGGCTGATCTGGTAAATCGTCGAAACCGCAGGCGTGACCGCGCCGGTGCAGGATGAGAAATCTGTAAGGTTTGGACACTGGGGGTTACTAATGACGAACTGTTCCTGGGTGATGCCGTTCAGGCGCTGCGCTTCGAGGATCTGGGCTTCCTGGAACCGGTCATAGAAAATGCCGAAGCCCCCGCGCAGCACAATCTTCGGTGGCCCGGATTGACCGCCGATGCCCCACGCAAGACCGAGACGGGGCGCCCAGTCTGCGTGATTCTGAATCCCATTCTGCGTCTCGAAGCGCAGCCCATAGCTGAGAGTGAGGTTGGAACGGACCCGCCAATCGTCCTGAAAGTACAGACCCGCATCAAAGTTTGTCACTACCAGCGGAGGATTTCCCACGGTGAAGGTGAGCTGGGTCGCGATTGGGGTCGTATTATTTCCGCTCGCAATCATTTGTACAGCATGCTCATAAGAAACTGGGCACGGTTGTTCGCCAGCAGTGGGCACGCAAGTTATTTCTGCCGGTGTATCCAGGAGTGACGAGAAGGTGAACGTGCCGTTGAATCCTGAGGCCGAACTGTTGGCGTCCCGGATGCCGCGCAGCCGCGCTCCAAACTTCAGAGTGTGATCGCCGTGGATGATCGAAGTGTAGTTCTGTAGTTCGTAGTGATCCTGATGGTCAACAATGTCTCCCTGGCTGTTGCCGCCCCCGCCAAACGATCCCAGGACGTTCAGAGTCGGCTGGCTGTTTAGCGCCAACTGGTTGCTGAGTTCGCGCAAATATTGGAATCGCGTTTCATTCACGATCTTTGCGCCAATAATCTGTGTGTCGCTGATCTGTAGTGTGTGCTCGGTGGACTCCGAGTTGTAGCCCTGCGAGGGCAGATTGAATTGGCCAATACCTTCGTTGTTTTCTGTGTTCCGGTAATACTGATAACGCGCGGTGAGGGTGTTGTTTTTACCGAGTTGATAATCAATTCGCGAATTGAGGTTAGTTCGATGACGAAGACTAGGCACCGCCTCAATTAAGGGAACCTCAGCAAAAGTAGTCGGGTCGAGCGTGACAGCATTGACGGCGGAGAGATCGTTGATATTTCGCCGCTGCGCATCCAGGAAGAACGAGGCTTTCTTGTTGATCGGACCGCCGATGTTGCCGCTGAACTGCGTTGAATCGTAGCCCGGCTGATTCGCGCCCGCGAAGGGATTGGGCGAGTTAAAAGCAGAATCGTTCCCGCTCACGAATAACTGGCCGTGATACTTGTCCGTCCCAGGCTTGGTGAAAACTTCAATGCGGCCGTACCCCAGCTTGTCGTATTCGGCGGAGAAAGGATTCTGGTTGATGCGAATCTCGCGAATCGATGACTTGGGAGGAAGCTGCCCCGCGGTGAAACCATCGATGTAGAGTTGCCCGCCATTCGGCCCGGCGGAAGGGCCGGCCAGCGCCTGCAAATCGGTGAGCAATTCGTCGGGATCGTCGGGCAAGGCTTCGAGCTCTTTACCCGAGATGACGATCGCTCCGGCGTTGTTCGCCGGGTTCACATCCAGCGTCGGTGTGCTATCGGAGACTTGAATCTTCTCCTGTTCGACCTCGATTGTCATGGCGACATTAAGACGAAGAGGCTGGTTCGCGGCGATGAGCACGCTGTCGTTTTCAAAGAGAGCAAATCCCTGGGCTATGACATTTAGGGTGTACTGCCCGCCTGGTACGCCGTTGAATTCATACTGACCCTGTCCGTCGGTCTGCGCTTTGATGGGCGTCGATGGGGCGGCGGCCGGCATCAGCACCACTTGGGCATTCGCGATGGCGGCGCCCGAAGGATCGGTGACTTGTCCGCGCAAGGAGCCAGTAACCGCGGGCCCCGCAGCTGCCTGTGACATCGCGGGAATCGCGCACAATTGCCAGCAAAGCACGAGAAATGTGAGACAGAAATACCTCCGAACACTCATTCGCTTTTTTCCATTTCGCGACATTTAGATCTTGGATACAGTTTTCGATACGGCTTTCGACTGAGAACGGAGCGGGTCCCTACGGGCCTCCGATGTCTCCGGCGGGCGCGCTGAGGCTCCAGGGCGCAAGCATCATGGCCTGAGCGGCGTTGGGCGCGGCTTGCAAAATCGGCTCAACGCCGCTGAACAGGGTGATGGCGGTCCCTGCTCCGGTCTTACCCTCGGTCGAGAGGATCACGACTGCATCGCCTTTATGCAGATCGGCCAGCCCAATGCTTGGTGCGTGATTGAGAATCTGCTGCAAATCCGCAGCGCCGCCTGAATGCGCGCCCGTCCCGTTTCTTCTTCGCGCCGTATCGCCTGTAGCCCCTGCTTCACGCGAATTTGAGTCTGACGTTTGTGTTCTCTTTGCCTGGCCGTTTTGAGAACCTGAGCTGGACGCCCCTTCTGAAGCGGCAGTGCTCGCTCCGGCGGCCGTTCTTTTCAGACGCATCGCAATTCCCTGAGCCATATCTGGGGGCAAGTGGCGAAGTTGCGAGTCCTGAGTAACCTTGACCACCACTGTCTTTTTCGAGGACAGGTCGTGAATGCTCAGAGTCGATGAACTTGCATCTGTGGAATTCACAGTTCCGGCCAAGAGTGGAAATGTTCCCGAGACAATTTCCGCGGCGGCCAGTTCGCTTCCATCCGCGCTGCGGTCGCCACGCGCACGCACTTGATCGCCGGCATGGATTTCCTGCAGCGTGCTGGACTTGGCATCGTCAAACTTCACCGAGTCGGGAGCATAACGGCGAATCACTGTCTGGCTGGAGGTATGAATGACGACATCCTTGCTCCGCACAGAGATGGTGACGGTTCCGGCTGCCGCATCCACGCCTTTGGCCAGCCCGTCCACTCCACGCTTTTGCCAGTCTTGGAGATCCAGCTCATGCCGCGCTTCGAGATCGGAGCGCTTCATCACAACAATCGATGACGCTGCGAACGACTGAGTATCGTCGGAGACCTTCCCGCCCACCAGGATGCGATCACCTATCTGAATGTTCTGCAACTGGACGGGTGCAGCATTTTTCAGATCCTTCTCGCCGGGAGCGATACGAACGATTCGCGTCGTGGCCTGAACGGTGACCGCGACATCAGGGCCGGAGCCCGGCTTCAAAGTGATTGTGCTGCCGCTGATTTCCTTGACAGCTCCGATGAGCCTGTTCGCGCCTGGTGTCGCTTGAGTTTGCTGGCCAGCGTTTGAGGCATAGCAACAAGGGAGGCGAAAGCTCAACGCGCTTCCCGCACAGAACAAGATCGCCAGAAGCCATTGTGTAGTTGCGCTCATAATTTTCTAGCGTTCTGATTATTAATCTACACGGCAGGGCAGGCCAAACGCCGCTCTTTACAAAGTTTTACGCCAGGATAGGCAGGTTCCGGGGCGGAACATCCATGAGGAATTCAACGCGGGAAAATATCGAGGATATCCAACTATTCTGCAACCAGTAAATTCTCAGCAAAAGGCCACTGGTCATCCACCCACTGGGCATCACAGCGGAAACCAGTAGCGACGGCCATTTCACGAACCTCCTCGAGGGAATACTTATGGCTGCTCTCCGTCCAAATAGTTTCTCCTTCCAGAAATTCCACAGAAAGCTCGGCAGCTGCAATATTCACCGTTTGGCGGCGCATGGAACGCAAATGCATTTCCACACTGCGCTGATGGTGATTGATCTTGGCCACATGCTCAAACTCAGCGACATCGAAATTCGCATCCAGTTCACGATTGATGCGGGCCAACAAGTTCAAGTTGAAGGCGGCGGTCACTCCCAATTCGTCGTCATAGGCGCCCAGCAGTTGCGCGCTGGACTTCACCAGATCGGTTCCCAGCAGAAGTGAATCGCCCGGCTGAAGAATTCGGCGAACTTCGGCTAGAAATTGAATACCAGCGGGACGATCGAAGTTTCCAATGGTGCTGCCCAGAAACAACACGAGAAGGTGCTGCCCCGTGCTGCGATGCCCTGCGACATCAAGCAGGCCATCGAGATACTCCTTCTCGAATCCAAGGATGCTGATGCAATCGATATCGCTGAGTTCCCTTTCGCACATTCTTAAGGCCGCTCGAGAAATCTCGATCGGATAGTAGCGCGTCAGCTGGCGACGGCAAAGGGCTTCCAGAATCTGGCGAGTTTTCTTACCGCTGCCACTGCCAAGTTCAGCCACGGCCACGGGACGAGCGAGCCGGTCGACGATGTCATAACTGTGGCGTCGCAACAGACGCTCATCCGCTCGCGTCAAGCCGTATTCCGGGAGATGACTGATCACTTCAAACAATGCGGAACCTACATCGTCGTACAGATACTTAGAAGGCAATTCCTTCTGGCCCGGCTTGGTGAGGCCGGCGCGTACATCCGCTGCGAATTCGAAGCTTGTGTTCGGTGTGATAGCGTGAACGAGCATGTCAAGTACTCCTTGTCACAATCAGCGGTTTACGCAGCGAAATCCGGAATAGA
>Ga0209488_10004012_pt1 | contig 11617 bp, 6 predicted proteins | sample Rivendell_Oct201_8_FD_188349 | JGI IMG/M metagenome (GOLD analysis project Ga0209488, IMG submission 188349) | Vadose zone soil microbial communities from the Eel River Critical Zone Observatory, Northern California, USA -... | ecosystem: Environmental > Terrestrial > Soil > Vadose zone >... | reverse complement strand
CGACCTCGGCCCATGCACTGCTTGCGTCGGGGAGGTGTTGGATCAAGCCTATAGGAATCTTGTTTTCCACCCGTTTGCCATCAGATTTTCGGTTAGTACGGAAGAACAATACCCAGGTTTCGCCTTGAGCACGCTTTTCCTTTTTTAGCCACCCGCGTTGATGTCTCTGCGCCATTATCTTCTCTCCTTGATAAAGCGAATGCTTTACGGATTGTCGAACATTCTGGCGGAGATGGCGTAACCGCCGTAATCTGTATCTTTTTGCTTCCGGTTGCGTCTAACTTACGGTTGCGGCTACACTAATGACGTTGAAACTAGTGCAAAAAGTCGGTGTTTTCGCTCTGGCGGTACTGTTCGCCACGCTGCCGGTGATGGCATGCGTGTTGCCCAATGCAGCGATGACGGCAGCCGAGCGGGAGTGCTGCAAGAAGATGGCGGGACAGTGTGGGGACATGGGGATGGCGAAATCCCATCCTTGCTGTCAGGTAACCGCGACGCCTGCTGATTTCCACGCGCTGAAAACAGCCTCTTCGCAGTTGCATCATGGCAGTTTGGTTCTGTTTCATGCGCTTCCCCTTACCGCCAAGGCCGATTCGTACTTCTCGTTGGCGCAATGGTCGTCTCGGGATTCGTCCACGCATAGTCCGCCAGGACTAGAGTCTCTAACCACAACCGTCCTAAGAATCTGATCTTCTTTCCTCTGAGTTGCTAACGCACTCGTGCGTCTGCACGTTCGTGCGCCTACAAACTGGTGTTTGTTTGCGGAGGAAAGATGCAATCCACTTATTTGTCCCGAAGTCTCTTCGGGTGTACTCGTATTTCGCTAGTTAGTGCGGCTGTGCTCGTTGGCACGATGCTGCTCCCGGTCAGGGGGACAGCTCAACAGGCAGGAAATTCGCAACAACCGGGCTCGAATGCTGAATCGCCCGGTACCGTCGAGCACGAGGGGATGCCCACGTCTCTGCATGAGCTAGTACAAGAGGCAGAGCAGAAAAACCCCCAGATTGCGGCCTCGTTTCACGCGTGGCAGGCCTCACGAAATGTTCCCAAGCAGGTCTCGGCCCTTCCCGAGACGCAACTTTCGGTGCAGCAGTTCAGTGTGGGCAGCCCACGTCCTTTCGCGGGTTACAGCAACAGCGATTTCGCCTACATCGGGTTCGGCGCCTCTCAAGACATTCCCTACCCAGGCAAACGGCAGTTGCGCGCCCATGTCGCCGAACACGAAGCGGAGTCCATGGAAGCGCAGACCGATTCCATCCGCAGAACGGTGGTGGGAAATCTCAACATGGTCTATTTCCGTCTGGCCTACATTCAGCAAACTCTCGGTGTTCTGCAGAGAAGTGACGCGCTACTGAATCAGGTTCAGGAGGCGGCTGAGGCGCGCTACCGCGTAGGCCAGGGCAATCAGCAGGATGTGCTGAAAGCTCAGTTGCAGCACACGAAGATTCTGCAAGAGATCGCACACCATCATCAGGAAGAAGGACTGCTTGAAGCCCAGATCAAGCAGGTCTTGGGGCGACCGCAGGAGTCCGCGGAAATCGTTGCCGACACCCTCACGGTGCGAGCTCTTCCGTACAACGCAGCCGAACTCTTACAGAAAGCTCGCGAGCAGAATCCGGATGTGCACTCAAAGCAGGCCTCCATCCGGCAGCAGGAAACCCAGGTGGAATTGGCACATAAGAATTTCCGTCCCGACTTTAACGTCGGCTATACGTACGAGCACACGGCTGATAAATTCCGCGATTACTACATGGCCACATTCGGCGTTCGGTTACCGAATCGCGGGCGACAGAAGGCCGAACTGGCGGAAGCGCAGGAGAACCAAAAGCGAGCCCGGAAAGAGCTGGACGCTGAATCGCAGCGCGTGCTTTCGGAAGTGCAACAGCAGTATGTGCGCGTAAAAACTGCTGAAGAACGGTTGAAGATCTACAGTGACGGTCTTGTCCCGCAGTCGGAAGCTACCTTTCAATCGGCACTGTCCGCTTACCAATCGAACAAACAAGACTTCGAGAGCCTACTTTCCGGGTTCCTCGATGTTCTGAACCTCGATTTGGAATATCGAAGCGAGTTGGTGGAGCACGAATCCGCGCTGGCTGAACTAGAGCGGCTTACCGGGGTGGATCTGCCATGAACGAGACCAACTTCAGAACGAATGCAAATGAGGAATCAAACATGCTCCCTACAGAAAACAATAATTATCGTCGGGCGTTTTGGATTGCAGTGACCACAACCGTTGCGCTCGCGATTGTGGCGTCCGTCCTGTGGTGGCGCTTAAGCCACGCAGCGTCGCAGCCTGGCGCCACTGCGGCAGGCGAGTCGATGGGGGCTATGGCGCATACTTCATCGGCCAATGCCTCGGGTTCCGAGTCGGGAGCGGGAGGCGACTCTCAGGCCGGCAATATGCAAGAGACGCCGCTTGCACCGATCCAACTCACGCCCCAGAGGATGCAGAGCATCGGCATTGTGCTGGGGAAGGTTGAATCCAAGGCGGTGAACACTGAGCTTCGTTTCTACGGCAATGTGCAGGTTGACGAGCGGCGGCAGGCCTATGTGCAGACGCGATTCGCGGGATGGATTCGTAAAGTCTATGCCGACGCCGCGGGAAATTTTATCGGCAAGGGCCAGCCGCTATTTACGATCTATAGCCCTGACCTGGTCTCGACCGAGCACGAATACTTGCTGGCAAAGAAGAACTCCGAGTCGTTGCAGCAGAGCAAGGTGAGTGGGGTGGCTTCGGGTGCGTCTTCTCTCTTCAGTGCCGCCAAAGAGCGACTTCTGCAATGGGAAGTGTCTCCTGCCGAAATCGAGAAGTTGGATCAAGGCGGAAAGGCCATCACGGATCTCACCATCTCTTCTCCCGTCTCGGGTTACATTACGCAGAAAAACGCGCTGCCCAATATGTACGTCCAGCCCGAAACCATGCTGTACACGATCGCCGACCTCTCCGATGTTTGGGTCCTTGCCCAGGTATTCCAAAGCGATGCAGGGAAGATCAAACCGGGTGATCCCGCAGAGGTCACAGTCGATGCGTATCCCGGACGAGTCTTCAACGGGCGCGTCGATTACATCCTTCCGCAGCTGGACATGAACACACGCACCCTGCCGGTGCGGTTGGTGTTTGCGAATCCTGGTCTGAAGTTGAGGCCTGGAATGTACGTGAATGTTCGCGCGAAGCTGCCGATGGGACGGCAGTTGGTCGTTGCGGCCAGCGCGGCTTTTCATTCCGGAACCAAGAACCTGCTGTTCGTCTACAAAGGCGAAGGGAGCATTGAGCCGCGTGAAGTCGAATTGGGGCCTCAAGTGGGAGATGAACTAGTTATCACGAAGGGCATCAAGGCACAAGAACAAATCGTCACTTCGGCGAATTTCCTGATCGATTCCGAGGCGCAATTGCAGGCGGCCTCGGGCGCGTTTGTTCCCCCGCCTCCCGGTGCCGGTCAGGCGGCCTCCATGAACGCTCCGGCGCAACAACAAGCGATTGTGGAACTGACGACTGATCCCGACCCTCCGCACAAGGGGAGCAACATTGTTCGCGTGAAGCTGACAAGCCAAGATGGGAAACCGATCGCGGGAGCCAACGTAACCGTGACTTTCTTCATGGCCGCAATGCAGGCGATGGGAATGGCCGCCATGAAAACAGTTATCAATGCCAGCGATAAGGGCGGCGGAATCTATGAAGGCAAGGGCGATCTCGGCTCCGGCGGCACTTGGCAGGTCACCATCCGGGCACAACAAAACGGACAGACGATTGTGAACAAGCAACTCACGCTCAATGCCACGGGAGGTATGTAGTCATGATCTCTCAAATCATCGAATGGTGCGCCCACAATCGCTTCCTGGTCTTCACCGGGGTACTTCTGCTTACCCTCACTGGAATCTGGTCCATGGGCCACATCCCGCTGGATGCCCTGCCGGACATCTCAGACGTGCAAGTGATCATTCACACCAACTGGGAGGGCGAACCACCGAACATCATCGAAGACCAAGTTACGTACCCGATTGTGACCGCTTTGCTGGCTGCGCCGCGAGTGAAAGCGGTCCGCGCCCAGACCATGTTCAATGACTCGTACGTCTTTGTTGTCTTCGAAGATGGGACCGATATCTATTGGGCCCGTTCTCGCGTAGTGGAATATTTGCAGACGATTGCCGGCAGGCTTCCCGCAAATGTACATCCTGCCATTGGTCCCGATGCGACCGGTGCGGGCTGGGTCTACGAGTATGTGCTCGTCGATCACAGTCACAAGCAGAGCCTGGCTGACCTGCGAAGCATTCAGGACTGGCACCTGCGCTATCAGCTAGCAACCGTTCCTGGTGTGGCCGAAGTCGCGAGTATCGGTGGGTTTGTGCGCCAGTATCAGGTGCAGCTTGATCCGAACAAGCTGCTCGCTTATGGCACACCCCTCTCGACCGTTATCGACCGCGTGAAGTCGAGTACGAATGAAGTTGGGGGCCGCGTACTGGAACTAAGCGGTACACGATACATGATTCGCGGACTGGGCTATCTCAAGTCGCTCGATGACCTGGAGAACGTGCCGGTGATGGCGAAGAACGGGACGCCCGTACTCATTAAGGATCTGGGTACGGTTTCCTTCGGCCCAGACTTGCGCGAAGGTGTAGCGGAGTGGAACGGCGAAGGCGAGACCGTGGGCGGCATTGTCGTTATGCGGTACGGGCTGAATGCCCTCAATGTGATCAATGGCGTCAAGAAGAAGCTGGCTGAGATCAAAGGATCGCTGCCGCCTGGAGTCGAGATCGTCTCCGGCTATGACCGCGGGGGACTGATCAGTGAATCGATCAACACCTTGAAACATAGCCTGCTGGAGGAAGCGGTCATCGTCTCCCTGGTCATTATTGCGTTCTTGTTTCACTTCCGCTCCGCGCTGATCCCGATTCTCACCTTACCGATCGCGCTCGTGATCTCTTTCATTCCCATGTACTACCTGAACGTCAGCTCGAACATCATGTCGCTAGGCGGGTTGGCATTGGCCATCGGTGTGTTGGTGGACGCTGCCATCGTAATGGTGGAAAACGGATACCGGCATCTTTCCGAGCGCCCGGCATCCAGTGGAGAAGCATTGCGGGAGATGAATTCCTCGAATGGACCAGTCCTCCACAAAGAGACAGATGCGAGCGTGGGTAAAGGCGCGAAGAAGGCAGTTGAACGAGAACGGGTGCGCATTCTCATCGACTCCGCCAAGCAGGTAGGCCCCGCATTGTTCTTTTCTCTCCTTATCATTGTGGTCTCGTTCCTCCCAGTGTTCCTGCTGGAAGCACAGGAAGGACGCATGTTCCGTCCGCTCGCATGGACGAAGACTCTGGCGGTGGGTTTTTCGTCCTTGTTGGCCATCACTCTGGTTCCCATCCTGATGGTGATCTTCATTCGAGGAAAGCTCCGGCCCGAATCAGAAAATCCGATTTCAAGAGTCACGCAGGCACTGTATTTGCCGGTCTTACGACTGTGCCTGAAGTACCGCAAGACGACCTTGTTGCTCAATTTGGCATTCCTGGTGGTGACGTTTCCCTTGATGTTCAGAATCGGCAGTCAGTTTATGCCGCCCTTGTTTGAAGGCTCGTCGCTCTATATGCCCACGGCACTTCCTGGTATTTCGATCACGCAAGCGTCGCAGCTCTTGCAGGAACAGGATCGGATTCTCCGATCCTTTCCAGAAGTTGAGACCGTCTTCGGTGCGGTCGGTCGATCCGACAGCGCTACCGACAATGCTCCGCTCGATATGTACGACACAACGGTCATGCTCAAGCCGCGCGAAAAGTGGCGGCCGGGGATGACCTACGAGAATCTCATTCGTGAGATGGACGAGAAGCTCCAGTTTCCGGGCCTGACGAACACCTGGACCATGCCCGTACAAAATCGGCTGGATATGGCGCTCACAGGAATCAAGACGCCGGTAGGAATGAAGCTTCAAGGCACGAATCTGGAGCAAATCCAACAACTGGGGGCACAGGTACAGAAGATTCTCTCGGGGTTACCGCAGGTGCGTTCGGTTTTTGCCGAGCGAGTCTCTCAGGGCTTTTACATCAATGTGGAGGTCAACCGGCCGGAAGCGGCGAAATATGGTCTGACCATTGCCGACGTGCAACAGGCCGTGGAATCGGGCATTGGGGGCATGAACGTTGCCGAAAACGTCGAAGGCCGCAGTCGGTATCCGATCAATGTCCGTTACCAGCGAGATTTCCGCGACAACGTCGGAGAGCTGAGCCGTGTGTTGATTGCGACACCTGCTGGGGCACAGATCCCAATTTCCGAGGTAGCCAAGATTTCGTTTTCACGCGGACCGGCGATGATCCGCGATGAAGATGGCCAGCTCACGGGATATGTCTACATTGATCTCAACACCACCGACTACGGCGGCTTCGTAGACCAGGCGAGCAAGATGCTTCGGCAGAAGTTGCACTTACCCGCGGGATACACCTATCAGTGGTCGGGCGAATATGAATTCCAGCTTCGGGCGAAGGAACGGATGAAGATCATCCTGCCCGTAGTGTTCTTCGTGATCTTCCTGCTCCTGTACATGGTCTTCCACAACCCAACCGAGGCCATGGTCCTGATCTTCCCTACGTTGTATGCCATGACCGGCGGGCTGATCTTGCAGTGGCTGCTGGGCTACAACTTCAGCGTGGCCGTGTGGGTTGGGTATATCGCGCTGTTTGGCATCGCGGTGGAGACGGGCGTCGTCATGGTCGTCTATCTGCACGAATCGCTGGATCACAAATTGGCTTCGGGAGTTCAACTCACTAATGCGGACATCGAAGCAGCAGCGATCGAGGGAGCGGTGCAGCGGCTCCGGCCAAAGCTGATGACGGTCTGCGCGGTGCTTGCCAGCCTGATTCCGATCCTCTGGGCGAGCGGTATCGGCTCTGATGTGATGAAGCCGATTGCCGCTCCCATGGTCGGCGGAATGATTACGTCAACGATTCACGTACTGATTCTGGTTCCGGCGTTCTTCGTGTTGATGAAGGAACGAGCTCTGCGACGTGGCACGTTGCAGCCGGAACCGGCGGAGTAAAGGAGGTAAAGGATTGTGACAAGAGCAGTACAACTTCAACCAAAACCAAAAAAGGGGAATACTAATGAAGACAGGACGAACCGTCTTAAACACCATTGCGTTTCTCACATTTTCCACCATGCTCATGGCGGCTCAAATGCAAATGCCGGCGAGCACACTTGGGACGAGCAAGCCAGCTGAGGCTTCTGCAACGCCAAAGACGCTGACCGGAACTGTCAGCGACTCCATGTGTGGCGCTCACCACATGGAAAAGGACAAGAGCGCGGCTGATTGCACCCGAGAGTGCGTGAAGAAGGGCACGAAGTACGCGCTGGTCGTAGGGAAGAAGGTTTACACGCTTGATGGGCACGAGACTGAACTGGAAAAGCTCGCTGGTGAGAGGGCAACGGTGAAGGGCAGCGTGATGGGGGAGATGGTGATGGTTGAGTCTGTTGCCGCTGCGAAGAAGATGACAAAGTAACTGGTGGCGGGGAAACAAACAGCCGATTCGCTCAGGTCGCCTCGGAATTGTTTCCCCCACGAAGAGACCCAGCTTTCAGTTCCGAAAGCTGGGTCATTTCTCCTGGTTGGTTTGAAATTAAAAGGCGCACCTAAGAGCTCAGCATTTGATATCGGAGTTGAAATGGATCACGTGCCGCACCAAGCCCACACACAAGCTACCGGTCACAAGATGTCGGAGACCCATGCAAGTCACGACCGTCACGCCGGACACTCCGTCGCCATGTTTCGGGACAAGTTTTGGTTGAGCTTTGCTCTCACCATTCCAGTGGTTTTTTGGTCGACCGACGTCCAACACTGGCTTGGCTACACCGCACCTTCCTTTCCTGGTTCAACCTTGATCGCACCAATCCTCGGAACGGTCGTCTTCGTTTACGGCGGCCTCGTTTTCATCCGTGGGGCCTGGCGCGAGCTGGCCGACCACAAGCCCGGCATGATGACCCTCATCAGCCTGGCTATCACAGTGGCCTTTGGTACGTCGCTCGCCGCAACATTCGGCCTTTTCGAGATCGAAGTCTGGTGGGAACTCGCGTCGCTGATCACGATCATGGTCCTCGGACATTGGCTGGAAATGCGAGCCATCTCTCAGGCGCGTGGCGCGCTCAATGCACTCGCCGCGCTGCTCCCAGACACAGCCGAACGGGTAAATGGCGGGGAGATTCAAACCGTTCCGCTCTCTGAATTGCGCGTGCTCGATATTGTCCTCGTCAGGCCCGGAACCCGCGTCCCGGCAGATGGCACAGTCGTCGAGGGTGCTGCCGATGTTGACGAGTCAATGATTACCGGCGAGTCCCGGACGGTCTCGAAGGGGTCGGGTGCCGCCGTCATCGCGGGAACGGTCGCCAGTGGCGGAAGCCTTCGAGTTCGCATCACGGCAGTCGGGGAGCAGACCGCTCTGTCCGGCATCATGCGGCTCGTCGCAGATGCGCAAGCTTCAGGGTCTCGCACTCAAGCCCTCGCCGATCGTGCCGCCGCAATCCTTTTCTACGTGGCAGTCGCGTCTGGTGCGATCACGCTCACCTATTGGTGGTTTTCGGGGGACAAAGAACACGCCTTAATCAGAACGGCAACCGTGTTCATCATTGCTTGCCCCCACGCCTTGGGACTGGCGATCCCACTCGTGATTGCAATCTCGACATCGCTCGGAGCTCAGAACGGTCTCCTTGTCAAGGACAGACTCGCTCTCGAACGCGCCCGCAATTTGGACATAGTGATTTTCGATAAGACTGGAACGCTCACACGTGGGTCGCCGGCAGTGTCGGCAGTCGCGGCTGCGCCTGGCAGCAACGAGAGTGATTTGTTTGCACAGGCTGCTGCTGTCGAAGTCAACTCTGAACACCCGCTCGCTAAAGCAATCGTGGCCGAAGCCAAGCGCCGAAACCTGCCCACATTGCAGGCCGCCGACTTCGAGGCGCTACCCGGTCGAGGGGCACAGGCACGAGTAGATGGCAAAAAGATCGTACTCGGGGGACCGCGTTTGTTGACTGAGGGCAAGGTAACTCTACCGCCACAAGTCGAAAAATTGACGACCACCTGGGCGTCCGAGGGAAAGACGGTTCTGTATGTTGTTGCCGAAGCGCAACTGTTGGGCGCTTTCGCTGTGGAAGATGAGATTCGGTCCGAATCAAAAGAGGCTGTAACGGAGCTTCACGAGCTTGGTATCCGGGTCGCGATGATTACCGGGGACTCGAAGACGGTGGCCGATTCGGTCGCCCGGCGCATCGGCATAGATGAGGTGGCGGCCGAGGTCCTGCCTGCCGACAAGGCTTCGGCAGTGAAGCGCTTTCAATCGGGTGGCAGAAGGGTCGCAATGATTGGTGATGGCGTAAACGATGCGCCGGCGCTCGCAACTGCAGATGTGGGAATTGCAATTGGCGCCGGAACCGATGTGGCGATTGAGTCGGCCGGAATCGTCCTCGTGCGTAGCGATCCGCGCGATGTTGTAGGAGCGATCAAGCTATCACGGGCTACCTATCAAAAGATGATCCAAAATCTTGTTTGGGCGACCGCTTATAATCTCGTCGCCATCCCGGTGGCAGCAGGTCTTTTTGTCCGCTGGGGACTCGATCTGCCCATGAGTGTGGGGGCAGTCGCGATGAGTCTGTCAACGATCATTGTGGCCGCGAACGCGCAGTTGCTTCGCCGACTGAAGCTGCAACATGCCGTCCACTAAAGAAGAGAAACCTGTCCGGGATGAGATCCCGCACAAACGAACGAAGAATGCTCGCTCTAGAGTTCCAGCACACCGCTAGTGCGGGAGCTTAGCCTACCCTGCGTGGGATAATATTGCTTAGTGGCGTCAGTCCTGCAAATTCCAACGCGAGAGACTTTCCGGCGTATCCAACGGATTCAAACCATCACAATCTGTTGGATGACTGTGGAGACCGCGGTATCCCTGGCTGCCGCCTGGATGGCGCGCAGCCCCGCGCTACTTGCCTTTGGCGGTGACAGTGCCATCGAACTCCTCTCAGCGATAGTTGTGTTGTGGCGGTTCCGCGCTCATGCCGTGCAGGTAGAATCAGAAACTCTCGCGGCGAGAATCGCAGCGGTGCTGTTGTTCATGCTTGCAGCCTACGTGGCCGTGGTTTCTGTAATGACACTCTTGGGACACAGTGAAGCAAAAACCACGTATCTGGGGATAGCCATCTTGATCGCCGCTGCCTCAATCATGCCGTGGCTGGCCAAGGAAAAGCGGAAACTATCAGCGGTCACGGGCAGCGCAGCGCTCAGAGCGGATGCCGCTGAATCCGCTTTGTGCGCTTACCTTTCCCTGGTTGCTCTGGTTGGCCTTGGAGTCAACGCGATTTGGCACGTGAGGTGGGCTGATCCGGTTGCGGCGCTGCTGATTGTTCCCATCATCGTACGAGAAGGTTGGGAAGCGATGCGCGGGAAGGCTTGTAGATGTTGCTGACTCGGCGGATTATGCGATCTCCTATGCGAGAAGAAATCTCCCAAGAAGAAAGCTCCTCAACGGGCAGGTTGTAAACGAGCCGGATCATTGGATTGTTTCGCCGGCAGCACGGTCTCGACAAACGGCCTTGAAATCGCTTCTCTCTCGGACCGCTCATGCTCATTCTTAATATTCTCGGCCGACGCTTAGGCGAACATCGGCGCTGGTCACAGAATGGTCACAATAAATCGGCCATCTTGACGAGTTAAGTCGTTGATTGAAGGAGTGGTTAGGCCCGTTGATCGTAGCCCTGAAAAGGCTGGTCGTCGGGGGGTTCAACTCCCTCCCTGGCCACCATGTTTTCAATAAATTAGCGAAAATTGCTAAACCTTGGTGGAATGAGAAAACCCCCTTCATCGTGGGTGGAAATCCAGCTCTGCGCGCGAACCTGAAGAGGCTCATCTTCTTAGCTATGATTGATTTGCAACCAGGCGAATGATCATAGAGCGCAGCTTTTCATCGATTTTGCGCTCTAGTCCTTTAAGTCCCCTATATAAAAGAATGTGGGGAAAAGTTAATGCTGACGAATCCGAATGGTTCGAAGAAGGCTCAGAGCGAACCGCGTAGAGCTTGGCGTCCACATTTTAGGATTAAAGGGTGCACGTTCGCTCGGAAAGAAGTATGCAAATTCTTCATGAACTTGCTGAGGAGAAAACCTGACTTGCTATCTCCGGAACACAGCCCGTCACGCAGAAGGTCGCGGGTTCGAGTCCCGTGGCTCCCGCCACATTTCGCACGGCAATGCTCCTTTTTTTTCAGACATCATGGGGATCGGATTGAACCAGTGCTTTTCTTCCACCCGACTCCAGGAAATGCCAGGAGGAAGAATGGCCGGGAAGGTCAAAAGGAAAGATCGTTACACTGGCAAAGAGAAACAAGGGGGAGAAGATGACAGTTGCAGAACTGATGCACCACAACTTCGATGAGATCTTCATCGAGCTTGATCCAGTGAAGCGTGAAGCCATGATGCGCAATGCTTATACGGAAGATTGCGTATGGATACACCCCGGTGGCCGCCTGGTCGGCATTGCGGCGATCAATGAGTCAGCGTCGGAAATTCGTAAGCGCATCCCGGAGTACCGCTACAAGGTGGTTGGCGATATTCGCACGATGCACAATGTCGGGATGTGCCGTTGGGGGAGCG
>Ga0209488_10004011_pt1 | contig 11618 bp, 4 predicted proteins | sample Rivendell_Oct201_8_FD_188349 | JGI IMG/M metagenome (GOLD analysis project Ga0209488, IMG submission 188349) | Vadose zone soil microbial communities from the Eel River Critical Zone Observatory, Northern California, USA -... | ecosystem: Environmental > Terrestrial > Soil > Vadose zone >... | reverse complement strand
CCAGATGGTCTTATACACGCGTCACGACCTCACCTCCAGACGACTCCAATGGAGAGATCTGACGCCTCCCGAATGGCAAGCCATCACCGAACGAGCGGTGGCGCAGCTCAGATCGAGCGGCACCTGCGAAATGTATGAAAAGGAGTACCTCCGCAGCGACGGCAGCCGCGTGCCCGTGCTGATCGCTGCCACGGTGATTGCCCGGAACGAAACCTTGGCATTCGTGCTCGACCTCACGGAGCGCAAGCGGGCAGAGGAAGAGCGCGAGAGACTGCGTCATGCCCAAGCCGACTTGGCCTATATGAGCCGGGTAATCACGGTCGGAGAGCTGGCGGCATCGCTCGCTCACGAGATCAAGCAGCCGATTGCCGCGGCCGTATTGAATGCCAAGACGTGTGTGCGATGGCTCAAGCGTGATTCGCCCGATGTCACAGAGGCGTCCGAGGCTGCCTCGAGAACGGTCAAGGACGCGACGCGCGCCGCGGACATCGTCGACCGAGTCCGCTCCCTCTACAGGCGAAGTGCCCCGCAACGGGAGCTGGTTGACCTGAACGAAATCATTCAAGAGATGATCGCTCTTCTCCACGACAGAGCGAATCGATACTCTATCCCGATCCGTGCCGAACTGACTCCAAGTTTGCCCAAAGTCATGGCTGATCGCGTGCAACTTCAGCAGGTACTGATGAACCTCATGCTGAACGGCATCGAGGCGATGAAAGATATGGGCGGTGAACTGACGGTAACGTCAAAAAGGACCGACGATGGCCAATCACTGATTTCGGTGAGTGATTTGGGCATCGGGTTACCCATCGAGGAAAGCGAGCGCATTTTCGAGGCGTTCTTCACTACCAAACCGGAGGGCACCGGCATGGGACTGTCTATCAGTCGGACGATCGTCGAGTCACATGGCGGCCGTCTGTGGGCGAGCGCTAATAAGGAGCGGGGCGCAACGTTCCATTTCTCCCTGCCGACAGCAGCTAAGGCGGTTGCCATGTCTCCACAAGGAACTTGATGCTGCGAACTTCCTGGGTTTTTTGAGGTTCTCTGCGGTTAGCTCTTTGCTCTTTAACTAATGGAAACAACAAGCATCATCGCGGCTGAAAAGCTCTCCGCCTCGCGCTGGATGGTACTTACCATTATTATACTCGTACAGTTTCAGTTACAGTTGGTAACGTTTGCTCCTGCAGCTGTCGCCAGTCCTATCATCTCGGACCTTCGATTGAACCGAACTGAATTCGGCCTGATTATGTCGGCTCTAAACATTACAATTATGATTTGTCAGGTCTTGGGAAGCGTGCTCGTCGACCGTGCAGGGCCGAAACTCGGTCTGTTTTCTGGAGTTGCATTGTTGGGTATAGGTGCGGCCATTCTGCTGGGTGTGCACAGCCTAACATTTCTAATATTCGGCAGAGTTGTTCAGGGAATTGGCATCGGTATTTGTTATCCCGTGATGGGCGCTTTAATCATGGCCTGGTTTTCCAAGCGAGAGCAACCGTACATCAACACGATTTTTGCTGCAGTCACTTTCTTAGGAATCGGCGCAGGAATGCTCATCACTGTCGGAATATTTCGCTGGTTCAATGGCTCATGGAGGCACGCGCTTGGCTCTTATGGGTTCAGCATCCTCGCCACGGCGCTCATTTGGCTCTTTGTCGGACGAAATACCCAAGAGGTTGTTTTCGTGGAAGAGACATCTGCGGCGAGCGCCACTGCCAGGAATCCGGGTTCTCTCTCGAAAGTCCTCACTATGCCTGTCACCTGGACGCTGGCACTAGGCGCCTTTGCGATCTCATGGGTTTACAACATGTACTTTTCCTTCGTACCCCTGTTTCTGGAAAGCGGGCGGGGTATGTCTCTGGCAGATGCCAACAGCCTGGCATCGCTACTTCCATTTAGCGGCGTAGCAGGGGTAATTGCCTTTGGCGTTTTGGCGAATCGGGATACATGGCGGAAGCATTTACTGTGGACAAGCTGCGCGGTGGTCATCCTGGGCAGCATCCCCCTTTATTTTGGCGAAGGAGGGATGACGAGAGCAGGGTTGCTCGTCGCAGGATTTGGGCTCTCCGGCTTCCTTCCTGTCTTGAACACTTACATTATGTCCTTACCTTCAATGACGCCCTCACTGATGGCGGCATTCGTCGTCGTGGTAAATATGGCGATATACATGGCCGGATTCATTTCTCCTCTCGCTGTTGGCTGGGTTTCTCAGACATTTGGATTGCGGAATACTCTGGCCCTGTTTTCCTGGGTTGAGTTAGTCGCAATTCTCATCTTCATGCGGTTACCGACAAATCGCGACCGTGAACGTCTCTAACATTGAGAGCACAACCGCATCCTTCGAACATTGAATGCCTAACTTGAGCGCCTGCGATGCTCGCGAGCTGTTAAAACTCGAGACGAAGACCAAACTGGATCGCTCGGGGACTATTTGCCTGGCTGCTGATCACACCGAACGACGCGGGGTCCTGCATGCTCAGTGTGGGGTCGTTGAACACCACATGGTTGAAGGCGTTCAAGAAGTCCGCCGAGAAAAGTACGGCAACCCTTTCCGTCACCGGCGTGCGCTTGGCCAGGGACAGGTCGAAATTCGAGTAAGGAAACCCGCGCAGGACGCCGCGCCCCGATCGACCGTCTTTGCTGACTTGAATCGGGCGGAAGTCCGCCAGGACCGCCTTGGGGTCTGCAAAGATATTAAGGCCGGAACCGCCAGTAGCGGGATTCCCGTCAGTACCTACGCCCCCCGAGCCTGACACGCCCGAGTGGACGCTGTTACCAAAATCGGGTTTATTGATCGGTATCGCTCCGGATACAACAAGTCCGAGAGTGTCCCCACCACCCCATGCCTGATTGCTTTCGGCGACGGTCAGGGGGAGGCCGCTAGCGGCCTTGAAAATACCGGAAAAGTACCATCCGCCAATAACCTTATTAATCGGCTGGTTGTCTGTGCTGAAACGGGTGCCGCGGCCGAAGGGGAGTTCATAAACCCAGTCGGCTGTCACGACGTGGCGGTGGTCGAAAAACGATGGGCCGTAGTCGATTGAATGATCAAAACTAGAAGAAGCCTCGAGGGGGTAGTTTTGGACTGCACCTATATCATCAAGGGACTTAGCCAACGTGTAATTTAGAGCAAAAGTGAGGCCTTTTGAGGTGCGCTTCCGGAAGGTGGCGAAGAACGCATGGTAATTGGAGTAGCCGCCATCAGTTCCATTCCATATCCGCTGGACCTGCAGATTTGTGATTGGCTGCGGGAGCAAGAACTGCATAGACTGCCATAAAGTTCTGAGCAAGCCAGCGGTGAAATCTGACCCATCCTGCGTCGCCAGCGTAACCGTCCCGCCGGGTCCGATCTGATTTTCGAACCAAGGTTGCGGGGTCACAGCCGAAGGGAGAGTACCGGCGCGGAGCTGATTCGCCACATTGTCGTAGGCCGCCGCGAAGCTCTGCCCGGAGGCCTTATCCTTATAGAAATAGGGAGGAGACGTGATGTCATTAACCTCCCTCATATTGCGCGCAATCGTTCCGACGTAGCCCACTTCGACGGTCATGGTGCCGCTCAACTGGCGTTGAATAGTCAAATCGATGTGGTGGGCATGGCCAGTTCTGATGACGGGATCTGGCTGGTACGCAAAAGTCTCTCCGTACGGTGTGCCAACCACTAACGGCGAACTGACTGCGGAGGCAGTCGGTACGACACCTGGACCGTCGATGCCAATGCGATACGCATCGGTCGGAGTGCTCGAGTTTGCACAACTTCCGCCAATGACGGGCCCGCGGCAATTGATGGTTTGGGCAAAAGTGGGTCCTAACATTGGCTCGAGGACGCTCCACACCGTGTTCATCCGATCATAAGTAATCGCATATCCGACGCGGAAGACGCTGGCACCTTTGGTGCCAAACAGATGTTGCCACACGGAGTTTTCGAAGGATGGAGTCCAGGCCGCCGCAATGCGCGGGCCCACGTTGCCATAGTCTGTATTAAAGACGGCCTTTTGGGGCGTTTTCGTGGACGGCAGCCAAGCCAGGGTGGGATTGTAGATGCTACCTTGCAGGGCCGCCTGACGCGCATTATTTAAGTAGTCGTTCGAGGTTAGTGTCTGGCCGGTAGCAGCGTCAATCATAAAAGCGGTTCGGCCCAACGAATCCACAGGTGGGGACTGAATCTGATAGTTAAGTCCCCCGGTTATAGTGAGCGAGGGCCGAATGCGCCACGTGTCACTGAAATAGAAGTCGACAGCGTTCTGGTAAGTGTTCGCTTCGAGCGGCGAGCCCAATGGAAGGGGATTCAGGTTACGATCGCGCGTGACCAACACATTCGTGTTGTCAATCATTCCCGTGGTTCCGGCGAACAGGCGGTTCCAGCGGGTTGCGTCGCCTGCAGCTAAGCAAAACGTTGTTACGGTGGCTGAACAATCTGGTGGCCGATTCTCCGCCGGGATCGTGGCTGCGCCCGCAGCATCCAACTGTATGTCCAGGGCGGTGATAGATCCGATTACCTTGTCATTGCGGTAGTGGTACGTCCTGATACGACGGAAGTCGCCCCCGAACTGCAATAAGTGGCGCCCTTTGTTCCAGGACAAGTCATCCCTTACTTGATAACTCTTGGCATCGGTGCCCTGAGTACGGGCGACCTGTGTGTGCGTGTCAACTGGCCCATCCAGCAGGCCCCCGTATGCCGACGCACCGCCGGCTACCTCGATAGCCCCGGCAATGCCCGGCACCTGAGGGAATGGCAGTACACCTGAGAACCACCACCAGTCCCGCAGATAGCCGAAGCGAAGGTCATTCGTGAGTGTAGGTTTGATTTGACCGGTTAACCCCGCCACAAAGTAATGCGGCTGGGCAGTTTCGCCATGTATAGCAACGGGTTTACCGGCGGTGTCTCCGTTGAGGAGACCGCCGAGGTCTACTTGGGAACTAAGGAGCGACGTCGCTTCCGAATAGCGGACGGAACCCATAAAATGCCAAGTGCCGGCTAAATAGTGATCAAGCCGTCCGATTCCATAGTTAGACGAACTCGGGGTGCTAACGGTCGAGCGGAAACCGATTGTGTTCAGGCCGTCGCCCACGGTGGGGTCGTTGCCCTTCGGCAGGTGACTCCAAAGAGCGCTGACGACCGGATTAAGCCCCAAACCACGCGGGTCACAGGCGGAAGTATTGCCTGGACCGCAGGATGTTGAGTTTGCCAAAGGGTAATCACGCACTATGCCCGACGCATCCCTGAACCGCAGGGTGCCTGCACGCAAAGAGTCGGTCGGAACAATGCGGCTAATCGTGGCCGACTGCGCAAGGCGACGCCCCTCATAGTTCCCAAAAATAAATGTACGGTTCTTCCAAATCGGTCCTCCGGCTGCACCTCCAAAACGGTTGTCCTCCAGCTTGGGATTCGCAATGCCCACGCGATTACGGTCCCATGTGTTGGAATTTAGAACATTATTCTGGAGATACTCGTAAAGAGCGCCGTGAAGAGCATTCGTGCCACGTTTAGTGACGAAGGTAAATTGTCCACCCTCCCCGCGACCGTAGTTGGCGTTGGAATTGGTCGTTCCGACGCCGAACTCCTGGACACTGTCAGAGGTAAGAGGGACGGGGCTGTCCACGACATTGGCTGAGTCTGGCTTGACGCTTGCGCCGATGAGGTTGTCCGTGGCATCGATGCCGTCTACGGTCAAAGTCGTCTGGTCGCTTCGCGACCCTGCCACCGTCGCTTGTGAATTGACTTGATTAATCCCTCCTGTGCGGTAGGTAGGCGCGACAAGTGGTTGTAAGTCGTAATAAACCATAGCGCTGCGGTTAATGTTCGGCAGCCTCACCATCTCCTCGCCCTGGACCACATTGCCGACCGTCGCGTCAAGAGTTTGCAATTCAGCTCCCGCGCTGGCTGTCACCTCAACCGCGTCTGTCGTAGCACCCACTTTCAAGGTGACGTTAATGTTGTACGATTTGGCGACTTCCACGGAGAGCTGCGCCTCAGATTGAACGAAGCCCTTCACGGTGACAGTGATCGTGTCACTTCCGGGAAGGACGTTTGCAAAGATGTATTGCCCAGTGGCGCTGGTCTCCTGAGTCCGCGCCAAACCGGTCGCCTTGTCCAGCAGTACTACTTTTGCTCCGGGCACAACTGCCGCGCTTTCATCCGAAACAACGCCTGACACAGTTGCTGTCGCAGCAGTCTGGCCTAACGCCGGCTGAACCCCCAAGATGCCTATAAGCACAGCTGCGCTTACAAAGAGCGAGACTAATCTTAGCTGTCTCATGATTGCCTCCCGTTGATATCTGCGGCTAACAAATAGGCAGAAGACTCTGCCAGCAGATTCGTCTCTCGTGAGCGGGCATCGCAGATTGGTTGTTCGAACACCCCGAAGTGTTAGTGTTACCGATTCTATGAGGTCTTCTCTGTGAATGTCTAGAAATTCCAGAGCGTTGAAGGAATGTTAGGGGCCGTGAGCGAGAAAGGCCCAAACTCCTTGCTTCAGTCTCCTAGACTGAATAACCAGCGCGGTGAAAGTAAGTGACTCCCAGATACCATTCGGCCTCATTATGGCTGGCCAAAAATAGGGGCTGATCATTTTCAGTATCATCGCCACATTGCGGTAAGCATCATATCCATAGATTATTCTGATTGACGCCCTGGGGAAAATAGTGGGATAGTTGCTGCACTTAGCCATGCCCAGAACACTTCAGAGACTATTCGGAATGCTCCTGGTTTCTTTGTCTTTGGTGGCGAATCTGCAGGCTCAGACTCCGGAAACCGGCAAGCCGAAACAACCCCTGGCGATGATCGATGGTCAAGCCATCAATGATGATGATCTGCTGCCTTACGTTCAATCCCAGTTGAGGCCCCTTCGCGAGCAGGAGTACCAGATCAAAAAGAAGGCGCTCGAGAATCTCATAAATCAACGATTGCTTGAGGCGGCAGCAAAGAAGAAGGATCTGTCAACGGAAAAGCTTCTCGAACAGGAGGTTGATTCCAAGGTTGCCGAGCCCACGGATGCAGAATTGAACACCATCTACACTATGCAGAAAGATCAGATCAACCGGCCCTTCGAGGAAGTTAAGGTCCAACTCCAACAGAATCTGAAAAGAGCCAAGATTCAGCAGGCGCGGCAGGATTACTACCTGGGACTCCGCGAACAGGCCAAAATCTCCGTTCTGTTGGGTCCGCCTCGAGCAGAGGTCGGGTTTGATCCTGCGCGTGTTCGAGGCAACCCCAAGGCGCGCGTTATGATTGTGGAGTTTACAGATTTCCAATGCCCCTATTGCGGGGAGGCCGAGGCAACTCTGAAAGGCGTGCTCGCTAAGCATGAAGGGGTTGTGGCGCTTGCATTTCGCGATCTGCCGTTGACGCAGATTCATCCGCAGGCGATGATGGCTGCGGAAGCGGCTCGATGCGCGGGCGAACAGGGAAAGTTTTGGGAGTATCACGACCTCCTCTTCGCGAATCAGAACAAGCTCGATCGCCCGGGATTGCTCGAAAAGGCCCACACACTCAATCTTGATGAAAAGCAATTTGACTCCTGTCTTTCCAGCGAAAAATATAAAGCGCAGATTCAACAGGATTCCCAAGAGGGAATGCGCAACGGTGTGAGCGGAACTCCAGGATTTTTCATTAATGGAATTTTCATGAGCGGCGCTCAGCCCGAGATGGTGTTTGAAAAATCCATTCAGGAACAACTTTCGGCCTCATCGAAATAACGCCAAAAGGGACAGCCCCTTTGTGCTCATCCGCCCGACGGTCCCAATTTTGATCTCCCTTAACCTTAAGATTTCCTTAGGCTTGTGGTCCGTCCGGTTGCGCGCGCCACGCCGTCCTGTGTAGTCGCCCAGACCATCGTCCCAAACCTGTACCTCTGGCCAGTAGAGGCAACGGAACGTGCTCCCCCAAACTTGCAATGTAGTCTGAGGGGGCACTATGAACAGGTGGAAGACTAGGGCCCAGTGTTTCAGCAGTTTTGTTATCTTCCTAACTCAATCGGTCATTCTCGTCCCATTCCTAATGCAAATGTTTGCCGTCCGAACAAGCGCTCAGAATCCTGCGCATGCCAACTCGCAAGCGCAAGAGAGCGTACTCGCCGCGCAGGTTCGCGGGTTGAACAATGGTGTTTTGCAGTTGCATGGGCAGATGCAGGAGGGCAATCCGTCTATCACCTCAAGTGTTCGCGGCCAGGCCGCCACTGTGATTGCCCAGCGCGCGGCCGCCTTAACTTCGCTCATCGAGAAAGATCCCCACGCCGCGCTCTCGTTCGCGTTTTCTCCGGAACTGCTGGCCGATTTGGCTGCGAAGTTTCCTGGCTCCGCATCCCAGCTCGAATCGCACGTAACAGTGACCGGACCAATCGAGCATTGGATTGCCGACTATCCTGATAAAACTTCCCGCTCTCTGTTCATGATGAAGGCCGGCCAGCAAAAACTGACTCTGTATTTCGCAGGACAACCAGGAAACCTAAAAAGCGGCCAAGCGTTACAAGTCACAGGCGTAGTGATCGGGTCTACGATGGCAGTTGAGAAGAGCGACATCGTCCCATCCAATAGCGCTTCGACGTTGCCATTTGGACCGGCCTCGACCGCCTTTCTCCGTGCTGGGAACTTTGCGCGCGAACAGCGCGAACCGATGTTGTTGCTAACTTTAGTTGGGCTGGTAATGCTGGGCCTGGTGGCAGCTAATCGCAAGTTTCGCGGACAGATTCGGCAGTTCGCGGCTTGCGGTGCCGCGATCGCGATATTAGTGTTCAATCCCGGTACGATTTCCGCGCAAACGTCCACTTGCAACACTACGGGCGTGCAGAACACGGCAGTAATTCTCGTAACGTTCCCTGGCATAACGCTTCCGACCGGGGTTACCACGCAAAGCCTCAACGACAGCTTTTTCGGCACCAGCACGGGGGTTTCACTGGATGGATTTCTACGAGACGCGTCTTATGGCAAGACTTCCGCGACAGGCAACGTCTTTGGCCCCTACACATTGACCGGAACGTATACCACTTGCGGTGATTTGGGTGGAGCGATCCTGAACGACGCAATCGCCGCCGCCATTGCCGGGGGAGCAAACCTAAGCAACTACAGCAGGGTCTTCCTTGTCTTCCCGGACACGTTCGGCTGCGGATGGGCAGGATATGCATCGAACGCTTGCACCATCAGTTCTTCGAGTGGAACCTTCAACACCTCACTCGCCTACCTGGCTGCACGGTACGTAGTGAATCGCGCCGCCACCGTTTCGCTTGCCTCCCACGAAATGGGCCATAATCTTGGTTTGCTGCACTCGGGCATCATTACCGCCGGAGCAGATGTACTGGGCCCAATCAGTTCTCCCGGCACGATGTACGACCAGAACGGCGACTATTGGTCCACGATGGGCGAACCGGTGCTCGGCACGTACCCGTCGCCGCAGAAGGCAGAGGTACTGGGCTGGATGACACCAGGCACAAATTTCGAGGTAGTTCAAAGCAGCGGCACTTTCACACTGCAACCCTTGGAGACCAATCCAGCTAGCCTACAAGCCCTGAAAATCCAGCGCGGGACGGGAAACAACGCGTGGCTTTGGGTCGAATACCGTCAGCCGATCGACAATTACGATTCCACGCTGTCTACGCAGCCGTTCTCCGGAGCGCTGATTCACTATGAGGATCCGACCACCCAAACCGGGCACACGTACTTGCCGAATTTCACGCCCTCAGACACCTCCTGGAACAGCCCGGCATTAGCGGTCGGCAAAACCTGGACCGATCCGTACTCGAATGTATCTATCTCAGTGTTAAGTGCAACATCGAGTGGCCTTACCGTCAGTGTCAACTACGGGGCTATACCTTGCACCGCCTCAGCGCCTAGCGTCAGTATCTCGCCTTTGAATCCAAGCATCTACCCAGGACAGAGCGCGAGCTATGCGGTGTCTGTTACCAATAATGACTCCTCGGGGTGCTCGTCGAGTACAATCAATGTCGGGTCAAGCGAGCCATCGGGATGGCCCACAACGCTTTCGTCGTCCTCGCTCACACTCAATCCCGGACAATCCGCTTCCGTTACTCTCGGAAAGAGCGCGCCTTCAGGAACGCTTGCTGGAACTTACGGGGTCAACTTGAGCGCGGCGAACAACTCGGCTAGTGGAATAGGCACGGCCAACGCAACGGTGATGATGCCCCCGTCGCAAACGGTCAGCGTTTCGGTGTCGGGATCAAGCTTCATCCCCCCAAACACGGTTCCCATAACGGCTTCAGTCACTAGCGGCGGCACTCCTGCCTCAGGAGCGAGCGTGACGTTTACGCTCAAATTCCCGAACGGAAGCACCACGACACAAACCGCTGCAACGGGTACCAATGGCACGGCCATGTGGAACTACAAGGTGAACTCAAGATCCCTGGTGGGAACCTATTCGGTGACCGCCCAGGCAGTGCTGAGTTCCGGCTCCAAAAAAGCATCCAGCACGCAGTCCGCCACCAGCAGCACAGTCACCTTCACCGTGCAGTAGCAACTGTTCCGCCAAAAAACAAGGCGCCCCGGCATTCGCCGGGGCGCCTTGGGTTAGATTTTGACGCGGCTCGTTATTGCACGCACTCGCCCGCATCGCAAATCGGACAGCTCTTCGGCCCAGAGCATCCGAAGGTATTGTTGCAAACCGCGTCGGTGCTGGTCACCTTGGTCAGCCCGCCAATGGTTGCACTCGCGGCGGAAATGACTACTTGGTCTTCGAAGAAGAATCTGCCCGCAATTGCGGTCATATCGATGGTGGTTGGAGTATATGCGCCGGTATAGGTTGTACAGGCCGTCGCTGGCGATATGCAGAGACCGGTGGCTGTGTCAACGCCCCCAGTGCAGGGAGCCAGAGTGGTTGTAAGCGGCGTGGGGCTCGTGCCGCCCGTCTGTGCACTCTCTGCGCTACCGGTAAAATCCGACAAACCTAGCCCGGTAACTTGGCTGGGACCGACGTTGCACACCGTGCCGTTGTAGCCGACCACGACGTGAACATCGCCTCCGCTCGCCACGAGGGTTGTGCTGCACATCTTGGTGACTGCGAGGCTCGACTGCGGGCTATTGCTGCATGTTACCAAGTTCGTCGGTGTGGAGTCGACAATGGTTCCCCCGGAGGTGGAACTGGTGCTGCCATGGGCTGTCACGACGTCCGATACGGAGCCCGCGGAAGAGGTCAATGTGGTTCCCCACGTTCCTGTTTCACCGGCCCCAAGTGTACTCGTGTGAATGTTCGGAGAACCGGTGGTGTTATTTGTTACAGCGAGCGTCAACGGCGTCCCGGTGTCGTGGCTCGAATTCGCAGCGTAGGTTACGGTGTCAGTTACGTTGGTATTGTACAAAGTTCCGACGCCTGTGTTCATGACTGTGCCACCCACCGGATAATTGATGAAGGTCCCGGTGGAATCGACGGCGGATACGCCACACGATTTGTTGACGCTGATCCCGCACACTGGAAAGCCACCCGCCAGGAAGTCCTTGAGAACAGCGGTGGTGGACTGTGACGATCGTGTTTCCATTAGGAAACTGGAGAAGCAAGGGAGTTGGGTTACGCCAACAGCTTGAAACGCCTTTGTGAGGTCCACGCCGCCCTCAAAGAACAGAGGCGATGCCAGCGGGCCTTCCCATGAGGAAGTTACGCTGGACGCATTCGTAATGCC
>Ga0209488_10004010_pt1 | contig 11620 bp, 8 predicted proteins | sample Rivendell_Oct201_8_FD_188349 | JGI IMG/M metagenome (GOLD analysis project Ga0209488, IMG submission 188349) | Vadose zone soil microbial communities from the Eel River Critical Zone Observatory, Northern California, USA -... | ecosystem: Environmental > Terrestrial > Soil > Vadose zone >... | reverse complement strand
ATTCGGCCGTCGGCGTCGCGGCGAGCCGAGGCAATGAGCTTTATCACGTTGCCGGCGGCCGCGGCCGCGGCGAGATCCGCCGCGGCGATACCCGTAATTCCCGGGCGACCGGCACCGGGACCGTCGGCAACGACGACCGCAACGTCGCCGGGATCTAGCCAGGCGCCGAACGCCAGCCGAACGAGGATGACGAGCTTGTTCACCGCGTCGTGACCCTCGACGTCACCGCTCGGATCGGCCTCCGCGTAGCCGGCGGCCTGGGCGGCCGCGAGCATCTCCGCATAGCCGCGGCCCTCGTCGGCCATCGCCGTCAGGATGTAGTTTGTGGTCCCGTTGACGATGCCCCGGATCTCGGTGACCTCGTTCGCGGCGAGCTCCTCGGCGAGGGGTCCGAGGATCGGGATCCCACCACCGACGGCGGCCTCGAAACGGAGCGCTGCCCCTGTCCGCCGGGCGATCGACTCGAGCTCCGGGCCGTGGTGGGCGACGATGTGCTTGTTCGCCGTGACGACGCCCTTGCCGGCACCTAAGGCGGCCCGCACGAGGGTGTGAGCCGGCTCGTCCCCGCCAAGCAGCTCGACGACGATGTCGGTGTCCGGATCGGCGACGAGATGGGCCGGTGCGTCGGTCAGGAGTTCGGCCGGCAGGCCTCGGTCGCGCGCCGCGTCGACGTCCCGGACGGCGATCCCGACCAGCTCGAGGCGCCGGCCGCCGTCCGGCGCGAGCCGATCAGGCCGTTCGGCGAACGCCCGGGCGACCTCGCCGCCGACCGTGCCCGCCCCGAGCAGGGCGACCCGGAGCGGGGCAAGGGTCATCGGGACGTGACCGAGCGGCGTGTCCACATGGCTCCGAGATCGTAGCCGAGCCGGCTGCCGTCGGAGCGATCGGGAGGCGAATCGCGCCGTCCCGATACGCGTGCTACCCGCGCTTTCGCGATCCGTCTCCGTTGAGGTGCCCTCGGGCGGCCTGGGGGCGCGCCCGAGGGCTTTCGGTTGTTGGAGCTCCTGCGAGCGAACTCCTGTTACTGGCCCGCGACGGCCGATGCGTCGCCGGCGGCGACACCCGCCACCGCGGCCGATTCGGATTCGCCGCCGACCTCGTCCCAGATCCGGACGCGTCGCGTCTCGCGGACATACAACCCGCCGATGACGACCGTCATCAGCGCGATCAGGATGGGATAGAAGAGCCCGGCGAAGATGTTCCCGCCAGGCGTGTGGGCCGGATTGAGGAACGCAAGCGCACCGGTCGGCACCGACGCGGCGACGATGGCCGTCGCAATGTACGGCAGCCAGCCGCCGAACTCGCCGTTGCCGAGGTGGTACGGCACGGACAGGGATGTGTACCGGATCCGAGCCGGGAAGAACTCGACCAGGAAGGCGGCGATCGGGCCGTAGACCATGGTCACGAAGACGATCTGGATCCAGACCAGGGCCGTCAGGCCGAGGATGTTCGGGTTCGTTGCAACCTGGATCGCCTTGCCCGCGGCGTCGACCGCCGGTTGCGGGTTGGCGAACGTGTGCATCGTCATGTAGATGGGCAGGTAGGAGATGGCCGCGATCAGGCAGCCACCGAGGATGATCGGCTTTCGGCCGATCCGGTCGGACAGTGCCCCGAACACGACGAAGAACGGCGTCGCGAGGACGATCGCGACGAGCATGACGGTGTAGGCGTCGGTGAACTTCACGCCGAGCTGGGTGGTCATGAACGACAGCGCGTAGAACTGGCCCGTGTACCAGACGACGGCCTGGCCCGCCGTCATCCCGAACAGGGCGAGGAGGATCAGCTTCCAGTTCCGGCGGTTGCCGAGGCTCTCGCTCGTCGGCGACTGGCTCGTCTTGCCCTGGGCCTTGGCCCGGGTGTAGAGCGGCGTCTCCTGGAGCCTCATGCGGATGTAGAGGGCGCCGGCGACCAGTACCGCCGACAGGAGGAACGGGATCCGCCAGCCGAAGTCCTTGAAGGCGGCGTCGCCGAGCCCGAGCCGGAAGATCAGGATCACGCCCAGGGCACAGAACAGGCCGACCGTCGCCGTGGTCTGGATCCACGAGGTGTAAAGCCCTCGCTTCTCATCGGGGGCGTGCTCCGCGACGTAGATCGCCGCTCCGCCGTACTCGCCGCCGAGGGCGAGGCCCTGGAGCATGCGAAGGGTGACCAGCAGGATCGGGGCGAGGATGCCGATCGTGGCGTAGCCGGGGAGAAGGCCGACGAGGACGGTTGCTCCGCCCATGATCGAGACCGTCAGCAGGAACGCGACCTTCCGTCCGGTCTTGTCGCCGATGCGGCCGAAGACGACGGCGCCGAATGGCCGGACGGCGAAGCCGGCGCCGAATGTCGCGAGGGCGGACAGGGTCTGCGAGGTCGGGTCGCCCGGGAAGAAGACCGGCGCGAGGAACACCGCAAGGACCGCGTACAGGTAGAAGTCGTACCACTCGATGACCGTCCCGATCGCCGAGGCGCCGATGACGAACGGGAGCTTGTGATCCTGAGTCGCCGACGGTGCGCGGGTCGGCTGCGCATAGCTAGTCAAGGACGCATCCTCCGTGGGCTCGTGGACTGCGAAACGACCGAACCGTGACTCGACGTTTCCTTCCCGGGCCACCTCCTTCCGACGCGTCGAGGAGTGAGCGGGAGGCCGCCCAGGGGCACACCGGCGCGGCCTCGCGTGCCGATCAGAGAGCGGGTTCGGACGTCGCAAGGCCTGTCGCGAACCGATCGATTCCGTTACAGCGATCTTGCAAATCACGGGTCGTGGCGATGGGCACCGGTCGCCCCGGCTCAGCCGCCGATCGCCGGACCTTCGCGGACGGCTCGGCTACACTCGCCAGCCATGACGACCGACGTGGAATCAACCTCCGTCCCTGCGCCCGCTCCGTCCGGCGGGCCCTCTCGCCAGCGCATCTTCAGCGGCATCCAGCCATCCGGGATCGTCCACCTCGGCAACGACCTCGGGGCGATCCGCAACTATGTCGCGCTCCAGGAGCAGTTCGAAGCGATCTACTGCATCGTCGACTACCACGCGCTGACGAGTCTCCACGACGCGGATGCCCTCCGTCGCCAGACCCGCGAGATGGCGGCGTCGCTGCTGGCCCTGGGCCTTGATCCGGAGCGCTGCACGCTGTTCGTCCAGAGCCACCGCCCGGAGCACACCGAGCTCGCCTGGCTGCTGTGCACGGTGACCCCGGTCAGCTGGCTCGAGCGCACGCCGACCTACAAGGAAAAGAAGGCCCAGCAGCCCGACGACGTCAATCACGGCCTCCTGACGTACCCGGTCCTCCAAGCCTCGGACATCGTCATCTACAAGGCAACGACCGTGCCGGTCGGCAAGGACCAGGCCGCCCATCTCGAGCTGACCCGCGAGATTGTCCGGGCGTTCAACCATCGCTACGGCGAGACGTTCCAGGAGCCGCAGGCGGTCTACACGGAGACGCCCACCGTCCTCGGCACGGACGGCGTCCGGAAGATGAGCAAGTCGCTCGGCAACACGATCGAGATCCTGGCCGAGCCGGAGGTCATCCGGAAGCAGGTCATGTCGATGGTGACCGACACCCAGCGGATCCTGCGGACCGATCCGGGCCGCCCCGAGGTCTGCAACGTCTGCCAGCTCCACCGCTGGTTCGGGCCGGACTACGTGGAGATCTGGGACGGCGAGCGAACGGCCCGAACCGGCTGCGTCGACACGAAGAAGCTCCTCGCCGAGCGGATCTCTAGCCACTACGCGCCGGCCCGGCAGCGCTACCTCGAGCTGATGGCGCATCCGGCCGAGATCGACGGGATCCTCGAGGCCGGCGCCGACCGACTCCGCCCGAAGGCGGAGGCGACGATGGCCGAGGTCCGCGAGAAGATGGGCCTCCGCTAGGGTCCAGCGACGCCGTCCCGCCGCGACGCGGTCCCCCGCCTGGATTCTCGTGCGGCGAGTCCATCGAGCAAGTGGACCGGTCGAGATGCCGGGAAATCTCGCCGGGCGAGTCCCTCGTGCAGAATCGGGCCCACGCCACACCCGAAATGGCAGGCCTGCGCGTCCAACCGGTCGCATGTACTCGTCGGGCGAGAATCGGCGCGTGAGTGGCACCAGTCGACGGGCGAGAGGCGCCCGGCGAAGCGGCTGGTGATCGGCGCGGACTACCATGGCGCCGAAGGGAGGGGGCACCGCCCCCTCGTCGCAGGATGCGTTTCGCGCCACACGAGGTGCAGACCCCACGATGGCGATGGTGACCGACCGGCAGCGCCGCTGGCTGTCGGCCGTTCTCGTCCTCGGAACGCTCGTCCTGGCGATCGTCCTGCTGAGCCTCGTCGGCTCGATCTTCTTCGCTTTCGGCGACGTCGTCCTCGTCTTCTTCCTCGCCTGGCTGCTGGCCTTCATCCTCAGCCCGCTCATCAGCGGACTGACCCGGTACGTGCCGTTCCTGCCCCGGATCGGCGCCGTCGTCCTCGTCTATGCCCTGCTCGTCGGGGCGATCGTCGTCGCGGTCGTCCTCGTCGCCGGCGCCCTCGCAAGCTCGATCTCGGACTTCGTCGCCAGCGTCCCGACGCTCCGCCACGACCTGCCGACCCTGCTTGCGCCGTGGCAGGCGCGAGTCGATGGCCTCGGGCTCAGCCAGGTCGACCTGGTCGCCCAGGCGACGAGCTTCCTCGACAATCTCGCCAACTACGCTGTCGCCCTTGCCGGGCCGGTCCAGCAGCTGGCGGTCGCGAGCCTCGGAGCCATGGGCAACCTCCTGATCGTCCTCATCCTGTCGCTCTACATGGTCGTCGACCGCGACGACATCCTGTCGTTCCTCTTCCGGGTCGTCCCGCCGGCGTACAAGGAGGAGGCTCGCCTCCTGGAGACGAGCGTCGCCCGGTCCTTCGGCGGCTTCCTCCGTGGCCAGGCCATCCTCGGGATCGTCTACGCCGCCGTCGCCGCGGTCACCAGCGCGCTGCTCGGCCTGCCCTACCTCGCGGTGACGACAGTCGTCGCCGGCGGCCTGATGGCGATTCCCTTCTTCGGCCCGTTCCTGAGCTGGGCGCCGCCGGTGATCATCGCCATCCTCGTCCGGCCGGACCTCATCCTGCCGGCGGCAATTCTCATGGGTGTCGGCTGGATGCTCGTCATGAACGGCCTCCAGCCGCGCCTGATGCAGGAGGCCGTCGGGATCCACCCGATCGTCGTCCTCGGCTCGGTCCTGATCGGGTCGAAGATCGCCGGCGTAACCGGCGCGATCTTCGGGATCCCGATCGCGGCAGTCATCTCGGCCTTCTTCTTCCACTTCCTGATCATTTCCCGCGAGCCCTCGCCGATCACCACGCGGGCAGCCAGGCGGCTCGAGGCGCGCGAGGGCCGGCCGGTCCGCATCCCTCGTGAGCCGGCGCCCGGGATCGACCCGGACGTGACGGGATGACCGATCGGCGAGCGAGCCATGAGACAGCGATGATCGACCGATGACCGACCGAAAGGACGACCGCCGCTGGCCGACCGACCGCCGGGACAACAAGACCTCGGCCGACGATCAGCCGGACATGACCCGCGAGCGGGCCCGGACCGAGCGGCGGGACCTCGACAAGGAACGAGGCGAGCCTGTCGCCGGCGGCGCCGCCCGCGGCGGCCCGCGAGCGCTGCGGCCGTCGGCCCGGCCACTCCACGACTGGTCGACCCGCCCGAAGATCCTCATCACGAACGACGACGGGGTCGAGTCGCGCGGGCTCCTCGCCCTCAAGGAGGCGCTGGATCCGATCGGCGACACGACGGTCGTTGCGCCGGACACGAACCAGAGCGCAGTCGGTCACCAGAAGACCCTGATGCGGCCGCTCCGCGTCCGTGAACGCACGCTCGGGGACGGTTCGCTCGCCTATTCCGTCGATGGCTCACCGACCGACGCCGTCAGCCTCGCCTTCCTGGGCTACTTCGGCCATGGTTTCGACCTCGTCGCCGCCGGCATCAACTACGGTGCGAATCTCGGCGACGACATCACCTACTCGGGAACCGTCAGCGCCGCGATGGAGGCGGTCATCAACGGCTGTCCCGGCTTTGCCATCTCGCAGGAGTATTACGAGCATCCCGACTTCACCCTCGCCGGCCTCGCGGCCGCGGCCGTCGCCCGCAACATCCTCGAGCACGGCCTGTCGCGCGGCGAGCTCATCAACGTCAACGTCCCGGCGGTGTCGCCCGAGGAGGCCGAGGGCTTCGAGGTGACCCGGCTCGGCCGGCGCGTCTACCAGGACCAGCTCATCGAGCGCGTCGACCCGCGCGGCATCCCCTATTTCTGGATCGGTGGTCCGCCGCCCTCCGGGCTGGCCGTCCCGGGAACGGACTTTCACGCCGTCATCAACCGCAGGATTGCCGTGACCCCGATCCACCTCGACCTCACCGGCCGAAGCCTCCTCCGCCGGCTGAAGACGTGGAGCTGGAGCCTCGAGCCGTCCGCCGGCCAGATCGGCAAGGAGGCCGCGGAGCCTCCGGGCCGCGAGAAGCCGGAGGCCAGGGCCGTCGAGGACGACCTGACGGAGGAGCGTCTCGAAGACCGTCGTTGACCGTCAGAGGTCGCGGGCCACGGGTCGTCGAACGTCCATGCGACCGACTGTCGGCGGGCCGATTTCGAACCGGCGCCGCGCCGGCAAGCTGCGACCATGAACCAGGAACTCCAGGTCGCATCGGCCCAGCGGATCGATCGGCTGCTTCGCACGGAGCCGGTGATCTGGCTGAGCAGCGTGCGCCCCGATGGCCGGCCACACCTGATCCCCATCTGGTTCAGCTGGGACGGCCGGGACATCCTCGTCGCGAGCAAGCCCGACGCCCAGAAGATCCGCAACCTGCGGGCCAACCCGACGGTGATGCTGGCGCTGGGCGAGGCCGAGGACGACTTCGACGTCGGCCTCCTCGAGGGACGGGCCGAGCTGCTAGATAGGCCTGCCTCGGCCGCGCTTCGGCCCGGGCACCTGTCCAAATACGCCGCCCGGATGGCCGCGATCGGGCTGAGCGACGACGAGTTCGTAGCGACCTACAGCCAGTTGATCCGGATCGGGCCGACGCGGTTCCTGCCCTGGCACGGCCGAACTGTGCCGGTGAGCGCGAGGACATCTGCACCCCTGGGTCGGCGGCTCGCCGCGGCGATCGGACAGGTCGCGGCGGGCCTCGCGATTCGCGATAAGCGACCATTCGCGGCGGCCTGACTTCAGGGCGTGAGGAGCGACGCCGATCCCCGCCAGATCGCGCCGACCATGACGGACCCGTTGGGCGCCTCGATCTGGCCGACGAGTACAGCGATGCCGTTCGCGATCGCGATTCCTGTGACGGTGGCACCGCGCGCTACCTCGTCGGGCAGCTCCAAGGCCGTCCAGGACGACCCGTCTGCCGACGACCAGGCCCCCTGAGGCTTGTTGTCCGACGAGCCGAGGGCGACCACGTGGTCGTGCGCGACCGCGACGGACATCAGCTCCACCTACGGGAGCCCGCTCGCGCCGGCCTCCAGCCAGCCACGGGACCCGTCGGACGTGAAGGTGCCGGTCGACGACCCCTTGGTGACGAGAAGGACCGCCCGGTCATGGAGGGCGACCGCTGCACTAACGTCGACTGGCTGCCCAGACGACGTGACCAGAGGCGTCCGGTCGAACCGAACACCGTCGGTGCTGCGCAGGATGAGGGCGGACCCATCCGGCGCCCTGGCGACGACCCACAGGTCTCCAGCCGCCGAGAGACCTGACTGCACGAACACGTCGCCCAGCCGCTGGCCATGATCCGTCCAGTTGAGCCCGTCCGCGGAATCCATCAGGAACGGCACGTCAGCGACACCAGATCCAATTAGCCAGGGCCTCCCATCGTGGATGACCGGTACGACAGGGCCGCCAACGCAGAACACAGGGTCGAACGGCGCTTCAGCCCAGGTCCTATCGGCGGCGCGCACCCACGAGTCCATCTCCCCGCCCGGATGCGCACAGCGCGAGGACTCGCCGCCGCCGGTAACGAGAATGCCATCGACCCACGGAACAAGGAACCGAGGCGACATCCCGGCCCGGCCGCTGATGTCCTCCGCGGTCCAGGACGCGCCGTCTGTCGAATGGATCGCGACGGGATTCTCGCCCGCCTGGCCGGTCGAGCCCGTTACCAGGAACCCATCTGGGACCGCGACCACGGCACTGAACTGCGTCGCGCTCGTCGGATCGCCGGTGGTCACGAGAGTCCAGCCGGACGTCGCATCTGGCGCCTCGCTCCCTGTCGGCTGCGGGCTCGCGTCCGGCGGCCACGAGCCGGTCGATGCCGTTGGCGCCGGTGCAAATCCGCAGCTCGCAATCAGACAGAGGGTGGCGATGAGCGCGACGCTCCTGCAGCGAGCGGCCGGTCGCGCAACTCCCACCCGCGTCACGCAAGAGGGGGGTCGTACAGCGCCAGCTCGTCGTCTGTAGGCGGCTGGAAGATGCCGTGATACCGCTCCATGTGACTCTCGGTGATGGCGATGCCGCCGGCGGCGTGACGAGCCACGACCCGCTGCACCAACTCCTCGTAGGGCGCATCGAGGAAGCGGAGTTCGACCGCTACGCCGAGCTTTCGTGCTGCCTCGCGCTTTTCGTCGCGCTCCGAGCGAGCCCAGAAACCCCATTCGAGGACCACCGAGGTTCCCAGCACGAGGAGCCGTTGCGTGAGTTCCCAGAATTTCGCTTCGAGTGTGACTTGGAAGCCATCGTCGAACGGATCAACGTCCAACGCCGACTCCCACTCATCCATGTTGAGCCGGACCGCGCCGTACGACTCCGCAAGTTGGCGAGCCAGCGTCGTCTTGCCCGATGCAGGCAAGCCGCACAGCAACACCAGCCTCGGTTGGAGCCTGTTACCCGACGTCATCCTGGCGCTCCTCCCTTCGGGGCCGTTGTCGCCGGCGATGGCCCGAGGTTCAGCGTCGCCGCTTCAGGTCGGCGAGGATCTCGCGGGCAGCGTTCTGGCCCGGCTGGCCGGTCACGCCGCCGCCCGGGTGGGCACCGGAGCCGCAGAGATAGAGCCCCTCGATCGGGAGCCGGTAGCGGGCGTGGCCGAGGAGCGGGCGCCACAGGAAGAACTGGTCGAGACCGGGCTCGGCGTGGAGCGGGTGGCCGCCGGTCAGGCCGTATTCGCGCTCGAGATCGAGCGGCGTCAGCACCTCGCGGTCGCGGACGAGATCGCCGATTCCCGGGGCGTAGGTTTTCAGCGTCGCGATCACCGCATCGCCGATACCCTCGCGCCGGCCCTCGTCGTCCCACGACCCATCCCGCACGGCATACGGCGTGTACTGCGCCATGACGCTCATGACGTGGGTGCCGTCGGGAGCGCCGTCGACCAAGGTCGGGTCGACGAGCGAGGGGATGGTTGCCTCGAGGACGAGCGACTCGGACGTTTGCCCGTATTTCGAGGCGTCGAAGGCACGCTCCATGGCGTCGATCCCCGGAGCGATGACGATGCGACCGCGCAGCAACGCGGCGTCGTCGCCGCCGGCCGCCGTGAATCGCGGCAGCCCGCTGAGAACGAGGTTGACCTTCGACACGACGCCCGGTGTCCGGATGTTGCCGGCTCGCCACAGCATCGAAGGACCGATCGCGACCGGATCGCACAACGTCGTGAGCGTCCGTTTCGGGTCGAGGCCGGACACGACGGCCGCGCCCTCGATCTCCTCGCCGGTGGCGAGAATGACCCCCGTCACCCGTCCGTCCTTCGAGCCGATCGCCGCAACCTCGGCGCCGGTCCGGATTTCGCCGCCCGCTGCCACGAGGGCCGCCGCCAGGGCATCGCTCAGCGCTCCGGGTCCGCCTTCGGCGAAGATTGTCTGGCCGGCGCCTCCCCCGTCGTTGCCCGCCGAGTCGGAGAGCAGGTTCGCCGCGGTGCCCGCCGACCACGGTCCGACAGAGGCGTATTGCACGCCGCGCCAGGCAACCGCCGCCCGAACCGCATCGGTCTCGAACGATTCCGCGACGAAGTCGGCGATCGCCATCGGCAGGACCCGCAGGATGGTGTGGGCGTCGCGCTTGCCGAGCCCTCGGAACGTCCGCCCGAGCTTCAAGCCCGCGAGTGCGTCGCCGAGACCGGGGGCATGGATGTCGGGCGGGGTCTGGCCGGCAATCTCGCCGAGGAACTTTCCGAGGACCCGGACGAGCCGATCGAAATCGGGCCACGCGTCGGCGTCGCGGGTCGACCACGCGCGCAGCCCCTCGACCGTCCTCGCCTGATCGCTCCAGAACGTGACCGCCCGACCGTCCGGCTGCGGCGCGAACGCACGAACGTCGGGTGCCAGGAGGCGCAATCCGTGGGAGCGCAGGTCGAGATCCCGAACGACGGACGGCCGCAACCGACCGACCGTGTGGGCCAGTCGCGGCACCCGCACCCCGCCAAGCTCGGCGGTTTCGGCAGCGCCACCGACGCGGTCGCGCCGCTCCAGGACGACGACCCGGCGACCGGCCCGGGCGAGATACGCGGCCGTGACGAGGCCGTTGTGTCCGCCGCCGATGACAGCGACGTCGTACTGGTTGGCCATCGGTCAGGCGGCTCGTCGGCCGCGGGCGCGGAGCACTTCCATCGCCGCGATCCGGCCGTTGGCGCCCATGATCCCGCCACCCGGATGCGTCGCCGAGCCGCACAGCCAGAGGTCCCGGATCGGCGTGCGGAAGCGGGCATAGCCCGGGACCGGCCGGTTGAAGAAGAGCTGTTCCAGGCTCAGCTCGCCCTGGAAGATGTTGCCCTCCGTCAGGCCCGTCGTCCGCTCGATATCGAGGGGTGTCTGGACGTTGCGGAACAGGATGATGTCGCGGATGTTCGGGGCGAACTCGGCGATCCGGTCGATGACGGTATCGCCGAACGCCTCGCGCTGGTCGTCCCACGTCCCGAGCTCCGGGGCCAGCTTGTATGGCGCGTACTGGACGAAGCAGCTGATGACGTGCTTGCCCGGCGGGGCCATCGACGGGTCGACGAGGGTGGGGATGATCATGTCGATGTATGGCTTCTTCGAGAAATGGCCGTACTTCGCGTCGTCGTAGGCGCGCTCCATCTCGTCGAGCGACGGGCTGAACGAGATCGCCCCGCGGAGGTGCTCGCCGACGCCCGGCAGGCACGTGAAGTCCGGCAGCCGATCGACCGCCAAATTGACCTTGCCGGACGAGCCGCGGAACTTGAACCGACGGACCTCCTCCTCGAATTCGGGGTCCAGCGTGCCGGGCTCGAGGAGCCCAAGGAACGTCCGGCTCGAGTCGACCGACGACAGGACATCCGTGGCCTCGATCTCTTCGCCGCTCTCGAGCGCGACACCGGTTGCCCGCCCGTTGCGGACGACGATCCGGGCGACCGGCGCCTCCGTCCTGATCTCGACCCCGAGCGAGCGCGCGGCGGAGGCGATCGCGTTCGAGACTCCGCCGGTGCCGCCCTTCGGGATGCCCCAGGCCCGGAATGCTCCGTCGATCTCGCCCATGTAGTGATGGAGCAGGACGTAGGCCGTGCCGGGCGAGCGGACGCCCTGGTACGTCCCGATGATCCCCGACGCTGCCATCGTCGCCTTGAGCGGATCCGTCTCGAACCACTGGTCGAGGAAGTCGGCGGCGCTCATCGTCATGAGCTGGACAAAGACGGCCTGTTGCCGTTCCGGGAGCTGCTGGAAGGAGCGGGCGAGGCCGGCTAGGGGCATGAGGGGCCGCGGAT
>Ga0209488_10004009_pt1 | contig 11621 bp, 12 predicted proteins | sample Rivendell_Oct201_8_FD_188349 | JGI IMG/M metagenome (GOLD analysis project Ga0209488, IMG submission 188349) | Vadose zone soil microbial communities from the Eel River Critical Zone Observatory, Northern California, USA -... | ecosystem: Environmental > Terrestrial > Soil > Vadose zone >... | reverse complement strand
TCCGGGAACTCGGCAGGATGGGCATCATCCTGGGTATCGTCTCGAAGAACAATGAAGCCGACGCGCTTGATGTCCTCGAGAAGCACCAGCATATGGTGCTAAGGAAAGGCGACTTCGCGGCGATGAGAATCAACTGGTCGTTAAAGGCCCAGAACATCGCCGAGCTCGCGCAAGATCTCGATATTGGTATGGACAGCATCGTCTTCATCGACGACAACCCCGTGGAGCGGGAGGCTATCCAGACTGCGCTGCCCGAGGTCACGGTTCCCGAGTTTCCGGCGGACACATGTGAGCTCGCCTCTTTCTTCGAGCGGGTGTACAAGGACTGCTTCTTCACACTCGAATCCACCGAGGAGGATCGCAAGCGCACCGAGGCGTACCTGGCCAACGCCAGGCGTGCTGCAGAGCGCACCGCCGCCCCCTCAATCGAAGAGTTCCTGGCCGGGTTACGCACGAAGATCTTTTTCACACGGGCGTGCTACGAAGACCTCCCCCGCGCGGCTCAGCTCACGCAGAAGACAAACCAGTTCAACCTGACGACGCGCCGCTACACGGAGCAGGAGTTGCGGGCGCTGCAAACGACACCAGGCACAGAGGTGTTCATTGCGTCGGTAGCCGACAAGTATGGAGACAACGGCAAGGTGTTGGTGAGTATCGTGCGCAGAGAAGCGCTTGACACGGCTGAGCTGGATACCTTTCTCATGAGTTGCCGCGTGGTGGGCCGCTTCATTGAGGACCAGATCCTCGATCAGCTGGTAAAGGAGCTACGCGCGGACGGCCTCTCCAAGCTGCGCGTGCAGTTTATTCCCACAAGGAAGAACGCACCGGCTCGCACTTTCGTCGAGCGCCTGCGGGGCGGCCGGCTCGTGTCCGATGACGAGAGCGGGGCGCAGACATGGGAGTTCGACATCGCGAAGGCGTCGCCGGTCACGAAAACAGCATACGCCGAGCTGCTGACGCAGCCGGTTCGCTTTTCCAAGATCTCATCATGACCCGTGCACCGAGAAAAATCAACCACGTTGGTCTCGCCGTCCCTGACATTGAAGCCTTCCTCCGCAAGACCATGCCCCTGTACGAGGGATTCAGTCGCGGACCCGTGATCGTGAATGAGCGGCAGAAGGTGCGCGAGCTATTCGTAACAGACGGTGCGACGACCGTCGAGCTGCTGGAGCCGCTCGGAGAGCGCTCGCCCCTGCAGGCATTCCTCAACAGGAATCCCGCGGGCGGCCTCATCCACCTCGCGCTCGAAGTCATTGACCTCGACGATGCAATCGCCCGGGTGACCGCGGCGGGTGGGCGCTTGGTCGTCGCTCCGGTTCCGGACGTGGCCTTCCATGAGCGCAGGATCGCCTTCGTTTATCTCGGTGGTCAGGTCACAGAATTGATCGAACTCCCGCCGTAGGCGTGCCCGGCATGGATGATCGCTCCCATTGTCCAGGCATTCAGTCCGCGGTCGAGCAGGAGGAAGGAGATTGCGGCCGGGGCAGACGCGGTAACCGGTGACGAGGTTGCCGCGACGCGTTCTACGAGAGAGAGCTGCAACGAACATCATGGCAGACGCGGTGAGATTTAGTCGGAGGGATGGACAGGCGGTATCCCTTGAACCATGCATGTCGGCGTCTTCCCTTGTTCGAGGCAGGCCTTGGCCGGGAGGGTGCTGACAGTGCCATTCGAAGGATTGACCCAAGGCCAGGGATTCGAACCGAAAAAGGCTGGCTTCGCCGTCAGGTAAAGGGAATCTGGAATTACCTGTGGCCTGCCGGACCCAGCCGCTCCACCGATGCCGTGCCACCGTTGCGATCGTGTAACCCAATCCCAGTTTCCTTCGCGAAGCTGTGTCTGGTGGGTCGTTGGCACCCAGGTCCACCCACCGGCCTGCTGTGAACCGATGGTCCACATGGGTACTTCGCCATCCGACGGAAATTCCCCAAGCCTTTCGTAAGACCAAGTTTTTTGCGCGTATGAATAACCGCTCTGTTTGTAACTCAAGAGCGACTGCCCTTTAAGCCCGAGCACATTACCGACAAGGTTCGTGTAATCGCTATGCGCCTGTATGTCCACCGCGGTACGCCCCTGGAGATCGATATAGGGATATATCCCACTTTTGTATGTATTTAAGGGCGCACGGGCGGCGCGAAGACCGGACAGATGATTCCGGAACACTGTGATATATATTGAATTACCCCAGAAACTGTCCCCTTTATAATTGTGACTGTAATTGCCTTCCAGCAATTCCATGTGCGGGGTCGTGTAATGCCCCGCGTTCAGCCCCGCCTCGGGCATGCTCGGGTAATTCCCTCCAAAGGCGTCATCCATGTAGTTGTACGCGATAACGTTCCCGCCTCCCGTAGCTTGCATCACGATCTGCTTGTTGCCATACCACATGACATTGTTCTCGACGAGATTGTCGGACGCGCCCCAATTAAGGGCGACCAAGTATCCGCCACCGGCTGGATTCGGGTCCGGCGTCTCGTGGATATACGAATCTCTTAGCACGCTTCGGAATGTCCCGTAGAGGCTGACCGAGGTGCCGATGGACCAGTGCGATTCGATGCTCTTGACCCAGCAATAGGCGCAGAGGGCTACGACGACATTGCCGCCCATCCCTCCATAGACGTACAGATCTTCGATGCCCACACGATATAGGACCGGGTCCGAAAACCGCAGGCCTGGATCCGTGCCATAACGCGACAGTTGAGCCCCGTACTCCGTCTTGAATGTTATGTGGAAGGGCGTTGAGAACGTGATGGTGTTGCCGTTCACTGCGCTCACCTCCATCATCTGCGTCAGTGAACGGTCTTGCCGGGCGAACCACCTCCGCGACCCTTCGCCTGGGGGATTGTGTTGTGGTCCCCACCACACCCGCGGGTCATTGTCTGTCACTTGATCGACGAGCACGATCTCACCGACCGCGACCCCCGGATTACTCACGAGCGTAAGGGATTTGGCACCCTTTATCGCGTCCGTGGCAAGGTTGGTCGAGGATGAAAACACGTATGGTCTACCCCTCCCTACATAGAGAACAGCGCCGGCGTTGCGATTTGTGTCGCGATCGGCTTTGACGAGTCGAGTGCCTCCGTTGCCCGATCCCAGCGCCCCTGTGCCTGAGCCGCGCAATGTGCAGTCCGGTCTCTTGACGTACAGATTGCCGCTGATATTGAACGTACCAGGACTAAGCTTTACCACCTGACCGGGTGGACAGGTATTGAGAGCGCTCTGAATCCCCGCCGTGTCATCGAGAGAGCCTCCGCGCGGAGAGAGGGTCTGGTATATCGTCGTCCGATTGGGAATGCCGCCCACGGCGTTGAGTCCCGGATTCCACGTCGTCATCCGGTCTGCCGGAATGATTTCCGCCGTCTGTGTTGTCGCGCTCGCGCTCTGCAAGGGCGTGGCATCCTGCGCGAGAAGGCGGTTGCCGTTCGCCGAGTCGTCGCCGACAAAACCGTTTGTTTCACCCATCTTGCCCGGGACCGCCAAGAGCGTGCCGAAGACAGCAATCGATGCGCACAGCACGAGAAGGAATGTACGGCGCATACCAGCGAGTGATTGCACGGATGAACTCCTCCCTCGACAGAGGGGCTGAATAGAGGACTGCTAATACAGTGTACGCCAGGGCAAGCACTACCGACAAGCGCCCGCCCGCGCCACCTGTGAGTGGAGAATCTCAATCGCGAGGCGTTCGTGTTCTTGCGCCTTGCTTCAATTCGCCTAATGCTTAGAAAGCTGTGCAATCCGATATGGACTTTCCGGGCAGGCTCTTAAACTGGAAATCGTTAGGGTGAAGGTCCATGGCGCGAATGGCTATGATGACGAAAAGCTTCGCACCTGACTTCGAGCTGTGCGTGGCGTTGAACCGGTCGGTGCTCGACAACTCCCCAGACGCGGTCCAACACCACATCGTCGTGCCTCGATCGGACCTCAAGCTATTCGGTCGGCTGGCCGGTCCGCGTACGCAAGTCAGCTGCGAGGCTGACCTCCTGCCGCGCATGTTCGTACGCGTACCGTACAGTAATGTCATGGTCAACCTGGCCCGGCCGTTCCCACCGGTGCGTGGCTGGATTCAGCAGCAGGTGATCAAGCTGGCCGCGATCGCGGCGTTGGGGGACGACGCGGTGCTAGTCGTCGATTCCGACGTCGAGTTCATTCGACCGTTCACTGTCGAAATGTTCGTCCGGGATGGCAGGGTGCGCTTCTTCTGCAATCCCAATCAGATCGACAATCGGCTGCCGCGCCACATCACCTGGCACCGGGTAGCCCGCGCGCTGCTGGGTGTGCCGCCGGCCGAACCACCATACCCGGACTATATCTCATCGCCTATTTCCTGGGACCCGACGATCGTGAGGCGGATGTTAGCGCGGGTCGAGGCCACTACGGGGCGCCCGTGGCCCACTGCGATTGCCGGGCTGCTCGACTTCTCCGAGTGCGTGCTCTATGGCGTGTTCGTAGATGCCGTGATCGGTGCGCCGGCCAACTCGTTCGCTTCGGACGATTCGCTTTGTCTGGTTTATTGGAAGGATACTCCACTGAACCCGGATAGCGCGGCCGACTTCGTCCGCGGCCTCCGGCCCACCCACGTCGCCGCTGTGATCCAGTCGAAGTCTCGGACCCCGCTGGCGATTCGCGAGGCGACCTTTGCCGCCCTCCGGGCCGCGCATAACACAGGCCACAGATCGCAAGAGCCGGCCGAGACGATTGAACCAGATGCGGCGGTTTGAGCGATTACGGGAGCAGGAATTCGCGCATTGTCAAGGGCATGACCCAGAACGAGCGCAAAGTTCGAGGCTCACCCAACCGCCGCAACTCAACTGTCGTGTGATTGGAAGGTTCGGCCGACCACGGTCCTTCACGCGCGCGCCTCCAGGATCCGGCGGTAGAATGCCTCCAGCGCCTGAGCCGCCTCGCTCCAGGCATACCGCTCCACCGCCAGCTGGCGCGCCGACTGGCCGATGCGCGCCGCCAAATCGGGCTCGGCCAGCAGGCGGTTCACGGCGTCCGCGAAGGCCCTGGGCTTATCCTCGACGAGGAGGTCGCGCCCGGCGACGGCCTCGATTCCCTCAGCGCCCAGCGTTGTCGAGACGATGGCCTTCCCCATGGCCATGGCTTCGACGATCTTGAGGCGGGTGCCGCCGCCCAGCCGCAGCGGCACCACGACGGCCGCGGCCGCCGCAAGGTGCGGCCGCAGGTCCGACACGAAACCGGTCAGCTCGACTCGGGGCCCGGCCAGCGGCAGGAGCGACCGTGGCGCCTGGCCGCCGATGATCTTGCAGCGCGCGTCGGGGTGCGCCTCGGCGATGTGCGGCCAGATGTCCTGAACGAAGTGGATCACGCCGTCGATATTGGGGACGTAAGACAGGAGGCCGAAGAAGACCACGGTGCGCCGGTCCGGCGGCGGGTCCGTGAGGCGCGGCTGGTAGTAGTCGACGTCCGCCGCATTGGGAATGACGGTCGTACAAGCCTCAGGGGCCTCGTCGAGCAGGTGGCGCTCGTCCGCCGCGCTGCACAAATAGACGCCGTCGGCGTCGCGATAAGTCGCCAGCTCCTCCCGCCGCAGCTTGCGCCAGTTCGCTGAGGCGTACAGTCGACGGACCAAGCTGCTGCCGTCGCGGGCATACTGCCGAGCCAGGTCGTAGTCGATGTTATGCGAATCCACCACCAGAGCCGGGAGCTTCTCACCGGATGGAGCCTGGCGCAGGTCGCAGCCGCCGAGGAAAGAGAATTCCAGGTTGACGACGTCGAACCGCCTTGCGCGCAGGACCCGGTCCAGGGCCCGCTGCATCGCTGGCACCGTGACCTGCTGCCGTTCGAAGCTCCGGGTCAAGGCGAGGGACCGGAGCTGCAGCAGCCGCTTAGCAAGGCCTTGCCGAACGTAGGGGTTGGGCACCAGCACCACCTCGCGGCAGTAGGCCTGCATGGCCTGGCGGCACTCCTCGGAGTCGAACTCCTCGTCGACCAACATCACCGCCGTCAGGTCGTGACGTCGCGCTAGCTGGGTCATCAGCCCATGCACTCGCGCCTGGGCGCCAAAACGCGGGGGGCTAGCCGGCATCTGGCAAACGCAGAGGATATTGAGGCGATCTGGGCTCATCGATCCGGATCTGAGGCACTCGGCACGGAGCGGTCCCGCTACGGCAGACGCTCCCGCGGACCGGGTGGGTGGGGGTGCGCTCCGAGGTCAAGCGGGTCCACAAATTTGAGTCTCGGATTCAGAGGGTTGGATTTTTGCGACAGTGTAAAAGGCCTTAGCACCAATTCACGGGGAGGAAAGCATGGAACGTCCTCGAATGGGCGAAGTCTTGTCAAGTCTCCCGCTTGCGGCACACTGCGGCTCAGCAGGCGTCGACAATCATGTTGATGTCTTAAGCAGCCGCAACGATTAAGTGAAGCCCTCCGCGCCCCGACGTGTGGTCCCGCGAAGCAATGGACATTGAACAGCGCTTCGTCAGATTCGATTCGCAGGCACCTCAACTGCCCCGTCACAAAGGCACCGGTATCGATGTTGATGCGGTTGGGGCCCAAAGTGCACAGCACAGTTTCGCTGCACGCGGCGCCGGTTCAGTTACACTCAACCATTCTACGGTTCGTAGTGAACTCTTGAAGGCTTTCCTCGAGCTGCACTTTTTCGAGCAAAAGATCGGTTACCAAGCGGCGGAGGCGCGAATTCTCGATCTTTAACTCCCTGATTTGAGCCATTTCCTCGCCGTTCATAGGAATCTCTGCCCGATCAGTATCGGCTCCGAGCCGCGACGGCGAAAGAGCGGATGCTACGCGGTCCTTTCGCCAGTGGTGGTACGTCATGACGCTAATTCCCAACGACTTGGCGATATCGCGATGCAGCACGCCCTGGGTTACCATGCCGTCTGCCGCGGCTAACTTCGCTACGATTTCCGACTCCGTGTGTCTATGCCTTGTCACCATTCTTCCATCCGTTCTGCTCTGGTATCTCATGACCATTCACACACTAGGATAAAAAGCGCAGCAATCGAACCGTACGCCCGGATACAAGTCCTTTACATTTGCGCGAAGGGCCACAACTTCATAACGCTTTTGCTTCAATTTCTTAGAACTTTTCTCACGGAACAATGTAACAGCTAAGGGTAACGATAACATAGGAATGCGGTAATGGTGGTAAATTGGGCGCCGCGATGTGGCGCTTCTACGAACGACATAGCCACAACTTCAAGAAGACTTTATTCGCGGTGGGGCAAAAACCAGGTAATCCGTGCATGCCAGGATTGGATGCAACAGCAGGACATGTTTGACCCAGCATCGACTGCAGCTCGATGTCAAAATGACATTGGATGCAGAACGAGGTCGAGCACGAGCCTCTGGAGTTCGATGATTTCTGTTCGGACGCCCTCCCAAGAGGCCGGCAGTAGTGGCTGATAAGATCCCATTTGCCACATAATGACGGGATTATCCGGGGCGAAGTGGTCCGAGATTCGTACACGAATCGATTTTGCACAGAGTTATAGCAGGGAGCTGTGGCGCTCAGGAGCGTCTGGCCGGGGAACCCCGGCCTGGTCCTCTCGCCATCGATGATTCGCAACCTCGCCCTGTTCGGCGAGCCGGTCTGGACGACGACCCACGGCGGCTACACCCTGGCGCTGGCGAATAATCCCGTGTACTACCGCAACGTGCTCGACGGCGAGCCCTGGCCGGGTCTGGACCGGTCACGACTAGTACCTCGGCGCAGTGATTTTGACCGGTTGACCTCGGTATCAGCGTAGAGCGGGCAGGTGTTGTGGATCAACGAGCATTTCGATGCTGCGGGCAACGCCTGGCCGTCAATGAAGCCTGCTCGTTCAAGCGTTAACACCATTTGGTGGACCGAGGGCGGGCTGACACGAAAATATTGCTGCATATCGGCTTCAGCCGGCGGCCGGCGGTGGAGGCGCGTGTAGGCGTGGATGAAGGCCAGATACTGGCCCTGCTTTGGCGTGAAAGTTTTGGGAGCACGACTCACTTCGGACATCCGACTCAATTGAACCGGTGCCTCCAATCGGGAGGCAACGCGAATGAACCTACGCTATCGGGTTGAACTCAGCCAAGCTGAGCGTGATGAACTCAAGGCGCTTTTGAGCGGAGGTAAACACGCGGTACGCAAGGTCAAGCGTGCGCAGATTTTACTGGCGGCCGACGCCGGAGCGAGCGACGAAGAGATCGTAACCAGCATAGGGGTGGGTGGCTCGACCGTCTACCGAACCAAGCGCCGCTTTGTGCTCGGCAACCTGGAACTGGCGCTGCGGGAGGAGCCGCGCCCCGGCGCGGGGCGCAAGCTCGGGCAAAGAGGAAGCCTTGCTGGTGGCGACGGCCTGTTCAAGCCCGCCGGAGGGCCGCGCGCGTTGGACCCTGGATTTGCTGGCCGGTGAAATGGTCCGGCTCACCGAGCACGACAGCCTGTCGGGCGATACCGTGCGCCGGCGGCTGGCTGAAAACGACCTCAAGCCATGGCGCAAGGACATGTGGTGCATTCCACAGGTGGATGCCGAATATGTCGCCCGCATGGAGATGTGCTCGATCTCTATGCCGAAGCGCCCGATCCGAAACGCCCAGTCGTCTGCTTCGATGAGAGCCCAACCCAGCTCATCGGCGAGGTACGCCAGCCGATCCCTGCCGAGCCGGGGCAGATCGAGCGCTATGATTGCGAGCACAAGCGCAACGGCACGGCCAATCTGTTCGTCTTCCTCGACGCACATCGGTCCTGGCGCAAAATCAAAGTCACCGACAGCCGCGCCGCCCTGGACTTCGCCGCCGACTTTCACTTTCCCCAGGCCGAGCGCATCCGCGTCGTCTTGGACAATCTGTCGACGCACATCGCCGGTGCGCTCTACCAAGCCTTCCCCGCCTGCGAGGCGCGCCGGGTGCTGCAGCGGCTGGAGTTCCACTACGTCCCCAAGCATGCCAGCTGGTTGAACATGGTTGAGATCGAAATCGGCGTGCTGCGCGGCCAATGCCTCGACCAGCGCATCGACAATCGCGAGCGCCTGGTGGCCGAAATCGCCGCCTGGGAGCGACAGCGAAATGCCTCAGGAGCCCGCATCAAATGGATGCTCACAACTCAAAAAGCCCGCGCCAAAATGCGCGCCTACCCAAACCCAGACACGGCCACCCGCGAGGCCCAACTCAAAGAGTCATAATCACTGCGCCGAGGTACTAGTGGCTCTGGTGGGATTCGATCAACACCGAGACCCGCGGGATGAGCGAGCCCCAGGCCAATCGCTACCTGACGGCGAGGTCTGGCGGCTGGCGCGGGACCGGCCGGGCGACTTCGCCCGGGCCACCCTGGCGCGCCTCAGCCACTTCTGGAGCGCGCCGGCCTCCTCGGTCTACCCGACGCCGATCCGATGGGCCACGGTCGCCCGGACGGTGCCGCTATGGATGGTGCTGGGATCGGGCCTGTTGCGCCGGTCCCCTCTGGCAATGGCCCGGGTCGCGGCCCCGATGATCGTGATCGGCCTGACGCTCGTCCACGCGCTGTTCTGGACCAACCTCCGCATGCGGGCCCCGATCGTCCCGGGCCATCGCCCTCATCGCCGCCGGGGCCGGCCTTCCCCGGCCGGGGGCCGCACGCACGCCATAGCACGGACCGGAAACCGGTGTTCAAGGGGCCCCGTTCCTGGACTTGTTGAAGATCATCAGATTCCCATAATAAAAGGAGACAACCTCGGCCGCTTCCCACTCGCGGCGCAGCCGCATCGTCCTCTCCCGGTCGTACGCGAAATCGCGGCCCCGGAATTTCTCGATCCAGTATTCGTTGGGCTGCTCGTTGACGTGGTCGGTCCCGCCCTGGCCGGGCGTGGCCGCGGTCATCACGACCGTATCGGCCGTCCGGCACAGATATTCGACGAACGTCTCGGCGAAGCGGGCGGGGAGGTGCTCGGCGACCTCGGTCGAGATCACGACATCCGCCCGGCGGACCTCGAGCCGGTCGATGGGCTGCTCCAGGTCGAGCTCGGTCGCCTCGATCCCCTTCGAGCGCGCGATCTTCAGGGCCGCCTCGGACCGCTCGAATCCCAGGACCCGGACGCCGTGCTTGTTCAACGCCCGCAGTAATTCGCCCGTGCCGCATCCCACGTCGACGACGTAGGTTGGGCGGAACTCGCGGAAGATCGAGCTCGCGATCGTCCCGGCCGACTTCCTCATCGCCGGTTCGACGCTCTCCACATAGTAGGTCTCGTCGTAGACCTCATCATGGGGTGCGAGCCGCGCGAGCCCGTGCTTGATGGGGTCGAACACATAGCGAAACGGATACCGCTTGCCGTAGGCCAGGCGTCGCAACCGTTGGGGCACGAGCGTCCGATAAGCCGACTTGAGGGATCGATAGAGAGTCATGATGCGAATTCCTGAACCCGCGTGCGGCCTCCCGGCAGAGCCTCGGCGCTATTTGAGAAGTGAACATCCGCACACAACGCAGCCCGGAAGCCATTCTCAAAGGAGAGATCGAAGAGAATACCGGTCCGAGCGAGCAAATACAACGTCGGGATGGCTGGCATGTTGCGGCGTCAAGCTGACGATCTCTGAATCGGCCTGCGGGCTGATGCCGCGGACATCGAGGAACGGGCCTGCCACCTGCAAAAGGTCCTCGACTCCGTCATCTCCTACGTAAAGGCCGTGGTCGGCGACACCCGCTACCACGCCGCCTGCACCATTCATGACGAAACCGGGCTCCTCGCGGATGCGGCGAGCGACATCGTAGGCGCCCTATACAAAGTGGCAATGAGCCGAGTGATCCGAGGTGTTTGTGGGCGGACGGCGCATATGGCGCCAACTAGCCAAGGGCTTTGCCCTTGATATCCCATGGCCGTGTGGGCGACCAGACGCGAAACATGACAGGCAGTATGCCGCTGGCCTCGCAATCGACGATCAGTCGTCGGGAGACTGCGAGCAGCAAGATGGAGCCGGCGCGGCACACCCCTAACTCTCTGGACCAAAACCGATACGAAGTGACACCACGCAAGCATGCGGGAGATCCTCGACATCAACGACAGGACCGCGCGTGGCGGTGAGCAGCTCGCTCGACCCGGTAAAGACGGAGCGAGAGGTATCCGCGAGGGCTCTAGCAAGAAAGGACGTATATGGCTCTCCATGGGTCAAAATGACATTAAGATGCAGAACAGGTCGAGCACGAGGTTCAACGATTTCGGTGCGGACGCCGTCCCGAGTTCCCACCATCGGTCGTCCGGGTCAAAACTTGAATAGCGCGCTGGTCGAACCGTGACGTGTCGGATGGCCTTTCATGACCCGATCGAGCACTCGCCGCAATCGCCGCGAGTGATCCTAGTGGCCACGAACACAATTGATCGGCAAGCAGCAGCACAACACCAGCAAGCCCGAGTCGAATGGCGAATATGAATGTTTGGTTGTGCAGGTTACTTGCAGCACCTGGCGCCACCGGGTCCGCGCTGATCGCCGAGGCCGTGCAATGACCGACGGATTGTGGACAGTCGGCTGCAACCTTCTTGCTTACGGCTCGTGAGCGTTCGCGGCGGCGGGGACGGTTGCGACCGGAGCGGACTGTGTGACCTGGGCGCCGTTCATCATCCAGATTGCCACGTTGCCGCTGTCGTCGTCCCAGAGAATGTCGCCATTGCCATCGCCGTTGAAGTCCCCGGTGCCTGCGA
>Ga0209488_10004008_pt1 | contig 11622 bp, 12 predicted proteins | sample Rivendell_Oct201_8_FD_188349 | JGI IMG/M metagenome (GOLD analysis project Ga0209488, IMG submission 188349) | Vadose zone soil microbial communities from the Eel River Critical Zone Observatory, Northern California, USA -... | ecosystem: Environmental > Terrestrial > Soil > Vadose zone >... | reverse complement strand
GGTTAGCTCATGTGGAAGAACCGTCTCAAGCCTTACGACCTGCTCAGCGGGGATGAGGTGGAGGCGATTCACGAGCAGGCGATGACCATCCTCGAGGAGATCGGCGTCGACTTCCTGCACGACCGGGCCCGCGAGATCTTTGGCAAAGCAGGGATGAAGGTCGAGGACAACCGGGTCCGGTTTGACCGGGCCTTCGTCATGGAGCAGGTCGCCAAGACGCCGGCGACCTTCGACCTCCAGGCGCGCAACCCGGCTCGCTCGGTGATCCTCGGGGGCGACAACGTCGTGACCGCCCCGGTCTACGGCCCACCCTTCATCACCGACCTGGAGCGCGGCAGGCGCGGGGCCACGATCGAGGACTTCAACAACTTCGACAAGATGGCCCAGGCCATCGATCAGATCCACTGCGCGGGGGGAACCACGGTCGAGCCGGAGGACCTGCCCCTCGGCACGCGCCACCTGGACATGGTTTATTCCCACCTGCGCTGGACCGACAAACCTTTCATGGGCAGCGTCATCTCGTCCGAGAACGCGCGCGACACGATCGAGATGGCCTCGATCGTCTTCGGCGGGCGGGAGAGCATCGAAAAGACCCCCGCGATCATCAGCCTGATCAACGTCAACAGCCCGCTGCGCTACGACGACCGGATGCTGGGCGCCCTGCTCGAGTACTCGGACGCCGGCCAGCCGGTGATCGTCACTCCGTTCCTCATGGCGGGCGCCATGTCGCCGATGGGCCTCGCCGGCACGGTGGCGCAGCAGACCGCTGAGGCGCTCGCTGGCATCGCCCTGGTGCAGCTCATCCGCCCGGGCACACCGAGCGTTTACGGCTCGTTCCTCACCAACACCGACATGCAGTCGGGCAGCCCGGCCTTCGGCACGCCCGAATCGGCGATGGGCATCCTCGCCAGCGCCCAGATGGCGCGTCATTACAACCTCCCGTTCCGCGGCGGCGGGGCGCTCACATCGTCGAAGGCGCCGGACGCGCAGGCCGCGTACGAATCGATGATGTGCATGTGGCCGACCATCCTCGGCCGCGTCAACTTCGTGCTCCACGCGGCGGGCTGGCTCGAGAGCGCGCTGCTGGCCTCCTACGAAAAATTCATCATCGACGTCGAGGCGCTGCGGATGTTCGAGTGGATCCTCTCGCGCGGCATGCCCGTCGACGAGGAAGGGATGGCGATGGACGCGATGCGAGAGGTCGGGCCGGGCGGCCACTTCCTCGGCGCGGAGCACACGCTGCGCAACTACCGGACCGGCTTCTACCGCCCGTGGATCTCATCGACCGAGAACTTCGACCGCTGGAACCGATTCGGCGCGCGCACCGCCGACGTGGTCGCGGCCGAGAAGTGGAAGCAGGTGCTCGCCGAGTATCCCGACCCGGGCATCGACCCGGGAGTCGACGAGGCGCTGAAAGAGTTCATGACGAAACGCAGGAAGGAAATCGGCGCTGACTGAAGACAAAAGTCTCGACCGCCTCAACTATCTCCTGAACCAGATCGCGTCCAAAGAACCCGCTCCCGCCAGCGGTTCGGCGTGCGGCGCGGTGGTGGCGGCAGCAGCGGCGCTGGTAGAAAAGTCCGCGAGGCTTTCCGGCAAGCAATGGGACGGATCCGCAGGCGCGCTCGAGCGCGCGCATGCGATACGTGTGGAGAGCTTCGCGCTCATCGAAGAGGATGCGCAGGCCTTCCTGGCTTTCATCGAAGCGGTGCGCTCAGAGAAAGATGTCGACGCCGCTCACGCGCGCACCGTCGACGTTCCCCTGCGCATGACCCGCGCCGCGGCCGAGGTCGCCGAGCTGGCGGTCCAGCTGGCGACCCACGGCAACCCGAACCTTCGTCCCGACGCGGTCGTCGCCGCGACGCTCGCCGCGGCCGCGGCGGAATCGGGTCTGACGCTGATCTCGGTCAACCTGGGCGACGCCACAGCCGATCCGCGATTTGCGGCGGCGAAGCAGCTGGCGCGAAAGGCGACTGCGCTGGCGGCCTCGCTCAGGCCCCAGGCTGCATGAGCTTTGCCCGCGGGTTGGCCGCGGTCAGCTCGGAGACCAGCGCGTCGATCACCTCTTCCGGCGTCCCGTCGCGCGCCTGCACCGGCCCGCGATGCCAGCCTTCGAGGTAAGCATCCATCTCGGTCGACCCCTCCTTCATCGCGAAAGCGTCGATCGCGGCCTGGAAGTAGTCGGGGAGCATGCGCTTGGCCTTCGCCTCACCCTCCCATGCCACCACCTGCGACGGAATGTGCTTCCAGAACAAGACCTGGAACTGAGCCATCAGGCTTCGACGAGCTCAGCCAGCCGATCCTCGAGCTCACCCAGCCCGACGTCCACGATCTCCAGCGGAAGGTTGAGGTAAGCCGCGATCTTCTCCGCCTTCTCCGCGAGTCGCGGATTCGGCACCTGCCTCAGGTACATCAGCGCCTCGTAATTTCCGAACACCATCTGTTTGAGCTCGGGGTCGCGGTCGAGCCCAAGCCCACGCACGACAGCCCGATCGAAGTTGCGCACCAACCAGTCAGTGAGAAAAAACGTGCCGGGCTTCTCCTCCGAAACCGCGAGAAACCGCTCCTCGCCCGCGAACATCTCGTAGCAGTGCGGCCCGCGCAGCCGCGAAGCGCCCACCTCTTCGAGCAGCGGCTCGAGCTTCCCGGTCGTGCCGCAGTCGCCATAGACGACGACCAGGTTCCTGTAACGCGGTCGCAGGTCGTGCAGCTTCACGCGCAGCTCATCGACGATGCGCGAGGGGTAGAGGTGCAGCAGCGCCGACACGCCGTAGATGTCGACATCCCATCCGCGCCGGTCGACGATCTCCTTCACCTCGCGCCCAAGCGCGCCGCACATCACCAACGCGGTGGATCTCACCCCACCAGCTCCAGGTGTGGAAAGCCGAGCACAGACACAAACGTGTCGTTGAAGTCCGTGCGCCCAGAAAGCTCGACATACTCGATACGCAAAGGCAGCTCGAACGAGACCTGCCGCTCGCGATAGGAGAGCAGCGCGATCTTCGCTCCCTCGCCCGCCGAGTTGCCGACCGCGATGATCCTGTCCACGTGTACGGGCGGAACGAGCCCGATGATCTTCGCGCTCTCGGGGTTCAGGTACGACCCAAAGGAGCCGCCGAGCAGCACCTCGTCCAGGTCCTTGGTCTCGACCCCGAGGATGTCCATCAGCACCTTGATGCCCGTCGCGATCGAGCCCTTCGCGAACTGCAGCTCGCGGATGTCCTTCTGCGTTAGGAAGACGCCGTCGGCGAGCAAGAAGGCGCGCACCCCGTCCACCTCGATGAGCCGGTCGCGCAGCGGATGACCGGGCACGTCGGCGGCAGTTTTCATGCGACCCGAGTGGTCGAGCAGGCCCACGAGCAGCAGCTGCGCGACCGCATCAACCAGGCCCGAGCCGCAGATGCCCGCGGCCGGTATGTCCCCGCCGATGATCTGCAGCTCGACCCCGTCGCCCAGCTGGACGCCTTCGATCGCCCCGTCGGTCGCCCGCATGCCGCATCGGATCTGGCTGCCCTCGAACGCGGGTCCGGCCGGCGCCGCGGTCGCGAGCGCTCGCTGCGCGCTGCCGAGCACGATCTCCCCGTTGGTTCCCACGTCGACGAACACGCGCAGCTTGTCCTCGCGCACGACGCTGGTGGCGAGCACCCCGGCGACGATGTCCGCTCCGACGTACGCGCCGAGCGCCGGCAGCGTCTGGATGTACCCGTGCGGATGGATGTTGAGACCAACCTCACCCGCGGCGACGACCATCGGCTCCATGAAGGCGGGTGTGAACGGCATCACCGCGAGCGGGCTCGGGTCGATCCCGAACAGCAGGTGCAGCATCGTCGCGTTTCCCACCACCACCGCCTCATACGTGCGGTCGGGCGACACGCCGGTTTCGCGGTAGAGGTCCCTGAGGATGCCGTTCATGGTCGTCACGACGGCGTTCTGCAGCTCGAGCACCGCCTCAGGCCCGTTCATGCCGTGGCTGACGCGCGAGATGACGTCCGCGCCAAACGGCGCCTGGCCGTTGAGCGTCGAGAGCACGCCCGCCGCCATGCCCGTGCGCAGGTTCATCAGCGTCCCGACCAGCGTCGTCGTGCCGACGTCGAACGCGACTCCAAAGCACTCGTCGGTGGTGTCTCCGGGCTCGAGCGCGACCAGCTGCTCGCCCGCCAGCACCGCCGTGACCTTGAAGCCGGAAACGCGCAGCGCGTTGGGAATCGTGCGCATCACCGGAACGCCGGCCTCCATGTCGTGCCCTTCCTCGGTCAGCGCTTCCTTGAGCCGCATCATGTCGCTGCGCTGGTCCTCGAGACTCGGCTCCGCCAGCTCGAGATAGACCTTGCGCACGTTCGGGTCGAGGATGACGAGGCGGCCGAGCCCCATCGTCGCGGCCTTCGGCACGCGCAGGAGCTGCGGCACCTCGCACACCATGTCCTCGTAGATGCGGGTCTGGCAGGAGAGGCGCCAGCCACCCTCGATCTCCTCTTTGAGCAGCTGCCGGTGGTCAGCGGTGGTGACCTCCGCGGCGCCCTCCACCACGCGGACCTTGCACTTTCCGCACGTGCCGCGCCCGCCGCAGGTCGAGTCGATGGGCAGCCCGATCCAGTGCGCCGCGCTGAAGAGTGTTGTCCCCGGAGGAACACGTGTCGTCCGATCGAACGGGAGGTAGCGCACCTCCAGCTTCCGCTGGATCATTCCGCGGCGACTTTGGCGGCCGCCACCTCCGCGCGGTAGCTCGCGATCCATCGCATCGCGTACTCGTCGTGTCCCAGCAGCAGGTCACCCGCCAGCACCGCGCGCCGCACCTCGGGCACCAGCGGATTGGTGATCGCGCACGTGAGACCGGCGTGCATCGCAAGTGGAAGAAACGCCGCGTTGACGGTGGCGCGGTCCGGCAGACCGAACGAAACGTTGGACGCGCCGCACGTCATGTTGTTGCCGAGCTGGTCGCGGATCAGACGCATTGTTTCCAAAGTGATCACGCCGCACGTCGGATCCGCGGCGACCGTCATCGCGATCGGATCGATGATCACGTCCTCCTGCGGAATGCCGTAATCGGCCGCGCGCTCGATGATCCGGCGCGCCAGCGCAAGCCGCTCCTCAGGCACCATCGAGATACCTGTCTCGTCGTTCGCCATCCCGATCACGGCCGCGCCGTGCTTTTTGACCAGCGGGAGGATGCGCTCCATCCGTTCCTCTTCTGCGGTGACGGAGTTGACCAGCGCCTTCCCTTGATATGCGGCAAGCCCTGCTTCCAGCGCTTCGATGATCGAGGAGTCGATGCAGATGGGCAGGTCGCTCACCTCCATCACCGCCTTGATCGTCGCCACCAGAAGGGCGGCCTCGTCGATCGCCGGGATGCCGGCGTTGACGTCGAGCATGTGCGCGCCACCCGCCTGCTGCGCGATCGCGTCAGACCGGACGCGGTCCATCTTTCCGTTCTTCATCTCGGCCGCGAGGACCTTTCGGCCGGTGGGGTTGATGCGCTCGCCGATGATCACGAAGGGGCGGTGACCCGCGATCACGACCTCGCGACCCCGCGAGCTGAGGACCGTCTCCATAGGCTCTAACCCTTCTTCAGGGTCTCGTCGATCAGCTTGACCGCCTGCTCCAGCGCCTGCGACCCCTGCGACGGGCCGCTGCGATCCCCGACGAGCTGCTTGGCCATGCGCGTCGCCATCGATGCGTCCGGCGCGTAGCTGTCGGCGCCGACATGCTTCGCGTACTCCTCGGTCACCGGCGCACCGCCCACCGCGATGTGCACCTTGTCGCGCAGGCCCGCTTTGGTGAGGGCCTCGATGTTGACCTTGAACATCGGCATCGTCGTGGTGAGGAACGCGGAGAAGCCGACCACGTCAGGTTTGTGCTCTTCGACCGCGGCGACGAACTTCTCGGGCGGCGTGTTGACGCCCAGGTCGAAGACCTCGAATCCCGCGCCCTCGAGCATGATCACGCACAGGTTCTTGCCGATGTCGTGGATGTCGCCCTTCACGGTCCCGATCACGTAGCGGCCCACCGGCTGCGCGCCGGTCTCGGCGATCAGCGGCCGCAGGATCACCAGCGCGCCCTGCATGGCGCGTGCCGCGATCAGCATCTCCGGGACGAAGAAGTCTCCCTTCTCAAAGCGCCGCCCGACCTCTTCGAGCGAGGGGATGAGGGCCTTGAACAGGATGTCCATCGGGTCCATGCCCAGCTTCAGCCCTTCCTCGGTGAGGGCTTTGACCTCGGGCGCATGTCCGTTGAGCGTGTGATCGAACAGCCCGGCCCTGATCTCTTCTTCTCGGCTCATCGCGCTCCTTCTGGCTGTTGCGCATTGCTCAACAGATGCTCAGAGTCCAACAGTTTATCCCTCTTTTGCGCTCCGAGCAAGCGTAATGTTGCGCTGTGAGCAACGTCCAGTCCGTCGAGCGCGCCATCAACATCCTCGACGTCCTGGCCCAGGGCGGCTGGCGCACCGGGGCGGACATCGCACGCGAGCTCCACGTGCACCGCTCCACGGCGCTTCGCCTCCTCGGCACGCTGGAGCGCCATGCCCTGGTCGAGCGCGACGGGCAGAGCGCCAAGTACCGGCTCGGCAAGCGCCTCCCCCAGCTCGCCAGCGTGGTCACCGGCGAGTCCGACCTCCGCTCGCTCGCCAGGCCAGTCTGCGCCGCGCTCGCGTCGGCGCTCGGTGAGACGGTCACGCTCGACATCCTCGCCGGCGACGAGATCGTCCCCATCGAGCAGGCGACCGGCTCGACCTCGGTGGTCAGCGTGAACTGGCTGGGGCGGCGGACTCCCGTCCACTGCACCGCCAGCGGCAAGGTGATCCTCGCCTTCGGCCCGGCCGCCGTCCGCGACCGCTTGCTCGCCCTCCCACTCGAGCGCTCCACCCCGCACACCATCACCGATCGCACCGCGCTGGAGGCTCAGCTTGACGAGACGCGCGCCGCCGGCCTGGCCCGCACCCACGAGGAGCTCGAGGTCGGGCTCGACGCCATCGCCGCGCCGGTTTACGACGCCGGCGGCGAGGTCGTGGCCGCCGTGGACGTCTCGGGCCCGTCCCATCGGCTGCGGGCGGAGGATCGCCCGGAGCTGGCGCGGCTCACTCAGGAGGCCGCGTCGGATCTTTCGCGCCGGCTCGGATTCCGCGGTAGCGCAAGAGGATTAACCGCCGGCTAACCGAAATCAACTGGTGCAGCCGACTCCGTCCTTGCATCATCGCCGGGCCGGGCGCAATATTTCCCCTGCATATTGGTCGCCAGCCTGGCGCCAGGCCGTTTTCAGCCGTTCAAAGGGGAAGGAAGCATGAAGTTGCGTACCTCGATCGGTCGGCTCGCCCTTGTCGTCGTGGCCCTGGTGGTGGTCGCGGCGTGTGGAGGAACGAGCGGTGGAACCAGCTCTTGTAACGCGAAAGCGGCGAAGTCCGCCGCCGACTGCGGCGGCATGGACGCGCTGGTCGCTGCGGCCAAGACGGAGGGCAAGCTCAACGTGATCGCGCTTCCTCCCGACTGGGCGAACTACGGCGCCATCATCTCCGGCTTCAAGGCCAAGTACGGAATCGACGTCACCTCGGCGAACCCCAACGGGAGCAGCCAGCAGGAGGTCGACGCGATCACCCAGCAGGCCGGGACCAGCAGCGCTCCTGACGTTGTCGACGTGGGCATGAAGGTTGCGCTCGCGAACACTCAGCTCTTCGCGTCTTACAAGGTCGCCACGTGGGGCGACATCCTCGACGGCCAGAAGGAAGCGACCGGGCTGTGGGTCCAGGACTACGGCGGCTTCATGGGTATCGGCTACGACCCGAGCAAGGTGCCCGCGATCACATCTGTGCAAGACCTGCTCAAGTCCGAGTTCAAAGGCAAGGTCGCGCTCGCGGGCGACCCGACCCAGTCGAACCAGGCCCTCAACGGCGTGATCATGGCGTCTGTCGCGAACGGCGGCTCGGTCGACGACGTGAGCAAAGGTGTCGACTTCTTCCACCAGCTGAAGGTGGCCAACAACTTCGTGCCCGTGATCGGCACCGCCGCGACCGTCAAGGCGGGCCAGACCCCGGTGCTCTTCGAGTGGGACTACCTCTCCACCTCACACGGCAAGGACGTGTCGGGCTGGAAGATCTTCGTCCCCGCGAACGCGACGATCGGCGGCTACTACGCGCAGGCGATCAACAAAGAAGCTCCGCACCCGGCCGCCGCGCGGCTCTGGGAGGAGTACCTCTACTCGGACGAAGGCCAGAACCTCTGGCTGAAGGGCGGCGCCCGGCCCGTGCGCCAGGCGGCGATGGAGAAGTCCGGCAAGGTCGACGCGGCCGCGGCGGCCGCTCTCCCGAAGATCACCGGCACTCCGCTGTTCCCGACGCAGGATCAGTCAACCAAAGCCGGCACATATCTCTCGGCGAACTGGTCTAAGGCCATCGGGTGACCTCCGCCGGCAACCCGGCCGTTAACACCGCCGCTCGCCCCGATGGGGGTGGGCGGCGGCCACCCCTCCCCTGGCTGGGGGTGGTGCCTTTCCTTGTCTACGTGGGCGTGTTTCTACTGCTGCCGACGGTGATCATCGCCTTCGGCTCTTTCACCACCAAGCAGGGAGATCCGACCCTCAACAACATCACCGGGATCAACCAGGACTTCCTGATCAAAGCGTTCGTGACGAGCACGACCATCTCGGTGGCGAGCGCCCTCCTGGGCGCGATCTTCGGCGCGATGCTCGCTTACGCGGTCGCGACCGGAAACCCGCGCGGGGTGTTTCGCCGCATCGTCACGTCGATGTCAGGCGTGCTCGCGCAGTTCGGCGGCGTCACGCTCGCGTTCGCCTTCATCGCCACCATCGGCAACGTCGGTTTCGTCACGCTCTTCTTGCAGTCGCATGGAATCGACATCTACGCCAATGGAGCGCCGCTGTATCAGGTCAGCGGCCTGATCGTCGTGTACACCTACTTCCAGATTCCGCTGATGCTGCTCGTGTTTCTGCCGGCTGTCGACGGCATCCGCCCGCAGTGGCGCGAGGCGACCGAGAGCCTGGGTGGCAGCACCTGGCACTACTGGCGATACGTCGCGGGCCCGCTGCTGGCGCCGGCGTTCCTGGGCTGCACGCTGCTCCTGTTCGCGAACGCGTTCTCCGCGTACGCCACTGCCGCAGCGCTCATCACGCAGGGCGGGATCATCGTGCCGCTGCAGATCAGCAACCTGTTCACCAGCGAGACCGGGCGGAGCCAGCCGGGGCTGGCGAAAGCGCTGGCGCTCTCCATGATCCTCATCGTCACCATCGTCGTGGTGCTGTACACGCTCCTTCAGCGACGGACGTCGCGGTGGCTCAGATGAGCCGGTCGCGCCGGGTCAAGCTGCAGGCATTTCGCGTCACCATTTTCATCCTGCTCGGAGCGTTTTTTCTGGTTCCGATCGGGGCGATGTTCGAGTTTTCGACCCGCGGCAACAGCGTGACCGCGCCGCGCACGATGGAAGCCTGGACCAATATTTTCCAGACGGCGGACCTGGTCAAGGCCATCACCGTCTCACTCGAGCTCGCCGTGATCACGTCGGTGGGAATGCTGGTGCTGCTGCTGCCGACCATGGTGTGGGTTCGCCTCCGGCTGCCGAGGGTCCACCGGATCGTCGAGTTCCTGTGCCTGCTGCCGCTCACGATCCCAGCGATCGCGCTCGTGGTCGGAATCGCTCCGCTCTATCACTGGATCGAGATCAACCTGACCGACTCGATCCTCATCCTGTCCTTCGTCTATTTGATCATCGTCCTGCCCTACAGCTACCGCGCCCTGGACGCAGGGCTGGCGGCGATCGACATCAAAACGATGTCGGAAGCCGCGCGCAGCCTCGGCGCCGGATGGGGGACCGTGATGCTGCGCGTCATCGTCCCGAACATGTCGACCGCGATCCTCAACGCATGCCTGCTGTCGGTCGCGGTCGTCCTCGGAGAGTTCACCTTCGCGCAGCTGCTCTACTTCGAGAACCTGCAGGTCGCGATCGGTTACGTCGGGCTGGTCAGCGCCGGCACGTCAATCGCCGTCTCGGTGGCGTCGCTGATCTTTGCCTTCACCTTGCTGATGATCCTGTCATTCTTTGGTCGCCCACGCTTGCGAATCGCACCAATCGAAGAGACAGTGATCCCCGGACCTCTCGGCCCACCGATCGGACCGAAATGAGATGACCACACCCGCAGGAGTCGAGGTCCGACTGGAGGATCTTCGCCGCAGCTATGCGGGTGTCACGGCGCTCGACGGGCTGAGCCTCACGATGGCGCCGGGCGAGCTGGTCGCGCTGCTCGGCCCGTCAGGCTGTGGCAAGACGACTGCGATGCGCCTGGTCGCGGGCCTGGAGGAGGCGAACAGCGGGCGCGTGATGTTCGGCGGCAAGGACGTGACCGGACTGCCCGCCAACAGGCGTGACGTCGGCATGGTGTTCCAGGCGTACTCGCTGTTCCCTCACATGACCGCTCAGCAGAACGTGGAGTTCGGCCTGAGCCTTCACAAGGTGAACGCGGCAAAGCGAAGGGAGCGGTCCGGCGAGATGCTCGAGCTGGTCGGCCTGTCCAAGTACGCCAACCGCTACGCGCACCAGCTCTCCGGCGGCCAGCAGCAGCGCGTCGCGCTTGCACGAGCTCTCGCGATCCAGCCGACCGTGCTGTTGCTCGACGAGCCCCTCTCGGCCCTCGACGCGAAGGTGCGCTCCCGGCTGCGCGACGAGATCCGCCGCGTTCAGCTGGAGGTCGGCACGACAACGCTCTTCGTCACCCACGACCAGGAAGAGGCGCTGGCGATCGCGGACCGCGTCGGCGTCATGAACGCAGGGCGCCTGGAGCAGCTCGACTCCCCGGTCGCGATCTACTCGCGTCCCGCCACTCCATTTGTGGCCGAGTTCGTCGGCCTGACCAACCGCATACCCGGAATGGTCAAGTTCGGCATGGTCGAGGTCAGAGGCACCGAGCTGCCGCTCGTGCAGCACGACGCGCCCACCGGACCGGCCATCGCGCTGGTGCGACCCGAGGCCGTTGCGCTCGCTTCGGAGCATGATTCAGTCCCCGGCCCGCTGATCGGGACAGTAATCGCGGTTGCGTTCCTGGGCGCCACGAGCCGCGTCAGCGTCGACCTCGGAGACATCGTCGTACTGGCCCAGCTCCCGACCGCCGAGGCTTCGGCGCATCCGGCGGGAACCCGTGTGCGGCTGGCGATCCGCCCGGATCCCGTGCTGATCGCGAGGGAAGTAGAGAAGGCGCCGGTCGAAGCGTGAGGTCGCGCCGGTTAGGCGCGGGGTCGGTGATCGGCCAGGGGGCACGCGCCGCATATAGAGAGGTCGCGGAGCTCGAAGGCGAGCCCCACATCACCAGGCGCGACCTGGTCGACGACACCAGGAACGACGCGGTCACGTCACAGCGGGCGATCATCGCGATCGGGCACCTCACCGACCTGCACGTGATGGATGCGCAGTCGCCGGCGCGCTTCGAGTACATCAACCGCGAGTGGCTGGACCCGCGATTTCGAGACCTGCTCACGATGCAGCGCCCCCAAGAAACGCTGAATATGCACGCGATCGACGCGATGGTGCGAACGCTTAACGCGATCGAGTCGGGACCCGTCACCGGCGCGCGGATTGCGCTGGTGGCGATGACGGGCGATGCGATCGACAACACGCAGCGCAATGAGCT
>Ga0209488_10004006_pt1 | contig 11623 bp, 12 predicted proteins | sample Rivendell_Oct201_8_FD_188349 | JGI IMG/M metagenome (GOLD analysis project Ga0209488, IMG submission 188349) | Vadose zone soil microbial communities from the Eel River Critical Zone Observatory, Northern California, USA -... | ecosystem: Environmental > Terrestrial > Soil > Vadose zone >... | reverse complement strand
TAATCCTGATTGCGGCCGCCCTGGCTCAGCAGGCTGCTGAGCCCCCGCCCCGAAAGGGACCCACGTGGGTGTGTTTTGCAAAGAAGGGCTCAATGGGCGTGAGCTCCGGTCCTGTCCGGCGCAATTGTTGCCGAAATACCGCTAATAATTTGCTGTTATCCCCTGTCTTCCGCTGGCTCACCGCTATTATCTCCTCTGTTATCCCATCGCTCACCCCTGTTATCTTCCCCTGTTAACTTCCCTGTTTTTCGTAAAAACGGAGGTATTTCAGCCAGTTAGCAGATTCGAAAAATAATTCGAGACCGCATGGTCGGCCAGACGTTACGCAAGCGGCTTGCGTTTTCACATGGCGGGCGATTAGAGTTTCGCATGGCCCGCAAGGCGCGCGTTTCCGCCGCGATGGTGGATCTGATGGGAAAGGGCGAGCGTCACGCCTGGACGCTCGAGGAATTGCACGTGGCGCTTGGCCGGCGCGGCCGGGTGACCGATTTCTCCTCGGTCTTTCGCGCCGCCGAGAAGCTCGCGGCCGATGGGCTCGTTCGGAAGGTCCCGCTCGAAGACGGGCGCGCGCGCTTCGAGCTGGTCGGGGCGCATCACGACCACCTCTATTGCACGCGCTGCCATGAGCTGGTGGCGGTCCCGTGCGTCATCGAGGACGAGCGTTTCGCCGCGCTGGAACGGGCGACCGGCGCCGCGATCCTCGACCACCATGTCGTGTTGCGCGGGTTATGCCGGGACTGCCGCAAGGCCGGGACGGACAGCGAGGCGCCGGCATGATCGGCGGTCTCAATCTGTGGGACCCGACGCATGTCAGCTTCACGGTCGACCTGGTGACCGCGTTCCTGCTCGGGATCGTGCATGGGGTGACGCCCGATGAGCATACCTGGCCGATCACCTTCAGCTATGCCGTCGGCGGCTATTCGACCGCGCGGGGCCTGCGCGCGGGCCTGCTGTTCTCGCTGGCCTTCGCGATCCAGGCGGCGTTCGCCAGCGAGCTGGCCCATCTCGGCCTGACGCAATGGTTCACGATCGCGGGTTTCGACAACATCGTCTATGTCGCCGTCGGGCTCGTCATGGCCGCCGCCGGGTTGTTCGCGATGGGACGCGGGGTGTTGCCGCATCTCCATCTGCCGGGATTGCCCCGGACGCAAGAGCGCGCGCAACCGCTGCAGCCGCGCGAGCTGAAATGGTGGATGCCGGCGGTGCACGGCTTTATCGCCGGCTGGGGCCTCGATGCGTTCTCGGCGATCATCTACACGACGCTGGCGCCGGCGATGCCGTCGGCGGCGACCGGCTGGCTGCCCGGCCTCGTCTTCGGGCTCGGGACGTTGTGCGTCCAGGCCGCGGCCGGCGCGGCGTTCGGCGCCTGGGCGGTACGCCGCGGTCTGCCGCAGGAGGCGATCCGCAACATCGCGCTGACGACGGCGGCGCGGACATTGACCTGGGGCGGCCTCGCCTTCTTCCTGTTCGGTCTGTTCGGCCTGGCGTTTCCCGGCATCGCCGACATCGCGGTCAGGACGCCGTTGCGCATCCACAATCTCGACACCCTCGGCCTGCCGTTCCTGCTGTTGGTCTTCGCGGTGCTCGGGGTCGGCGTCACCAGCTTTGTGAGCGCGACCCAGGCATGGCGACGGCATCTGGTCGCCGGCAATGCCGCATCGGCGACGCTGAAGCCATGAGCCGGAGCCGCCGTGACGCAAGGATGACGGCGCGCCGCCGGGTCGCGCTGATCGGCGTCGCGGCGATATTGTTCCAGGCGCTGCTGTTCGGCTGGCACCATCACGGGCTGCGCCTGGCCGCGCGCGGCGAGCGCGCTACGAGCGTTTACAATGGCTTGCGGCAAATGCCTGCCGCTGTGGCTGAAGACAGCTGCGAGATCTGCGCGGTCCTGCACCACCAGAATGCCTCGCCGCTCGCCTTCGCCATGCCGCCGACGCCGTCGATAATTGCGTCGTCGATCGATCTGCCCGCCCCAGATTTCCTCGATCGGGCCGATACGCGCTGGTTTCACGCCCGCGCACCGCCTCGTGCTTGAGACGCACCGCCTTAGCTGACCCGCCTGGCTGAGCGCCTTCCGCGCAGAGCCGCATAGTGCCTGTCTCAAGCACGAGGTATGTGATGGCATCGCCCTCTTATTTGAGGCGGCGCGGCGCCGCCGCGTTCGCCCGCAGCACCGGACCGATCTCCGGCCTCCTGATTTCCCTGCCTTTCCTCGGCGCTCCGGCGCTGGCGCAAAACCGGCCCGTAACCGATGCTTTGCCGGAGGCCAGCGTTTCGCTCGACCTCGACGTCATCGCCAAGCAGCTCGACATCGCGCGCAACCAACTCCAGCCGAGCCTCGGCGCCAGCGTCTACCAATTCAGTCGGCCGGCGATCGAAAATCAGCCTCAGGGCGACAACGCGCCGCTGAACCAGGTGCTGCTGCAAGCCCCCGGGGTGGCGCAGGATTCGTTCGGTCAGCTGCATGTCCGCGGCGACCACGCCAACCTGCAGTACCGCCTGAACGGTGTGCAATTGCCGGAGGGGATCCAGCTCTTCGGCCAAACGCTGGAGACCCGCCTCGCCCACTCAGTTGCGCTGATCACGGGCGCATTGCCGGCGCAATACGGCTTCCGCACCGCCGGCATCATCGACATCCAGACCAAGACCGGCACGCTCGACCCCGGCGGCGCGGTGTCGATGTATGGCGGCTCGCATGGCTGGGTGCAGCCGAGTTTCGAATGGGGCGGCCGGGTCGGCCAGCTCGACTATTTCATTACCGGCGAATATCTCCGCAACGGCATCGGGATCGAGAACCCGACGAGCAGCTATCACCCGCTCCATGACGAGACGAACCAGTATCGCGGCTTTGCCTATCTGTCCGGCATCATCGATCCGACGGCGCGCGTCACCGGCATCTTCGGCACCTCGCGCGGCCAGTTTCAGATCCCGAACACGCCGGGCCTGTCGCCAGGGCTCGGGCTCGTCGCCAACGGCATCACCGATTTCAACTCGGCGGCGCTGAACGAGAACCAGCGCCAGATCACCCATTACGGCATCGTCGCGCTGCAGGAAAAGCTCGGCCCGCTGGACCTGCAGATCTCCGCCTTCCAACGCTACAGCAGCCTCTATTTCTCGCCCGACCCGCTCGGCGAGCTGTTGTTCAACGGCATCGCCCAGAACGCCTATCGCCGCAGCATCGCGACCGGCAGCCAAGCCGATGGCAGCTATCGGGTGAACGCCGAGCACACGGTGCGCGCCGGCTATTTCCTGCAAGGCGAGCGCTCGATCTCGAGCACCAACTCCCTGGTATTGCCGACCGACGACACCGGCGCGCAAATTTCCGACCAGCCGCTCTCGATCGTCGACTCCAGCGGCAAGACCGGCTGGCTCGGCGGCTTCTACGCCCAGGACGAATGGAAGGTCTGGCCGAATGTGACGCTCAATTTCGGCGCCCGCTTCGACATGGTCAGCGCCTTCACGCATGAGAGCCAGCTGAGCCCGCGCGTCAACGTCGTCTGGCAACCGACTGAGGCAACGACATTTCACGCCGGCTATTCGCGATACTTTACGCCGCCGCCCTTCGAATTGGTGGCGCCGACGACGATCGCGCTCCTCGCCAATACGAGTGCCGCGCCGGCGGTGACGACCGACGACCAGGTCAGGGCCGAGCGGGCGCATTACTTCGATGTCGGCGCGACGCAGATCGTGCTGCCCGGGCTCAAACTGGGCGCGGACGTCTACTACAAAATCGCGAAGAACCTGATCGACGAAGGCCAGTTCGGCGCCCCGATCATCCTGACCCCGTTCAACTACGCGCGCGGCTATGCCACTGGGCTCGAGCTGACGAGCAGCTATGACATCGAGAACTGGTCGCTCTACGCCAATCTCGCGGTCGCCCAGGCTGAGGGCAAGAAGATCGTCTCCAGCCAGTTCAATTTCGCGCAGGACGAACTCGACTACATCGCCACTCACTTCATCCATCTCGACCACGACCAGACCTATACCGCCTCGGCCGGGGTCGCCTACACCGTCCCGTGGACGAAGACCAAACTGTCGGCGAGCATGATCTTCGGCAGTGGGCTGCGCGCCAGCACCGACACGGTCCCGAACGGCGCCTCGCAGAAGGATTACGAGCAGGTCAATCTGAGCGCCGTGCAGAAGGTCGATACCGGGTTCTTCAAGGGACTCGAAGTGCGCCTTGATGTCGTCAATCTGCTCGACCAGAAGTACCAGATCCGCAACGGCACCGGGGTCGGCGTCGGGGCACCGCAATTCGGTCCGCGGCGCGCCGTCTTCGCCGGCTTAACCCAGCGGTTCTAGCGCCGCGTCGGATCAGGTAGAAACACCTTCCCGACATCGTCATCCGCGGGCTTGATCCGCGGGTCTAGAGATGGCCAGGTCAAGCCTGGCCATGACGAAGAGGAGAGGCGACTGAATGGTCGGCCGCCGCTTCAGGAGAGCATCAGTGGCACAATCGCAGAGGCTGGCGTGATGGAACCGGCACCCACCATCTCGGTCGTCAGCCTGTTTCTCAATGCCGATATCGTCGTCAAGGGCGTCTTGATCCTGCTCTTCGTGGCGTCGGTGTGGAGTTGGGCGGTGATCATCGACAAGCTGTGGCGGCTCGCCGCGATCAGCCGGTCGGCGCGTGTCCACGAAGCCCGCGCCGCGACCGCCCGCTCCCCCGAAGATCTATGGGCGGGCTCGCGGGCGGCGCGGGACCCGGCCGGCCAGGTGCTGGTCGCCGGGCTGGAGGAGAGCGCCGCCGACGTGCCACCGAACGGCGAGAGCTCCGGCGAGCGGCGCGAGCGGGTCGAGCGCGCGATGCGCCTCGCCCTCAACGGCGAGATGCGCCGGCTGGAAGCGCGGCTGCCGTTTCTCGCGACATTGGGCTCGGCGGCGCCGTTCATCGGGCTGTTCGGCACGGTGTGGGGGATCATGCGCAGCTTTGCCGGGATCGCCGCCGCCAACAACACCAGCATCGCGGTCGTCGCGCCGGGCATCGCCGAAGCGCTGTTCGCGACGGCGATGGGGCTCGCCGCGGCGATCCCGGCGGTCGTCGCCTACAACAAGATCACCGTCGAGCTCGGGCGCTTCGCCGGCCGCATGCAAGGGCTGATCGGCCGCTCCGGCGGCCTCCTGGCGCGCGCCATCGGGGTCTGAGCGATGGCCTTCACGCTGCCGCCCTCGGGCGAAGCGGGCGACGACCGCTATCAGCCGCTCGCCGAGATCAATGTGACGCCGATGGTCGACGTCATGCTGGTGCTGCTGATCATCTTCATGGTGACGGCGCCATTGTTGACGGTCGGGGTGCCGCTCGACCTGCCGAAGACGACCGCCGCCGAGGTTACCCAGCCGAAGGAGCCGATCGTCCTGAGCCTCGACCGCGAGGGCGGCAGCTTCATCGGCAACGAGCCGGTGGCCGCCGCCGATCTGAAGGACCGCCTCGCGCAGCTGGCGGCCGAGGATCCCGCGCGCATCGTCTATGTGCGCGGCGACCGCACGATCAGCTATGCCCAGCTGATGGATGCGCTGGGGCTCGTCAACACCGCCGGCTTCACCAAGGTGTCGTTGCTCGCCGAGGGGGCCAAGCCGCAGTGAGCTCGTTCCGGCTGCCGCTGGTCGCGTCGATCTTTGGGCATGCCGGCGTGTTGGCCCTGCTGGTGCTGTTCGCCGCGCAGCTCCCGCCGGTGCCCTTGCCGGAGCCGCGCAAGAGCGGCATCGAGGTCATGCTGGCGCCGCCGCAGCCGGCCGCCGAAACGCCGCCGCCGACGCCTGAGCCGCCGCCCGTCGCCGAGACCCAGCCGCCGCCACCCGAACCGCCGCCGCCGCCGGTCGTCATCCCCAAGCCCGAGCCGCCACCACCCCCGCCCCCAAAGCCGGTCGTCCACAAACCGGTCGTCAAGCCGCCACCGCCTCGTCCGCAGCCGGTGCGGGAAATGCCGCTACAGCCGCCGCAGCTCCCGCTGCCGCGCCCGATGCCGCAGCCGGCGCCGATGCAAACGGCCGCGGTCCCGGTGCCGGCGGCGCCCCACCCTGCCCCGCTCGTCAGCGGCAATTATCGCGCCGCGCTGAGCGCCTGGCTGGAAAGCCACAAGCGCTATCCCGACGGCGCGCGGTCGCGCGGCGAGGAAGGCCGCGCGGTGCTGCGCTTCCGGGTCGACCGCTCCGGCCGGGTGCTGAATTACGCGGTGGTGTCGAGCACCGGCTATGCCGATCTCGACGCGGCGATCGACGCGATGATGCGCGGCGCGACATTGCCGGCGTTTCCGGCCGACATGACCGCTTCCGACGTCGAAGTCTCGGTGACGGTGCGCTTCGCGCTAACGCACTGATTCAAGGCGGGGCCGGGACCGCCAAGCCAACGATCCGGCCAACATCGCTCTCCTGCTCGATGCCGCGGATCGCGGCGATCAGCGCCGGCACATCGACGAACGGCGCGCCAAACGCCGCCAGCTCGCGCACCTTGCCGTCGAGCTCGTCATCGCTCATCGGCCGGCCGGGGGTGCCGCGCCCGTCGCGGATGTGCTCGCTGAAGCTGCTGCCATCGGTCAGCCGCACAGTCACGATGGCGGCCTCGACGGGTACGTCCGGATCCTCTTCGACCGCAACCCTCGCCCGCAAGGCCCGCACCGCCGGATCGGCTACCCGGCGATCGGCGTATTGCGCCAACCCGGCCGCGTCGTCGAGGAATGCGACCGCGACGCTGTGCTGGATGCTGACCTTGGCCTCTCGGCCGGTCTCAACCGCCGGCCGGTCGGCACGCTCGAGCATCAGCGGATGGCCGCGGACAATAACCTGCGCAATCTGCTCGGCAGCCGGCAGGTGGCGGCGCAGCTCGAGGCAGGCGTCGATGACCGGGAACAGCACGACGCCGCACGGGTAGGGCTTGTAGGCGTTGGCCAAGATTTCCCAACTCTCGCCCAGCTTGCCGGTGATCGCGTCGTAGCTGATCGAGTCGCTGGTCACCGGAGCGAAACCGTAGCGGCCTTCGATCGGCTGCTCGGCGCCCGTGAAGCTGGCCTCGGCGAACAACGCCGCGGCGAGGCCGTTCTTGGCGGCGTTGCCGACGCCGATGCTTTTCGACATGCTGCCGAGGCTCTCGACGAGCCCGGCCGATTGGGTCGCCGCGTGGCCCAGCGCCCAAATCATCTGTCGGCGATCGAGGCCGAGCAATTTTCCAGCTGCCGCGGCGGCGCCGAAAATTCCGCAGGTCGCGGTGATGTGCCAGCCGCGGCGGTAATGCGTCGGCATCACCGCCTTGCCGATCCGGCACTCCGCCTCTACCCCGAGAATAAAGGCATGCAGCAGCTCGCCGCCGCTGACGCGGCGCTGCTCGGCGAGAGCGAACAAGCCCGGGGCGACCGGCGCCGCGGGATGGATCACGGTCGGCAAGTGGGTGTCGTCATATTCGAGGACATTGGCGGTGACCGCATTCAGAAACGCGGCATGCAGCGCGTCGGGCCGCTCGCGCCGGCCGAACACCCCGGCCTGGGCCGGCCCGAAATAGGGCCGCAGCACCCCGGCCGCGAGCCCCACCGCCTCGTCCTGCGAGCCGCCGAGCGCGCACCCAACGAAGTTCAGGATCGACCGCATAGCCTCTCGGCGCACCGGCGGCGGGATGTCCTGCCAGCGCGAGCTGACGATGAACTCCGCCAATCGGCCGGTCACCGCGTGCACGCTGTCCATGGGGCCTCCCTGAGAGATCGACAGACTACCCAGCTTATTGCGTTTCCTGTTGTATTCCGATGTGGCCTGATTACCTCGGTTTTGACGTCTGCGCTGTGGCGGCGAGGCACAAATGCATATCCATGTCATTCACGAGAACCCGGCCTGGCTGGAACCGCTGGCCGGAGCGCTCGATTCCGAGGCAATGCCGTGGCGCGACTGGTTTCTCGATCATGGCGTGTTCGATTTGTCGCGGCCGCCGCCCGAGGGCGTGTTCTACAATCGGATGAGCGCCTCCTCGCATACCCGCGACCACCGCTACTCCGCCGAATTGACCGCCTCGATACTGGCCTGGCTCGCCGGACATGGCCGCCGCATCGTCAACGGACCGCGGGCCCTCGATCTCGAGATCAGCAAGACCCGGCAATACGCCGCGCTCGAAGCGGCCGGGATCCGCACCCCGAGAACCGTGCTGGTCGCCGGCAAGGAGCACCTCGTCGCCGCCGCGCGGCGCCATTTCGATGGCGGCCCGGTCATCCTGAAGCCGAACCGCGGCGGCAAGGGCGTCGGCGTCCGGCTGCTCCAAAACGCGGCCGCCCTAGCGGACTATCTGGACAGCGCCGATTACGAGCCGCCGGTCGATGGCCTGCATCTGCTGCAGCATCATGTACGCGCGCCGCAGCCCCTGATTACCCGCGCCGAGTTCATCGGCGGCCGGTTTTTGTATGCGGTCGAGGTCGACACCAGCGAAGGCTTTGAGCTGTGCCCGGCCGATGTCTGCGCGGTCGACGACGCGTTCTGCCCGGCCGGCCCGGAGGGAGACGGCAGGCCGCGCGCCAAATTCACGATCGTCGACGATATCGATGCCGCGCTGAAGCAGCGCTATGAGGCGTTTCTCGCCGCCAATGACATCGAGGTGGCGGGGATCGAGTTCATCGCCGACGCGAACGGCGCGGCCTATACCTATGACGTCAATACCAACACGAACTACAACGCCGACGCGGAAAGCCGCGCCGGCCGCTCGGCTATGACCGCGCTGGCCCGTTTTCTGGGTGGCGAGCTGAAAGCCCTACGGTGAGGGTTCGCGACTGACCGGCGGCAGCCCCCACTCGCCCTCGGGCTGTCCCCCTTCGGGCACCCTCTCCCGCCAGGGCGGGGCGAGGAAAGTCAGCTCATCTCGACGGTCGGGGTGAAGATGTAGCCGCTGCCGCGCACCGTCTTGATCAGCGTCGGGTTTTGCGGGTCGTCTTCGAGCTTGCGGCGCAGCCGGCCGACCTGGACGTCGATGGTGCGGTCGAACGGGCCGGCCTCGCGGTTGCGCGCCAGATCCAGCAGCCGATCGCGCGACAGCACCTGGTTGGGGTTGTTGACGAAGGCGGCGAGCAGATCGAATTCGCCGGTCGTCAGGCGGACTTCCTCGCCGCCGGGCGACATCAGCTCGCGGCTCGACAGGTCGAGGCTCCAACCGGAGAAACGGGCGTGCGAGCGGGCGCTCTGCCCGGGTTCGCCGGTGCGCGACTGAACGCGCCGCAGCACGCTTTTGACCCGCGCCAAAAGCTCGCGCAGGTGGAACGGCTTCGGCAGATAATCGTCGGCCCCCATTTCGAGGCCGATGATGCGGTCGACGGTCTCGCCACGGCCGGTCAGGATGATGATCCCGATCCCGGATTCGTCGCGCAGGCCGCGCGCCAGGGTCAACCCGTCCTCGCCCGGCAGCATCAGATCGAGGATCACGAGGTCGACATGGGATTGGCCGAGCACCCGGCGCATGCCGTTGCCGTCATTCGCCGTCGAGACGCGGTAACCCTCGCCGGTCAGGTATTCCTGAACGACGTCGCAGATCTCCTTCTGGTCATCGACCACCAGGATGTGACCGTTATCGCTCATGCGCGACGATCCTGAGTTGCCGAGGCCTGTCTCGCCCGGGCCGACTCGCAACGATCAAGAAGGGAACGACCGAAGCCGTGCTGCCCCATATAGGCCACCTCACACATGGTTACAATTTCTTACACAAAACCGAAGCGCCTGACATCAACCGATTACAGCCCCCCGATAAATTCGCCCTCGGCCGCCGGTGCAGCGGCTCAAAACGGGAGGCGCATTCGTGGCCGACATCTACCAGAGCATCGAAGCCGAGATCCCGCGTCTGCGGCGCTACGCGCGAGCATTGGCGCGCGATGTCGCAGCGGCGGACGATCTGGTGCAAGACTGCCTCGCCCGCGCTCTCGGCAAACTCCATCTCTGGCAAGATGGAACGGATCTGCGGGCCTGGTTATTCACCATCCTGCATAATCAGTACGTCAATCAGGTGCGCCGCTCGGTGCGCGAGGGCGCCGCGGTCGGGCTCAGCGAGACCGAACCGATGCTGACGCGCGCGCCGCATCAAGGGAAGCGCCTCGAATTGCGCGACCTCGAACGGGCGATCCGAAAACTCCCGGAGGAACAGCGCTCGGTCATCCTGCTCGTCGGGCTTGAGGGCATGCGCTACGAGGAGGTCGCCGACGTCCTCGGCGTCCCGGTCGGAACCGTCCGTTCTCGGCTGTCGCGCGGCCGCGATGCGCTGCGCCGGCTGATGGGCGTCGTGCCGGATCGGCATGCCGAGATCATCATGGCCGACCCCGCGGCATTGCGCCGCGCGGCGCAGCGCTTCCCGGCGCGAGCGAACGGCGAGCGTTGCGGCGCGCCAGCCCAGTACCCGGCGCACGGCACGGCGAAACCGGCGCGCGCCGCCGGCCCGGTTCTGAACTGACACCCGCGCACTCGTATCAGAGGAAACACTCACAGATCTGTGGAACGCATTCGCGCTAAAGCGCGTTCTCGACCATGTCGCAGAGATGCGGCATGTGGGCGAGCTCCGGACCTTCGCCCTTAAACTCTGGTCCGGTTCGGCAAAGTCTCCCTGTCGCGGGTTTGCCACCCGCATACTTTCCGGGATCGGCTAACGCCGGTCCCGTTTTTTTTAGCGGCCTGGCCGCGATTTGCGTCGATCTGCGGCGTGCCTCCCGCAAGATCTGGGAACGTGGCATGGCGCCGCCGTGTTGGCGAGCCGAGGCCATCGAGTTGGGCATATCCGAAATGCGCCATATCTCGGGCCAGGTTTTGAGCGGAAATCCATCACACTCGCGAGAAGGATCATGCTGGGACGCCATGTCTATCGAGTCCATCCGACGGAAGAGCGTTGGATCGTGACCAAGGAAGGAGAACGCGAACCGCGAGCCAGCTTCGTCAGCCGCGAACAGGCGTTGACGGAAGCTCGCCGACTGGCCGATGCCGACCAGCCGAGCAAGGTCACCCTTGATAACGGCGACGGCATCATCCTCGACGAGCAGCTGTTCGGCAGCGATCTCAGCCAGGAGATCGGCGCTTGACCGCATCCGGGGCGGCCAGTTTGATCGGCCGCTGAGCGAGCCGGCGGCGTCTCTGCCGCGCCTGTTTTTGGATGCAGCGAGCGATGGCCAGCGAGAATGCGCTGCGCGGCCGAATCCGAATTGAGCTCGGCGACATCACCCGGCTGACGGTGGACGCGATCGTCAACGCTGCCAACACCTCGCTGCTGGGCGGCGGCGGGGTCGATGGCGCGATCCATCGCGCCGCCGGTCCGGAGCTGCTCGCCAAGTGCCGGATGCTTGGCGGCTGTCCGCCGGGCAAAGCACGGCTGACTCGCGGGTACCGTCTGCCGGCCGGACATGTCATCCACACTGTCGGGCCGATCTGGCGCGGCGGCGATGCGGGCGAGGCCGGCATCCTGGCGAATTGCTACCGGTCGTGTCTGACGATCGCCCGCGATCAAAGCTTTGGCACGATCGCCTTCCCGGCGATCGCCACCGGAGTTTACGGCTTTCCGCGAGAGCTGGCGGCGCGGATCGCCATCGCCGAGGTCAGTACGCATCTCGCCGGGAATGAGAAGCCGGAGACCGTGATCTTCGCCTGCTTCGACGAAGCGACCCGCGAGGCCTATCGGGCCGCGCTCGAA
>Ga0209488_10004005_pt1 | contig 11626 bp, 11 predicted proteins | sample Rivendell_Oct201_8_FD_188349 | JGI IMG/M metagenome (GOLD analysis project Ga0209488, IMG submission 188349) | Vadose zone soil microbial communities from the Eel River Critical Zone Observatory, Northern California, USA -... | ecosystem: Environmental > Terrestrial > Soil > Vadose zone >... | reverse complement strand
CTGTTTCGAACATTGGTGCGCGAAAAGGACATCATCGACGGCGCCTACCACATCCATTGGCTTGAAGAATTCCTCGCCCGCGGTGGCATGAAGGATTGAGTTTCTTCTGCTACTTCGTGATGACAGCTTTGCCAGCAGCAGGTGGGGACGGAGCGGCAGCCGACATCGGCACTGCGACCGTAAAGAAGGCAGCTGTGCCTTCAAGGCGATTGGTGACATCAAATTCTCGGTACACTTTGACCCGGTGGAAATTGGCGTTTGGCCGGCCATGAAGATGTAGCCAAGAGTCCCGCCAAGCGCCGCGACCCCGCCTTTGAACGGCCCAAGCTTGGCACCGGACCCGCTGTCGCCAGTCAATTGATCATAAAAATAGCCGACGAGACCGAGGTCGAATTGCTTGGAGAAATGCTGGATAGAGGCGAACTCGGCATGGAATTCGGTGCCGGTCGAGTAGTCGGTCGCTGAGTTGGTGCCGTTGAACGTAATACCGACCGCGCCGGAAAGTTCGTGGCCGGTGGCCAGATCAAGCCACGTTGCTGCGCCGAAAAAATCGCCGGCCCATCTGTGGAAAGCGATATTGGCGGCCTAGCCCTGCTCGTAATCGCCGACCGGCACATTCACTGCGACTCCGCATTCCAATGGAAATTGCTGGCGTGCCAGGCAACGAAACCCGACACAAACGGGTCTCCGAAGGTGGTGATGGAACTGTGCAGGTTTTTTGAAATATATAACTTGATTTCCCACTGATAATACGGCGCCCGCATCAACGCTTGGTCCGCCAAACGGAAGGGTCGCGCTGAACGCAAGGTTCCCGCCTGCGATCTGAATTGGCATCGACCACAGCATGATCGCCACATCCACCACCATCTTGACCTTGATGTCAGCAAGGAGCAGGCCATTGAACGGCAGTTCCCGACTACCACCGGCCAACCCGTTATAATAGTAGACGTCGTTCTGGAAATAGAAGCCGGGCGGCGGTACGGCGCCGGCCATAGGCCCCCGAAAGCCAAGCAGATAGACGCCGACACCATTTTCGGCTGCGTGCTCCGATACCATGCGTCACGGCGCCCGCCGCAAGGACGACCAATATTGTCATCGTCACTTTGAGAAACTTCATAAACATCGGTCCCCCTAACAGCCCGCTGCATCAACAATCCCCATTTGTAGTGACTAAAGGTCTTGGATTCTATTGGGGGGCGCCACTCTATGCACAAATACATTGCCCTGGTGCGCCGTCGATGACGATATGCACCATTGCCACGGATAGAATTTCTCAATTGATCCAGGATGGTAGCGTTATGTTTGACCTAAACGCCGGGAAACTTCCCTGACTTGTTGTCGTCATCAATTCTGAAGAGGTATTAATCAACATTCTGTGTTCGTGATACTTTGAGGATATCAGGTCGCTCGCGGTGCTGATGGAAATTGTAGTAATCTGCGCCAAGTAATTCTGCAACAGCGCACCGACCCCTGTATTGCACCTAAGGACAATATCTTGTAATGACAATATCACGCCGGCTGGCTCTACGGTTAGGATGACTTTCGATGGATGTCCTCCCATCGAACAAATGAGATCCGGCTTACGACTGGTAAATCGATGACGCTGGAAGCGGTCGGCGCATTTAGCTGAACGCCCACCGACACAAAATCACCAGCGATCCACGTCGAGACCAATAATGAACGATGGAGTGTACAAATGAGAACACAAGCGAGGTTAGGTCATATCCTCGGTTGGCTGACACCAGTCGTCACCATGACAATGGCATTGTCGTCTGGGCCGTCTTGGGGACAAGCCAATGATGCCACCCGCATCCTCAAGACGATGTCCGACTTCATTGCCATGCAACCGAATGTCTCGATTACATTCGATGCGGACATTGAGGTCATTACGCCCGATGTGCAGAAAATTCAATTCACCAATTCGGGTACGGTACTTATGAGCCGCCCGGACAAGCTTCGGGCCACTCGCACGGGCGGATATTCCGACGTCGAACTCTTTTTTGACGGCAGGACAGCCACCTTTGTAAGCAAGGACGACAAGGTCTATACCCGACTCGAGACGCCCGGCTCCATTGATCAGTTGATCGGGCGGCTACGAAACGAATTTTCGCTGACGGCTCCGGGTGCCGACCTGCTGCTCTCCAATGTCTTTGATGATCTCATGGAAGGCGCCATCGACGCCAAACATATCGGGCTTGGCGTCATCGACGGCGTCGAGTGTGAGCACCTAGCCTTCCGCACCCTGGAGGTCGACTGGCAGATATGGATCGAGGCCGGTGCCCGTCCGATTCCGCGCAAATATATCATCACCAGCAAGACCGTAACCGCTGCGCCTCAGTACACGCTTCGCATCAAAGAGTGGAGGACCGACGCGCAAGCCAATACGAACAGTTTCACGTTCGCGCCGGCGCCAGGGACGAGGCAAGTTGCCGCAAACGAATTCCCGAGAGCAGATGAATTGCCGGATGGCTTAGTGATGGGAGGACAGAAATGAGACACTTTACAAAGATCCTGATGCGCTGTTTGATTGCGACGATCGTCGGTCTTGTGGCCCTTTCCTGGAGCGGTGACGTTGGGTTAAACGGACCGTCGACGTTTGTGTCGTCGGCGGAAGCGCGTATCGGTCGACCACTGACGCCGATGAGCTATGCCGGGGTAGCCCGCCGAACGACGCGCCGGGCGGTGGCGGTTGGCGCAGCGGCAGGTGCTGCTGCTACATATTGCAGGCAAGTGGTCGACGCCTACGGCCGGGTCGTTACCGTTTGCTGATGAGCTTGCCTTGTGGCGCCGCGATTGGCAATACGCTAGTGCTCCGACTCATTCATATCGCATATCGCCCGGTCAGATGTCGCGAGACCCGCATGCCGCACGTAGCCGCGACGAATTGGTAGTATGGCAATGGATGTCAGTGCGACTGTTGAACGTTCTGCCACCACGCCCTACGACATGTTTGTAATACCCGGCGGCACCTTCCGCATGGGTTCGGACAAACACTATCCGGAAGAGGCGCCGGTCCACCGTGTCACGGTGGATGAATTCTGGATGGACCGCACGCCGGTCACCAACCGCGAATTCCGAAAGTTCGTCGAGGCGACGGGTTATGTCACCTTCGCCGAGATGGCGCCCGATCCGAAGGATTACCCCGGCGCGCTGCCACACATGCTCAAGGCAGGTTCGCTGGTGTTTGCTCCGCCCAAGCGTCAAGTCGATCTGCGCAACTGGGGGGAATGGTGGACGTTCAAGTTCGGCGTCAACTGGCGTCGGCCCTATGGCCCGGGTAGCTCGATCCGTGGCCTTGACGACCATCCGGTCGTGCATGTCGCCTTCAAGGATGCCGAAGCCTACGCCAAGTGGGCCGGCAAGGAGTTGCCGACAGAAGCCGAGTGGGAGTTCGCCGCACGTGGCGGCCTCGACGGCGCCGAGTTCGCCTGGGGTGACGAATTCACGCCCGGCGGCCGCCACGTGGCGAACACCTGGCAAGGCTCCTTTCCGCAGCAGAATCTGGCGCTGGACGGCTACGAACGCACGTCTCCGGTTACGACGTTTCCGCCGAACGGCTACGGCATCTACGACATGATTGGCAACGTCTGGGAATGGACCACGGACTGGTGGTCGACACGGCACGCAGCCGACGCGCCGAAAGCGTGCTGCATCCCGGAAAACCCGCGCGGCGGCCCTGAGGCGGCGAGCTACGACCTCTGCCAACCGCAGATCAGGATTCCTCGCAAGGTCCTCAAAGGCGGCTCGCACCTGTGCGCGCCGAACTACTGCCGCCGCTACCGACCGGCCGCGCGCCATGCGGAACCGGTTGATACGTCCACGAGCCACGTAGGCTTTCGCTGCGTCCTGCGCGAGCAGAGCAGATGATCACGAGACGAGAGGGTCCCAATATGAATCGACGCAAGCTCCTTCTAACGACTGCGAGGACGGCGCTTCTCACAGCATTTGGCATGGTCACAGGCGCGCGAGCGCAGTCGCCCATCGATAGCCGCACGGTATTGCCGATTCCGCAAGCCAAGATCACATCCCCATCAGCATTCGACGCGCGCGACGCGCGGGCGCCAACCCTCAACCCGTTGCGTATGCCGCAAGGGGCGCCAAATGTGGTTATCGTCTTGCTCGACGACATGGGCTTTGGCGCATCGAGTGCCTATGGTGGGCCCTGCACTATGCCGGTCGCGGAGCAGCTAGCAAAGAATGGATTGACTTATACTCGCTTCCACACCACCGCACTTTGCTCGCCCACGCGTCAGTCCCTGTTGACCGGGCGTAATCCCCACTCCGTCAACATGGCAGGCATCACGGAGATCGCCACGGGGTTTCCCGGCTATACATCGGTGCGGCCCGACAGCGCAGCGACGATCGCCCAGATACTCAAGTTCAATGGCTACAACACTGCTGCGTTTGGCAAGATGCACCAGACGCCCGTGTGGGAAACTAGTGCCTCCGGCCCGTTTGACCGCTGGCCAGTCGGCGATGGTTTCGAGCGGTTCTACGGTTTCGTCGGCGGCGAAGTCAACCATTGGCAACCCACCCTGTTCGAGGGCACCACGCCAGTGCCGACGCCGGACGATCCTAACTATCATTTTAGTGAGGACATGACGACGCGCGCAATCGCTTACATGCGCGAACAGAAGGTAATGACGCCAGACAGGCCATTCTTCGTATATGTGTCGTACGGCGCCGTCCACGCACCGTTCCATGTCCCGAGACAATATATGGAGAAGCATCGAGGCAGATTTGATGCAGGTTGGGACAGACAGCGCGAGGAGACATTCGCTCGGCAAAAGCAGCTTGGTGTGATCCCGCAGGACGCGCAGCTGACCGAACGTCCCAAAGAAATACAGGTATGGGACTCTTTGTCCGACGACGAAAAGCGCATTGGAGCGCGGCTAATGGAGGCCTATGCGGGATTCGCCGACCATACTGACGTCCAAGTCGGGCGTATCATCGAGGCGCTGCAACAGATGGGCGCATTCGACAACACCCTGTTTCTTTTCATTCTCGGCGACAACGGGGCGAGTGGCGAAGGCGGCCCGAGTGGCACACTCAATGAAATTGCGGCGCTGAACGGCGTTGTGCAGAGCGCGGCCGACGTGCTGCCGCATCTCGACGATATCGGCGGCCCGATGACCTATTGCCACTTTCCCGTCGCCTGGGCGCATGCGATGGACACACCCTATCAATGGACGAAACAGGTTGCTTCCCATTGGGGTGGGACACGCAACGGTATGATCGTGCACTGGCCAGCCGGCATCAAGGCCAAGGGCGAGTTGCGCCATCAGTGGTGTCACGTGATCGACATTGTACCGACTATTCTCGAGGCCGCGAAGCTGCCCGCCCCGGAATTCGTGGACGGCATACAGCAGCAACCCATCGAAGGCATAAGCATCGCCTATTCCTTTGACGACGCGAAGGCCGCTGAACGGCACACGACGCAGTATTTCGAGTTGGCCGGCAATCGCGGCATCTATCACGAGGGGTGGTCGGCATGCACTCGGCACAGCACGCCTTGGCTCTTCGCCGAAAAGCTCCCGAAATTCGATGACGACATTTGGGAGCTGTATGCGCCCGACGACTGGACGCAAGCGAGAAACATTGCGGCGCAGAACCCAACAAAATTGAAGGAGCTACAGCAGCTATTCTTGTTGGAGGGTGCCAAACACAAGGTGTTTCCATTAGATGATCGTCGCATTGAGCGATTCAACTCAGACCTCGCAGGACGACCCAATCTGCTGGCCGGGCGCACCTCGCAGACATTCTATCCTGGGATGAGCCATCTGAACGAGAATACGGTTCTTAATATCAAGAACAAGTCGCACGTCGTCACCGCAGAATTCAGCGTTCCCAATGCCAACGCCAGCGGTGCCATCATTGTGCAGGGCGGTCGGTTCGGCGGTTGGTGCCTGTACCTGAAAGGCGGAGTGCCGGCCCATTGCTACAATTACTTCGGCTTCGAGCATGTCTATGCGCGCGGCACCCAAGCGCTTCCTCCCGGTAAGCACACCATTCGCTACGAGTTCAAGTATGACGGCGGGGGCGTCGGTAAGGGTGGGGTTGGCACGCTGTTCGTCGACGGCCAGAAGGTCGGCGAGGCGAGGGTCGCACGGACCGTGCCGTTCATATTCTCTGGTGACGATTTCGCCGACATCGGAAAGGACTACGGCGCGCCGGTTACCGAGGATTACGAAACTCCGCACGGCCGTTTTACCGGCGAGATCGACTGGGTGCGCATCGACATCGGCAATGACGCATTCGACGATGCAACCGGAAAGGAGCGCGCGCTCACAGGGCGGTCATAGCAAACACCCGACAAAGCTCTCCGACATCGTGAGGAGTAATACAACGAAGAAACGTGTACTCGATCCACCACCAAGACACGCACTCAGGCCGTCATCGCCTAACGGAGAAAGACATGAGCATCGATAAGACGCCCACAGACAGGAAACCAGGACCGGCTACCGGCGTCAATCGACGCAATATGCTACTGACGGGGAGTTCGTTTTTTACAGCAACGGGTCTGTTGTCGGTTGCGCAGACCGCGGCGGTGCAGGCTCAGCAACCAGCGCCGGAGGTGCCCGGAGGGACAGTTCGCCCCAATATCCTCTTCATCATGTCTGACGATGTGGGCCTGTGGAACGTGAGCGCCTATCATCGTGGAATGATGGGCGGGCGAACGCCGAATATCGACCGAATAGCTTCCGAGGGCGCGCTCTTTACGGACTATTATGGGCAGCAGAGCTGCACGGCCGGCCGCTCAGCCTTCATCACGGGCCAACACCCATTCCGCACCGGTCTCCTGAAGGTCGGCTTGCCCGGTGCCCCACTGGGGATACAGAAGGAGGATCCGACTATCGCCGACCTGCTCAAGCCGCTGGGATATGCGACCGCGCAGATTGGCAAGAACCATCTGGGCGACCGCAACGAATTTCTACCGACTGTGCATGGCTTCGACGAATTTTTCGGTAACCTCTATCACCTCAATTCGGAGGAGGAACCTGAAGACCCCGAATATCCGAAGTCTCCTGAATTTCTCGCGAGATTTGGCCCGCGCGGCATGCTCCGTTGCATCGCGTCCGACAGGGATGATCCCACAATCGATCCGCGCTTCGGCCGGGTGGGTAAGCAGATCATCGAGGACACAGGCCCGCTCACACGCAAGCGCATGGAGACTGTTGAAAATGAAATGTTGATGGCCTCGCTCGATTTCATCGACCATTCCGTCGGAGCCCGCAAACCTTTCTTTCTGTGGCACAACACCAGCCGGATGCACGTTTGGACTCGCCTGAGCAAGGAGTGGGAGAATAAGAGCGGCTATGGCTTGTTCGCCGACGGCATGATGGAACTGGACTGGGTGGTCGGCCAACTGCTCAAGAAGCTTGACGACCTCGGCATCGCCAACAATACCATCGTGGTTTTCACCACAGACAACGGCGTCGAGAAATTCAGCTGGCCAGATGGAGGCACCGCGCCGTTCCGCGGGGAAAAGGGCACGACCTGGGAGGGCGGCTTCCGTGTCCCCGCTTTGGCGCGCTGGCCGGGAGTGGTCAAGCCAGGGACGATCGTCAATGATATCGCTTGTCACGAGGATTGGGCGCCGACATTCCTAGCGGCGGCTGGCGTTGCGGACATTAAAGGGAAGCTCGTTCAGGGCTATCAGGCCGGCGACAAGAACTTCAAGATTCATCTTGATGGCTATGACATGACCGACCTGCTCTCGGGCAGAGGCAAGGGTGCGCGGCAGGAGATTTTCTACTTCGATGACGAAGGTAGTTTCAACGCGCTACGCTACGGCGACTGGAAGCTCCACTTTGCAATCAAAAATACCTGGTGGGACGATGTCGCGCAACCGCGGACTGTGCCGCTCGTGATCAACCTGCGCCAGGACCCCTTCGAGGTTACACCCGAGTCAAAGATGTATACTCGTTGGCATGGTGACAAGCTATGGACCATGCTGCCGGCCCAGGTGATCGTTGGCCAGTTCCTCCAAACTTTCAGGGAATTTCCACAACGGCAGAAGTCGGCAACTTTTAATGTTGATAGGATATTGGAGCAGATGCAAAAAGCATCGAAAGGCTGAGGTTTCTTCCCCGCATTGGCGATAGCGGGTGCCGCACTTGTCGCGTTGAACCTGTCTAGTAATAATGTGCGCTCTCCGTCGTAGTGGTAATGCCACATGGACCCGCGTGCTTAAGTCGGGAGTTCATGCAATGGGCTGGGTTTCGCGCATCGCGCCAATCAATCGTTCGAGCGCGGTGTGGGGCACAGAACATTTTGCGGCTTTGATGGGGGCCCGGCACTCGCAGCCGGCGCCTTAAAAGAGGAGGACCGCAATATCATGTCTTTTCTCGATGCATTTGCGCTGTTTGTCCTTGCCGTCCTTGCAATCGCCGCGATCGTCGTTATCGGCGCGCTCGGCGCCTTGCCTGGACGTGTCGCCCGTAGTCGGCAGCATCCGCAAGCTGATGCCATTGCGGTTGGGGGCTGGCTGGGCCTCCTATTTTTTGGCGTGCTTTGGCCCTTGGTGATGATCTGGGCTTACACGCAGCCGGGACGCCGCCCTGAAGAAATTCATGCGACGCGGAAAGACGGCGATGGTGGCACATGATCGCGTTTCTGGCGCTCCTTTATATCGGTTTATTGTTCCTGTTGGTCCGCTTCAGACTTGTGCCATGGAACACATTCTGGAAGATTTCGCCGGCAATCTGGATCGCGTTACTGTTCGTAGTATTGTTCATCCCGATGAATTGGGGCGCGCCGTCTGGGCCCATCGTGATACTTCGGCAGTCCGTCGCAATTGTGCCGAACGTAGCCGGCGAGGTCATCGATGTTCCGGTCGAACCCAACACGGCACTCAAGAGCGGCGACGTTCTCTTTCGGATCGATCCGGCCCCTTACGAAGCGCAAGTCCGCCAGATCGAGGCTCAACTAAAGCTTGCTCAGATCAACCTGGAGCGCGCGAGCCAGCTTGAACAGCGACAAGCTGGAACACTTGCAACTTTGCAACAGCGTCAAGCTGAGCTTGATTCTGTTCAGGCGCAGCTCGACGCGGCCAAGTGGAACCTCGATAAAACTGTCGTGCGAGCGCCGTCCGATGGTTATGTGACCAACGTCGCTCTGCGCAAGGGCGCCAGGGTGGCATCGCTTCCCGTCGCCCCGGTTATGGCTTTCATCGAGACTGCGGAAACCGTCATTGGCGTTCAAGTCCAACAAATTTTCGCGCGTCATATCGCGCCTGGTCAGCCGGTTGAGTTGGCCATCAAGTTCCTGCCGGGAAAAATCCATAAGGGTCACGTCGTTGCCGTTCTGCAGGCAACGTCACTTGGACAGGGGCAACCCAGCGGCGCTGCTGTGTCTCCTCTGAACATTATTCCGGTACCTTTCGCGGTACGGGTGCAGATGGATGACCCTGTCGTCGCTGCACGTCTACCCGCTGGTGCAGTGGGTGAGGCGGCGATTTACACTGAAAGTTCAAAGGCAACACACGTCATTCGAGGTGTCATGATTCGTATGACGACGTATCTCGATTACGTTCTTCCGTTTTGAACAACTCAGCACAGTGATAATGACTCTTTGGCTGGCGTTTCGGCACGGGTTATTTTCGGGTAGGCGTGACCCATTTTGGTGCACGCTTTCTCGGCAGTGAACATCCATTTGATGCGGTCGCCTGATCCGTTTCGCTGTCGTTCCCAGGCGGCAATCTCGGAGTCGAGTAACTCTCCCGCTAAGTCTCCGGCTATGCCGAACAGAGTCATACGATCCCCTTGGGGGAGCCAGCAGAACTGTCCGTATCCGGTCATACCGGCAGTCTGATTCCGGACCTCGCGATTCCCGTCATCAGTTGCCGCGCCGCCGCCAGGCGGACGGCGCTACACCGACCATTTTCTTGAAGGCGCGGCTGAACGATTCCTCGGATCCATAGCCGGTCTCCTTGGCGATCCTTGCGATATTGGCATTGCTGCTGGTCAGCAGTTCCGCGGCGATTTGCATCCGCCACTTGGCGAGATAGTGCATTGGGGGAAGCCCGACCAATTGTGTAAACCGTTCGGCCATCACCGAGCGCGATAGTCCTGCCTGCTTCGCCAGTTCTTCGATCGTCCAATTATGTGCGGGCTTTCCATGCATCAGCGACAAGGTCCTGGCGATCGAGGGATCGCGCAACCCCGCGAGCCAGCCGACCTGCTCCGACGGGATGGCCGCGAGATACCGGCGCAGCACGTCGACAAACATCAGTTCGCTGAGTTTGGTCAGAACGCTTTCCCGGCCGGCGTGGTTCTCGGCAGCTTCAGCCACCGCAACCCGGATGAAATCCACGATCCAGCCACCGCCTTCGTCATGGGCGTCCCCCGCCTTGAACATGGGCGGAAGGCTATCCAGCAGCGGGTTGAATGGCCGCGCATCGCAAGCAAAGTATCCGCACACAAGCTTGGTTGAAGCCGAGCCGTCACCGTAATTGATCCCGAACGGCTTGCGTCCGGCTGTGGCAATTTCGAGCACATCCGACGTGGGCGCGTCGGCGCGCATGCCCGGCTGGCTCGACATGATGTGCGGTTGGCCTTGCGTCAACACAACGACCTCGCCGGCCTTGAGTGGCATCGGCTGGCCGCCGGTGGCGGTGGCGAAGCATCGGCCCGCGGTCACGACATGATAGGCGATCAGGTGATCCGCGCCCGGAAGAATCTTCGGCAGAATCAGGTCGCGGGGCGGCGACGCCACGGCCCATGGACCCTGCGCCGCAACCTCGAAGAACACGGCGCCCGTCAGCCGAACGGTCTTCAACACATCCGATAGTGGATCAGCTTCCATTGACCTCTGCTTGAACTGCAACGTCCTTTTTCAGGCCCTGCGCGCGCTGGACGCGCTGTCATGCCATTCGGACGCGGCATCATTCCATATTCTGCCGTGACGGATAAGTAATGGCACGTCTGAACCACACGGGGCCAGCGCACTGAGCCGCGTGCCCCACGCAAGGAGATACAAATACAATGGCCGTGCTGACCGGAAAATGCTTTTGCGGGTCCGTAGAGATTGAAGTGAGCGGCGTACCGCAAGCCATGGGCTACTGCCACTGCAGCTCCTGCCGATCCTGGTCGGCGGCGCCCGTGAACGCCTTCACGCTGTGGAAACCTGAGAACGTAAGAGTTACCAAGGGAGCCGAATTCGTCGGGCACTTCAGCAAGACAAAGATGAGCGACCGGCAGTACTGCACGAAGTGCGGCGGCCATCTTTTGAACAACCATCCGCCCTTGGGCCTGGTCGACGTCTATGCGGCCACCATACCGGGCTTGAAGTTCAGTCCCGGCGTGCACGTCAATTATTCGGAGACGGTGCTACCGATGAAGGATGGGCTTCCCAAGCTGAAAGACTTCCCCGCCGAATTGGGCGGGTCCGGTGTGGCTGTACCCGAATAGGGAAGATGCCACACGGGCACAGGCCACCGCGTGGGAGCCAGCAAAACAAAATGACGGACATCGATGGATGCAGCAGTGCGCCATGGGCCACAAGGGCGTTCACGCGCTCATGGCTCATGATGCACTGCGCCGGGAACACACTCACGGCATGCGCGGCAACTGCGCCTGCTCCTCGACCGTGACCTTTTCGAAATCATTGATCAGGATTTCGATCC